>Ga0335075_10010682_pt1 | contig 13935 bp, 9 predicted proteins | sample Lox_Sample_24_FD_206723 | JGI IMG/M metagenome (GOLD analysis project Ga0335075, IMG submission 206723) | Soil microbial communities from Loxahatchee National Wildlife Refuge, Florida, United States - Lox_Sample_2.4 | ecosystem: Environmental > Terrestrial > Soil > Wetlands | place: USA: Florida...
GTGGTTTTGTTGTCCGGAGCGACGACCAACGCGATGCGGGGGGCGAAATTTGTCTTCTGCATGGTCCAATAGGAAGGCTTGCCATTGGCATTGCCGGACGGCGCAAAGGACAGGTCAGGCTGATCCGTAATGCCCTGGTACATCGCGTTCACGCGATTCACAAACCACTGGTGGGTGTCGACGGTTGGCTGGACCTGTTGACCATGGGTTTCATACGGAGGCTGCAATAGCACCTGACGGAGGCCGATGGTTAAGGTCGCATTGGGATAGATTCTCCATTGGTCCTGGATGTACCACTCGAATTCTTTGTTGTAGAAGTTCAAGCTGACAGGGGCGCCCACCCCATTCGTGGTCCCGGTCTTGCCGCCGGGTTGAACGGTAAAGTTGAACTGACCTTGAATGAAAGGGATCAGGCCGACCATCATCCCCACATATTGGCTGTAGAGGGTGGCGTCGCCGGAATCGACCGGCGGCTGGCCGAAGGCACCGGGGTCGAGGTCGCCACCCGTGTCCGCAATTGCTCCTCCTGTGTTCAGCCATTGAATATTCCCGTCGGCGTAGCCGTACGAGGTGGCATTGGAACTGGAGTAGTTGGTGATGAGACGCACGTCTCCGCCAAACGTGATGGAGTGATTCCCGTGCGACCAACTCACGTTGTCGATAAAGTTCTGCACCGGGACATGCACAATGGTGGTGCAGGTTTCAGCAGTGGGCGTGGACAAGGTGCGAAAGAACTGAACATAAGCGCCGCAATCCGTTCCGGCCTGGCTGTATCCCTGGCGGATATAGCCGTAGCGAAAATCGTTGACCAGGTTGTTCGTGATTTCCCAGGTATCGCCGACGCCAAGGCCCTTGCTGTTGTCGCGAACGACATAGCTAGGGGGCTGGCCGGGGAACTGGACCGGGTCGTCGGTGGTGTCGTCCTGGAGATTGCCGCGAAAGAATAACTGATGGTGGGGGACGGGGTTCCAATCCAGGCGGACGATGGAGGTGTTTAGGTTCTGAGGGTTAGCCGATGAGAAGCTGTAGGAGCCGGTGTTCAGACCATCGCCCAGCGCCGCGCCGTTGGCGGTTGGGTACAAAGCCAACATGGTGAGGATATTGGGATCGACTCCCGCACCCCAGGGACAGGTGCCATTGCCGGAGCAGAGCGGATCGGTGGCAGCGATCTGTGCGGGAGTCTGGGTGACGTTCACGCCGTTGCTGGTGTATATAATGTTGCCGGCTTTCTCGGAGTCGGTGGGGGTCTGTTGCGTCACCTGGGCATTTTCGCGAATGTGCGAGGCTTCGTAATTTCCAAAGAAGAAGAGCTTGTTCCTCTTGATGGGACCACCCAAGTCGGCTCCGTAGGTGTTGCGGATATATTCCCCGGGTTTATTCGGCAGTCCGCTGGAAAGTTGGGCATTCTTGTTGAACCAGTCGTTCGAAGCGGTGTCGGTGTTGCGGTTGTATTCGTAGGCCGCACCATGGAATTGGTTCGTACCGCTCTTGGTGACCTGGTCGACCTGGGCTCCAGCGGAGCGGCCCTGGTTGGAGTTTGCCAGGCCGGTGACAACGCGAAAGTCGTCAATGGAATCCAGGGTTTCGCGCAATACACCGGTAAATGCCGTGCCCAGCCTCTGGTTGTTATCGTCCAGACCGTCCATGGTAATGTTGTCCTGGTCCGATCGAACTCCGTTGACGGTGCCGGATCGGCTGTCGCTGCCGGCGGTGTCATTGGTGCCTACATCGGCTTGATGGCCCAAGTACAGCACACCGGGCTGCAGGCTCAGGAGGTCAGGAACATTGCGGTCGATCATCGGCAATTGCTGTATTGTGCGATTGCTGATGGCATTGCCCAGGGTGGCGTCGGTGGCGTTGAGGGTCTCCGTTTCCGCGGACACGTTCACGGTTTGCGTGAGGGCCTGGACGGACATTTTGAACGGAATCGTGGCCGGTTTACTGACCAGGAGGGTGCCGACCTTGCTTTGATCAGCAAAGCCTTTGGCGCTGACGGTGACAGTCCACGTGCCTGAGCTCAACTGCACGAATCGATACGCGCCGCGCGTATCCGTAGTAGTGGTCAGGGTCTGACCGGTGGCGGCGCGGGTAATGGTCACAGTGGCTCCGGGCAGAACGCTACCACTTGGATCGGTGACCACGCCGTTCAGCGAGGTGGTGGCTTGCTGTGCGAGCGATGTGAACGGAAGAAAGAAAAATACCATCGCCACTACGGCCAGAGTGGCCGCGAAGATTTGCTTTTTCATCGCCTACCTCCCAAATTGCTTGCAAAAGATTCAGCCATGACAACAAGAACCAATGCTTGAGGGAGCCAGCTACCGAGTGCTTCCAGCGGTGTGGCTTCGAACTTGTTCGACCTACAGGGCGCGTGCAGTGTTTGAGGCGGAGATCGATACGGTTGGCCGGCACGAAACCTCGACCGGGTCCCCCGACTCTGAGGGAGTTTTGAAAAGTATGTAAATAAAACTGCTTAACGTCAAGGAAAAAAGCCAAGCGAACGAATTTCTAAAAAGATTGGAGCAAGATTTTGGTGTCGGCTGGCGAATGCAGTGGCGAATCTGCGGGCTAAGTGTCGTGGGATCGCATTGTCGTTTGGTGCCGCGGATGGCGATTGACAATGCCGAGTGAGCGAGCACGAAAATTGACATTTCATTCGAGCCTCTCGACAATGACAACCAAACATGCACCGAGATGCAGTGCGTCTCGAGATGGCTGATGCCAAAGGAGAATCGTGCGGCAGCATAAGCAGCTGAATCCATCTTTGTTTCTACTCAAGATCGACTGTTTTGCGCCCGCTGTACTCCTCTTGGTTCTATCCGCAGCTATTTTTCCTATTGCCGCTGTCTCGCAAAATAGGCAGAGCAATACGTCGAGCCGACCCTGGATGCGACGTTCGCTGACGCCGGAACAGCGTGCCGATCTGCTGCTGCATGCGATGACGCTGGACGAAAAGATCACCATGGTGCACGGAGTGGACCCGATGCCCATCCACGGATACGTGGGTTACGTTCCGGGAAATACCAGGCTAGGTATTCCGGCGCTGCGCTTGGCCGATGGTCGAGCGGGAGTGGGAAATGGCGCCAAAGATGTGACGATGCTGCCCGCTCCCATTGCGGCTGCGTCAAGCTGGGATACGAATCTGCTGCGCAAGTTTGGAGAGGTGCTGGGCAACGAGGAGTGGGGCAAGGGCACGAACGTCGCACTGGCGCCATCGATCGACGTGGTGCGGGTCCCAGAGTGGGGAAGGACATTTGAGAGCTACGGCGAGGATCCATACTTCAACGGACAGATGGCGATTGCGGAGATCCAGGGTATCCAGAGCCAGGGCCCAATTGCCGACGCGAATATGTACCTGACGATGAACCAGGAGGACAATCGGTTCAAAGAGAATTCAATCGTCGACCGTAGGACCTTACATGAGATATATCTGCCGCCGTTCGCAGCGGCGATTGAAGAAGGCCACGTAGGCACTGTCATGTGTGCTTACGTGAAGACGGATGACAGTTACTCCTGCGAAAATCCGTATCTGCTGACCACGCTACTTAGAAAGCAGCTTAAATTTCAGGGCTGGGTGATGAGCGATTGGGGAGCGACCCACTCAACGGTGGCTTCTGCGAACGCTGGGCTCGATCAGGAGATGCCCGACACAAAATACTATGGTGCCGCGTTGAAGGCGGCGATTGCGGATGGACGGGTCAGTGTGGCGACTCTGGACGAGCATGTGCGGCACATCCTAGTCACCATGTTTCGCTTTGGACTTTTCGACAAGCCGCAAACTGGAACCTGGAACTCGTATGTTCGCACGCCGCAGCACGCCGCATTCGCTCTACGAGCGGCTGAGCAAGGCACGGTGCTGCTAAAGAACACGGACGGGCTGCTGCCGCTGTCTGATGGCGAGTCGATTGCGGTGATTGGTGTGGCCGGGGGAGCGAAACCGAAGGCCTCCGGCGGTGGTAGTTCCGGGATGATTGCGCCGTACGTGATCAGTCCCGTGGATGGGATTCGCAAGAGGCTTGCGGGGCAGGCGCAGCTTTCGTACGCCGATGGGAGTGATCCGGCGAAGGCGGCCGATATTGCGAAGGCGGCAAAAGTAGCGATTGTATTTGTTAATACGGACGACTCGGAAGGGCGAGACCGGCCGAATCTGGAACTGCCGAATCATCAGGACGAGCTAGTCGAGGCGGTAGCAGCCGCCAATCCAAACACAATTGTAGTTCTGAACACGGGAGGGCCGATTCTGATGCCGTGGATCGACAAGGTCAGAGGACTAATCGAGGCATGGTATCCAGGGCAGGAGGATGGGGACGCGATCGCCGCCATCCTATATGGAGACGTCAATCCATCCGGCAAGCTACCGCTGACTTTTCCTCGAACAGCGGACGAGATCCCGACGAGCACCGCTGCGCAATGGCCAGGAGTCAATGGGAATTCGACTTATAGCGAGAAGCTTGATGTAGGCTATCGCTGGTACGATGCGCATCACGTGCGACCTCTATTTCCATTCGGTTATGGGTTGTCGTATACGACCTTCAAGTTAAGTAACTTGCGAGTTACTCCAGCAAAGATAACTGGGATGGATCCAAGGACGAACGTGCAAGTCGACTTACAGGTGAAGAATACCGGGAAGCGTGAAGGAGCGGAGGTCGTCCAGGTATATATGGAGCAGCCGGAGAAGAATGGGGAACCACCGCGTCAGCTGCGGGCGTTCACTAAGGTCGATCTGCAAGCTGGCCAGAGCCAGTCGGTATGTTTAAATCTAAATTCGCGGTCATTCTCGATTTATGACCCGGATCTTCACGCGTGGAATACGCCCAGCGGTAACCACAAGATTCTGGTTGGAACTTCTTCGAGAGACTTACCGTTACAGCGGAATATTGTAGTCACGGACCACGGAATGCAGGACTAACTAAGATGGCGCGGGGTGGTATGAGAAGAACTCGGTTGAGAAGTTCGCACGAAGTGAATTATGACGTATACGCAGCGTCGGTCCGATATTTCTCCGGGTTGGTTCTGGTTCTCCTCACAGCAATATATGGCTGGGCACAGGTTGCACCTCCGACGGTAAAAATTGCAGTTGACTGGAACATGACTGTACTGGTGTCGCGGTCCACGCCTACCTTTCAGGTGGTTGTGAATCCAATGCTGGAGCGAGGCTCGCCTATTCACGACGCGGCGTTCGACGCGATTCACCAGTTAGGTGCGGAGTATGTGCGATATGTCCCATGGCTTCCGTATCCACGGCTGGCGGTTGCCGAGTTGGAGCCACCCACACCGACAGGTACCTCGTGGAACTTCAGTCTGATTGATCCGATGGTGGAAGATTTTATGGGAGCGCAGTCCGGCCACAGAACTGTCATGAATTTCAGCACTATTCCAGCGTGGCTATTCAAGACTCCCAAGCCGGTGACCTATCCAAAGGATCCAAATCAAGTGTTCTGGAATTACACGCAGGGTACTGAATTAGTGGACCCAAGCGGAAAAGCCCTGGGCGATTACTATGCGCGACTCGTCAGTTGGTATACGCGGGGTGGATTTACCGACGAAAACGGGAAGTTTCACGCGTCGACCCATCATTACAAGTTTCCGGTATGGGAAGTATTCAACGAGGTCGATTTCGAACATAACACTACGCCGGAACAATATACGGCTCGATACGACGCGGTAGTTCGTGCGATTCATGCAGTTAGTCCAGATACAAAGTTCATGGGCCTGGCACTGGCGGCTCCGTCGGACGATCCGAAGTGGTTCGAATACTTCCTGAACCATGCGCACCATCAGCCTGGAATTCCGCTCGACTATATTTCGTACCACTTCTATGCGTCGCCGGTTCCTGGAGAGACGATCAACGATTGGCAATACACCTTCTTCAACCAGGCTGACCGTTTCCTGACGACGGTGCGATTTGTCAATCAAATCCGCGATCGGCTCTCGCCGGAGACCAAGACGGATACAGATGAGCTAGGCGTGATTCTGCCGAACGATAACAACCAGGTTGCGGATGCGAGCGGATATGTTCGCTCTATCCCCAAAGGATATTGGAATGCGGCCGGCGCGCTGTATGCCTACCTTTATATCAACCTGGCAAAGTTGGGCGTAGATGTAATCGGGGAGTCGCAGTTAGTGGGATATCCCTCGCAATATCCCAGCGTCAGCATGATTGATTGGGTGAATGGAAAGCCGAATGCTCGTTATTGGGTGCTGAAGCTGATCAAGGATAATTTTCATCCTGGAGACAAGATTCTTGAGACAACCGGCGATTCTTCCGCCGGGGTGACGGCGCAAGCCTTCGATACGGCGACGGGACGAAAGCTGTTACTGGTGAATCAGCGGAATCGAAGTATCGAAGTCACACTTCCACTAAATTCTGGGCAGGCGGAGAGTTCCACTGTGGATGAAGCGAGCGGCGAAGCCGAACCACGGACTGCAGCGGTAACTGGGCCGTCAATTCAGTTAGCCCCGTTTGCAGTGTCGGTAGTTCGGTGGACAAAGGAGTAGGGGAAAGATGCAACGAGTTGCGTTTTGCCTGCGATTGATGATGAAGAAGCTGATGTATGTTTTGTTGGTCCTGGTGGTGGGTGCGATGCCTGCCGTGGCGGCGGATGCGGGAACGTTTACCAGCGTTCGGTCATCGAAGGATGTTGCGCTGGAAACAAATCCTAAGTCGACATTCTGGCAGGGAAGCGATCCGATCTTCATCGTCAACGATAACTGGGGGAAGCCTGTTCCCGGTTATCGGACTGAAGTTTTCTCGCGCTGGACGAAGGACAACCTGTATCTGCTGTATGTGTGTCCGTATGAGAAGCTGCATTTGAAGCCGAATCCGAGTACGACGACGGAGACAAACCAGTTGTGGAATTGGGACGTGGCGGAGATATTTATCGGTTCGGATTTTCAGAATATTCACCGGTATAAGGAATTTGAAATCTCGCCGCAGGGAGAGTGGGTTGATTTGGATATTAACCTTGATAGCCCGCACCACGAAGAGGGCTGGAAATGGAACTCGGGGATTCAGGTGGAGGCGAGGATCGATCGGAAGCATAAGATCTGGTACGGCGCGATGAAAATTCCGATGGCAGCGATTGATCCGCAACCTGCGCATGCGGGAACCATGTTTCGGGTGAATCTTTTCCGGATGCAAGGACCGCCGGGCGAGCAGAAATCACTGACGTGGCAGCCCACGATGAAGGCGACATTCCACGTGCCGGAGCATTTTGGATGGATGGTGCTGGCCGATCGTCGCTAGAGCGTGCAGTTGATTGTCAGTTGGTGGGACCCGCACTGATTGATCAACCAGGTACGATGGCTCGCAAATCCGCACACGTCACCCTCTCTGCAAGCAAACTAGATGGTGATGACCAAGCAGCGAACGATGCAGGGCGGTCATGCCGTCCGCGCGCAACTTCCGAAAGGGCCGAGTGGGCGAGCGTTGTGCCGCTGGTGCGGGCTGGAAGTCCAGGGGCGGCGGCATACATTTTGCAGCGACTGGTGCGTGCATGAATGGCGGCTGCGGACGGACCCCGGCTATCTGCGCGAACAGGTCTTTGCGCGTGATCGCGGCCGCTGCGCACTATGCCACATCGATTCAGTGGAAGCATTTCACCGGCTGAAGCGCGCTCGCGGGGCAAATCGGAGAACTATGTTGGCGTATTGGGGATTGAAGTCGGTGAATCGGAGGAGCCTGTGGGATGCCGATCATATTTTGCCGGTGTGCGAGGGCGGTGGCGAATGCGATCTGGAAAATATTCGCACCTTATGTCTGGCTTGCCACAAGGATGAAACCTACCGATTGCGGCTGCGCTTGCGGAAGCTGGCGAAGGTCGCAAGCTGAGGCGAAGTAAAGCGCCAATATGTAATCGGCGTCATGACGGTTTCGCGCGCTACTGATCGCACGTCCATTTCATCTACTACAGCTTGTAGGCGACCTTGGCCAAGCGATAGGCAAGATCGAGCGCGACCTCGTGCGCTTCGTCTTCGTGCAGGCGATGATCGGCGACCAGGGTTGCGAGATAGGCGCAATCCACACGGCGGGCCACGTCGTGACGCGCAGGGATGGAGAGGAACGCGCGCGTGTCGTCGTTAAATCCAACGGTGTTGTAGAAGCCCGCGGTTTCTGTGGTCAGCTCGCGAAAGCGTCGCATACCTTCGGGGCTGTCGTAGAACCACCAGGGCGGACCGAGCTTCAGGCAAGGATAATGGCCGGCAAGCGGGGCGAGCTCGCGGCTGTACGTGGACTCATCGAGGGTAAACAGGATGATGGTCAGGTTCGACTCATTGCCGACGCGCTGCAGCAGCGGGCGCAGGTGATGGACATAGTCGGTCTGCGTGGGGATGTCGGCACCCATGTCGCGACCAAAGCGCTTGTAGATGGTTTGATTGTGATTGCGAAAGCTGCCGGGATGAATCTGCATCACCAGTCCATCGTCGAGGCTCATCAATGCCATTTCCGTGAGCATCTGTGCGCGGAACAGTTCTCGATCTGCATCGGTCGAGGAGCCGGAAAGGATGCGATGGAAGAGGCGGGTGGCGCTGGCATCGTCCAGGTCGGCGGTCGCGGGTGTGGGGTGACCGTGATCGGTGGCAGTGCAGCCAAGGGTGCGAAAACGCTGACGGGTGGCGCGAAGGGCTGAAAGATAGCCGAGCCAGTGCGAGGTATTTTCTCCGGTCATTGCGCCGAGTTGACGAACATTTTCCTGGAAGCCATCGAAGTCGGGATCGACGACTGGATCCGGGCGAAAGGTCGGAATCACCTTGCCCGACCAGTCGGAATCCCTCAACGCCTGGTGGTGTGTCAACGGATCGAGCGGTGAGTTGGTTGTTGCCAGCACCTCAATGCGGAACTGCTCAAACAGAGCGCGCGGGCGAAATTCAGGCTGCGCCAGTTTTTCCTGCATTGCATCGTAATATTCATCTGCCGTCTCCGGCGACAAGGGAACCGTCAGGCCGAATAACTCGCGAAAACAATAGTCCAGCCAAAGCCGCGTAGGCGTGCCGCGAAATAGATAGTAGTGCTTGGCGAACAGATGCCATACGCCGCGCGGATTCGCGATGGGATGCTCGCCGATGCCGAGGTGCTCGAGCGGAATTCCCTGGCTGTACAGCATGCGGAAGATGTAGTGGTCTGGCTGAATTAGCAGTGTGGATGGATCCGGAAACGGTTCATTATCGGCAAACCATTTGGCTTCTGTGTGGCCGTGGGGACTGACAATTGGAAGATCCTTCACGCTGGAATAGAGCCAGCCTGCAATGGCGCGCGTCGCCGGATCTGAAGGGAACAATCGTTGGGGGTGCAACATGGCTGGAAGATTCCTCCCATCCATAGTAAAGCTTCGATCCCAGGGCAAGAAGGCCACGGTTTTCCGCGTTGATCGTTTGGAAATTCCTGCGTTGAAGGCGATACTCTGTTGAGGCAGAGGAGCGAATGGTGAACAACGAGATCAAGGGAATTGATGTAGCGGGCAAGGTGGCCGTGGTGATCGGCGGCACATCCGGAATCGGCCGGGCGCTGGCGTTGGGCCTGGCGGCGGCGGGTGCGGATGTGGTCGCGACTTCTCGACGTGCCGAGCAGGTAAAGGAAACAGCGGAGCAAATTGCGGCGCTGGGACGACGGACGCTCGCGCTCACCTCCGATGTGGCAGACCGTGCCTCCTTGGAACATGTACTCAAAGAGAGCATCGCTTCTCTGGGCGGCGTGGACATCCTGGTGAATTGCGCAGGCACGACGAAGCGAACCCCGACGCTCGAGATGGACGATGCCACCTGGCAGAAAATTCTCGATACCAATCTGACGGGCACACTGCGGGCGTGCCAGGTATTTGGGCGGCATATGGTGAAGCGTGGGCGCGGTCGCATCATCAATATTGCGTCGCTGACCAGCTTTGTCGGGTTTTATGAAGTGGCTGCGTACGCTGCCAGCAAAGGCGGAGTGGCATTGCTGACGAAATCACTGGCGGTTGAGTGGGCGCGGTACGGGGTGACGGTGAATGCTATCGCTCCCGGAGTCTTTCGCACAGCGCTGAATTCCGAGTTACTGGACAACACGGGGCGAGGCAAAGAATTGCTCCTGCGAACTCCCATGGCAAGGTTCGGCAAGGTAGAGGAGTTAGTCGGCGCGGCAATTTATCTGGCGTCGGATATGGCTGCCTTTGTGACGGGGGAGATTCTGGTTGTCGATGGCGGATTTCTGGCGAGCGGAGTGAACCAATAGACTTGAAATCCATGATTCGGGCGCTCGCAGTTCTCACCATTGTTCTTTGCTTTATTTCGATCGGCGCGCACGCGCAGACTCCGGATACTGCGACGGTTCGTGGGCAAGTGGAAGACGCAAACCACGCACCGATCCCCGGTGTTATTGTCACCTTCACAAACAAACTGAGCGGTCTCCAGCGAACTGTGCAAACGGATCGGTTTGGCGCATTCACTGCGGCGGGGCTTGCGGTTGCGGGCGCCTACGACGTTGTGGCAGCGAAGGCAGGCTTCGCAGATGCGCATATTCAGGGCTTGTCGCTGGTCGGCGGCGTGACCGCCGATCTGCATCTGCAACTCAATATTGCCGGCAAACAAACACAAATTACTGTGACGGGCGCGGTCAATGCGGTTCGTGCTGACTCCGCGCAGTTAGGGGACACGCTGGGCGCAACCCAGATACAAGAGACGCCGCTGTTGAATCGCAGGATCACGTATCTACCGTTGTTGAATTCGGCGAATCGTCCGGCGATCAACCAGGGCGATGAATTTATGAATCAGGACCTGTTCACCACCAACGGCTCGGGTCGAAGGCAGACCTGGTTCGAAATTGATGGTGGCAACGGCATCGATACCTGGGGGCGGCAGACGATCTTGACCAACATTCCGCTGGACGTTGTGCAGGAAATGACTGTGTTGGAAAATGCATTTTCCGCGGAATACGGATTCGGCTTGGGCGGCGTCGTCAACATTGTGACGAAAAGCGGCAGCAACCAATATCACGGAGATGTGTTGGGACTATGGCGGCCGTCGGGTCCTGAGGCGAAGTTGTCCGGCTTTACACCCGCCAATGCGAGCAGCGGCAATGACGTGACCAACGACACCCTGAAACAGGGTGCGGGTTCACTGTCCGGTCCGCTGGGGCAAGAGAACCAAACTCAGTTTTTTCTATCGGGGCAATATAGCGCGCAGGATCGAGCTTCGCCGGTGACGTCGCCGATTGCTCCGGGAAATTTTGTTGGGCACTATCGCTCGTGGTTGATTTTCTTTCGCCTGGATCACCGGATCAACAACGCGAACCATTTGTTTCTTCGCAGCGATGTCGATAGTTTTTACGACACCAATCCTAACGGGACAGTAGGTGGAAACAGTCTGCCGTCGGTCGATCGTATTTTTCGCAAGCGAACCTATGCACAGCAGCTGGGAGAGACGGCGATTCTGACTCCTTCACTGGTGAACAATCTCCGCTTGCAGTTTCAACTGGCTTCGCCAATTACGGAATTTGATCCGGTGATTAATGGAACGCAGTTTGTTGTTCCTATTTCGACGGGCGGAACATTCACGACTGGAACGTCTCAGTCCGCATTGCTGCTGAACCATCAATATGAAGTGAATGACACGCTGGCGTCCTCGATGGGCCGACATCAGGTGACGTATGGGGTGGAAGTTCTCCGATCCCACAGTGGAGGCGATAGTAAGGAATATGGTGGGCCTATTTACGATGGGCAGTTTGTCTATAAGCCATGCACGCAAGCGCTTGATATCTGCGAAGGCTCGACGTACCTGGACGATTTGAGCAACGTGCAGAGCTACACCCAGAGTTACGGGAACGCCGATTACTCGGTAAACGATCTGTTGTGGGGATTATTCGTTCAGGATAATTTTCGCGCAGCGCGAAACGTGACGCTGAACCTGGGGTTGCGATACGAGCAACAGACATTTACGGATGCGCGGGCGGATTTTGCGCCACGGATCGGGCTGTCTTACGATCCGACCGGGCAGGGAAAGACGGTGATTCACGGCGGATTTGGCATCTATTATGCGCAGGTAGTCGATAACTCAGAGGCGAATTATGCGCTGACGGGACCGACCGGAGTGTTTAATTACACAGCGGCTCCGGGACAGGTCGGATTTCCGTCGAGCGTGGCGGCGGCGCCGCTGCCGGCATTTCCACCGAGCGCGCAAGTACCGTTGCGGAGCTTGTATATTCGTCCGGGAAGCAGCGCGTATCTGAATCAGTTCTTTCCGACATCGACGCTGCGCGGCTATCCCAGCAAGCTCCTGAATCCGTATAACCAGCAGTGGATTGTTGGGCTGCAGCAGGAACTGGGGGTGGGTTGGATCCTGAGCGCAGACTATGTGGGTTCGCACACCTTGAGAAACGTTCGGCCGCTGGATGTGGATCCGCCCACTCCGTTTATTCGCACGGCGCAGGGACAGAGCCGCACGGCGCAGGCGGCAAACTGCACGCGTCCGTACTGGATCGAGTGGTATCAGCAGGAGGGGATGATCTGCAATCCGAACGCCGCGAGCAATCCACAGCCGCCATACAGTGTGATTCAAAGTGATGTGAACGATGGCTACGCGTTCTATGACGCGCTGGATGTGAATCTGAATCACCGATTCAACAGCGGGCTTGCGCTGCTGGCCAGTTACACCTGGTCCCACGCCATTGACAATGTCGATCCGGATGTTCCCAGTCAAAATCCAAACGATCCGAATTTTACCGGCGCGGCGGAAAGGGGGAACGCGATCTTCGATCAGCGCAACCGGTTTGTGCTGAGCGGAAGCTATCCGACGGTTTTCAAAATCAATGCTGGTGGAGTGATGACGCTGGCGTCGGGGCTGCCCTACAACTATGTGACGGGGTCGACGAACAGCGGTGACCTTGGCGCGACGACTGACCGGCCGGTGATTGATGGAGCAGTCGTGGGACGGAATACGGGCCGTGGAGGCGCCATTTATGACATCGATCCTTTTCTGGAGCGGGTCTTCGCGATGGGCGACCATCGTTTTCAAACGAAGGTGCGGGTGGAAGCCTTCAACGTTCTGAATCATGCGAACTTTGTGGGCTATAGCGGCACATACGGCAACGGAGCTGCGCCGGGTGCGGGTTTTGGCCAACCGCTGACGGGCATCACCAACCAATTGCCGGCGCGGTCGATGCAATTTTCAGCAGAGTTTATGTTTTAGCGACTGCTGCTTTTTTGGGCTGGTCGCCGGACCGAGTGGAATGCACCCAATGCCAGATGGAAAATGCGCTGGCGATCAGGCACAGCGCGATGAAGACTACCATGCTCCAAACGAAGGCCGGGGATTTGGCGATGCGCAAAATGGCGGTGCCGAACGTGATTGCCAACAGGCCCAGAACGCAAAAGCGCACGGCCCGACAGACGAAATTGATGATTGCCACGCGCCACAGGGAGTAACCCAGTGCGCTGGACGCAGCAATGACCATAGTAAAGGGAAAGGGCGGAGGAGCGAGGCAAGCGATGGCGACGGCGACTCCAGAGCGATCCCCGATTCTCTTCTTCAGCTTGTTGAATTGTTTTTGCCCGGCAACTTTGCGGATGCCTTCCTCTCCAAATTTGCGAGCGACCTTGGCCAGCAGGAGAACTCCTACGGTCGATCCGCAGGCGGCGGAAAAAACATAGAAGAAAAATCCGGCATGGTGGTGTGCGATCAGGCCGACGACCAGGAGATCGTTTCCAAAAGGCAGTACGAGGAAGGAAGAATCGAGGATGCCAAGGACAAAGGGGCCGAGATAGCCAAGATGAAACAAAAAATGCAGCAACGGCCGAAACCAATGAGACATGAAGGACTCTTTCTTGCGGGCAAACGATAGAAGGCAAGCTGCAAGCTAGTAAGATTCGGGACGAGTCAAAGAGGCTGTTTGTTTCCGAATTTCTATTTTGAGGGATCAGAGGTTCCTTTGTAGTACTCGGGTATTTTCAGATACATTTCAGATGGCAT
>Ga0335075_10010687_pt1 | contig 13931 bp, 10 predicted proteins | sample Lox_Sample_24_FD_206723 | JGI IMG/M metagenome (GOLD analysis project Ga0335075, IMG submission 206723) | Soil microbial communities from Loxahatchee National Wildlife Refuge, Florida, United States - Lox_Sample_2.4 | ecosystem: Environmental > Terrestrial > Soil > Wetlands | place: USA...
GTTCTGGATCGTATCCCGGGCCTCCGGTTCCACCACTATCGCGGACTCGGGAATGCCCTGCGCCTCCGCCGTCCGCGCCATTACCTGTGCTTCGACAAACCTGTTGCTCACCGCGCCGCCGGTAAAGATCAGGTGTGAGGCGACGCCGCGCTCATACTCGTGCACTGCCTCAGTCACACGCGCGAGTTCCGCCGGAGTTGGATTTCCGTCTGAGTCGGCCGGTGTTCCCAGCACGACGATTGCGTCAAAATGCGTCTGGTCGGTGTTGCCTTGCGGAGCCAGCCGCCGCGCCAGATAGGCCCAACACCAGAGCCCGGTACAAATCAGGATGGCTGCCACACCGGCGCGCACGCGCCAGCTCGGCCGCCTTTTCTTTGCGCCGGCCGGACGCCGATGGGTTGGCCGTCGCGCCGACGCACGCCTGCGGCCAACCGCAGCATTTCGAGAGGGAGTAGGATTCAACCGCGGACCGAAGCCTCCATCCTCCACTCTACCAATTCAGCTCTGCCAATCTGTGCGAGCCAAGGAACCCTGTACCTGGCTTTAGGGCCGCGATGCGCACCGAGCTCCCACTGAGCCCGCTGACCTGCTGGCCGGCTGACTCGCTAGCTCACAACGCGAACGGCTGGCCCCACTCCGCAAACACCAGTTCACTCAGCGACTTGCGCTCTCTGGGCGCCGTCTCTCTCTGGATCAGCGTTTCATTCGCCAGCGTCTCCGGCTCGTCCTGATAGCCCAGCGCGATCACCGAGCCGAATAGGTACTCCTCGGGAATCCCCAGCAGCGTCCGCGCCTTCTCGTTGTCAAAACCGGCCATCTGGTGAGTCGTCAGCCCCAGGGCGGCTGCCTGCAGAGTAAGATACGAGCTCGCGGCCCCCAGATCGTAGAACGCATAGGTATTCGGCGACCCATTCTTTTCGAGCACCCTCCTGGCCGTTCCCAGGATCAGCACCGGAGCCTTCGGCGCCCATGCCTGATTAAACCCCGCAAGCGCGGCAGCAATCTTCTCGTGCGTGGCCGATCCGCGCCTGCCCACCACAAACCGCCAGGGTTGTTCGTTTCCACTCGATGCCGCCCACCGCGCCGCCTCAAACACCCGCTTGAGGTCGGCGCCGGAGACATCCCGGTCCGCAAACGCCCGAGCGCTCCATCGCTGATGAAAGATCGGCAGAACGCCGTCGGTATCCACCGGTCTCACCTGCTTCATCTCGTTCACTTCACTGGCACTTAACGTCATAAACGGCTCCGCGTTCTGAAAATCAATGCGTCTTAATGGATTCGCAACCTGCACAGAAGGATTCCCGCAGATGGCAAAGAAACTTGTTGGAACAGGGAATCCGCAACGCAATTCCTCGTTCACCACGTCCGTCCACCCACAGCCCGACAAACGCGACCCATTTCGTCTGCCTAAAACAACAGCGCACGGCAAAATGCGACGCGCCCGCTGAATTGCCGACTCGCCAGCTCCGCTAACCGCGCTATCACGGATAAATCCGGTGCAGCGTCCGCGCGAACGGAATCGTCTCGCGCACGTGCTCCAGGCCGCAGATCCAGGCCACGGCCCGCTCAATGCCCATGCCGAAGCCGGCGTGAGGCACGCTGCCATAGCGGCGCAGGTCCAGGTACCACTGAAAGGCTTCCACGGGCAGGTTGTGCTGCTCGATGCGGCTCTTCAAGAGCTCGAAGCTCGACACGCGCTGCGATCCGCCGATGATCTCGCCGTACCCTTCAGGAGCCAGCACATCGACGCAAAGGGCGTACTTCGCATCCTTCGGGTCGGGCTCCATGTAAAAAGCCTTCACATCGGCCGGGTAGCGGTGGACCATGACCGGCCGGTCGTACTGCGAGCTGAGCCAGGTCTCGTCCGGCGAGCCAAAGTCATTGCCGTACTCGAAGGGATGCTCCAGGTGCCCGTCTTTGTAGGCCTGGTTGAGCATCTCCACGGCTTCGTCATAACGAACACGCGGAAACGGCGGAACAATGGTCTTCAACTTTTCAACGTCGCGGCCGATTACCGCCAGCTCCGGCCCGCGATTCTTCAGCACCGACAGCACAATGTGGGAAAGAAAGTTCTCGGCCAGCTCGAGCAGCCCATCCAGGTCCATGTAGGCCACCTCGGGCTCGATCATCCAGAACTCGGTCAGGTGCCGGCGGGTCTTCGACTTCTCCGCTCGAAACGTGGGGCCGAAGCTGTAAACCTTGCCCAGCGCCAGCGCTGTGGACTCGACGTAGAGCTGGCCGGACTGGGTGAGAAATGCCGGGTCGCCGAAGTAGTCCACCGGAAACAATGTCGATGTGCCCTCGCAGGCCGCGGGCGTGAGAATGGGCGGGTCAGTGCGGATAAATCCGTTCTGGTCAAAGTATTCCGCTGCGGCGCGCATGATTTCCGCGCGGGTGCGCAAAATGGCCGACTGGCGCGGTGTGCGCACCCAAAGGTGCCTGTGCTCCATCAGAAAGTCGACACCATGCTCCTTGAGCGTAATCGGGTAAGGATCGTCTTCCGGCACCCGCTGCACCACTTCGAGATTCTCGATGTCGAGCTCGAAGCCACCCGGAGCGCGCTTGTCGGCGCGCACTTTTCCGGTAATTACGACACTCGACTCCTGCGTTAGCCCCTTCAGCGCATCAAAGACCTCAGATGGGACGCTTTTCACGTGAGCGACTCCCTGAATCGTCCCCGTCCCATCGCGAAAGATGGGAAACAGCAGCTTGCCCGACTCGCGCAGGTTGTAAAGCCAGCCGCGCAGTATGACGGATTGGCCTTCAAACCGTCCGATATCGGCGATGGTTGCGAGAGGGATGAAGCCTTGGTCGGTCATAAGTTTTCCTTTAGGCGCGGAGGTGTTTGAGAGCGGCAATTTTTCTTGGGCAAATCGACATCCCGCTGGATATCCTGTTGGACCGCAAATGCAACAAATACATGGAGTCTTGGGCCCGAGAAAGTCGCCTTCAGCCCGCGTTGGCAGTGCACGAAAGCACACCAGGCACGCTTTAGGATAACGCGCGGTCAAGACCGGAATGAAGGCCAGGGCTGAAGAGCTGGCAATAAACCGAGGTAAATGCAGGTTTTTGTATAATGGTAAAAACTTTTGATGGGAACAATAGCAACTCCGACAGCATCTTATTGCACGCAGGAGGAAATGAAGCTGGTGATGACCGAGCGCGGTGAAGTAAAAGCCGAGGAGATGCAGAAGACCCAGGCCGATCCGGAAACGGCCGAGCGGTTTATTGCCGAAAAGCGGATCGGCGAGAGGATCCGCCGGCTGCGCCTGAAAAAGTCGATGGGGCTGGTGGAGCTGGGCAGGCATACCGGGCTCTCAGCGAGCTTTCTATCGCAGCTTGAAACTGGCCGCGTGGTGCCCACGCTCCGCAACCTGGCCCGGATCGCGATGGTCTTTTCAAAAGACCTTTCGTATTTCTTTGAGACCGAGCCCGTGGCGATGTTCCGGATTCATCGCCGCAAAGACCGTGTGCGGCTGCCGCAGACCGGGGTTGAACCGCCGACCTATACCTTCGAAAGCCTGGCCTTCATGGTGCCTGACCGCTACATGGACCCCTATTTCGCGGAGTTCATTCCAGCGACGGGGAATGTCGAGCCCAAGCCGCACCTGCACGCCGGCTTTGAGTTTCTTTACGTGCTCGACGGAGAGCTGGAGATGCGCCACGGAGACAACCAGTGCACGCTGGAGCCCGGCGACGCCGTCTACTTTGACGCCGGCACGCCGCACTCCTACCAGTGCGTGGGCAAGAAAGCTGCCGAGGCGATCATCGTCACCATGCACCAGGCGCCTCAGGCATCGGCGCAGCAGCTGCGCACGCAGGCAGGGCCGCAAAGACCGGGCCTTGGCGCGCCGGTCAAACTGAATGGTGGAAACGGCGGAGAAGAGCGGACAGAGCGCGTTCTTTAAGGAATTGAACAAGCCGTACTTTAAAACGGACAGATTCATCAAGGTCCCAACGAGCATTCGTCGTTGCTCGTTGGGGCGATCGAATCACTTCTACTTGCTTGCGCTTCGATCTTCCACCGGCAATAATTCATAGCTCATAAATGCCAGCTCCTTCGAATCCGGCGACCAGTTCGCTACGTTCATGGAGCCGTCGCCGCCAACGAGATTCGTCAGTACGCGAATCTGGTTGTCGCGGGTCGACAGAATACGCAGGGCAATATCCTTGTTGGCGGCGTGGGTGGTTACGTCCGGTGGATACGAAATAAAAACAATCGACTTGCCATCGGGAGAAGGATGCGGCGTCCAGTTGTGGAAGTTGTCGGATGTGATCTGCTCCACCTGGCTTCCATCGGGTCTCATGCGGGCAATCTGCATGCCGCCCCAGCGGTCGGTGTTGAAGTAGACAAACCGACCATCGGCGGAGTAGTCCGGATCGTCGCTGATGCCCGTGCCGGTGGTAATCGCAGTTTCGTTGCCGCCTTCTACCGGAATGGCATAGATGTTGTTTGAGCCATGGTCACCGCGCGTGTAGAGAATCGTTTTTCCATCCGGCGACCAGCTATGAAAGTAGCCCACATTGGTGGTGAGCAGCCGCGGCGCACCGCCACCGGAGGGAATGATCGCGACATGCCTGCCCGTCATGCCGGGCAGGACGCAGGAGATGGCCAGCCATTTGCCATCGGGCGAAAAGCCGTGGCTGCCGCTGCAGTCCGTGGCCGTTCCGGTGTCGATCGCGCGCGGAGTTCCTTTGCCGTCGGCCGGGACCGTGTAGATGAGGCCATCCTGATTGAAGAGAAGCGTGCTGCCATCGCGCGACCAGTTCGGCGCCTGTGCGCGGCCCAGTGCAGAGTAGGCAATCGTCGCCCGCCTGGCCGTGGGATCAATCTCGATGGCCTGCAGCGTGCTCACAACCACCGGCGCAGGCGGTCCGAGCGGCGCGAATTCCAGATGCGAGAAGGTGGCCGTCTCGACCGCGTGGGCGTCGTGCGCGCACACGCCGATCCCGGCGTAGAAAGGCTCATCGAGATGGAGCTTAATGGCAGCGCCGGAAGCGTGAAGCGGCTCGCCGTGCAGGCTCACGAACATCGTAAATGTGTCTCCGCGTTTTTCCAGGCGCAGGCGGCTGGGGGTGTCGATATTCAGCTCGATGCTCTGCGTGGTGTCGCCCCTGGTCTGGCGAAACTGGAGACCGGTGAGTCCGGAGCCGTGCAATGCGGCATCCGCGTAGGCGCTGTCGGCATCCAGAGTCTGGCGAAAGATGAGGATGGCCTTGCGATGTTCGCTGTGCGTGCCGGTCTTCACCGGGAAATCGATATCTGCAGACAAAGCCAGGTCGCCTGAAACCTTCTTCCAAACGAAGTGAAAGCCGTCCGTGGCGCCCCAGAGGTTTGCGCCCGACGACGTGAGCGTATAGACGCCGCTCGAGGCGTCGAACTGTGCGGAACCTGCCGGGTTCACCGCTCCCACATCCGACTGGCCTTCAAAAATGCCGAGAGACTGCCCACAGGCAGCCCGGACAGAAAGCAGAGTGGTGAACAGAAGTAAAGCGCAGAGAGAGCTTGCTTGTTTGGAGTGCATGGCGAGCAAACTATAGGTTCAGTGCGGAACCTTGTCAATCGCCGCTGACTCGTATGCCCGCCACTCCGGCCCGGTGCGACGGTATACCCTGAATGGGAGACCATGGCGTCCGTTTCCCCAAAGCCACTGCAGCGCGGTATGGAAGCCTTTGCGTCCCGCGACTTCAGGCGGTACCAGTTGGCGCGAGTGATGGCGATTCTGGGCGCTGAAGCGCAGTCGGTCGCCGTAGCCTGGCAGGTTTACTCCATCACCCACAAGGCGATCGACCTCGGTTATACCGGACTGTCGCTCTTTCTACCCGGTCTCATTTTTCTTCTGCCCTCAGGCCACGTGGCAGACCGCTTCGACCGCCGCCGCATTATCCTGCTGTGCTATTCGCTGCAGGTGTTTTGCAGCGCAGCTCTGGTGGTGCTGGCGCGCAACGGCACGCAGAGCATTCTGTCTATCTATGCCGTGCTGTTCCTCATCGGAACCGGCCGCGCATTCTCGGGTCCGGCCAGCTCTGCGCTGATTCCGCACCTTGTTCCCGAGGAGCACTTTGTCAACGCAGTAACCTGGGGCGGCGCCATCTTTCAGCTTGCCAACATTACCGGGCCCGCGCTGGGCGGCCTGCTGTTCACCTTTCCGTTGTCGCATTATGTGCGCGATACGCGGCTCGAGGGCGCGGGCATCGTGTATGTCTTCACGCTCAGCACGCTGGGCTGGTTCCTGGTGCTGGTGAGCACGCTGCGTGTACGGCCGGGCCGCATGGAGCATCGCGCTCTCTCACTTGAGGTGGTGCTTGCCGGCTTTCGCTATGTGCGGCGAGCGTCCATGCTGCTCGGGTCGTTCTCGCTCGATCTTTTCGTGGTGCTGCTGGGCGGGGCCACAGCGCTCATGCCCATTTTTGCGCATGAAATTCTGCACCAGGGTCCGCGCGGCCTGGGCATGCTGCGCGCTGCGCCGGCCGCGGGCGCCGTGACCATGTCATTGCTCATGGCGCGGTTTCCGCTGCGCCGCCGTGCAGGAGTCTGGCTGTTTGTGTGCGTCTCAATCTTTGGCGCTGCCACCGTGGTGTTTGGACTCTCGCGCTCGCTCTGGCTTTCACTCGCAGCACTGGCCCTTGCCGGCGCGGCCGACACCATCAGCGTCATCATCCGCGGATCCATTCTCCAACTGGCCACGCCGCCAGAGATGCGCGGACGCGTGAGCGCGGTCAACTCGCTGTTCATTGGAGCGTCCAACGAGCTGGGCGAATTCGAGAGCGGCCTCACAGCACAGTGGTGGGGCGCGGTGCGCGCTACCGTCATCGGCGGCCTGGGCGCACTGGCTGTGGCCGGCCTGTGGTCGGTGCTCTTTCCCGGCCTGCGCAAAGCCGAAGCGCTTACGGCGGAGTCATTGCGGGCGCAGGTGCCGAAAGAAGAAACGCTGCTGGGACTGTGAGCGTGGACTGCGCCGGCCTTACCGGCACAGCCATCCTCCATCGATGGCGAGCACGTGACCGTGCACATAATTGCTCGCGTCAGAAGCAAGAAAAACCGCCGCTCCGCCAAGATCGGCAGGCTCGCCCCAGCGGCCCGCCGGAATCCTGTTGAGAATCGACTCCGAGCGCACCGGATCGGCGCGCAGCGGCGCCGTGTTGTCAGTGGCCATGTAGCCCGGTGCAATGGCATTCACGTTGATGCCGAGCGGCGCCCACTCGTTAGCCAGGGCCTTGGTGAGCTGCGCCACCGCGCCCTTCGATGCAACATAACTCGCAATCAGAAAGCCGCCCTGAAACGACATCATCGATGCCGTGTTGATGATCTTGCCGTGCCCTTGCGCGATCATCTTTCTGCCTGCGTACTGGCTGATCGTCCACACTGCGTTGAGATTGGTGTTGATCACCGCGTTCCAGTACTCCTCAGGATGCTCGGCCGCCGGAGCGCGCAGAATGGTGCCGGCGTTGTTGAAGAGAATGTCGATGGAGCCGAAGGAGGAAACTGTATCGTCAACCAGCATGTGGCAGACGGCTTTGTCGCACACGTCGCCCGAGCGGACAATATAGTGCGCGCCGGTCTTGTTCACCTCATCCACCACGAAATCCTGCACCCGGTCGTAGTTGTGCAGCGTGACGTTTGCGCCTGCCTGCGCCAGCGCGATCGCGATCCCCGATCCCAGCCCCTGACCGGACCCGGTGACGAGCGCATTCTTTCCTTTCAGGCTGAAGAGATCGAGGATTGCCATGCGTGCTCCATCTTTCGTCAAGAAGAATCAAAATCGTTTGGTCTGCGCCAGTGTACGCGACCCGTACCACTCCCGATTTGCAAATTTCAGCCGGCGAGTGTTTCAATTAGGTTATTGAAACAGGGGTGCTCCGCAGGTGCGGGGCTGAGAAATACCCTCGAACCCGATCCGGATAATACCGGCGTGGGAAGTTTTCGAAGCCGAGCGGCTAGATTTCTTTCGGTCGATTCTCAAGCTCCTTTGTTTCATGCAGCACGAAGCAAGGGGCATCTATGCAAGCAGCCGCACCAGGTATCCGATTTCATCTCGTTCCATTTGGCTCCGCACTCACTCGCAGATTGCGCTGGAAATCCGTGTCTTTCCGCATGGCAATAATCCTTTGCGCCGCCTGCGCAGCTCGTATCCAGGCGCAAAATTCTGCGCCTCAGCAAACGACCGCTCCTGCCACCACACAAAAGCCCGCGCCCGTGACAACAACCGTTGTTGTGCACGGCGAAACGAATGACAGCTACCTTCCCGAATCCGTAAGCGTGGGCACCATTGACGGCGCGCCACTCAAAGAGGCGCCGCTTTCCGCGACTGTCATCACGCGCGGCCTGATGAACGACCAGGTGTCGCGTCTGCTCTCCGACGTGGTGAAGAACGACGCTTCCATCGGTGAAGACTACGCGCCGGTTGGCTACTATGGCGACTACGAGATTCGCGGTTTTCCCATCGACCTGGCCACCGGCCTTGAGATCAACGGCATGACGATTGCCGGCGAACAGGATGTGCCGCTTGAAAACAAGGAAAGCGTTGAGTTCCTCAAAGGCATTGCCGGCGTCGAGAGCGGCGTGGCTTCCGCAGGCGGCCTCATCGACTACATAACCAAGCGCCCGGCCGCGATTGAAGCGCTCGATGTAGCTACCGATCATCGCGGCAGCGCGTACACGGCCGTGGACATGGGCCATCTCTTCGGCAGCCGCCAGCAAGTGGGAGCGCGGCTGAATCTGGCAGGCGAAAAAATCCAGAGCTACGTAAACGGCGCCGACGGCTGGCGTGCGATGGGCGCAGGCGCGGCCGACTGGAAGATTTCGCCGAAGGCCACGCTCAAGAGCGACTTCGAATACCAGCATAAGCGCGAGCGCTCCGTCTGCGGCTATCAGTTGCTGGGTGGTGACGCCGTTCCGCAGATGAGCCGCATTTATCCCTCCACGATGCTTGGCCAGCAGTCCTGGGAAAAGCCCAATATCTTCGATACCTACAACACCAGCTCGCGGCTCGACTACGACATTGCGCAGGATTGGCGCGCCTTCGCCGCGGGCAGCTTCAGCCACTCGCTCATCGACGACAATGTGGTCTACGCATATGGCTGCTACGCAGAGGCGGAGTGCAACACCGGCTCCGCTCCGGAGCCATGGTTCTTCGCGCCGGACGGGACTTACGACATTTACGATTACCGCGATCCCGGCGAGCTGCGCATCGACGCTGAAGCCGAAGCAATGGTGATGGGACACGTGCATACCGGAGCCATCACGCACGATGTGGCAGGCGGAGGCGAGATCTTTCTGCGCAGCGTGCAGCAGCCCGGCTTCTACACCACAAGCAATCCGTATTCGCCCGACAATGTTGTGCAGGATGGCGCAGTTTACACCTATGTCGGCTCCGACAATATCTATACGCCCATCGCGCCGGCGCCGCTCGAGGACCCTCTACAATCTGCCGGCCCACGCAGGCTGTGGGAGGACAGTCACCAGGCTGCAGCCATCGTGCAGGATCGCGTGCACCTCCCCGGACACGTTCAACTCATCGCCGGCGGCCGCTACGATGCGCTCCACGATCACAACTACTCGGCCTATGCCTCGTGTTCTGACTTCACGGTACCAGGCGCCTGCCTGCCGCAGCTGAGGAATCAGAACGTATGGCTGCCAACTTACGCGGCAACATATAACCCCATCGACAATCTCACCCTCTATGGCAACTACGCGGTGCTCCTGTCACTCGGCCCGCAGGGTCCTTTCTGGACTGACAACGGCAGCCAGTTTCTTGCGCCGTTTTTCACGCGCCAGGTCGAGGTGGGTGCGAAGTACGAGCCCGATCAACGGATTCTCGTCACCGCGGCCTTCTTTCACATGCGCGCTCCGTACTTTTATCCCAAAACGATTCAAGCGCATGACGGATTTTGTAACGCGACCGAGTTTGTCGGGCCCGCCGACCAGTGCTTTGAGTCAGAAGGCCGCGAAACACATGACGGCATTGAGTTGAACGCGGAAGGCAAAGCGACAGACTGGCTGAAACTGACAGCTTCGGCCGCGGCGCTGAGCGCCATTTCAAGCAACACCGGCACACCGTCCTTCGATAATAAACAGGTCATCAACGCGCCGCGCGTGCGCACGGCGCTGTTCGCCGAGCTGGCACTGTCGCGTACCCGTGGCTTTTACCTGATGCCGGGCTGGAGCTATACGGACCGCAAAGAAGCCACACGCGACGATGCGGTCGCCGTTGGCGGCTACAACATTTTCAACCTGGGTGCGCGCTACACGCCGGGCGGTGAGCAGGGGCGCGTGACGTTGCGCGTCTACGCCGATAACATTACGGACAAGCGCTACTGGAAAGACACGGGTGCAAGTTACGGCGATACTTTCATCCACCTTGGCGCACCCACCACGGTGCGGCTCTCGGCGCATTACACTTTCTGAGATTGCCCATGCAGACGGCCGGCAGCACACAAATGAGTGCAAGAGCGCAGGCTCACGGAATGGACGGCGCATTTGTTGAACGCGACTGGCCTCCGCTTGCCTTAGCCGAAGTGTGCACATTGCTCAGCGAATTTCCGGCTCTCAGCGCAGCAGAAGAGATCCTGTCCACAAGCCCGCGCCCGTTTTCAGCGGCTGGTCTTGTGCGCACCACGCAGGCCCGCGTATTCGTCAAGCGCCATCATTGCAGCGTGCGCAACCGCGAAGGCCTCCTGGAGGAGCACAGGTTTCTCGCGCATCTGCGCGCTCACGGCGCGCCCGTGCCGCGTGTCTTCGCATCTGCCTCAGGTGAAACAGCGATCGAAATCGGCGAGTGGGTCTATGAGGTTCATGAAGCGGCGGAAGGCATCGATCTCTATGAAGACGCTTTCTCATGGACGCCGTTCCTGTGCGCACAGCATGCGCATGCGGCAGGCCGCGCACTTGCGCAACTCCATCTTGCCTCAGCCTCGTTCGCCGCACCGCACCGCGGCGTGAGACCGCTGGTCGCCGGCTTCACCATCTTTGCTCACGAAGATCCTGCTGCCGAAATGGAGCGCTATCTGACTGCGCGGCCAGCATTGGCTGTGCGTTCTGCGGTGCGCGCCTGCGCGGAGAAGTCTCTCGATCTGCTCGCGCCCTTCCACGCCGAGCTTACGCTGCATCTTCCGGCACTCGCACCACTATGGACTCATAACGATCTGCACGCTTCCAACCTGTTGTGGAGCACACGCGACGATCAGGCCCATGCCACTTCGATCATCGATTTCGGCCTCGCGGACCGCACCAACGCGGTGCACGACATTGCCCATGCCATCGAGCGCAACATCGTCGAATGGCTCGCGCTGGTCGGCCACCCCGAGCGTCCCAATGATGTGCCCGTCCACCTCGATCACCTCGCTGCACTGCTTGCGGGCTATGAATCGCTGCGGCCTCTTTCGCAGGCTGAAGCTGCCGCGCTCGCGCCGATGACCGCACTGTGCCATGCTGAATTTGCGCTGTCTGAAGCAGACTATTTTCTAAGCATTCTTCACTCCGAAGAAAAAGCGCCGATGGCCTACGATGGCTGGCTTGTAGGCCACGCACAGTGGTTTCACTCGAAAGCCGGCCGCAGCCTGCTCAATGCGCTGCGCAAATTCGCCGATGCCCACATGGAGGTACGATGAGCGCCGCGGCGGTCGCAACTTATTTCGTCGAACACTGGCTGGAGATTGGCGGCATGGTGTTTACCGTGCTCGGCATCTGGCTCACCACCAGGCGACTGCTTGTGTGCTGGCCCATCACGCTGCTCGCAGACATTCTCTATCTCGTGGTGTTCTATCAGGCAAAGCTCTACTCCGACGCGCTGCTGCAGATATTTTTTGTCGTCTTTACGCTTTACGGTTGGTGGCACTGGTGGCGCGGCGTCCGCCAGGACGGTGAAGTGCGTGTCGTACCGCTCAACCTGCGCGGCTGGCTCGCCGGGCTGGCAGCAGGAGCTGTCGGTGCGGTGCTGCTCGGCTGGCTGATGGTGCGCATCGGCGCTGCGTTGCCGCATCTTGACGCAGCGCTCGCCAGCTACAGCCTTGTCGCCAGTTGGTGGCAGGCACGCAAGCACATCGCGAACTGGTGGCTGTGGATTGTGGTCGATCTGATTTACATTGGCGAATATGTGTACAAAGACCTGCGCGCGACAGCGCTGCTTTATGCGGGCCTGGTTGTACTGGCCGTGTTGGGTCTGCGTGACTGGCGCCGCGCTCCGGAACAATCTCAGATTGCGGCCTGAACCACATTGCGCAGCGGCTCGCCGTTCATATAGCGGCGCAGCTCATCGGCCGCTGTGCGCAGCGCATTAGCAGAAAACTGCGGGCTCGATGCGGCGATGTGCGGCGTGATGAGCAGATTCGGGCAGCTCCACAACGGATGTCCTTCCGGCAGCGGCTCCGGATCAGTAACGTCGAGCGCGGCGCGAATGCGGCCAGAGTTGAGCGACTCAACCAGCGCATCGGTATTGATGACCGGGCCGCGCGCGGCATTTACCAGCAGCGCACCCTGCGGCATGAGCGCAAGCTGCTGCCGATCGATGAGCCAGTGGCTCTCCGCAGTGGAAGGCAGAATGAGAATGACGATCTCGGCGCGAGGCAGAAGCGCATCGAGCTCGCTGACGGCATGAACTTCCGGTTCGGCGCGTGCCGTCTGTGCCACACGCAGCAGATTGACGCGAAACGGCTCCAACATCCGCTCAATCTCCTTGCCGATTTCGCCATGGCCAACCAGCAGCACAGGCTTGCCGGTGAGCTCTTCGAGTAATACGGGAGGGTAGATCGCACGCGTATCCCCAGCGATAGCTGCAAAGTGGCTGCTTGCGTCAAACCGGCGTTTCCACACACCAGAATGCTGAATATCCAGATAGAGCGGGAAATATTTCAGCATGGCCAGAATCGCACCCACGGTCCACTCCGCGGTTGCTACGTTGTGCGCGCCGTGCGCATTGCAGATAGTCACGTGCGGACCCACCAGCGGAGGAATCCATTCCGTACCGGCAAGCATGGAGATCACCAGCTTCACTCCGCGCAGATGCGGCCAGGTGCGCATCGCGCGATTCGCATAAGGATCGGGAATCCAGACCTCGATCTCCACGTCGCGATCCATCTTGTCTGAGACAGCAATCGTCTCGACTCCCTCGGGGAATCCACGCAGCAGCTCAGCCGATATGGTCGAAGGATAACCGACTCGCAACATCTGATTCAGCGGCCCGATGAAGGCCGCCCTTTCTCACGTGTATCGTATCGCAGCCTCGCTGAGGCTGATCACGCAATCGGCCGTCACACCGCGAGCAACTCGGTATACACCGCCATGCCCACAACCGCGTCGGCGCCAAGCGCATCCAGTTCATCGACTTCCTGCTGGCTGCGGATACCCCCGGCCACAATGAGCTGGCGTCGAGTCAGCTTGCGCAGCCGCGCAGCCATATCAACTGGAAAACCTTTCATGAGCCCTTCGCCATCCACATGCGTGTAAAGAAACGCGGCGGCGTGAGCCTCGAGCTGCGGAATCGCGTGATCTGGCGTAAGCTCCACCTGCGCCTTCCAGCCCTTCACGGCAATGCGTCCATTCTTGGTGTCGATGCCGGCGACTACACGCTCGGCGCCAACGGCCGCGGCCAGTTGTTCCGCAAACGCAGTGTTCACCGTACCTCCCTGCGAAAACAGCGCGGAGCCAATGATGACGCGCTTCGCTCCCGCGCCGAGCACTTGTTTCGCGCGCTCGATTGTGTGAATGCCTCCACCTGCCTGGCAGGGAAGCCGCTTGGCAATCTGCTCCACGAGCGCCGCATTGTCGCCCTGGCGCATCGCAGCATCAAGATCAATGAGCTGCACAAGCGGGAAGCGGGAGAACTTCTCAATCCAGTATTCAAAATCGTCGAACGCCAGCCGCAGTTTTTCGCCCTGCACAAGCTGAACTATACGGCCGCCCAGCAAATCGATAGAGGGAATCAGCATGGAAG
>Ga0335075_10010688_pt1 | contig 13930 bp, 11 predicted proteins | sample Lox_Sample_24_FD_206723 | JGI IMG/M metagenome (GOLD analysis project Ga0335075, IMG submission 206723) | Soil microbial communities from Loxahatchee National Wildlife Refuge, Florida, United States - Lox_Sample_2.4 | ecosystem: Environmental > Terrestrial > Soil > Wetlands | place: USA...
CAGGACAAACGGAAATCGGAAATCATGTCATTGATGAGTTCGTGGCTGGTCGTATCAACCGGCGGGCGTTCCTGCGCAACGGCGCGCTTGTGGGCATCTCCGCGCCAGTGATCGGCGGTATCCTGGCGGCTTGTGGCTCGTCCACCTCGCCCACGACGACGTCCTCTGGCTCGCCCAGTACTGCCACGATCAGGACGGGGATCGTCACCCCTGCAGCCGCTATCAACCCGGTCACCGTCGCCGATCAGGGCGGCCTGGACATGCTCGGCCAGACCGGCGAGTACCTGACGCTGTCAGACCAGCACTTGACTCTGCAGCCGGTGCTCGCCACTAAATGGACGTCGAACTCGACCTCCGATGTCTGGACGTTCACTATCCGCCAGGGCGTAAAGTTCCACAACGGCGCCCCGCTCACCGCCGATGACGTTGTCTACACCTACAAGTTGCAGACCAACCCGGCGGGCAAGGGCGCCGCCCTGTCGGCATTCGGTGGCGTGCTGACGCCGGACGGTGTCGTGAAGGTCGACGACTACACGGTCGAGTTCCACCTGACGGCCCCGAACGGCAACTTCCCCTATCTCACGTCCTCCGACAACTACAACATGATCATCCTGCCGAACAACTATGACCCCTCCGACTGGCAGAGTACGTTCATCGGCACAGGGCCGTTCAAGCTGAAGACCTACACCGAAAAGGTGGGCGCCTCCTTCGTCCGCAACGAGGACTACTGGGGCACGAAGGCGATCCCGGCCGCTACGCAGTTCACCTTCTACGACACCGATACGCCCGCGATCCTGGCGCTGACCAGCGGCACGCTCGACGTTCTGGGCCAGTTCTCGGTGAGCGGCGGCGAGCAGCTTCTGAACGGCCAGTACAACATCATCAAGCTCAAGTCCAGCGCGCATCGCGAGCTATCCATGCGATGCGACCAGGCACCGTTCACTGACGCCAGGGTGCGGCAAGCAATCGCATTGTCGCTGAACCGGCCAGCCATCATCACGGCACTGTTCAAGGGCGACGCCGATCTCGGCAACGACAGCCCGTTCGCGCCGGTGTTCCCGTCGACCAACACCAGCGTCCCGCAGCGCGCCCTTGACGTGGCCAAGGCGAAGTCGCTGCTGTCGGCGGCCGGCCATCCGCACGGCTTCTCCGCCACGCTCACGGGCGAGATCTTCCAGGAGATCCCGCAGTACGCGCAGATCATCCAGCAGTCAGCCAGGGCCATCGGCGTCGACCTGAAGCTGAACATCGAAGCCCAGCCGAAGTACTACGGCAATTACCTGTTCGGCACATCAGACTGGCTCGACGCCACGATGAGCCTGGTCGACTACGGTCACCGGAGCGTGCCGAACGTGTTCCTCACCGCGCCGCTGCAGACGATCAACGCGAAGAAGGGCACCGGTGCGTGGAACGCCGCCCACTTCAACAACGCCGACTACGACCGGCTGTCCGACCAGTACATCGCGACCGCTGACCTGTCCAGCCAGCGCTCCATCGCCGGGCAGATCGAGACATTGCTGCTCGCGGAGACGCCGATCGTCTACGGCTACTTCTACAACTACCTGACCGCCCAGGCTAAGAACGTGACCGGCGCGTACCCGACAGCGATCGGCCACATCTTCCTCTACAGCTGCAAGAAGAGCTGATCCGCCGCGAATCAGCTACCCGTGAGCAGGCCGCCGGGCAACATGCCCGGCGGCCTTTGGCTGCGCTTCCTGTCCGGCCCGGACGTTGACAGTCTGGGGCTCACCGGCGCCGACATCATCGAGGCGGTAGAAAGCGCGGTCCGCGCGCATGGCGAGGGCCGCGCGATCATCGAGCCGCGCGTGCACCTGGTGCCAGGCGACGGCGGACACTTCAACGTGCTGCGCGGCCACCTGGCTGACCTCGGCCCAGTCGAAGCTAGTAGAGGCGGCGCTAGCGGAGGCGGCCTGAGCGGGGTCAAGGTTGTCGGTGACTTCGTCGGCAACTACACCGTTGGCCTGCCAAGCGAACTGGGCCTGCTGACTCTGCTCGACCCGGCAACCGGAGTCCCCCTGGCCATCATGGACGCGACGCTCATTACCGCATGCCGGACCGGCGCCATGACGGCCGTCGGCGCGAAGTACCTGGCCAGGCCGGATGCCCGGATCCTCGGCCACGTCGGTGCGCGCGGCACCGCGCTGTGGAACGTACTGCTGCTCGACCTGGTACTCGACCTGGCCGAGATCAGGGTCACCAGCAGACGGCCCGAGTCCAGGGAAGCTTTCGGCCGGCAGCTCAGGGCAGCAGTCGGCACCCCGGTGCGAGTGGTGGCAACCGCCGCGGAAGCTTTCGACGGAGCGGACGTCCTGGTCGAAGCAACACGTCTGACGACGCCGGAGCCGCTCCTGCGGACCAGCGCGGTACAGCCTGGCGCGTTCGTCGTGCCGTACGGCACAATCAGCGCAGTAGAGATCGACTTGCTCGATGTGATGGACAAGGTCGTGGTGGACGACTGGCGGGAAGCCCAGGCCGGCCAGTTCGGCGCGCTGCGCCGGCATGTCGACACCGGGCGGCTGACTGCCCAGTCACTGCACTCCGAACTCGGCCAGATCGTGGCAGGCCTGCGGCCTGGCCGGCAAACGCCGCAGGAGCGGACCCTGCTCTGGCATCGAGGGCTGGCGATCCTCGACATCGCGGTCGGCCACCTGATCTTGACAAAAGCTGAGCATGCCGGGGTGGGCACCATGCTCAGATACCGTTAGCGATGACCGCCCACCTGGAGCTGACGTCGGCTGCGGATCTGGATGCCGCCACCGTGCGCCGGATCAGCGCGGGCTTGCAGGTACGCCTCACGCCGGGTCTTGCGAGCGTGGTCCAGGCCCAGTGCGACAAGGCAAGAGCAGTTCTCCGCGGTGACGCCGCCGTTTACGGCGTGAATACCGGCATGGGCGCGCTGAGCTCGCGCCGGCTGACCGAGGCCGAGCAGCAGGTGCACCAGCGCAACCTGCTGCTCGGCCGGGCTACCGGCGGCCCGCCATGGCTAGCCGAAGCCGACGTCAGGGCAATCGTGGCGGTACGGCTGCGCACCTTCCTCTCCGGCGACGCAGCGGTCTCGGCCGGCCTGTGCCACCGGCTGGCCGACTTCCTCGGCGCACGGATCGTGCCTGCCGTGCCGCGGGACGGAGCTGGCTGCGCTGGTGAGATCATCCAGCTGGCGCACTGTTTCGGTCCGCTGGCCGGCCTCGGCAGCATCCTGCGGCCTGCCAGCGGTGGCATCCCGCCCGGCGACGACCGCAACCAGAGCGTCACACCCGCCGCCGACGTCCTGGCCGAGCACGGACTGGCAGCTTACGAGCTCGGCCCGAAGGAGGGCATCGCACTGCTCGCAGGCGTGCCCGGCGCGACCGCGCTCAGCATCCTGGCGGGCAGCGAGGCAGAGACGGTCAGCGCGATGATGACCGCGGCGGCCGGCCTCTCCATCGCCGCGCTCGGCGCACCCGCGGACCCGTACGCCGAGGCCTGCGCTCGCGGCGACGAGGTGCTGGGTGACGTGCTCAGCTCGCTCCGCGCGATCATCGAGCCGGCCAGCCATCCGCGGATGCTGCAGGCGCCAGTCTCGTTCCGGGTCGCCGGCGCTGTCCTTGCGCAGGTTCGACGGGCGTCGGCCGCTCTGGCGGCGGCCGCGGACCGGGCGATGACCGGAGTCACCGACTCTCCCGCCTTCCTGGACGGCAGGTTCGTCGGGACGGCCGGCTTTCACGGAATCGACCTGGCGGCACAGTGTGACCAGCTCACGGCCGCGATCACGCATGCCGCGGAGGTCTCGGCAGCGCGGCTGCACCGGCTGCTCGACCCGGCGGTCACCGGCCTGCCCGCCCAGCTTGCCGTCAATCCCGGCCCGCAGGCCGGCCTTGTCGCCGTGCACAAGCGGGCCGCAGGCGAGCTGCATGCCATGCGCCGGCTGGCGCTGCCTACCGCCATCGGGCTGATCGAGACCTCAGGCGGCCAGGAGGATGTCCAGTCATTCGCCTGGGAGGCTGCGGTCAATCTGCGGGCTGCATTGAGCCGCTGCGCAGCAGTGGCCGCGTGCGAAGCCCTCGCGGCCTTCCAGGCCCTCTCACTGGCCGGGCCGCCATGGCCACCGGGCTGCCGGGCGCTGCTTGGCCGCCTCGGCGCGCTCGTCGAGCCGATCACCACCGACCGCCAGTTCGGCGGTGATATCGAAGTGCTGCTGAGCGGCTCGTGGACCGAGTAGCGCCCATGCACTGCGCAGCTGGATACATAATGACGGCAAAGCCGTAAGGAGGTTAGATGTCGCGATCGGCAATCAGTCAGGAGCAGGTAAGCGCACAGACCCCGGACGCGAGCGCTGGCCTCAAACCCGGTTGGGGCGTCAGCCCGGAGCGCCAGCAGGCTATTGAGGCGACGCTAGCGAACCTGGCTCCGCACAGCGGGCGGCTGACGCCTGCTCAGCTCCGGTCAATAACCACAGACCTGGCCAAGCGCCGGGAGCTGTGGTCCGACCTAGTGGTTCACGATCCCGACGTCCGCTGGTACCTGCCGCTGCACCGGTCTAACTCCTGCGACGTCTGGCTGCTGGCCTGGGAGCGCGGCCAGGACACCGACTGGCACGACCACGGTGGCTCGTCCGGGTCGTTCGCGGTGGCTGACGGAAGCTTGGTTGAGCAGTACCGCGCGCCCGCCGGGCGCCTCAGCCACCGGCGGCTCGGCGCCGGCCAGGCAGTGGCATTCGGGCCCGGCCACGTGCACGACGTGGCCCATGGCGGCCAGGGTTCGGCGACCAGCATCCACGCCTATTCACCCCCGCTGACCGCGATGACGTACTACACCTCGACCGATTACGGGCTGATCGCCAGGCAGACCGTCCCGATCGACGGGCCGGAAGGCGGCCGCGGGCGCGGTGGCGCCGATACGGCGCTCGCCAAAGCTAGCGCATCGGCAGCGAGACTGACTTCTGATGCGCTTCCGGACGGCGCACCCGGCATCGACGAACTTCTCGCTGAAGCGCGCAGCGGCCTTCGGCGGCTTCGCCCGGAGGCAGCGCTGGCCGCCATCACCGACGGCGCGGTCCTGGTCGACATCCGCCCGCTTGAGCAGCGAATCGTCGAAGGCGAGGTACCCGGAGCGATCATCATCGGTCGCAACGTCCTGGAGTGGCGGCTTGACCCGCGCAGCGAGGCCAGGATTCCGGCGCTGGCCAGGTCCGACATGGAGATCATCGTGATGTGCTCGCAGGGCTACGCCTCGACGCTGGCTGCCGCGTCGCTGCGCCGGATCGGGCTGACCGAGGCGACCGACCTGGACGGCGGGTTCCAGGCCTGGCGAGCGGCCGGGCTGCCGACACGCCCGGCCCAGTCGCTCGGCTGAGTCACCCCGGCCGGGACAATAGTGAGACAGGTACGTTCGGACATGGCATCGCCGCGCAAGCAGGCAGTTGTTACCGGTGCGATGGACGAGCCGGGCGACCGGACCCGCCTGGAAGCGGCGGAGCCCGAGGTCAGTCACCAGCACCGCGACGTGTCCGGCGGCTGGTTGCGGCCTGCCGTGTTCGGCGCAATGGACGGCCTGGTAACGAATGTCTCGCTGATCGCCGGAGTCGGCGGCGCCAGGCTGGCCGCACACACCATCGTGCTGACTGGCCTGGCCGGGCTGTCTGCTGGTGCCTTCTCCATGGCTGCTGGCGAGTACGTCTCCGTTTCCTCGCAGAACGAGCTGGTCGCCGCCGAAGTGGAGAAGGAGCGCATCGAGCTCGAGACCAATCCGGCCGACGAGCAGGCGGAGCTGGCCGCCATGTACAAGATGCGCGGCGTCGACCCGGCCCTCGCAGATGAGGTTGCCAGGCAGCTATCCCGCCACCCGGATGAGGCGCTTCGCATTCACGTCAGGGAAGAGCTCGGCATCGATCACGACGATCTGCCGTCCCCGCTGACCGCAGCTGGCGCGTCGCTTGTCACCTTTGCTGTCGGCGCGCTGATCCCGCTGCTGCCGTTCCTGTTCGGCTTCTCATCGCTGGCCGTAGCCGTCATCCTCGCCGCGATCGCGGCCTTCATCGGCGGCGGCATCGTCGCACGTGTCACGGCCAGGCCGTTCCTGCGCGGGGCGCTGCGTCAGTTCGTGCTGGCTGGGCTGGCTGCCGCGGTCACGTACGGCATCGGCACCCTAATCGGCGGCCACGCAGGTTAGCGGCGGCAACCGAGGCTTACCAGGAATCGGTCGCGAACTCGTCACCCGCGCTGTCGCCGGAAGCGGCCAGCAGGTCCAGGTCCGCGTCCACCATCATCTCGACCAGCTCCTCGAAACCGATCTTTGGCTCCCAGCCAAGTTCGTCCCTTGCCTTGGCAGGGTCCGCGCAGAGCCGGTCCACCTCCGCCGGCCGGATGAAGGCCGCGTCCGTCACTACGTGGTCGCGCCAGTTCAGCCCGGCAGTGCGGAACGCGGCGTCCACCAGCTTCTCCACCGAGTGCGTCACGCCAGTGCCGATGACGTAGTCGGCGGGAGTTTCCTGGGCCAGCATCAGGTGCATGGCGCGGACGTAGTCGCCCGCGAAGCCCCAGTCGCGGCTCGCGGTCAGGTTGCCGAGCCGCAGCTGGCGCTCGTAACCGAGCTTGATCTTGGCAACCCCGAGTGAGACTTTCCTGGTCACGAACTCGGCACCACGGCGCGGCGACTCGTGGTTGAACATGATCCCGGACACCGCGAACATGCCGTAGGACTCGCGGTAGTTCTGCGTGAGGAAGTGTCCGTACACCTTCGCCACGCCATACGGACTGCGCGGGTGGAATGGCGTCTGCTCGTTCTGCGGAGACTGCGGGACCTGGCCGAACATCTCCGAGGTCGATGCCTGGTAGAACCTGATCTGGCCACTGCCCGGGCTACGCGACGCGCTGATCCCGCTGCACACCCTGATGGCCTCCAGCACGCGCAGCACGCCGAGACCGGTGACCTCTCCGGTCAGCTCGGCCTGCTGCCAGGACAGCGGCACGTAGGAGATGGCAGCAAGGTTGTAGACCTCATCCGGCTGCACCCGTTCGACTGCCGCGATCAGGCTGCCCTGATCCAGCAGGTCGCCGCGGATGAGCCTGACGTCACCGAGCAGCTTCCGCAGGTGGCGCACCCGCGGGTTGGCCTGGCCGCGGACCAGTCCCCAGACCTCATATCCCATGTCCACCAGGTGCTCAGCAAGATAAGAACCATCCTGGCCAGTGATCCCGGTGATGAGCGCGCGTCGTGTCAGCGGAGCCTCCGGTAGTAAAGCTTCGTCGCGGCAGCTTACAGATAGTGGCAGGACGCAGGGCAGCCCGGCAAACGTCTGGGGTCAAAGGGCACGCAAGTTACTTGCTTGGTAGGGTTCGCTGACTGGGGGTCACGCGGGTCGCCCGCTCGGCGGGCAGCCGCTTGCGAGACAGGAGGCGCGAACCTGCGTGAGTACCGTAGCAGTCGGCGATGCGAGCGAACCGCTGCGCGTCTGCTTGCTCTCCTACCGGAGCAAACCGCATTGCGGCGGGCAAGGGATTTTTCTGCGCCACCTGTCGCGCGAACTCGCTGCGCTCGGTCACCACGTCGAGGTGTACTCCGGCCAGCCTTATCCCGACCTTGAGCCCGGCCCGCAACTGATCGAGCTGCCGAGCCTGGACTTGTACCGGGATGAGGACCCGTTTCGCACCCCGCATCTGCGTGAGTACCGGGACTGGATCGACGTGCTCGAGGTCGCGGGCATGTGGACTGCGTATTTTCCCGAGCCGCTGACCTTCAGCCTGCGTGCGCTGCGAGCGCTGCGCGCGCGTCAGCGCGACTTCGACATCGTGCACGACAATCAGGTGCTCGCTTACGGCAATCTCGGCATCCCCCAGCTCGGGCTGCCGCTGGTGACCAGCATCCATCACCCGATCAGCGTGGACCGCCGGATCGAGCTCGCGGCCGCCCGCGGCCTCCATAAGATCCCGAAATGGCGCTGGTACTCCTTTGTCGGCATGCAAGGCCGGGTCGCGAGGCGCATCGGCACGATCATGACCGGTTCGCAGTCGTCCAAGTCTGACATCCTCCGCGACTTCAAGGTCAGGCCAGACAAGGTCAAGGTCGTTCCCCTCGGAGTGGATACCCGGCTGTTCCACCCGAGACCGGAGCCGCGCGTTCCCGGCCGGATCGTCGCGGTCGCCAGCGCGGACTCCCCGGTGAAGGGCGTGGCCACCTTGCTTCGCGCCTACGCGAAGCTGTCCACTGAGCGGAACGTGTCGCTCACCCTGGTCAGCAAGCTGGTGCCGGACGGCCCGACGCAGCGGCTGCTCGGCGAGCTGTCGCTGGACGGCAAGGTTCAGTTCGTCAGCGGCGTCAGCGATTCCGAACTGGCCGAACTGGTCGCCAGCGCGGAGATCGCGGTCGTGCCGTCGCTGTATGAGGGCTTCTCACTGCCAGCCGTCGAGCACATGGCCTCCGGCACGCCGCTGGTTGCCAGCCGGACCGGCGCGCTACCCGAGGTCACCGGCGACGCGGCGCTTCTGGTTACCCCCGGCGACGCCGAGGAGCTCTGCGCGGCGCTGCGGCTGCTGCACGACTCGCCGGCCGAGCGCGACCGGCTATCGCAGGCCGCGCTTGCCCGGGTCGCCGAGCGGTTCGCCTGGCAGGCCGTTGCCAGGGCGACGGTGGCTGAGTACCGGCAGGCCATCGCGGCCAGCCGGGCGCACCCGGCAGCGGCGGGCGGGGAGGGCGCCCCGTGCTGACCGTGGACTTTCACCGGCTGCCAATACAACCGGGAACGAGACTGCTTGACCTCGGGTGCGGCGCCGGGCGGCACGCTTTCGAGGCCGCCCGCCGCGGGGCCGAGGTGGTAGCGCTCGACACCGATCGCGGCGAGCTGCAGGGTGTTCGCGCAACCGCCGCTGCGATGGCGGACGCGGGCCAGATACAGGCTCCGGCCGGTCTTGCTGCCACTGCTGGCGACGCAACAAGGATGCCGTTTCCAGATGGCAGCTTCGACCTCGTGATAGCGGCGGAGGTACTTGAGCACATTCCTGCCGACCAGGGCGCCGTGAACGAGATCAGCCGGGTACTTCGGCCCGGTGGCATCGCCGCGGTGACGGTGCCGGCCTGGCTCCCTGAGCGGGTCTGCTGGGGGCTGTCCGACGATTACCACAATGTGCCAGGCGGGCACGTGCGCATCTTCACCCGTCGCGAACTAGAGATCAAGCTCGGGCGGGCCGGCCTCATCGTCGGCGGCCACCATCACGCGCACGCACTGCACTCGCCGTACTGGTGGCTTAAATGCGCCGTCGGCGTGCATGACGACGACCACCCGGTCGCGAGCGCTTACCACAAGCTCCTGGTGTGGGACATCATGCGCAAGCCAGCGGTCACCCAGCTCGCCGACCGCGCACTGAACCCGCTGATCGGCAAGAGCCTGGTGGTGTACGCCACCAAACCGGTCCTGGCCGCCCAGCGGCCGGGTCCGGCCGCTGCGGAGAAGGTGCATGCGGCAGCCTGAGCAACTGGCCAGCGCGACCAGCTGGCCCGGACCCGGTATCGCCAGCCCCGGCATCACCAGCACAGTGCCGTCCGTGCCGGGCATCCTTTCCGCTGACCAGCTGATCGCAACGGGACACGCGATCGCAGCCGGCCAGCAGGCCGACGGCTCGATCGGCTGGCCCGACGGGCACGTCGATGCCTGGAACCATGTCGAGTGCGCGATGGCGCTGAGCGTCTGCGGCTTGCGCCGGGAGGCTCGCCGAGCGTACGCCTGGCTGGCCGATGCTCAGCAACCTGACGGATCATGGCCGGTGCAGGCCGCCTCCGGCGGTGTCGTTGACGAGTGGACAACCGAGAGCAATCACGCGGCGTACTGTGCCGTCGGCATCTGGCATGAACTGCTCGTTACCGGCGATGAGGATTTCGCAGCGCAGATGTGGCCGGTGGTGCGCGCCGCCATCGAGTTCGCCATCGGCCTGCAGGGGCCGCGCGGCGAGATTATCTGGCGCCGCCACGAAGACGGTACGCCCGACAGTTACGCGCTGCTGGCTGGCAGCTCGAGCATGTACCACAGCCTGCGCTGCGCGATCGCGCTTGCCGAGCGGCTGGCGCAACCCCAGCCGCACTGGGAGCTCGCCGCCACAATGCTCGGGCACGCGGTGGCCTGTCATGGTGAGGCGTTCGCCGACAAGAGCCGGTTCTCGATGGACTGGTATTACCCGGTGCTCGGCGGACCGGTGCGCGGCGCTGCTGCAGAGCGGCTGCTCAAGGCCGGCTGGGACACCTTCGTCGTGCCCGGTCTCGGCGTGCGCTGCGTCAGCGACGAGCCCTGGGTGACCGGTGCCGAGACCTGTGAGCTGGCAATCGCGCTGGCCGCACTAGGCCACCGCGACCAGGCCATGGAGCTGTTCGGGCAGATCCAGTTCTTGCGAGCCGAGGACGGGAGCTACTGGACCGGCTGGCAGTTCGTTAACGGCAAGCACTTCCCGCATGAGCAGAGCACCTGGACAGCTGCTGCGGTGGTGCTTGCGGCCGACGTGCTCGCGGCCGCCAGCCCGGTGAGCGAATGCGCTGGCACCGATACGGTCAGTAACGGCCCGCTACGTGACGGCGCGGCGGCTGGCAGGACGAGCACCAGAACGAGCACCGGGGCGGCTGGGCTCTTCCGGGACGCGGCGGCCGGACCGGGCGTGTGGCAGGCGCCTGACCCGGCGGCCTGCGGCTGCCCCCCAGGGAACTGACTCCGCCGCCCTGCCGTTCGCGCCCGGCCAACGAACCATTCGGCCGCCGATCATCGCCCGTTTGCCGGTGTTCACCGTGGGTGAATGTTGATCTGGTGCGGCTATAGCAACAGTGGATTCACATCCATGGAGGGCCCGGGAGCGGTGCCGGGTCAGATCCCGTCGCCGATCCGCTCCAGGACGCGCAGCGAGCCGGTGACGCTGACTTCGGTGAACGCACCAGAGGCCAGCGCTCGCAGGTACATCCGGTACGGCGCCTGGCCGCCATCGGCCGGGTCCGGGAAGACGTCATGGAAAGCCAGCGCTCCGCCGTGCGCCACCCACGGCGCCCAGCCCTCGTAGTCGGTAATCACGTTGGCCTCGCTGTGCCCGCCGTCAATGAACAGCATGCCGAGCGGAGTGCGCCACAACCTGGACACGTCAGCGGACGTGCCGATCACGGCGATGACGTGATCGGCTAGCCCGGAGTCCTCAATGGTTGCGCGGAAGAACGGCAGGGTATCCATCCGCCCGGTCCGCGGGTCTACCACCTCGGGATCGTGATGGTCCCAGCCCGCCTGGATCTCTTCCGAGCCGTGGTGATGGTCGACGGTGATGACCTTCTGGCCGTTCTCAGCAGCGGCTGCCGCGAGGTAGATGGTGGACTTCCCGCAGTATGTGCCGACCTCGCCGATCGGGCCCACGGCTGCGTAAGCGGCAGCAGCCCGGTATAGCGCCAGTCCCTCCGCCGCCGGCATGAATCCTTTGGCGGCCTCGGCAGCTAGCCTGAACTTGTCCTGGAATGGCATGCCGTACAGTCTGCGCTACGGTCGGCCGGTCCGGCACGGCAAGGCGGGAAGGAGCCTGCGAGATGAAAGTTGAAGCTGACTGGGACGCCTGCGAGGCGAACGCGGTCTGCGCGGGCCTCGTGCCGGAAGTCTTCGAAGTCGACGACAACGACAACCTGAACATCCTGGTCGACGAGATCCCGGCCAATCTGGTCGAGGGTGTCAGGCACGCTGTCCGGTCGTGCCCGAAGGCGGCACTGCGCCTCACCGAATAGGTAAAATCACCCCAGCAAGCGGACGGGGGACGACGTGAGGTGGATTCAGCGGCGAACCCGCCAGCCGGACGCACGCACGGAGCGGTCGCGTCCGCCGGCCCGACTGATCGGTATCGCCGTCCTTGCGGCGGTCGCGATAGGGGCAGGCGCGCTGGCGGCCGCAGGCGCGATGGCGGCTGGCAACCGTCCGTCCGGGCAGCATGCCGCGCTCAGCCCGATACGGATCAGCCCAGGCGTGCACAATGGCTCGACGTCACCCTCACCTCCCGGCGGCGGCCTGACGCCCACCCAGATCCGGACCGCCTACGATCTCTGGCCGCTGTACCGGAAACACATCAACGGCTCGACGCAGACCATCGTGATAGTGGACTCGTTCGGGTCGCCGACAATTGCATCAGACCTGGCGTACTTCGACAAGTACTTCCACCTGCCCGCGCCACCGTCATTCCGGGTCATCCAGCCGGTCGGGAAGGTTCCTCCCTATCACGCCAGCAACAGCAACCGGTCCGGCTGGGCCGCGGAGACTACGCTGGACGTCGAGTGGTCGCATGTCATGGCACCCGATGCGAGCATCGTGCTGGTGGAGACCCCAACGTCGGAGAACGAGGGAACCACCGGCTTCCCGCAGATCGTGAAAGCGGAAAAGTACGCGCTCACACACAAGCTCGGCCACATAATCAGCCAAAGCTTCGCGGCTACAGAGCAGACCTTCTCCGCGAAGTCGGACTACGCGGCCATCCGGAACCTGCGCGGTGCCTATCTGCTCGCGTACAAAGATCATGTGACGGTGCTCGGCGCGACTGGCGACGACGGCGTGACGAGCGACAAGTACAACATGGTGGATGAGTACACCGTCCCGGCTGTTTCCTGGCCTGCCACCGACCCGCTGGTCACCGCTGTCGGCGGCACTCAGCTGGACCTGCGGGCGGGCGGTGCGCGCAAGTCACCTGACGTCGCGTGGAATGACAGCGGCGGCGGCAAATCCATCGTCTTCGGCCGCCCGTCGTACCAGAATCCCGTACGTGGAGTGACCGGCCGCCACAGGGGCGTTCCCGATATCTCCATGGATGCGTCGTGCCGCAGTTCGGTGGCTATCTACGGCAGCTTCTATGGCGGTCAAGGGGGCCAGTGGAGCCCGATCTGCGGTACAAGCCTGGCTACGCCGTTGTTCGCCGGGATCGTGGCCCTGGCCTATCAGTACGCGCAGCAGCACGGCGGGCATGCGCTCGGGCTGATCAACCCGGCGCTTTACAAGATCGAAGCCCGGCACGAGCCCGGCGTGGTCGACATCACCAAGGGCAATAACAGCCAGACCGTCAAGAATGGCGGCAAGACCGACAAGGTCAAGGGTTTCAGCGCGCTCCGGGGTTACGACCTGGTGACCGGCGTGGGCACTGTCAACGCCAGGTATTTCGTGCCGGAGCTCGCGAAGCTGGCTGGCTGAGAAGCCCCTGCGCTCAGCTCAGAGCGCCGGACGCGATAGCGATGCCCACCGAGATCAGCATCACTCCGGCGAGTTGCTCGCCTCGCCGGCCTGCCCAGTTGCCGATGCCGGCGCCCAGCTCGAGCCCCAGCAGCGACATGGCCACGCTCACCGCCCCGATGACTATCACGCCCAGCGCGATCGACGTGTGGTAGGTGCCCAGGGCGAAGCCGACGACCAGGTTGTCCAAGCTCAGGGCGAGCCCGCTGACCAGCAGATGGATGATCCTCGGCGGCTGTACCTGGCCGGTGCTGCCGACCGCCTGAGCTGCGGGGACAGTTGTGCTGCTGGTGTCACCGGAGCGACCAGGCTCGCCGTGCTCCTGCCCCCGGACCTGCGCGTGCACCTGGGCCTGCACGTAGGCGTGCTCGCGAGCCTGCCCGCGGACCTCCGCGTGCTCGCGCGCCTGCCCCTGGACCCGCGCGCGCTCGTGCTCCTGCCCCCGGACCGGCGCGTGCACCTGGGCCTGCCCCTGGGCGCTCTCATCCGCCTGCCCCGGCCCACCGGCGCGAGCCGCGCTGGCCAGGGCGTAAAGGCCGACGGCTATCAGCAGCCCGGCCCCGGCCCAGCGCGCCGCATGCCCGAGGCTCGCAGCGGTCTGCTCGCCGATCAGCAGGCCCAGCACCGGCATGCCTGCTTCGAACGCGCCGAATACCAGGCCTACCCGCAGCCGCGTGCGTGCATCGACCCCAGAGACGCCGATTGCAATCGAAGCGGCGA
>Ga0335075_10010689_pt1 | contig 13928 bp, 5 predicted proteins | sample Lox_Sample_24_FD_206723 | JGI IMG/M metagenome (GOLD analysis project Ga0335075, IMG submission 206723) | Soil microbial communities from Loxahatchee National Wildlife Refuge, Florida, United States - Lox_Sample_2.4 | ecosystem: Environmental > Terrestrial > Soil > Wetlands | place: USA: Florida...
TGTGTTCGCCGATTCGCCGAAGGATCTCGCCATCAGCCCCGAAGAGCTGCAAGTCCACAAAAACCTGGTCGAGCAGGCGGCCAAGCTCTTCGATTCGCATCACTACAGTCACTACGATTTCCTATTTACCCTGAGCGACGTTCTGGGTGGCGAGGGCCTTGAGCATCACCAATCCAGCGAAGACGGCACTCACGCAAACTATTTCACCGACTGGGCTGCCGGCGTGCATGGTCGCGACCTCCTCGGTCACGAATACACGCATTCATGGAACGGGAAATTTCGCCGGCCGGCCGATTTGTGGACGCCGAATTTCAACGTGCCCATGCGCGATGACCTGCTGTGGGTCTACGAAGGCCTGACCCAGTATTGGGGGTACGTTCTGACGGCACGCTCTGGCATGCGGTCTTCCGCTGACACGCGGGACCTGATCGCGGAGATCGCGGCGAATTTCGAAGCGAGCCACGGCCGGGACTGGCGTCCGCTGGTCGACACGACAAACCAGCCGACTATATCCCAGCGCCGGCCGGTTACCTGGCCAAGCTGGCTACGCGGCGAGGACTATTACATGGAGGGGCTGCTGATTTGGCTCGACGCGGATACGAAGATTCGCCAACTGAGCGGCGGCAAGAAGTCGCTCGACGATTTCGCACGCACTTTCTATGGGATCGACAACGGCAGCTACGTGACACGCACATACAGCTTTGACGATATCGTGTCCGCCCTGAATTCTGTTCAGCCCTACGACTGGGCCGAATTTCTGCGCGAACGTGTTTACGAACTTCATCCACAGGTGCCCGAGAACGGGATCACACAGGGGGGATATCGCCTGACCTACAGCAACACTCCTCCCAAGTGGCTGAAGGGTGCGCAGGCCCCTGGCTCGTTTGTGAGTTTCGCGACGTCGCTCGGGATCGCGGTCAAATCGACCGGCGAAATCGGAAATGTTTGGTGGGACAGCCCCGCATTCAAACAGGACATGACGCCGGATATGACCATCGAGGCGGTGAATGGCAAGGCGTTCAGCATTGAGGTGCTTCGCGATGCAGTCCTGCAGGCCGAAAAAGGCACCGCGCCAATAAGCGTTCTCGTGAAACGTGGTGACGATTTTCAGAAGATCGAAATCGACTATCACGACGGACTGCGATACCCCGGCCTTTCGCGCGTTGAAGGAACGCCTGATTTGCTGGACAAAATTCTCGCGCCGAAGTAACGGCGCCCACTTATTTCCTAGGTTAGTTTGTGCGGCGCCCAAGCGTTTCGGCGGGTCCTGAAGCTGACTTGCGCCTTTGCCCGCAAGCCCGCTGGGCATGTGTTGCGCATGCGAGTATCATAATCACATGGCCGTCATGAAATGTACCTCCTGGGCTACATAGGGAGCTGAAGGCGCGAGCCGCGCTCGAGGGAATGTCTCTTTCAGACTACCTCCTCCGCGAATTGCGACATTCGCTCGATCGCCCCACGCTGGATCAGATCAGGAAAAGGCTGTCCAGTCGCGAACCGGTGCGCCCGCATCCGTCGCCTGCGGTTGCGATTCGAGCCGAAAGGAAAAGCCGCTGATCGTTGTCGATGCGTCAGCTCTTTTGGAGGTTCTTCTCCAAACTCCTGCGGCTCGGTCCGTTAGTCGCCTGATCTTCACCTCTGGTGAGACGCTGCATGCTCCGAACCTGATCGACTTGGAAGTAGCACAAGTGCTTCGCCGCTATGTGCGCTCCGCCGCCATTTCATCCTATCGCGGGGCCGACGCGCTGGCCGATTTTCCGATTACACCCTACCCGTCCACCATGTCTGCTATCGCGCGTCTGGCAAATACGCGATGAGGTGACCGCCTGCGACGCCGCTTACGTTGCCCTCGCGGAAGCTTTGGACGCGCGCCTGGTCACACGGGATCGAGCCCTCGCACGTATTCGAGTGCGCGTCCACGTTGAGGTCGTCTAGCGAGGCTAGATCAGTCGGACCATAGTTCTCACACGTGAATTCGATTGAGCGGAGCGTAACAGGACTGTCAGACTTGGCCGTTCTGGAACCAATCCCATGTGCGGCGCAAGCCCTCTTCGAAAAGCACCAGCGGCTTATAGCCGAGGATTTTGTTCGCTAAAGAAATGTCGGCCTGCGAGTGGCGAATGTCGCCCGTTCGTGGCGGATCGTATTTTGGCATGACCTTTTTTCCGGTGATCTTCTCGAGAACTTTGATTACGTCATTGAGCGTGATTCGCGCGCCCGTACCGCCGTTGAAGACCAGTCCCGACGCGTCCTTCGCTTCACAACCGCGCAACACTTCATCAACGATATTCTCGATGAAGGTGAAGTCGCGTGATTGCTCGCCGTCGCCGTAAATCACGGGCTGTTCGCCGTTCTGGACGGCAAGGAGAAAGCGCGACAGCACGCCTGAATATTGCGACGAAGGATCCTGGCGCGGCCCGAATACGTTGAAGAACCGCACCGACACATTTTCGAGGCCGTACACACGGCCGAATACCTGCGCGTAGAGTTCTCCCACGTACTTCGTGATTCCGTACGGCGAAATCGGCGCCGGCGCCATCGATTCTGTCTTTGGCAGCGTTTCGGTCTCCCCATACGCCGATGATGAGGCTGCATAGACGATCCGGCGAACCTTGGCGTCTCGCGCCGCAACCAGTACATTCAACGTGCCGTCGATGTTTGCAGCGTTCGTTTCCAATGGATTCTTCACCGAGCGCGGAACAGAGGTTCGCGCTGCAAGATGGATCACGTAGTCCATCCCTTTGCACGCGGCCTGAACTGAATTCAGGTTCGTAATGGTCTCAACGCGAAGCTCAATCTTGCTGCGCACACCGGCAAGGTTCGCTTCTTTGCCCGCGGAAAGATCGTCCAGCACGATCACTTCGTTTCCACGGCTAACCAGCCGGTCCACGATGTGCGAGCCGATGAAACCGGCACCACCAGTCACGAGATAGCGCAAAGACCCTCCTGGAAATGCTTCGGCCTATTGAGAGCAGGAAATCAGAGAGTACCGGCGACCCGTCTTACGCGCAACTTAGTCCGTTGACAGCAATAAGCTCCGGGAGCGAATTGGTTAACCGCCGTCGCCGAGCTAAGGTTTCGAGCGCATAGCTTACCCTACGGCGTTAGTTCACTTGCGAGGGCTGGTAAGTTGTCGCGTTACGCCAGAGGGCCACCCTTTGTTCGGCACAAGGCCTTTGCCTTCTTCGATGGTCACGAGTTGATTAGCGGCGATACCTTTCAGCGCTTCGACCGCGCCGTTTGGCCAATGAATCTCGATATCCGATGTTTTCTCCGCTCCAAGCCCGAAATGGAGTCTTTGATCGCTGGCCGAATAATAGCTCGACTGGCTAACGACTGCCTGTGCCTGCACTTTGTTTCCGTACCGGACCAGGACGCGTGCTCCGATGGCGCTTCGATTCGACTTCGTTCCAATTAGCTTTACCTTAATCCAGTGATTCGAGCCTGCGACATCGTTCCGAAGGAGGGATGGGGGCTCATTTAGATTGACGATCAGAATGTCGATGTCCCCGTCATTGTCGAAGTCACCGAAGACGCAGCCCCTGCTCGAGTGCCGTTCGGCGATGGCGGCCCCCGCTTGCGCGCCGAGTTCTTCGAACGTTCCATTGCCAAGGCTTCGATACACCTCACGCGGACACTTGTTCGGATATTGGGGCAACTTCCGTTCTATTTCCGGATAGACGCTGCCCGTGACCACAAAAATATCCGGGAAGCCGTCGTTGTCGAGATCCACGATTCCCGTTCCCCAACAAGTGAATCGGGTATCGACTCCGAGCCGGGTTTCCGCGGTCACATCGTCGAAAAATCCCTTGCCATCGTTTCGATAGAGAACGTTCGTGTCATCGGCGAAGTGCGTCTTGTAGAGGTCCAGATGGCCATCGAGGTTGTAATCTCCAATGCCGATTCCCATACCGGCTTGCTCCATGCCGTCCTCGTTGAGCCCGACACCTCGCAAGACGCCTTCTTCGCGGAAAGTACCGTCATGATTGTTCATGAAGAGCAGACTGGGCGTGGAGTCGCAGGCTACATAAATATCGGGCCAGCCATCCTCATCGAAATCGGCGCAGACAGCGGTCATGCCGTAATTTTCGTGCGGCTTCGCTACTCCGGATTGCTCGCTCACATTGGTGAAAGTGCCATCGCCATTGTTGCGGTACAAATGCTGTCTCGAAAATGGCAGTCCACGGGGGCCGCATTCGACGGGCACGCCCTTCCAGTTGCAGTTGACGTCCGCGCCGGGCTTCGGCACATGGACGAAATCGAACTGAACGTAATTCGAGACGAACAGGTCCAGGTGCCCGTTGCGATCGTAGTCTATGAACGTGCATCCGGCGCCCCAGACAGTTGGCCCTTCGTTCCACAGGCCGGCTTGCTTCGTCACGTCCGTGAAGGTGCCGTCACCATTGTTGCGATAGAGGCAGTTTTGACCCCAATACGTGCAGAACAGGTCGTCGAAGCCGTCGTTGTTGTAGTCACCGACGCAGACTGACGATGCCCAGCCGACCCTCTGAAGGCCGGCTTTGACGGTAACGTCGGCAAAGGTGCCATCGCGGTTGTTGTGGTAAAGCCGGTTTGTCGTTCCTGGGGGCGCGCCGCTGATTCGTGTCCCGGTAAGAAGAAAGATGTCTATCCAACCGTCGTTGTCATAATCGATGAATGCGCAACCGCAGCCGTCGGATTCGATAATGTAGTCGTCCTGCGTCGGCGAGCCGTAAATGACGGGTGAGACAAGGCCCGCCTCGTGTGCGACATCCACGAAATGGGCGTCAAAGGGACGGCCAGAAGGCGGAAGCTTTGGCTCTGCTTTGACATGACGCGAAGCCATGCCCTGGGCCAAAACATTCCACGCGGCGCCGGCAAACGGCAGCGAGAGAAGAAGTGCGCGACGCGCGATCTTCACAACAGAAACCTGGAGGTCACAATCGTTTCTTGATCTGAAATCGCCACGAAACGTTGCCTTGGTCTACGTGCGACGTCCGAGTCGCTAACGTCGAATGACACGACCGGCTGTTCCTTGACACACGAAAACCAGCAGGAGTATATCTGAAATTCCGTGAAAGCGTTTCCCCGAGATCGCGGAATCGAGCGCTCAACTTGCTGCGCGAAGCCTTTGAACCGCAATAAAATCGTAGCTCTCATACTCGTCGCAAGCGTCATTACAATTTTTGTTTTCTGCCCGCTGCCGGGTGCCGTTTGGGCGGCAAGCCAATATCAATCCGCCACCTCTGCTTCGATCGGGAATGCACTCCGCTCCCGCAATTTTCAGGAGGCGCTGCGCCTGACGCGATCTGCGATCGCTCAATCTCCGAACGATCCTGAGCTTCTGACGATGCAGGGAATTGCGCTTGCCGGCTTGGGAAACGATCGCGACGCTTTAGCGTCGTACGACGCAGCACTGAAGTTTGCGCCGAATTACCTCCCGGCACTCGAGGGCGCAGCGCAAATCGAATACAACTCTGGCAGTGAACGCGCGGAAGTCCTTCTGAATCGCGTTCTGGCGATTTCGCCCAATGACGCGACCAGCCACGCAATGTTGGGCGTATTAGCCTACAAGAAGCACGACTGCAACGCTGCTATTGGGGACTTCGAAGCTGCCGGAGAAACCGCGATGTCTCAACCTGCGGCGCTTGAGGAATTCGGATTCTGCCTCGTACGCGCGAATCGATTAACAGATGCGGAAAAGGTCTACGAGACGCTGGTTTCGATTTCGCCGACTCCCCGCGCGCGGATTCATCTCGCGGCCGCACAATTTCTTGATAATCAGCCCAAGGACGCGCTGACAACTCTCGAGCCGATTTTGCAGCAGAACGAACCCGACGCAGAAGCACTCGACATCGCGTCGAAAGCTGCAGAAAAACTCGGCGAAACGCCGCGGGCGGTACAACTCTTGCGGCAAGCGATCGTCAGGAACCCGAACAATGCGGATTACTACCTGGATTTTGCGACGATAGCTTTCGACCATTCGTCGTTTCAGGTGGGAATCGACATGCTAAACGTGGGCATACACCGACTGCCCAAGTCGGCGCCGTTGTATCTGGCGCGCGGCATTCTCCACATCCAGCTGGCGGAGTACGGCGAGGGCGAAGCGGACTTCGCGGCGGCAGACCGTTTGGATCCGCGGCAGTCCTTTAGTTCAGAATCTCAAACTTTGGCGAAAATACAGGAGACCGGCGCGGCGGACGCGCTCACCAGCGTTCGCGCCCAACTCAAGAGTCACCCGAATGATCCGGTGCTGCTTTACCTGTTCGCCGATTCCGTGGAACAGAACGGGGCGAACCCAGGGACTGCCGATTTTCAAAGCGCTCTCCGAGCTGTGCAGCGCTCGATCGAGCTTAGGCCGGACCTTCAGTTGGCGCGCGATCTGCTCGCTAAGCTATATTACGAGAACGGGCAGTTTGCGGCGGCAATCGAACAGTGCCGCATCAGCTTGCGTTCTAATCCCTCCGACCAAGAAGCACTCTATCGACTGATACAGTCTCTCAGGAAAACCGGGAAGACGCCTGAGATCCCAGACTTACTGAAGCGATTGGCCACGCTTCGCCAGAAAGAGCGCGAGACCGAGGCCAGTCAGAACCGTTATAAGCTTGTGGAACCAAGCTCCTCGGGCGCGTCCCGCGAATAATTCTTTTGCTTCACGCGGGGATAACCGCGAAGCCTCCCAGGAGTGCGGTTCTGAAGGCCGGGACGGCACGGGATCGACCGCGTATACAGTATATCCGTTAGCCTCTTTCTTTTTTTCTTGACAACAAAGACCGTCCTGAACTAGTTACTTTGCATTGGGTGAGTAAACGTTTTCTGGGTTCTGCGTTTTGGCGAATCGGGGTGCGGGATTTCGTAGCAGGTATAGGGCTTTTCCTTGCACGTCAGGAATGCCGGCGTCCCGGCAACTGGGGAGGGGAGATGCTCAGGTCGGTGCGAGTCGCAGGCGTGATCGCCGTGTGTTTTCTTGGGGCCGTATGTGCCTACGGCCAATTCAGCGGAAATATTGAAGGCGTCGTCATGGATCCGACCGGCGCCGCTGTTGCAGGTGCCTCTCTGCAATTGCGTAACTTGGACACCGGCGTTGCGCAATCCATGACCGCCAGCTCCTCGGGAAACTACAGCTTCAACAATCTCCCGCCCGGGAATTACGTTCTGTCCGTTTCGGCGAAGGGTTTCCAGACTACGGACCTGCACGTGACCGTCAGCACCGCACAGCTTCAGGGCATAAACGTGACGTTGCCGGTCGGGGCGGTATCCGAAAGCACGACTGTGACTTCCGAGGCGCCCGCGGTAGACACAGATGACACACGCGTGCAAACCACGCTTTCCAGCCAATTAACCAGGGACCTTCCGACCGTCAATCGAAATTTGTGGGACGTCCTTGCGGTTCAGCCAGGAGTTGTGGGCACAGGGACGCGGGGGGCAGGTGAATCGCCGGGCGGCTTGCCTGACAATTTCGGTACGCAAACGCCACAGATCAGTGCGAACGGCCGCAGCTACACGGGGAACGTGGTTTTCGTGGACGGCCTGAACGTTACCAGCCCAGTTCAGAACGGGAACATCATTCTGGCGCCGATTCCAGACGCTGTCCAGGAAGCTTCTTTGCAGACGAACTCTTTCGATGCGGAAAATAATCTCGGCAGCTCGATCCTGATCCAAGTGACAACCAAATCTGGCACGAATCAGTTCCACGGGAGCGGCGATTTATTCTTCACGAACCAAGATCTGCAGGCCGTTCCAGATTTCCAAAATACGGTGGCTCCGTTTTCACGGAAAGACCTCGTAGGAACGCTCGGGGGCCCAATCAAGAAGGACAAGGCGTTCTTCTTTGCCGACGTAGAGAAACTTTGGGCCAAGAATCCGGAGCAACTGGGAACGGCAACTTGGGATGACCCGGCCTTCGACAGCTGGGCGAACACGAACTTTGCGTCGAACGTCGGAACAGAGGCGATCGAGAAATATCCGGCGACTTATCTTCACTCGACAGGCGTCGCGTCGACGGCCGAGACCTACGTCCCAGCGGGAAGCGCGTGCTCTTCGAGCCAAAGCAACTTTACCTACACAGCTCAAAACGGCGCCTCCGCTATCGTTCCGTGCAATCTGCCGGTGCTGGATACAGGTTCGTTCGTATTCAGCCCGTACTACAACGCTTTGCAGTACAACTTTCGCCTCGACTACTATCTGACGAACAACGACCGACTCTATCTGAGCTACTACAACGACTCGTTCGATCAACAGCAACCGGATCCACGGGCGAATCTGGCCGCGGTGAACATCATGCGCAACCGTTATGGCCAAGTGGACTATACGCATGTGTTCAACGCGAACCTCCTGCTCGAGGGTGCTTTCGGCTTTGCCAGCGTCGGCGGGGCGAATGGCGAACCTGTCTCGGGTCAAGATCTGTCCGTTCCGGTGATCAACGTCAACGACGGTAGTGAGGGTTACAACATCGGGAGCGGCTGGGGCCCCGGGGAATATAGAGGCCCGAATTATAACTGGAAGCTCGTTTTGAATTGGGTGCATGGACCTCACACATTCAAATTCGGCTACGAGGGCGACCACGCGATTGAGCATGGCGATTTTACGCCGGTCAACGTCCGACCGACGTTCACGTTCAACAATCTTTTCGACCTTGTGCTGGACAATCCTTACACGGAAAACGTGGGAGCTTATAATCCGCTCTCGGGCGACGCCGGTTACGTGATTTTTGGCGGCCAGACGAATCCGTTTGGTTTTTTCGCGCAAGACGACTGGAAGGCCAAGCGAAATCTCACGTTGACGCTCGCGTTGCGTTGGGACGACTTCACGAATCACACTCCGTGGGCCAACGTCGGGTGTGGCGCTCCAGCGGACTCCTGCTTTAAATTCAGCGACATCATTCTCGGATCTGGCTCGACGATCGAACAACAGATTGCCGGAGCATCTGTCGCGCAGCGGAACAACGGAGTTTTCAACGGTGCCCAATCGAATTATTGGAGCCCGCGAATTGGGGTCGCGTGGGATCCGACAGGCCATGCGAAATGGGTGATACGCGGAGGCATCGGCGTCTATCGCGACTGGGTTGTGCTTGGCCAGAGCGTAGACGAGATGCGCAACAACCCGCCGAGCGTCTTGAGCGAAACCTTCATTGCCAATGGGTTCGCGGGCGCCACTACCGTGCAGCCGGATTTTGCTTTTGCTCCAAATGGGGGCTATCCGTTCAACTTTCCGTTACCCCCGATTCCCGCGCTGACGCTCAATTCGCGCGGGGGCTACAACTCAAGCGGCGTGCCACTGCCAACCGCCGTGTGGTCACTTGCGCCAAACTTGGTTCCTCCGCTCTCTGTTAACTATGTGGTTGGCATCGAACATCAGCTGCCCTGGCAGTTGGTCGGATCCGTCAGCTATTCGGGGTCGCGATCGTACGACGGGCTGACGGGATCTGACTGGAATCGCTGCGCAGGCTGCACGGCAGCAAACCGGCCGAACCCGTATTTTGGCACAATGAATTACGTGACAAATTCGAACGCGAGCACTTACAACTCCATGATACTGGGCGTCCGCCGGAACGCAGGGTCGCGCGGCAGTTTTCAAGCGTCCTATACACTCTCTCACGCCATGGACTATCCGGAAGCCGGCACGCGCTTCGATCAGGACGGTGGCCTCGCTATTCCCGATCCGTCTGCATACTTCAGCTACTGGGGAGATGCGAACTGGGACGTTCGTCAGAGATTGTCGTTCTCCGGCCTGTATAACATTCCCGGTATGAAGAGCGGCTTTGGCGAGGTGATCACGAACGGTTGGGAGGTATCAAGCCTCGCCGCGATTCAATCGGGCACTCCGTTCTGGGTTGTGTGCGGGGGCGGTTCGACGTGCGACTACAACAATGACGGGGTGATCTATGACATTCCAGACGCTCCGAGCGCCAACTTCACAGGATCTCACAGTCGCGATGCGTACAAGTCCGGGCTGTTTACGGCTAGTGATTTCCCCGTTCCAGCAGCGGACACTGAAGGCAATCTACAGCGGAACATTTATCGTAATCCCGGGTACTTCCAGGTTGATGCCAGTGTGATCAAGAACACTCACGTTCCCTGGCTGGGAGAGGGTGGGAATTTCCAGTTGCGATTCGAATTCCTGAACTTGTTCAACGTCGCAAATCTCGGGGCCGTCGATGCGAACTTGGCGGATACCACGTTCGGGAAGGTAACAACCGCGCTGCAGGCGCGCCAAATTGAGTTGGCTGCGCGTATTTCTTTTTAAGTTGGGTGATGTATCGAGCTTGCTTCGCCGCCGACGTACTCTGCGCGGCGGTTGATCCGAAAGCTTTTCAGGATGGGAAGGCTTCTTGGAGTGGAGGATTACTTTACAGGAACCTTCTTTAAAATTCTATATTCACGACTCGGATTTCGGCGTAGTTAAAGCGGAAATTCGCATACGAGTTTTGCATCAGTGCGCAAAGGGGGAGCGCCATGTCGAAGCAAGTGTTTGCCGTCGCACGTGTTTTCAGTCTGCTCTTGGTGATCGGCCTGCTTGCCAGTGCTGCGTTTGCTCAGTTCAGCGGCAACATCCAGGGGATTGTGCAAGACCCCAGCGGAGCGGGCGTCCCGAATGCGAAAGTGACGCTCATCAACCTTGCAACGAAGATTTCCGCGACAACCACGACAGACTCGGCCGGTAACTACCAGTTCGTGAGCCTCGCACCCGGCGCCTACCAAATCACGGTAGATACCTCAGGTTTCGCGAGCGAACTCGTCAACGTCACACTGGAAACGAACCAAACAAAGAACGTGCCCATTCCCCTGAAAGTTAAGGGCGTGCAAGCGACCGTGCAAGTCACGGGTGAAGCACCGGTCCTGAATACCGCAGACACACGCAACCAGATGACTCTGGAAAATCAGGGCGTTGCCCAACTTCCTGTTGCGGGGCGCAATATGGTCACGCTGGCAACTTTAGCACCGGGCGTTACGGGCTTGGGAACCACGGGCAGCGGCCAGCCGGGCTCTGTAGGAACGCCTGGGTCGGGCGTCGACAACTACTCAACGGAAACGCAAGTAGACGCCAGCGCCAACGGCGAAGGCCAAATGTCCAACATGTGGGTGGTCGACGGACTCGACGTTACGAGCGGAATCCGTCAAGGCGTGCTGAATCTCACCCCGAATCCCGACTCCATCCAGGAGATGAGCATTCAGGTCAACACCTATACGGCGGAATATGGTCGTGCCGATGGACTCCAGGTAATCATGAACACGAAGTCCGGCACAGACCAATTCCACGGCTTCGCTGATGACTATTTCAATTACCAAAAGATGTTTGCCCTGACTGAGTTTCAGAAACAGGGCACGGTGATCCCGCCCTTTCATTCCAACAACTTTTCTCTCGGCGTCGGCGGCCCTATCATTCCCCATCATCAGTTTTTCTTCTTCTTCGACGTGGAGCCGCAGCGTCAGTCGAATTCCGCGAATAGTCCGAATCAGACATTCGCGGATCCGCAATTCGTTTCATGGGCCCAGGCGAATTTCCCGTTCTCAGGCGGTACATCCGGGAGCTGCGCGGGAATCACTGGATCGTTGGGTACGTGCCTGTTGAGCACCTACGCGCCGACAACGCTGACGAACGTATTCGTTTCGCAGACCGCCGCTCAATATCTTGGAGTCACTTCGTGCTCCGGCACTATTGCGGTTACGGGCACCGTCAGCATACCTTGCGATCTTCCTACGATCGACAGCGGTACTCTAAACGCCACTGCGGTTCGCAACGGCACGCAATACTTCGGCCGCGTCGACAAGTACTTCGGCAACGATCGTATTTACGGCAGTTTCTACCGCACGGTTCTAAGTTATGGGGCGCCGACGGCAGTGCCCCAGTTTTCGCCTGCAAATGACCAGAACTGGGAATATGCCGTGCAGGGGAACTGGTCGCACACGTTTTCGGCGACGACCATCAATCAGGCGACCTTCGGCGAGAGCCGCGTGGAGGGCACATTAGGCAGCGGGGCTCCTATTTATAGCGTTCCCGACGTAAGTGTAAGCGGCATCAGTGCTGACGGCGGCAGCGCCTTTGGAGTTGGATTCGCCCAGGGCGATTTCATTCAGAAGAATTACCATTGGCGCGACGTCCTCACGCACATTCACGGAGAGCATACTCTGAAGTTCGGCTATGAGGGATGGTATGGACAGGACATCGAGCCCTTCGAGGGCCCGAAATCTACGCCTTCGTTTACTTTCAACAATTTGACGACCCTCGTCCAGGATTCACCTCTGAATGAAGTGCCGGCGACGTACGATCCGGCGACAGGAGAACCGGTCCTCTGGTCCTGGAACGCCGCGTCTCAGACGTGGGGAGTGTTCGGTCAAGACACGTGGCGAGCGAAACCGAATCTGACGCTAACGCTTGGTCTTCGATACGACGACTCAGGAAATCCATGGTCGGACAGCCCGACGACGGTCTTTGGGAACTTCTATTTGGGGCCGGGTTCAACATTCCAGGATCAAGTCGCCAACGGCTTCGCGAAAGCAACGCACAATGCCCTCAACCATTCGGTCAACAACCTGATTAGCCCAACGGCAGGGTTTGCATGGGACCCCACAGGCAACGGTGACTGGGTTGTTCGAGGCGGATTCGGAGTTTTCAATAACTGGCTTACACAGGCGAACGTTCAGGAAGAGTTCCGTTGGGATCCTCCGGGCGCCTTCGATCCCACTTTCTTTTCCACTGGAGCCGTAAAGCCCGTGTTCGCAGTTGGCAGCGGGAACAAGCCCCCATTCGGCTTCTATTCTTCGGCTCCATCTCTGGTGGGCACCTCGCTGTGTCCAGTGTTGGGCACGCTGGGTTGTCTGGATTCCCAGGGAGGAATCATCGGAGCTGGAATCAACATTGGCGCCATCAATCCGAATTTGAAATCCCCGCGAGCTGATGTTTGGTCGACCAACCTCGAGCGGAAAATCGGAACCAGGTACGTTGCCAATGTGGGCTATTCCGGTTCTCACTCGTATCACCTCGTCGGCAATGGAGACCAGGCGGGTATCGTAAGCTACGGAGACGACATCAACGCTTTCCCCGGCGACCTCGTTCAAAATAACAGTTTGGTTCCGACGCGGCTCAATCCGAGCTTCGGCCAAATCATCTATACCGACAACGACCGCCATGGAAATTACGAGGCGATTGACTTCGATATCCGCGGTCGATTTTCGCACGGGTTCTTCGACGCATCCTACACGCGGTCGGAGTCGAAGGACGACGCCGGAGAATACCCAACGACATCCGAGTTCCCGTCCCAGTACTACGGGCCGTCTCCTTGGGACGTGCCGAACCGTTTTTCGCTCACGTTGAACTATCAGCTTCCGGGCCTGAACGGCGGCCAGGGTCTCGTCGGACACCTCACGGGAGGATGGGGCATCAGCGGCACGAGCATTTTCCAATCTGGTTATCCATTCACAGTGATTAACAAGCATCCCTTTGTTCCCACGTGTGTGAACGAAGGCCCGAGTGCGCCATGTTCGGATCCGTCGGCCTCCAATCCAATCACGGGGCTTTTTACAACGAGCGGTGACTATAACGCTGACGGCGACGATTTCGACTACCCGAACGCCGCGAGTTATGCGCAGGGCAACTCCCGGCAAGCGTTTCTGAACGGCATTTTCTCGTCGGGCCAGTTCACGCAACCCACGATTGGAACCGAAGGCACCGAAAAACAGAACGCCTTCCGCGAACCTAACTTTGCCGAAACCGACGCGGCCTTCTATAAGGACAACCGCATCGTCGAACGGTTGAGCCTCCAGATTCGCTTCGAATTCTTCAATATCTTCAACCGCGCAAATCTGGGATTCGTCGATTCCGATCCGCTCGACCCGAACTTCGGCAAAGTTACTTCACAGCAGCTGCCCAGATGGTGGCAGGTGGCGGCGCGGTTCACCTTCTAGCACACGGCCACAACAGGGGCTCGGCCGACTCACCCCCGGCCGGGC
>Ga0335075_10010690_pt1 | contig 13928 bp, 13 predicted proteins | sample Lox_Sample_24_FD_206723 | JGI IMG/M metagenome (GOLD analysis project Ga0335075, IMG submission 206723) | Soil microbial communities from Loxahatchee National Wildlife Refuge, Florida, United States - Lox_Sample_2.4 | ecosystem: Environmental > Terrestrial > Soil > Wetlands | place: USA...
GGATAAGCCGTCGAATCCACCAGCAGCGCGAGTCCGCGGTCCCATGGCCCGGCTCCCGCACCGTCCTGCCGGAGCCGCTCCTGAAGCTGGAGGTAGGCCGCGTAGCGGTGATGGCCGTCGGCGATCAGCGCGGTCCGCGGCGCCAGGTCTGCGGCGATCACGGCTTGCTCACCCGGATCGGTGATAGCCCACAGCCGGTGCCGCAGCCCGTCAGCCGTGACCGCATCGGTTAGCGGGAGGCGGCTGTCGGCGACCAAATCGACCAGGCCGGTCGCAGCCCCGTTCCCGCCTTGGTACAGAAGAAAAATAGGCTCGAGATTGGCCTGGGCCGCTTCCATCAGCTGACGCCGGCCGGCCACCGGCCCGGGTGCCACGTCCTCGTGCGGCTGCACGATCCTGGCCGCGTAGGGGGCGAGGCCGAGGGCTCCGATGAGCCCGCGCTGGATGATGCCGCCGCCCGGCGCGGCCTGCTCGTACACATAGAGCGCGGGCGCAGGATCGGCGACCAGGATGCCGTCGGCCAGCCAGCCGGACAGGTCGCGGGCGGCGTCGGTGTAGGGGCTGCCCGGCTGACCCGCCGGATGGCGCGGCAGGATCAGCCTGACCACGTTGTGCGGATCGGCGGCCATCAACTGGTTCTCGTTGTCGGCCGCGATCACGTCGTACGGTGGAGAGGTGACCTCGGCGAGCCCGCTCACCCGGTCTTCGGCATAACGAACGCCGCGGAACGGCGCGAGCACGAGGCCCGGAGCGTCTCTGACGACCGGCGCCTCGCTAGACGAAAGGGTTGGCACATATGTCAGAAGGACCGGCGGGCGGTCGCGATTCCCGCCCAGAGAATCCGGCTTCGTCACAAGATGCTCCCGATTCGGTGGCTGGCAACAGTGCCGACACCCATCAGCTCTACAAGCGCGGCCTTGACTTGCTCGGCCGCGGCAGTGCGGCGGCAGCCGCACAGTTGCTCGAACGGGCCGCAGCGGCCGAGCCACGGTCCAGGAGCATCCTAGAGGCCCTCGCCAGGGCGCAGTTCGACGCAGGTCAGTACGCCGCCGCGGCCGGCAACTTCCGGCTGATCGTAGAGGCCAGCCCGACTGACGACTACGCCCAGTTCGGGCTCGGCCTCGCGCTGGCCCGCACCGGCGATCCCGGTGCCGCAGCCGAGCACCTCGCGCTGGCTACCGCGATGTCCCCTCATCAGCGCCATTATGCCGACGCGTTGCGCAGCGTGCGCGCGACCTTGCGAGCGAGGAACGAACTGCGACAAGGCCGTCAAGATTGAGCGGGAACGCCGCGAGCGCGGACGCCGCCGGCCTGCATCTTCCCGGCCTGACGGGCTGCCCCGGACCGCTCAGCGAGCACTACGACGCCGCTCTGCTCGACCTCGATGGGGTCGTCTACCTGGGTGGCATCCCGATTCCGGGTGCCGCTGACGCGCTCGCCGGAGCCACGAAGCGCGGGATGAAGCTCGCATATGTTACGAATAACGCTTCCCGGTCACCAAATGCGATCGCCGCGCAGCTGACCGGCATGGGTGTGGCCGCCACCGCCGCGGACATCGTCACGTCGGCGCAGGCGGCTGCGCATGTGCTGGCGGACAGGCTGCCAGCTGGCGCCCCCGTCCTGGTCGTCGGCGGGACAGGCCTGCGCCTGGCCGTCAGGGACCGGGGGCTGCGGCCGGTCACGACGGCAGCTGACCGGCCGCTGGCCGTCGTGCAGGGCTACTCGCCGGGGATCAACTACGGGCTGCTGGCCGAGGCTGCGATCGCACTCAACGCGGGTGCCTTGTTCGTAGCGTCCAACGCCGACGCGACGCTCCCGACACCGCGCGGCCCGCAGCCGGGCAACGGCTCGCTTGTCCAGGTCCTCGTGCACGCGACCGGGCAGGAGCCAATCGTGGCCGGGAAGCCGGAGCTGCCCCTGCACGCCGAGTCGGTTCAGCGCGTGGGCGCGAAACGACCGATCGTGGTAGGGGACCGGCTGGACACCGATATCGAAGGCGCGGTCCGGGGCGGTTCGGACAGCCTGCTGGTGCTGACGGGCGTGAGCAGGCCGGCTGACGTGCTGCTCGCCGCCCCGCAGCGCCGTCCGTCGTACCTGGCTGCCGACTTGTCCGGCCTGAATTCCAGTCATCCGGAGGTCACCAGCAGCGGAACGGGGTCGAACGGCGATGGATTCAGCTGCGGCGGCTGGACGGCTCAGCCCGCAGCCGGCCCGGCTGCTTCGGGCAGCGCCGCAGCTGGCTGGCTGACCGTTTCCGGTACCGGTGCCTGGATGGACGGGCTCAGGGCACTCTGTGCCGCGGCATGGTCGGCTGGCCCGCCGCCCGGTGATCCGGCGGAGCAGCGCCGGGCCGCCGAAGCCGTCCTGGCGGCTATCGAGCCCGCCCGCTGATAACCCGCCGGCTGACGACGCAGCGAAGTGACAGCGCCGTTCGCTGATACCGCCGCACGCCGAAATCACCCTGAAGGCTGACGGGGGATCAACCCAGCGGCCGACGCGAACTATCGCGTCTTTGCCGGAGACTGATAGCGGTCCGGATGCCACCGCGTCCGGACTTCGTCGGCCGGAAGGGACGGCACACATGATTGAGGCACGGGGCCTCACCAAGCGATACGGGGAGACTGTCGCTGTCGACAACCTGTCGTTCAGTGTGGCTCCAGGAAAGATCACTGGATTCCTCGGCCCGAACGGGGCGGGCAAGACAACGACGATGCGGCTCATCCTGGGCCTCGACCGGCCGACGTCTGGCACGGTCACCATCGACGGACGGCCATTTACGCAGGTGACTCAGCCGATGCGCCAGGTTGGCGCGCTGCTGGACGCGAAGGCTTTGCACGGGGGCCGGAGCGCTTACAACCACCTGACGTGCCTGGCTCAGTCCAACAATCTGCCAACGAGCCGGGTGACGGAAGTGCTCGCCCTCGTCGGGCTGTCCGACGTGGCGAGGCGGCGGGCCAAGGGTTTCTCGCTGGGCATGGGCCAGCGGCTTGGCATCGCCGCCGCGCTGCTTGGCGATCCGCAGATCCTGATGTTCGACGAGCCGGTCAACGGGCTGGACCCGGAGGGCATCCTGTGGATCAGGAACCTGATGAAGGCGCTGGCCGCCGAGGGCCGGACGGTCTTCGTGTCCAGCCACCTGATGTCGGAGATGGAGAACACGGCTGATCACCTGCTGGTCATCGGCCGGGGCAAGCTGATCGCCGACTGCACGGTGGATGAGTTCATCTCCGCGAACTCGACGCTCAGGGTGCGCGTCAGGACTCCGCAGCCCGATCAGCTCGCCAAGCTGGTCGCGACGGCAGGCGGTACCGTCCACGAGCCGGGCGACGGGTCGATCGTGATCTCGGGCCTTGAGCCAAGCCAGGTAGGGGACCTGGCGTACGAGAACTCGGTGCGGCTTCACGAGCTCGCGCCGCTGCAGGCCTCGCTCGAGCAGGCCTTTATGGAGCTGACTGCGTCGAGTGTCGAGTTCCGGGCAGGCGTGCCGGGCGGGCCTGGCGCGGGCGAGCAGGTGCTGACCGGAAGGGCGGTCTGACGTGGCTGCGACAACAATGCAAGTGCCGCCGGCGACCGGCCCTGCCCTGGCGGCGACCGTCGGCACGCCGACATTCGCCGGGGTACTGCGGTCGGAGTTCACCAAGATCCGGTCCGTTCGGTCGACCTACTGGACGCTGCTCGCGCTGGTGGTAGTCACCGTCGGGTTCGGCGCCCTGGCTAGCTATGGCGCGACCCGCGGTCCGCACGGCCAGTTCTTCGACGCGACTCAGCGGAGCCTCGGCGGGCTCTACATCAGCCAGCTCGTCATCGGCGTGCTCGGCGTGCTGGTGATCTCGTCTGAGTACTCCACCGGCATGATCAGGACGACGCTGACGACATTGCCGAGGCGCGGGCTGATGATCACCGCGAAGGCGGTGGTGTTCGCGGCTGTGGCCTTCGTCACCGGCCTGATCACCTGCTTCGCCTCGTTCTTCCTTGGGCAGGCGATCATGTCGTCGGACCACATCAGCGTGTCCTTGAGCCAGCCGAACGTGCTGCGCGCGGTCATCGGCGGCGCGCTGTTCCTGACGGCTTGCGGGCTGCTGGCGTTCGGCTTCGGCCTGCTGTTGCGGCATAGCGCCGGGGCGATCACCACGGTCGTCGGACTGTTGTTCGTGGTGACGATCCTGGTCAATCTGCTGCCATCCACCTGGCAGGACCACATCGACAAGTGGATCCCCGCGATGGCGGGCACGCAGATCTGGGCCACCATTCCGAGCCAGGGACAGCCGGCCATGTTCGCGCCGTGGACCGGCTTCGCGGTGCTCTGCGGATATGCGGCAATCGTGCTGATCGCTGCCGTGGCTTTGTTCCGCAAGCGGGACGCATAGGTTCACTTCGCGTCGCCCGGCCCCGGACAGCTGTCCGGGGCCGGCGACGTTGCATCGACACCCTGTTGGTTTCCCGGCCACAAAACTGGCATACCGGGCGCGGAAAGCCGGGAAACTAGCAGGGTGTGCCTTCCTCGGCCGTCGGGACTGCGGCGAGCGCGTCATTGCGGCTGACAATTGGGGCACCACACCGCAATCCGCTCCTCGAGCTGCGGCCCGAGGTTTCCCCGCTGAATCGTCGCGCCGCACCGCCGGCAGCGCTGGCCCGCGCGGCCGTAGACCCACAGCTGGCTGCCACGAGCCGGGTTCCCGGTCGTAACCGTCTGGACGCGGTCTTTGTTCGCCTCCAGCAAGCGTCTGGCCATCTCCACCAGACCGAGGAGGTCGGGCACCTCGCCGGCGGGGCGCCACGGGTTTACTCCCCGCAGGAACAGGGTCTCGGCGCGGTAGATGGTGCCGATCCCGGCCAGATTGCGCTGGTCGAGCAGCGCCTCGCCGATCGCCCGGCCAGGTTGCTCGCTGAGCCTGCGGACCGCCTCAGTGGCGTCCCAGTCCGGGCCGAGCAGGTCCGGGCCGAGGTGACCGACGACGACGCCCTCCTTGCTGGTGCGGACGAGCTCGACGATGCCGAGCTGATACCCGATGGCCTGCCACTGCGAGTTAGCCAGGATGAGCCGGATCCGGTGATCACGCAGCGCGAATCCGGACGCGGCACTGACCCGCCAGGATCCCTCCATCTTGAGGTGCGTGTGCACCGTTATGTCACCTTCGACACGGGTGAGCAGGTGCTTGCCGCGCGAAACGCTCTCGATCACGGCTCGTCCGGTCAGATCAGTGGTGGCGAACCTTGGCACCCGGAAATCACTGCGGACCAGGTTGCGTCCCGCCAGGGCGCGATGCAACTGGTGCGCTGTCCGCCAGACCACGTCACCTTCCGGCATGGCGTAGACGATAGCCAGCGGAACGCCCGCTGACGCGCCGGTGCTCTGCGCCGGGCACAGCTGCTGCGCAGACGATGGCCGCCCGGACTGGCCGTTCACATGCCTGATTGACGCCGGCTTGCCAGGTTCGCACGCTAGATTGACCACAGTGCGGCACTCGGCAAGCTGGTCAGCAGGTCTTCGACCCGGCCAGGCAAACCAGTCCGGGTGCAGATCATGAGCCTCGAAGTCGGCGAGCTCGCGACCGGCTTCGGCCGGTACCGCCGGCTGCTCGCGGTGCCGGGTTCGCGGGCGCTCGCGGCCGCGGATCTGTCTGCTCGGCTGCCGCAGGGCATGATGAGCCTCACCGTGCTGCTGGTCGTTGCCAGTCACAGTTCGATGCGGGTAGCAGGGTTCGCCCTGGCTGGCTCTACCCTCGGGCTGGCCGTGACCGCCCCGCTGCGCGGCAGGTTCGCTGACCGGTACGGGGTGCACCGGGTTGCCGTGCTCTGCTGCGCCGGGTATCTCGCCGCCTGGGCGGGACTGCTGGCCGCGTCAGCGTCTCGCGGGCCAGCAGCGGTGCTGGTAGTGCTGGCAACCGCGGCCGGCTGCTGCACCCCGCCGCTGAGCCCGGCGATGCGAAGCTTGTGGTCGGTTCACGCGCCCGCACGGCTGCTGTCGACGGCGTTCGCGCTGGATGCTGCCGTATTCGACCTGGCCTATATCGTCGGCCCGGTCGTCGCTAGCTCGCTTGCGGTCGCGATCGCACCGGCGGCAGCGGCAGGCGCGATGCTGGCGCTAACCGGCGCCGCCGTCGCCGTCGTCGGTGTCCGGTTCCCGCATCCGCCGGCTGCCGATGCCGGCGAAGGGGCATACGGGCCATTGCGGTCGGCCGCCCTGCGCCGGCTACTGGTCGCTGGCACGCTGACCAACACCGCGCTGAGCGCCAGCGAGGTCGCGCTCATCGCCGTGGTCCGGCTGCACCACGCGCTGTGGGCCTCAGGCCCGCTGCTGGCCGAACTGTCCGTCGGAAGCATCCTGGGAAGCTTGCTACTCGGCAGCCGCGCGCCCGCCGCGCGCGCTCAGCACCGCCTGGCGCGGCTGCTGGCCAGCTATACCCTGGGCCTGGCCGCACTGACGTTCGCCGTGCTGGCTCCGCCGGTGCTGGCCATCGTTACGCCGCTGGCTGGCCTGAGCGTCGGCCCAACGCTGGCTACGTTCTTCACCATGACGGCCGATGCGGTTCCGAGCCGCAACGGCACCGAGGCGCAGGCATGGCTCAACTCGATGATGAACGGCGGGGCGGCCGCCGGCGCCGCTCTGGCCGGCCTTACTGCCAGCCAGCCCATGATCAGCCTGGCCATCGCAGCCGGAGCCGCGGGCACAGCTGCGCTTCTCATCGCTCTCACTCGGGCAGGAATCGAGGCGGCAACGCCCGCCGGGAAGCCTGCGCCAGGCAGCCGCAGCCCCGGCTAAAGCAGTGAGGCTGGCGCGGGATTAGCCTGAAACTGGCAGAGGCGGATTTTTCGGCCAGTTAGTCCGGCGGTTCAGCCGCCGCCGTAAGGCCGGCGGCCGCTGGCGCGAGGCGCCCGCCAGTGAGATGTGCCGCGCGGCGGCGCCGCGGCCAGCGCAGCGAGAATCGATCTTCTCGGGGGAGGAGCTTCGGCAATGTCTCACCACCTTGATACGCCGCTCGCGCGCCAGAACGGCCAGCTCTACATCGATGACCTCTACGTTTTTCCGGGCGACCACAGCACCGTCCTCGTCATGGACGTCAACTCCACGATCACTGGCCCGGACGTCCAGCCCGGCTTCCACCCGGAGGCACACTACGAGTTCAAGATCCACTTCGGTGGCGAGGAGTTCGAGACTCTGACCTACCGGATGTCGTTCGCCGAACCGGACGCCCGCGGGCGGCAGGCCCTGCAGCTGCGCGCGCTGACCGGCGATGACGCGCGGGAGGACACTGCGGCTGGCAGCCTGGTGCTCGAAGGCCGCACCGGCGAGACGGCTAGCAAGAATGACGCGCGGATCTGGGCGGGGCGCATCGCCGACCCGTTCTACATCGACCTCGGCGAGCTCGCGATGATCAACACGGCGGTGAGGAACGGCGCGAAAATCGACCGGTCGGCATGGCGCGCGGAAAACGCGCGGAACAGCTTCGCCGGCACGACTGTCGAGTCGATCGTGCTGGAGGTCTCTCACCAGCATCCGCAGCTGCACGCGGGAGTGCGGACCGGGGTCTGGTGCGCCACCAAGCTCGCCACCGACGCCGGCGGCTGGCGGCAGATCAACCGGGCCGGCCACCCGATGATGTGGCCGATCTTCTGGCCCGACGACACTGATTTCGCCAACCCGGCCAACGACCGGCACCCGTCCGCTGACCTTAACGCTGAGGGCAAGAACATCGCCGATCTGGTCACCGCTGCCGTGGCGGCGAATGGAACGTCGGGCGACCCGGAAGGCTACGGGCACATGGTGGCGCGGGTGCTGTTTCCAGATGTCCTGCGGTACGTCGCCGGGACGCCTGCGACGTACGGATTCTCGACGCGTAACGGCAGGACGCTCGCCGACAACGCACCCGAGGTGATGTTCTCACTGGTCCTGAACACAGCCGTGACCTCGGGCCTGACGCCATCGGTTGCCGGAGCTCAGCGATCGCGGGCATTCCCCTACGTGGTGCCGGCCTAGGCCCCGCTGGTCACATGAGCTTGCGCAGGTGCAGCAGATCGAAGATGCTGCCCTGCACTTTAAGCTTGCCTGACAGCCAGGCCCGCATGAAGCTGCCGGGGTCATCGGCGATGCCGATCACGGTATTGCTGTCAGCGGTGAATCGCACCTGAGCCTGGGGAGCGCCGTCCTCGGCCACCTTGACCGCCTCGGCACCGTCCGGTCCGAGCCTGGTGACGAAGGTCAGGCCCAGGTCGGGAACACGGCAACTCAGAGTACGGTCCAGCAGGTGGGCTTCCCTGGTTCTGGCGTCCATGTTCGCGATACGTCCGGTCAGGCTCTCTAGCGCGGCGCGGCATTCCTCGGCTGTCGCCATTCATCCCTCGCTTTCAAGGTCATTCTCCGTCATGCCGGCTACGCCGGGATACCGGGGGCGCGCGGGCACCGCCAGGTGCAACGGCCCGTCGGCGCTGGGCGGTAGCGTTCAGGGAGGAGAAGTTGCGGTAGCGGCGGCTTGCCGCCGATGCCGCAGCAGAACAGCGCCGCCATGCTGGCCGGCGCGGAAGAATGGTGACGCAGATGGAACACCAGGCGGGGGCGGGCTGGACCGGCCCGGCTGGCGAGGATGCCGCTCGCGAGAGCGACAGCAACGGCCGGGAACGGGCACATGCCGACCCGGCCGGCGACACCAGCAGCGGCGGAGCCGATCGCGGCAGCAGTTCGGCCGAATCGCCTGGCGCGGCGTCGATCGCGCCGGAGCCGGCCGCGCCTGAGTCGCCCGCGCCTGAGCTGCCGATGACTGGAGAGCCGCGGGTTGACGCGGCGCTGAAGCTGCTTGAGCGGCTGCCCGGAATGCCGGTTAGTGAGCATCCCGAGCTGTTCGAGCGAATTCACGCGCAGCTGAGCGAGGTGCTGGGGGAGCTGGATTCCGGGGCGAACGCGGCTGGCCCGGCCGGTCGCTGAAAGCTGACGAAGGCCGGGATGAGCAGGAGGCTGCGGCTTGACGCTGAACTTGTCCGGCGCGGACTGGCCCGGTCACGTGACCAGGCGGCGGACCTGATCGCGGCCGGCCGCGTTGCGGTGGCTGGCCAGCAGGCGGCCAAGCCCGCGTCCCAGGTCGCCGTAGACGCGCCGATCACGGTTCAGCAGCTCAGCGACACACCCGACTACGTGTCACGGGGCGGCCACAAGCTGGCGGGCGCGCTAGCTGTCTTCCCCGGGCTTACCGTGGCGGGCAAGCGCTGTCTGGACGCCGGCGCGTCCACCGGTGGCTTCACGGACGTGCTGCTGCGGGCCGGCGCCGCGCACGTGCTGGCGGCCGACGTTGGCTACGGACAGCTTGCCTGGTCGCTGCAGACTGACGACCGGGTCACGGTCCTTGACCGGGTAAACGTACGCAACCTGACGCCCGAGCAGGTGGCGCCGCCGCCCGAGCTGGTGGTGGCCGACCTGTCGTTCATCTCCCTCACGCTGGTGTTGCCTGCCCTTGCCGCGTGCGCTGCGAGCGATGCCGACTTTCTGCTGATGGTGAAGCCGCAGTTCGAGGTCGGCAAAGATAAGGCCGGCAGCGGCGTGGTCCGTGACCCCGAGCTGCGGGCAGCAGCGGTTGCGAGCGTGGCAAGCGCCGCGGCCGGCGTCGGGCTGGGCGTGGCCGGCATCACTGCGAGCCCGCTGCCCGGACCGTCCGGCAACGTGGAGTACTTCCTGTGGCTCCGCCGCGGCGCCGGGCCGCTGGATGACGCCGAGCTCCGCCAGGCGATCGCGGCAGGGCCGCAATGACGACCGGTGCTAGCCGCGTGATGCTGCTGGTCGCCCATACCGGCAGGCCGGCCGCGCTGCGGGTGGCCCGCGTCCTGTTCGCCCAGCTGGCGGCGGCCGGCATCGGCGTCCGGGTGCTCGAACCGGAGGCCGCCGAGCTCGGCTGCGATGCGGCCGCGGTAGTGCCGGTCTCCCCGTCGGCCGCTGCCGGGACCGAGATGGTCCTGGTAGTAGGAGGTGACGGCACCCTGCTTCGGGCGGCCGAACTGGCCAGACCTGCCAGGGTCCCGCTGCTCGGGGTCAATCTCGGTCACGTCGGCTTCCTGGCCGAAGCCGAGCCGGCGGACATGGCAGCGGCAGTGGCGAACATCGCGGCGCACCGGTACTCGGTTGAGGAGCGCATGACCATAGAGGTGGCGGTCCGCATTAACGGCGGGCCAATCGCGACCACCTGGGCGCTCAATGAGGCAACGGTCGAAAAGGCGGCCAGGGAGCGGATGCTCGACCTGGTGATCGAGGTCGACGGGCGGCCGTTGTCCCGCTGGGGCTGCGACGGCGTCGTGTTCGCGACTCCAACCGGGTCAACCGCGTACGCCTTCTCGGCGGGCGGTCCGGTGGTCTGGCCGGAAGTAGAGGCCCTGCTGATGGTGCCGATATCGGCGCACGCGCTGTTCGCCGGGCCGATGGTCGTGTCCCCGAGATCAGTGCTCGCGGCGGAAGTCATCGGCGCTGCCTCCGGTCAGCAAGTGATCGGATCGGCCGTACCGGGATCCGCGGGCGCCGTCGAGCAATTTGTGCCCGTGCAATCTGGGACGGCAGGGGCTGTTCTGTGGTGCGATGGGCGTCGTATGGTCGAGCTTCCGCCAGGGGCGCGCGTCGAGGTGCGGCGGGGCAGCTTGCCGGTACTGCTGGCCCGGCTGCCCGCCGCAGCTGGTGCTGCCAGCGCGACCGGACAGCGCGCTACGGCGGCAGGTCCCGAGGTCCGGATCGGCGCGCCGTTCACCGACCGGCTGGTTGCGAAGTTCGGCCTGCCGGTGGCCGGCTGGCGCGGCCAGCCGGCGGACCGGGCCGAGGCTATGGAAGCGGGCAGGGATGAGATGGCCGCCGCGGAGGCCATGGCAGCAGGAGCGGCAGTGGCCGGCGAAGACGCGCTGGCACGTGATGACGCCGCCGAGATGACGAACGAGGAGTCAGGCGGCCATGCTTGAGGAAGTGCGCATCACCGGTCTCGGGGTAATCGACGAGGCGGTGCTCGACCTGTCCGCCGGGTTCAACGTGGTGACCGGCGAGACCGGAGCCGGCAAAACCATGGTTGTCTCTGGTCTTGGCCTGCTGTTCGGCGGCCGGGCCGATCCGTCTCGCGTCCGGCCGGGCGCGGATCGTGCCGTCGTCGAAGGCCGGCTCCGGGTAGAGCCAGGTGGCACCGTGGCCCGGCAGGTCAATGACTCCGGTGGCGACCTGGATGACGATGGCAGTGCACTGATCCTGGTCCGCTCGGTGAGTTCCGAGGGCCGGTCCCGCGCGACTGCGGGCGGCCGGTCGGTGCCGGTTTCCTTGCTCACCTACCTGGCCGACGACCTGGTCGCCGTGCACGGGCAGGCTGACCAGCAGCAGTTGCTGAAGCCCGGCCGCCAGCGCCAGGCGCTCGACCAGTTCGGCGGCACGGAACTCGCCAAGCTGCTTGCCGACTATCAGCGGGTCTACCACCGGTATCAGCAGGTCTCGGCCGAGCTATCAGAGCTGACCACCAGGGCCAGGGACCGGGCGCGCGAGGCCGAGGACCTGCGCCGAGGCGTTGACGAGATCGAGCGGGCCGAGCCTGTCGAGGGCGAGGACATCGAGCTGATGGCCGAGGAAGAGCGGCTGGCCAACGCCGATGCGCTGCACGCCGCCGCAACGACCGCCCACGAGGCGCTGGTGGGCGACCCGGCCGGCGGCAACTACGACGCCACGGACGTGACCGGACTGCTGGCGACAGCGCGGGCGGCGCTGGACGGCGCGGCGCACCACGACGCGCAGCTCGCCGCGCTGGCTGGCCGGGTCAGCGAGGCCGCGTACCTGCTCGCGGACGTTGCCGCGGAGCTCGCTTCCTATGTCGAGTCGGTCGAGGCCGACCCGGTACGACTCGCGGTCGTGCAGGAGCGCCGGGCCGACCTCACCCGGCTCGTTCGCAGCTACGGAGCCGGGACGGCGGCCGGCCCGCCCGGCGGCGACCTGGCCGCGGTCCTGGCCTGGGCCAAGTCGGCCAGCGCACGGCTTGCCGAGCTCGACGGCGACGAGGACAAGATCGGCGCGCTCGAGCACGAGGAAGCCGAGCTCGCGGCGACGGTGGCCGACCTGGCAAGCCAGCTGACCACCGCCAGGACGCAGACCGCCATCCGGTTCGCCGAGCAGGTCACTGCCGAGCTGACGGCCCTGGCGATGCCGCATGCTCAGATTGTGGTCGCGGTCACACCCGCGGCTGACTTCGGACCGCACGGGGCCGACGAAGTCGAGATCAAGCTTGCCGCGCACCCCGGCGCGCCCGCCGTATCGCTGCACAAGGGAGCGTCGGGCGGTGAGCTGTCTCGGATCATGCTCGCCATCGAGGTGGTGTTCGCCGGCGCGGACCCGGTGCCGACCTTCGTATTCGACGAGGTCGACGCTGGTGTAGGCGGTAAAGCCGCGGTGGAGATCGGGCGCCGGCTGGCCCGGCTGGCCCGGCTGGCTCAGGTCATCGTCGTGACTCACCTGCCGCAGGTAGCCGCCTTTGCCGACACGCACCTCGTGGTTGAGAAGAGCGGCGATGGCTCGGTGGTGCACAGCGGGATCAGCAAGCTGGACAACGACGGCAGAGTTCGCGAACTGTCCCGGATGCTGGCAGGCCTGGAGGACTCTGAGTTCGGCCGCGCGCACGCGGGCGAATTGCTCGCTGCCGCTGCCGCCGAGCGCGAAGCGCTGCCGGAGCGTAGCTAGCCGGTAGCTGGCAGGCAGCCGGGCCGGCGCTAGTGGTCGCGCGCATCTGGCAAAATGACTAGCCAATGAAGGTGCCGGGCCTTGCACACGCGCTTCCGCATCGGGCCAGGTCAAAGGACCTGGTCGGGGTGTGGGCAACGGCTCGCCTCGATCGCCGCACGAAGAACCTGACCAAGCGGTTGCAGCCCGGCGACATTGCGATCATCGATCACGCGGACCTGGACCGGGTGGCAGCCGACGCCCTGGTGCGATGCCAGGTGTCGGCGGTGATCAACGCTGCGCCAAGCATTACTGGCCGCTACCCGAACCAGGGCCCGCAGATGCTGATTGCAGCCGGCATCCCGCTGCTCGACGACGTGGGCCCGGATGTGTTTGACCAGGTCAAGGAGGGTCAGCAAGTCCGGTTGGATGGCGAGATGCTGTTCCTGGGCGACGTGGTTACGGCCAAGGGGACCCGGCAGAGCGCCGAGTCGGTGGCCGCGGACATGGCGATAGCCAAAGAGGGGCTTGCCACCCAGCTCAAGGCCTTCGTGACGAACACGTTCGAGTACATCGACCGGGATCCTGAGCTGCTGGTCGAGGGCATCCGGATACCGTCGCTGCGCACCAGGCTGGCCGGCAAGCACGCGCTGGTCGTGGCGCGCGGCTACCACTACCACGAGGACCTGCAGGCGCTTCGCGCATATATCAGGGAGTTCAAGCCGGTCATCATTGCCGTCGATGGCGGCGCTAACGCGTTGATTGAGGCGGGGTACTGGCCGCACATCATCGTCGGCGATATGGACTCGGTATCTGATAGAGCGCTCAAATCCGGCGCCGAGATAATTGTCGTGGCTTACCGGAATGGCCACGCGCCGGGACTGCCGCGGGTTCAGGACCTCGGCGTTAAGTCGGTGACCTGCGCAGCCCCTGGCACCAGCGAAGACGTCGCGGTGCTAATCGCCGAGGAGGCAGGCGCCAGCCTGATTGTCACGGTGGGCATGCGATTCGGCCTGGTAGAGTTCCTTGACAAGGGCCGGGCGGGAATGGCAAGCGCCGTACTCACCCGGATCCGGGTCGGCGACAAAATGGTCGACGCCAAAGGCGTGAGTCGTCTCTACCAGAGCCGCATTTCCGCTAAGTCGCTAATCCTGCTGTCGTTCGCGGCACTGCTGCCGATCATCGCGCTGGCCTGGACACCGGTCGGCAAGATCTACGTTGGATATCTCAGCCTGGCGCTGGGCCAGCTGTGGCACTGGCTAACTGGACTTCTCTAGTG
>Ga0335075_10010691_pt1 | contig 13927 bp, 10 predicted proteins | sample Lox_Sample_24_FD_206723 | JGI IMG/M metagenome (GOLD analysis project Ga0335075, IMG submission 206723) | Soil microbial communities from Loxahatchee National Wildlife Refuge, Florida, United States - Lox_Sample_2.4 | ecosystem: Environmental > Terrestrial > Soil > Wetlands | place: USA...
GGCGAGCTTCTTCGCTGGAACCCATGGCCAACCCAGTTGGCGCAAGGCCGGGCGGAACGAAGGATTCCGAATCGTTCATCTCAAGCCTGGTGATGTCCGTAGGCTAAGTCGTAATACCGGGGAGGTGCGTGTCCCCAAGGCTGGCTGGATCCGATTCCGCTGGTCCCGGCGGCCCCCGGACGGGATGAAGTCGTTCCGGGTCACGCGGGACCGTGCGGGTCGCTGGCATGTCGCGTTTGCCGTCATCCCCGATCCGGTAGGCGGCCCGGGAACCGCTGCAGTAGTCGGCATAGACCGGGGCATCGCGATATCCGCCGCCCTGTCCACGGGTGAAATGCTCCGCGTTCCCGCCCTGACCGGCCGCGAGCAGGACCGGCTGCGGCGGCTTCAGCGATCGCTGAACAGGACTCAGCGCAGGTCCTGCCGACATCGGGAGGTCAAGACGGCGATCGCGAAGTTGAAGGCCCGCGAGACTGACCGACGCAAGGACTGGTGCGAGAAAGCAAGCACCGATATCGCCCGGCGATTCGACGTGATCCGTGTTGAGGACCTGCACATCACCAACATGACGCGATCGGCTAGGGGTTCTGGGGACAACCCAGGACGGAATGTCCGTGCCAAGGCCGGCCTAAACCGGGGCATCCTTGGTTCGGGGTGGGGCCTACTAGTGCGCCGCCTGCAGGACAAAGCCCCCGGAAGGATCGAACAAGTCAGTCCCGCGTTCACCAGCCTGCGCTGCTCGGCGTGCGGGCACATCGCAGCGGAGAGCCGCAAGAGCCAAGCCCTCTTCCGCTGCGTAGCCTGCGCCTTCGCCTGCAACGCGGACGTGAACGCGGCCAGGAATATCGCGGCGGGGCACGCCGTGACTGCGCGGGGACGCTCGCCGCTGGGCAGGCGGAAGAACCGCGAACCCCAACTTTCCACCCCGTGACTCGGGGCGGGGAGCTCTGAAATCCCCGCCATCAGGCGGAGGAGGATGCCAAACGGGAATCTTCCCGCAGGGAACGGGAGGCATCCGGCCGGGGCCGAGGGGCGTGGCTACGGAATGTCCGACACCGATGTCATATGGCTCGAAGTTCACCATCAGCCAGACGTCCGTGTGGCGCCTGAGGTCCGGGGCCTCAGGCGCCACGACGGCGCGCCGTTCAGGCGAGGCGGCCCGCGTAGCGGCGGCGGAAGCCGTCACTGGTGTTCGCGGTGATCACCACGTCGTAGTAGCCGTACTGATCGGTCGGCCAGCTGACGGTCTTGGGGCTGCCGGACGTAACGGTGACCGTCTGGGTGTGGCCCTCGTACTCGTTCGGGGTCAGGGTGTAGACGATCGCCTTGTTGCCTTCGTTGGCCAGCGTGAGTTCGACCGAGCCGGCCTGCGGGGCGGCGGCGACGACCGGGACCTGACCGGAGTTCTGGCCGGCGAGCACGACCGTGCCGGCGAAGCTGGTCAGGAAGCCGTCGGGGCCGTAGACCGAGAAGGCGTATTTCTCCGCGGTGACCGTCGCGTCCCAGACGTAGGAGCCCGGGGAGGACTTGAGCACCGTGACTGGCGTGGCGGTCGCGGGCAGGTAGGCGTCGGGGTAGATGGTGAAGGAGACACCCACCGGGCCGGTGTTGGTGAGGTGGGCGGTGACCTGGCTGGTCGTGCGGTCCACGGTCACGTCGGCGAAGGGCCCGTGAATGGTCGGGCGGTGCGGCCGGGTGCCGGGCTCCTGGGTGGGCATCTTCTGGTCACCCTCGGCCGGGGGCGTCGTCGATCCGCCGGTGAGCTGGGTCAGGGCCCAGGTCTGGTCGAGAGTCGGGATGTTGGACGGGATCGAGAAGTCGGGGTTCCCGAAGTCGAACGCGGCGGTCAGGTCGCCGGTCACCGACTCCCGCCACGACGTGACGTTGACCGGCTGCACCCCGGTCCAGGCGGCCAGGAACTGGAGCATCGAGGTGTGGTTGTAGACGTTGGAGTCCACGTAGCCGCCCCGCGTCCACGGCGAGCAGATGAGCATCGGGACCCGGGTGCCCGGGCCGATCGGCAATCCCGCGATGTACTCGTCGGTGACGCTCGCCGGCGGGGTGGGCGGAAGCTGGTGGTCGAAGAACCCGTCGTGCTCGTCGTAGGTGATGAACAGCGCCGTGCTCTCCCACAAGTCGCGGTTCGAGAACAGCGTCTGGAGCACGGTGTTCACGTAGTGGGCCCCGTAGTCGGGGGTGTAGGACGGGTGCTCGCAGTAGCCGGCGGGCGCCACGATCCACGACACCTGCGGGAGCTTGTTGCTCTTGACGTCGTTGATGAAGGAGGACAGCACGTACGCGGCGTGGGTCTTGCTGAGCGGCGGCACCCCCGCGTCGGTCTTCCAGGGCGTGACCGCCCCGCGGATCGCGAGCTCGCTGGTCCCGCCGTTGCGGCTGTTGCTGCTGTTGTACTGCTGATAGAACCACAGCGGGTTGTCGCCGTAGTCGCCCACGAAGTAGTCGGGGTAGGTGCCGCTGTCGCCCACCTGGTCGTTGGTGTAGACCTGCCAGCTGACCCCGGCCTTCTGCAGCAGTTCGGGGTAGGTCGTGACCTCGGGGGTCCCGGCGTCGGGTCCGAAGTCGACTTCGTAGTCGTTCGGGTTGCTGATCCAGCCGGACGAGGTCCCCGTCCAGAAATACATCCGGTTGGGGCTGGTGGGCGCCATGATCGCCTGGTGGTAACCGTCGCAGATCGTGAAGGCGTCGGCGACGGCGTACTGAAACGGGATCTCGTCCCGGGTGAAGTAACCCATCGTCTCTTCGGTCTTGGCGGGGACCCAGTTGTTCCAGAGCCCGCCGTTCCTGGCCTCGTGGTCGCCTTCCCAGCTGTGGTCGAGGTCGCCGTCAACCTGGTCGGTCAGGTTGTACGGCAGCAGGTACCCGAGGTCGGTCCGGGTCGCGTCGGGCTGCTGGAAGATGTTCTTCCCGTCCTGGTAGGTGAGGATCTGCTTGTCGCCGAAGCCGCGAACTCCCCGCAGCGTCCCGAAGTAGTGGTCGAAGGACCGGTTTTCCTGCATGAGGATCACGACGTGCTTCACGTCGGCGATGCTGCCGCTCCAGCCCTTGGGCAGCCCCTTGGCCGCCGTCGAGCCCACGGCGGCGGCGGCCGGGCCGGCCCCGGCGGTCAGGCCGGCGGCCGCCGCCGCGGTGCCGAGCGCCGTGTACTGCAGGAAGCGGCGTCGGCTGACGCCCGGCACGATCGCCCGGCCATGCTGCCGCGGTGATCCGGTTGCGCCATCCATGTGCTCACGTGGGTCGTCCGAGTTGGTCATTTCTGGTTTCCTCCGAGGCTCAGCCCGCACCGACAATGTTCGCTTTTGTCTCGACAAGTCGTCATGGCGCGATAAGTGCCCAGTGTGGGCGGGGCAGGCCGCGTAAGAGTGAACGCACCGTGTCAATCTCCGGACGGGAAGTTCAACACGTTGCGGGGTCAGGCCGCCGTGGTCGTGAGGGGCTCGAGCAACTCGACGAGGGCCGCGTGGTCGAAGTGCCGGGCCCAGCCGAGCGGGGTGGACCGGTGGTGCTTGTCGGGAACGTTCGGGTCGGCGCCCAGCTCGAGCAGCGTGCGGGCGAGGGTGAGGTTGCCGTTCCCCGCGGCGACGTGCAGCGCGGTATGCCACGGGTCGTTGCTGGGGATGTCGCTGCGGCCGGGTGCGTTGACATCGAAGCCGGCGGTGGCGAGCAGTTCGACGGCGTTGGGTGCGCCCTGGGCCGCGGCCCAGGTCATCAGGCCGGGCCGCTTTCGTCGTACGTCGGCGATGACCTGGGCGGGAGTTTGCCGCACCGCGTCGGCGTCGCCGGCGAGGACGGCCGCGGCGAAGGCGTCGGCAGCCGAGAGCCTGGCCGGCCGGGCGCCCAGGGCGAGCAGCTGATCGGCTAGTTCCCGGTTGCCGTTGGTGAGAGCCACTTCGACTGGCGTGCCGCGGCGTGGACTGCGCTGCTCGGTGAAGGGGCTGACGATGTCCACGCCATGCTCGGCGAGCAGGGCGACGCGATCGCGCTGGTCGTGGGTGATGGCCCAGGCCAGCAGGCTGCGCAGCATCTCAGCGGGCGACTCGAGCGATTCGCCAAGCAGCCGGTGCCAGGGGCCGCGGGCGGGGCCGCCGAGGCCGTATTCGAAGAGCAGGACGAGGTGATCGTCCTTGCTGCCGAACATGCGGTTGTAGAGCGTTTGCCCGTCGTTCGGGTCGGCGCCCCGGTCGAGGAGCAGCCTGGCGAAGGGGATGGCGTGGGGATGCCAGGGCTGGCTCTGCTCGCCGTAGCCGAGCACGCCGGTGAGCACGGTGAAAGGTGTGGGCAGGGCATGCCAGAAGCGGCCGTCGTTGGGGTCCGCGCCGGCGTCGAGGAGCAGCCTGGCCGTCTCCAGCGTGGCCGGCAGGCCGACGTCCGGGTTGTGGCGGGCGTAGGCCTGGTAGAGCAGCGGTGACCAGCCGTGCGGTCCGCCGGTGACGCTCGCCCCGGCTGGCTGCGCGGCCAGGTGACGGCGCACCGCTGCCGCCTCCGCGCAGGCGGCGGCCGTGAACAGGTTGTGCCCGGGCAGTTCGGGATGCTCTTCCAGCAGCCGGCTGGCGGCCGCCCGGTCTGCGCGCTCGTCGTGGCTATACGTCAGGCAGGCCAGCCGGAGGAACCGGTCGGCCAGTGGCTCGTCGTCCGGCGGCGGCTGGCCGGGGGTCCAGGCGCGGGCGGTCACCACCTGGACGTAGCGGCGCATCCGGGCCCAGCTCGTGAAGCCGTGCTGGCGGGCGAGGACCAGCTGGGCCGCGGTTAGCGGGAACCCGTCAGCGGGCGGCGGGCCGGGGTGCCACCGGGACACGCGGGTTAGCGCGGCCGGGTCGCCCTCGCGCACTGCACGTTGGAGTTCCCTGGCCTGCTTGCGGAGCTGGTCAAGATCGGGGTCTTGAGGGAGCGAGGCGGTCGCCACCGCAGCCTCCTTTCGCTGTGCCGGCCGGTCCGCGACGCCGGTCGAAAGGAGGGTCTGAACAGTGACGCTGTGGCGCTGCCCATCCATGGGTGGGCTCAGCCCTTTCCGCGGACCAGGAGGCGCCCCACGCGCCACCCAGATTCTACGCTCAGCGGTAGACGAGCGTCCCGTCGTCGAGGTCCGCCTTCGGCAGGATTTCGCGTTCCTCGTCGTGTTCGAGCATGTGGGTCCACGGCTCGCGATCGCCCTGCTTGAACAGCGCGTCCTGGGAGCGCATGACGTAGCCGGGGCTGAAGTTCTCCGGATCGCACCACGGCAGCACCGGCATGTCCGCCTCCTGCGGCCGCAGCGTGGGAACAACCATCGTCGCGCCCTTGTCCCGCATCGTTGCCAGCAGGCGGTTCACGAGGTCGCTGACCAGGTCCACGCGCAGGGTCCAGCTGTGCCGGAAGTAGCCGAACACGTAGGCCATGTTCGGCACGCCGTTGATCATGATGCCGCGCCAGGTGACGTGCGCGGTGAAGTCGACCGGCTCGCGGTCGACGGTGAAGGCGACGTCACCGAAGAGCGACAAGTTGAAGCCGGTGGCGGTGACGACGACGTCGGCGGGGATCTCTTCACCGCAGCTGACCGTTATCCCGTGCTCGGTGAATGCCTCGATGGTGTCGGTGACGATCGAGGCCTTCCCCTCGCGTAGCGCCGCGAAGAGGTCGCCGTTCGGGACGACGGCGATGCGCTGCTGCCATGGGCGGTAGCGGGGGGTGAGGTGCTTGTCGACGTCGAAGCCCTCGGGCAGCAGCGGGCGGATGGACTCCATCAGGAACGTGTGCAGCTGGCGAGGCGCCGCTGCCGACATCCGGGCGAGTTCCTGCTGGCGTGCCGCGTTGTGACGGCGCAGGATCTCGTATGTCCATTCCTCGGGGATGTCCAAGGCGCGGAGTGTTACGGCGAGTTCGTCGGTCACGGGCCGGGCGAGGTAGTAGGAGGGTGAGCGCTGCAGCATCGTCACGTGCTCCGCCTTGCCGGCAATCGCGGGGATCAGCGTCGCGGCCGTGGCACCGGAGCCGATCACGACGACCCGCTTACCGTCCAGGTCGAGGTCGTCGGGCCACCGCTGAGGGTGCACGATCACCCCCTGGAAGCGGTCCATGCCTTCCCACCGGGGCCGGTAGGGCTTGGCGTGGTTGTAGTAGCCCGGGCACATCCACAAGAAGCCCGTGGTGAACCGCAGCCGCTGTCCGGTCTCGCAGTGGGTGACCTCGACTGTCCACCGGCGGTCCCTGGTGGACCAGCTGGCCGCGGTGACGCGGTGCCGGAGCCGAATGTGCTGGTCGAGGCCGTCCTCGTCAATCACCTCGTCGAGGTAGGCGAGGATCTCCTCGCCCGCCGCGATCGACGGGCCGCGCCAGGGCTTGAACCGGTAGCCGTAGGTGAACAGGTCACTGTCGGAGCGCACGCCCGGGTAGCGGTGGGTCCACCAGGTTCCGCCCCGGTTGTCCTGGGCGTCCAGGATGACGAACGTCCGGTCCGGGAACGTGTCCCGCAGGTGGTGCGCGGCGCCGATGCCGGAGACCCCGGCGCCGACGATGAGGACGTCGACATGCCCGGCGTCCTGGATATCACCGGCACCGTCGGCGGGGGCGGTCGCGGGTGCGGTCGTCGTCATTGGCCTGACCTCCGGGCGTCCTCCCAGCGATTGTAGCTCCGGGCGAAGGGGCCGCCACGGCGACAGATGCGGGCTCTTTACCCCTTTTGGTCGCCGGGTAGCAAGGGCCGCATGAAGGTCCGCTCGTACCGGAGGACGCAGCCGCTGTCGTCCCTGATGCGGTCCGCCTCAATGAAGTCTGGATCGGCGCCGAACAGGGTCCGGTACTGCTCGTAGGCGGCGAGGCTGGGGAAACTGAACAGCGCCAGCGCCTTGTCGCTGGCCCCTTCGGCCGGCAAGAAGTAGCCATGGTGCGTGCCGCCATGGGAATCGACCAGCTCGATCCACCGGCGGCCGAAGCGTTCGAAGGCGTCGATCTTCGCCGGATCGATGACGTACTCAACGACGCATGTGATCATGCCTCAGGCTAGCGGCGCCCGTTTCCTGCAAGAACGGCGCTGTCCGTGGTAGGTGAATCGATCGCGCTAGTCCTCACTGATCCCGGACGTAATAGTTGGCCTGCGAGCCGTCGAAACGGCCGGTTCTGCGGCAGCAACGGCGGAAAGCAGCGGCCGGAACCGCACGGGCACGGGTCGTTCCGGCCGAGCTTCTCGAGGAGTTCGGTGTCGATGCCGACGATGCGGTCGCCACGCTTGACGCGGGACTCGCTAGAGGGAACCCCCGGCGGCGCTTGCTGGAGGGCTCAAAAGGATGCTTCGGCGTCCTGGTAGCGGTCCATGATGTCCTCCCTCGGGCCATAGAGCAGAAAGGATCATAGCCAGCACGGCGCGGCTCCCGCGAACGGTTTCCTACAGGAGCACGGTCACGGCATGTGCGTACGTCTGCCACTCCCAGAGTATAGAAATGTAGATTCAGAAGCGCCGTCAGTGCCGCAGGTAGCAGGCACTCTCACTCGCCGATTCATAGGATTTGCTGAACAAGCCTATTCCTTATTGGAATCTACTTCTTGAAGTGATTCCGCTATTTCATGCAGCGCAGGATTGGCTGGATATTGTCGGCGCGCCGCCATAACCAGGACTCGCACGCCGTCTGCGATAAGGCCGTTTTCCAGAGCTGTAACAACATTCTCCCAATAAAGGCGAGAGCTCCTAAACGATTCAAAGGGACGGAGCCTGTTCCGTGGAATTGCAGTGTTTTCAATGAGCGCGGTCGCTTGAGCCATGTCGTTGAATACATTCGCAAGAACGTCAATAAGTGCCTTGCGCTGCTGCGTGTCAAGGCGGAACTCGGGCTCTCGTTCTGCTAGAAGCCCAAGCCTCTGCTGAGGAAGATCGTCTGCAGCCTCGGAAAGCGGACTTGCCGCGAAGTTCCCATGCCCATCAACGTGTGTCACGATTCCCACGACTGCGGAATAGTCAGGAGACCATACAGGGGCGCCAACGAAGCCCGGTCCCAGTTGATACTCCGACTCGGTGTTCAAGCGGACCGATCCAAACGCGAGTGTCGTGCCCACGTTGCCACTGAGAGAATCGCCCAGAGGGCTTTCAGGAGGGAACCCGAAAGTCCACCAGCGGCGGCCGACGAGATCCTTCGCACGAGGGAATCGGACTGGAGCTGCGCTGACAGACGGCGGAATGTCTCCGTTCTCAAGCCGTAGAACGACCACGCCATCCTCAGCCCCGTCGATCGGATAAATGCTGTAGCGTAGCCTGCGGACTGTTTTGTCTGGGGATTTGGGAAAAGAAACTTTCAGCGGAAATTCACGCTGATCCATAAGGGACTCAGCAGTCAGCAAGCGCTTCTTGTCAATTACAACTGCAGTACCAATGACTCGATCACTAGCGTGAACCGTCGCTATCCAGGAGTCGGACGAAGGCTCGAGACGGATGGCCTGATCCGGACTGGTAGTGCGTGGTTCGTCCGTACCAAGCATGACGGCCATGACATCTTTGAGATTGCTATCGATAAGGCTCGCAACCGAGTTAAGCGCATAACCCAGCGATTCAGGATCAGTGACCCCCTGAAGCAGAACGGCAAGTTTCTCACCGAAGCCAAAATAGGGAATATAGGGAAGCTTTGTGCGCTCGATTGCCACGCGTGGGTCGACCGTACGCGGCAGCCAATCCGCGTAAAACTCACCGAGCCGGTTAGAAGCCAAGATGAGCCATTCGTTCGCAGACTCGAGCTCCGTCCGACTGTCAAACCGGGACAGTACTGGAAGTACGAGGGCGGGCACCCTGTCATATGCTAGCTCCTGGCGACCACGTTGGGCACGCCGCAGCGTGTCAACGATACCGTCGAGGTTCTGATTGTTCGCGACAAATACAGGAACAATCAGGTCGGGCAGTACTATCGTGCAAATTCCGCCTATGTCTGTGATGCCCGTCCGGCTATCAACAAGTACAAAGTCGTATTCACGGTTCCAGTCGGCCCTGAGACGTTCGAAAAACTGGCCACCTCTATGCTTGAGGAAGAAGTTATCCCAGTTGAATTCAAGAACCCTTGCCGGATATTCCTGATCTAGATTTCCGCTTGTTAGCAGAGTGATCGACTCTGGGCCGATCCGTACCTTAGTCGTGAATTGACGCCAGTCGACATCTGACGAATGAGGGAAAGCTGCTTGCTCGATGAGCAGATCTATCATACCGGCCCGATGCTCTAGTCCGCGGTCAAACTCAGCGAAGTACCGCCACATCCCAGGCGCCTCAAGGTCGAAGTCCACGACCAGCACACGTCGTCCGAGTTTAGCCAAGAGACACGCTATGTTGGCCAGTGCCATGGTTCGGCCGGTGCCACCCTTATAGGAGTAGAAGGTGACAATCATGATGCTGCCACCCCCAAGCTCGGCACCCTGGATTGCTCATGCCGCGAGGCAAAGAGGCCAGCGAACTGATCGGTAGCCAACTCCGTCCAGTGTGGATCATATTCCGGAACTTTCGTCAGAGCATGACCCACATGCTCCGCCAAGATCCTCATGCGATCCGACAGCTCTTCCCTCTTCCGGGTCCCGTGTCCGAGCCATGGGTTCGAATAGTCCTGAAGATTGAATGTCTGGATATCAGATAGCTGTGACGGGATGCTTTGCCCATCATGTATAACGGCGGGAATAATGAGAGGCGGTGGACCTGCAGGCGCTTCAACAGATTTTCGCCTCGCAAGCATATGACTTAGTTCGGCCTTACACCAGTCGCTGGAGAAATATTGCTTAGACCACAGGCAAATCATCAGCTTCGAGGCGGCAAGGGCATTCGCTAGCTCCTGCGGCCACGCGCTCCCAGTTTCCAGCCTTTCTACGTCATAGAAAATCTGAAGTGGTCCGTCAAGTTCCTCTTGCAGCCAATGTCTAAGCATGGGAAGAAAGGTGCCCGCTACGAAGACCGGCCACTCGTTGACTCGCCGATAGCTGAGGAATATCTCATACTTGTAGGACAACCTGTCCTCCGATGCCGCTGACGGGGTTACGAAGTACCACGTACGCTACCAGAACGCCCCCGGAAGGTGGGCTGCCGCGCAGGACGCGGTGCTAGAGACAGCGGCGCGCCAAATCCGTTCGGGCCGCCACGAAACTGCTCAATAAGGCCAGTGGCTCTTTCCGGCCGCCTGTCGGATGCAACTGAAGGCGTCACAGCCAATCAAGAGCCACGCGGATCAGAGCGATAGGGCGCCGTACTCACCGATACCGCGGCGACCGCAGCCAGGACGGGATCGGCAACTTCTGCGCACAACGACAGAGGCTACGAGGCTGAACTCGCGGTCTCCGCAGTCGGCGTTATTTGGCCAGCGCATGAGTATGCGAGGCGGGAATATCCGCTCATCGACATGAGCGAGCCTTGAGAAGCGTGCCCGGACCTACAGATCGCCCGCTTACGGGTCGCCGACAGGCCCCGATCCTTCAACGCCGCGTCCCCCTCGGACGGCGCCACGCCGCCTCGTCCAGGATGGTCCACGGCCCGACGCGTTTCCGCGGAAACGCCTTGTGAAATTGTGCGCAATGCGCTTCCGCGGAAACGCCGTGGCTATCGATGTCAGCACCGTGACGAGTGTCCGGCGCTCTGTGCGGTAGCAGCGGACAGCTGCCGGGCCGCCGAGTGGCGGCGGGGCGGTGGACAGTAGCATCGGCTGCAGACCCGTTGTGAGCGGGTGATGAGACCCAACCAGTGAGGTGGCCGATGGCCGAGCTTCCAGCGCCCCCCGAGGGAATTGTGATGGCCCACTTCATCGTCTCGGACGATGTCGAGCGCTCTGCGCGCTTCTACACCGAAGTGCTCGGCGGCAGGCTGGCCTTCTCCGGTCCCGGGGGGCTGACCTATGTCTCACTAGCCAACAGCTGGATCATCATCAATGTCGGCGGAGGCCCGACCGACGACAAGCCGACGGTCACCCTCGAGACGCCTCGCGATCCCGACCGGGTCAGCAGCTTCATCAATCTCCGGGTCAGAGACGTTCACGCGCTATACGCCGAATGGAGCTCCCGGGGTGCTCAATTCCTGACACCGCCGAAACAGCACCAGTACGAAATCCGCTGCTATATGCGCGATCCCGACGGTTACATCATCGAAGTGGGGCAAACCACAGACACATCGGGTGACTGGGTGCCGGCTCACTGGCCACCGACTACGCCCGCCGACGAGTTATGACCACCGCGATCATCGGCACTGGAGGGCTCGGATCGGTCATCGCCCGCCAGCTCGCCTCAGGCGGCGAGACCCTGCGGCTCGCGAGCGCCGATCGGGAGTCGGCACAAAGGCTGGCTGCCCAGATCGGTCCCGCCGCGGTCGTCGCCGCCAGCAACCGCGACGCGCTGCAGGGCGCCGATGCGGTCATCCTCGCGCTGCGGTTTACCGTGCTGAAGAGCGTCATCGACGAGATCGCCGGCGCGCTGGCCGGCCAGGTCGTGATTGTTCCGAGCAACCCGGTCACCCTCGACGCGCAAGGGAACGTCGTCCGGGTCCTGCCGGATGGGCAATCCTCCGGGAAGGTTGTCGCCGGGTGGCTGCCGGCCGGGGCACACTTGGCCATGGCGTTCGGAACCATGTCAGCCGGCATCTTCGAGTCCAATGGCAACCGGTCACCAGAGCTGGCGGCCGGCTTCTACGTGACCGACGACGACCGCGCTGGCGAGGAAGTCGCGCGGCTGATCCGGACGGCGGGCTTCGAGCCGGTCAAGGCCGGCGGGATCGAACAGTCGACCCGGCTCGAAGTGGGCGGCGACCTTCACGATCTCGTCGTCGGCCCCGCGGAGGCGCGGTCAGTGATCAGAGGTCACTCCAGCGGATCGTCTCCGAAGTAGTCAACGAATACCGCGGGTATGCCCAGGACGAACGTGTGTTCTTCGTGCGTCATGCGAAGACCGCGGGGATCCCAGCTGAACTTCCAGTGGTGCGTGTCGACCACGTGCGTGATGGTCCTGATCAGCGCTTCCTCACGCATCTGGCGGGTGAACTCCGGTGAGTCGGCCTCGAGCGCGACTTCATAGGCGAGCCGATCCTTATCCAGCTTGCCGAGTTCCTCGATCCTTGCGTCCACCGCGAGCACGACCGGGGCAAGGTACAAGTCAGTGACGTCGTGCGGCCTGTCCGCCATGGGCACCTCCATGCGTCTACCACCGACATCCTCGCTGCCAGGGGGCCGTGGGACAAGCCGCCGTTACGCGCGGCTTGTCCCGGTCACCCGCCGAGCTAAGGGGTGTCCTCCAGGCTCTCGTGCCGCCATCGGTCGCCGAACTCGTTGTCGTGCAACCGTCGCAGCTGGTGGGCGTAGTGATCCAGCCGGTCGGCGGCCCGCTCCATCTCGTGAAAGTCCTGGCCGTGATCGCGGGCCGGCGTCTTCTCTTCCGCCCGCTTGCGCACGATGCTCAGCTCTTCGCGGCTCAGCTCCGCGACCCTGCTCAGTACCTGTTCCAGGTCCACTGCGTTCTCTCCTTCACGACGCTTACCTGAGGAACGTATCAGCGTCCGTCGTCGACGGCGGATACTCCCCGCGGAGTACCCGCGCGGGCCACCGCATCTGCGGCGAGCAGGCAGAAGACACGTCCTGTGCCCGACGACGGCGGGCCGCCTGGCAGGCAGCATCGGTGGTATGGCAACGACACTCAGCGATCGGCGATCGTTCCTTCTCCAGCGGGCGCAGCCGGCGATGACCGGCCTGATCGACGGTTCGCTGTCGACACTCGCCCCGATCTTCGCCGTCGCGTTCGCGACGCACCGGCCGCACTACGCGTTCCTCGCGGGGCTGGCGACCGCGATCGGCGCCGGCGTCAGCATGGCCTTCTCCGAAGGGCTCTCCGACACCGGCGACCTGACCGGGCGCGGTCGGCCGTACCTGCGCGGCGCGATCACCGGCGCCGGGACCTTCGTGGGCGGCATCCTGCACACGCTGCCGTTCCTGATCCCTCGGTACTGGCCGGCGGTGCTGGTCGCGCTCGCGGTGATCGCGTTCGAACTTCTGGCGCTGGCCGTGATCCGGCGGCGGTTCTTCGGCACCGGCTTCCTCAGCTCGCTGGTCTCGGTCACGCTCGGCGGGGTGATCATCGCCGCGGTCAGCGCCGCGCTGGGCGCGGTCAGGTGACCGAGGCGACGCACGCGGACACGGAATGTCAGACCCGGGAGCTATATCTGTGACATGAAGCTCACGAAGTTCACCATCCAGCCAGACGGACCGTTCTCGCTGGCGGCCGCCGCGGGATTCGGCTTCGGGCCGAACACCGGGCGGCCCGAGCCGGCCGGGAACGAGATGCGGCTGGCGTTCGTCACCGACGACATGCGTCATCACGCGGCCGTCCGGCTGGCGCAGGTTCCCGGCGGGGCCATCGCGGTGACCGTCGACACCGAGGCGGATCCCGACGCCGTGCTGCGGCAGGTCCGCCGGATCCTGTCACTTGACCACGACGGGGAGGCATGGGTCCGCGTCGGGGCGCGCGACCCGGTCATCGGGTCGCTCCAGCGGGAGCACGCGGGGCTGCGGCCGGTGCTGTTCCACTCCCCCTATGAGGCCGCGGCCTGGTCGATCATCAGCGCCCGGCGGCACCGCGCGCAGGCGGCGGCGATCCGCGACCGGATCAGCGCCGACCTCGGGCGCACGGTCACCGTCGCGGGCGAGGACGTCCACGCGTTCCCGCTCCCCCACCGGCTGCTTGAAGCCGACGCGATCCGCAGCATGGCCCCCATCCGGGTGCAGTGGCTGCACACGGTCGCCCGCGCTGCCCTGGACGGGGCCCTCGACCCCGCGGTGCTCGCGGCGATGGAGCCCGCGGAAGCGCTCGCCCACCTGCAGGAGCTGCCTGGCATCGGGCCCGTCTACGCGACGCTGATCCTGCTGCGCGCCACGGGCGTGACCGACATGATGACGTTCGGCGAGCCGCGGCTGCCCGGCTACGTCGCGCACTTCTACGGCACCGGGCC
>Ga0335075_10010692_pt1 | contig 13927 bp, 8 predicted proteins | sample Lox_Sample_24_FD_206723 | JGI IMG/M metagenome (GOLD analysis project Ga0335075, IMG submission 206723) | Soil microbial communities from Loxahatchee National Wildlife Refuge, Florida, United States - Lox_Sample_2.4 | ecosystem: Environmental > Terrestrial > Soil > Wetlands | place: USA: Florida...
AAAGGCCTGGATAAACGATTGTGCTCGGACCCATCCGCTATGTCCGAAACCTCAGGACGCCATATTCCCCACCAGACTTTTAGACGTTGGAGACTCGGCAGAATCACTTGAGAGCCTTCATCTCGTTGTTCCCGGAGAAGGGACTGAAGGAAAATGGACAGCTCTAAGCTACTGTTGGGGCGAGAACAAGTTGAACAACAAAACCTACCGGACCACGACCAAGAATCTCCAAGATCACTTGCGACAGATTCCGTTCGAGAAACTCCCTCTGACAATCCAAGATGCCATTCAAGTCACGAGGAGCTTATGTATCCGCTACTTGTGGGTTGATGCTTTATGTATCATCCAGGATTCAAACGAGGATTGGCAAGCCGAGGCTGCGAATATGATGAACGTCTACCGCAACGCCTATATCACTATCGCCGCCAATGCCAGTGACAATGCAAACTCTAGTCTATGCATTAAGAGAAATGTACTCGAGTGTAGACCCTGTGAGATGAACTTTCGAGACCCGAATGGTAAACAACTTGTTCGCTATCGATGGATTCATCCCCCACGTGTGCCATGGGAAAGGATTGTAAAGAGAAGCAATCTCCAGAAGCGCGGTTGGTCACTGCAGGAGACCAGTCTTGCTGTGAGAGTGATCTACTACGATGAAAACGGACTCTTTTGGCAATGCCGCGAAGGTATTCGTCAGGAACGTGTCCCGTCCTACCTCATCACGGCGAATGACCCCTTGGTACCACGCCGGATATTTGACTCGTACATTGACGAACCCATGAACATCTTTGCCATGTGGGGGGATCTCGTGCAAGATTTTACAGCAAGGGACTTAACCTACCAATCAGACAAGCTTTTCGCGCTCGCCGGCATGGCATCAGCAGTGGCAGCGTATATTAAATCAAGGTCTAATAGACGACTTGCGACTGCAGAGGAAAAAGAGCTCTACTCAAGCCCTAAAAATCCGAGGCATTGGGCTGTGCCTCCAAACCCAGAAGCGACAGACTGGCAGAGGCATGATGGCGCTAATGCCAGTCTTCGATGGATACTCAGCAGTGAGGAACTCGATACTAGCCGTCTTACTTACAACTACACAAGAGGACCATTAAGCCTAGATCCTTTCCTCACTATGAGGCTTATTGGGGAACTAGACCCGGAAGCGGATAACGAGTTCGGTCTTGTATGGTTGAACCCAAGCGATAGAGCCAAAGAGATAATGATGTCCGTTGGTCTTGGGCCATTGCTACAATTCATATCTGATCAAGGAAACCCTGACTATGACGGTGAATTCCTCTGCATCATGTCTCACCCTGATACTCACGCAGCCTACCAAAGAGCTTACCGCATTTGGAAAGCCGAAAAGGATAGGGGGCGAATAGAAGGTGAGGCTAATACGTCGGCAACTTACAAAGAACATGAGATGGACAAAGGACAAGAGAGCAAGAGTGTGGTGTCCAGTGAGGTCGGAGACACCGCCGAGAACTCAAGACGGTCTCAACGGCACAAGGAAACGGAAGGTCCGATCCTAATCATAAAAAACATGTACGTTTATGGTGCTACTGATCCCGTCAAGGCCAGATTTGAGTATCAAACTTATGTTACGGATGACCAATACCTCGCCGGTATCTGGAAGGCTGATTTGTCCTATCAACTCTGCTGGTACTGCCCGAGGCCCGGACGTCGTCCAATGAAATACCGGGCACCATCGTGGTCTTGGGCTTCCATGGATGAGGCAAGAATTATTTTTGATCGCACTAATAAACGAGCTTACAATAGAATGGAGAACGAGAACGTGGACGGGGACGGAATTTGGCAGCCCACGATCCTGGAAGCCGTTGCTGTTCCGCGAGGACCGAATCGCTTTGGTGATGCGAAATCTGCCAAACTTATTTTACTTGCTTCGATAAGGAACATGCCTTTCTATGCCGACTTGGACATGGTAACGTCACCTGAGCAGGCTGCAGCTAGTGACAGCTTGGTTGTTCCAAAGTCGGAACCCTTGGAGAGCCTTCCAGATCCGAGCAGGAAGCATCTCTGCTTGGACGAGGAATTCGCACGACTCGATCCATCACTGAAGATCCTCCGTCTACACAGCAGTTCTTATCTGATAGTCGAGCCTATCGGTGGCTCACAGGAGCCGGAAGTGTTTAAGAGAGTGGGCTACTGGGTGCGTGACGAAGGCTTCAGAATTTCAAATGGAAATGACGGCTTCGACGATTGGGATACCAAGTTCGTGATATTGATCTGATGAAGGGTTACCAAGAAACTACCTGCCTATCCTCAATTGGCCCTCGCCAATCTTCTGTTCGGGTGTTGGTCAGAGGTGGTCAGAGGTGGGTGATAAAGATTAGCTCCGAAGCAAAAGCGGCGATGCTTACTAACCAAGTCGGGAGGCAAGTTGGCAACAGGTACGATTGTTTACCTTGGACATTTTTCAAAACTTCAAGTGAACAGTCGTAGCACATAAATTGGTGCAGGAGTAACTCTTCTTTGAAAACGCCAAATTAATACCCTGTTGACGTCCTAAATACCACCCAGGCCCTCCGATATTGACGAACAGATGCTCAAACAAGAGCGCGAAGTGAGACCGTTCGGTATGCAAAACTTAAAGAAGCACCCTTCCGATACACCCAGAACTTCCTCATTTGCGCAATGGTACCGCATTATCCCTTACAGTCCTACCCTTGTGCCGTGAGGTGGTAGAGCTGTGGCTCAAAGTTCGTATCCATGACCGGTTGAGTATTCCTGGGATTCACGATCCCGTCCTATGCAAAGCGGAATCCATCCACTGACCAATGGCCACGATATTCTCCTCAATTATTGCAGCGCATCTTCTCCGCACCTGCTCCATTTTCTTCTCGCGTCGTTCTGCTGGCATTTGAATTACACTTCGAACAACTTCCATGTCAGTCTGATTCTCCGCCCGGAACCAGACAACTTCCTTCGGTAAATAGGTATACGCGTCGAGTATATATTGATTGGCCACGAGTGGCGTTCCACCCATCAAGGAGGCTGGAATTGATGATGACGCCTTACGATAGAGATAATCATCAGTCGCAAAGGCCGGAAGAAGAGCAACGGTACGAGACAATAGAGCATAATAGTCGAGATACTCTAGATCAGAATCGAAGAAAACATGATCCCGAATAGTCTCTGGAACGAGCGGAGCAGACCCGTGACCTAATACATGAAGGCTTATCTTGCTGGCTTTTGGTTGATCCAGGTCTGGGGAACTAAGAAATTCCGCTAACTGGGAGAAGACAGAAGCGTAATCTCTTCGTTTCGCGTCGTAGTCGCCTTGTATGGCGAACGCAAGCTCACCATTTTCCACTAGATCATCTAGCGTTCCCTCGCGAGGCACCGGATACACAGGCACAAGGTGGCGAACCACCACCTTATCCCTCAGCGGCCAATTCTCGACTGCTTCCGACACAAAGTACTTTCCTGTGTGCGGACTCAACGTAACGAACGTGATACGCTCTTGCTCTATCCACTCCCGGGTTTGTAATTGTAGCTTTTGGTCTTTGACCCAGATATCTCCGTTATGCACTACACAGAATAGATGTGTACCATTATGGCCTAGTATCGCGTCGATGGATTGTTCGAGCCCGAGAAGGTCGGCTTCACAGGTGGTCGAGACTAGTATGTGCGGAATGGACGAATCGTCGTACAGCTTTGGAAACTCGAACGAGGACTTTATCTTGGGCTTTTGCTTGGAAGATAACGTGAAGCTCTCGATCAGCTCGGGAAGGCCGAATCTGTTGCGAAGCAAGTAAAGGCTTAGCTCTACATTGGGCTGAGAACCGAACGCATAAGCCAGCGCTGCAACCACTTCTTCGCGAGAGCCACTACTTTCGACAATTGTTACTCGGACGGTTTCAGAACCGTTGACAGCTCCAGTCGCTTGAGCGGCGGGTGGTCTTTTTTTCGAAGTGATGGTGGGCTTGAGGCGCGGTATCCCCGTTCCGACGAGACTCCCGTGGAGGAAAGTTGGTAGTGAAGGAATGTTCTCCTCCACCTGAGAATCGGGCTCGATGTCGATGGGGTTCTTTGAAGGGTTGGTGGTTTGCGGTCTAGCGGCGAGGGGGGGTTGAGCTCGTACAGGGGAAGAGGGATCGATGCCGTGGGGATTTCGCAGGAAAAGGATGCCAAGCAGAAGGGTGAAAGCTGCAAGGCCGATCAAACTACAAAACCGCCGCGGAGGCATCAAAGAGATCATGGTCGGGAAGGCATGATAAGTTTCAATTGAGTGTTTGTAATCGTCGCATGCACGTGTTGGCCAAAGTTAAGTTGCCCTTGTGCCAAAAATAGAAAATCGCTCTCAGGGGTCCAGCAAACCCTACGAGACGCAAAGAAAGGCACATATGGAAATGCGGAGTACTGAGTGACAAGTATTCGGTTTAGTCGACTTGGCCAACTGGAATTTTGTCCTTTGACACTTCATGGCCCCAACAATCTTCGAATTTCTAGGATTCTATATGAGAACAACGAATCATCAAATCGTCTGAAGGTGCAAAAACGCGACCCGGCTTTCAGTCGTACCACTTTCGTATAAAACTATTCTTTTCGAAGCAGCGGTTAGATTCCTTCAAACAAAATCTACACCATCGGCCCCATTGCGAGCATCAGAAACGTCTCCGTCCTTCACGGCCCCAAATTCCTCACGCGCATGGTTCTTTGATTCCTTTAGCTAGGAGGTAAGCATTGATGGGAGCCGACGTCCAGAAACCAAAGAACATCCCGATCTGGAGTGCGATGTGAATGTTAGTAATGCGTGTGTCCTTGACGAAAGGTCTACGTACCTGCATCTGCCACCAATACACAAATGAATTGGTTTGCAACTGATATTTCCAGATACCCACCTGATAAGCGACCATCCAGCCGAAAAGGCCCAACTCAAATGCCGTCAAGCTGAGAATGTCGGCCTTTGCGGCTCGCACAAGCGTTTTTGGGCCATATTCTCCAGACATCGGTGCTATGCTGCAGTATTGGAAGACGATGCCGAACAGTAAAGCAAACGCATAGTCTATGAGAAGTCCCGCCCATAGCGTTTGGCCGTTGATCGAGGCGCCGGTGCCGTAGACGAGAAATTCCCCTACTATATCTCCCAGAACACACCCAGCTCCACAGTGTGAAACGCTGATAAGCACGGTAGCCCATGTCGGTCGGTTGGGGTCAATCATGTGTCCACCCATATGATTCATTGAGTTCATGTTATGCTTAGACCCAACCTCAGGAGTGTGCATATGATGGTTTTCATGATGGTGACCGTGATCTTGGTTGCTGTGGCCGTGGTCGCCATGCATCATGGCGTTACTGTGCTGTTGAGAATCGTGTTGTTCCATGTCATGAGCCATGTGCTCAAGCTGTGCAGGTCTACCCGATCCACCCGAATGCTCAGGAGTTGCTTTGCCTTTCCCTAAACTTACACGAGCTTGACTCTTCTCTTGATCCGATTTCAATCTCTTCCGACTTCTTTCGGGCTTTTCCGCACGTCCATATTTGAAATACAGGTACAACGTCAGAGGTCCCATGTAGCAGCTATTAATCGAGTAGGTAGGGATCCTGACGAACATTTTTGAGCACGAGTCAACGCACAGCGGGAGAGCTAAGCTAACATGATCCACATCATTGACCTCCATCCTCTTCGCCAAACGATGTCAATAACATTGATAAGCCCAAAAACTGCCCCTAGGGCTAGAAAAACACCAGCAATTACCACCAGGGCGAGCGGAGGGGTGTAAGTGTGGTCCATAGTCTCATCGACTCTAGTTGTCGATACAGAGGATTGAAGATCGAGATGCAATCCATACAAGTGCAATTTAAACACCTCGGTTCACGAGGATTTATATTCTGACAGGTTAGCTATCATCAAAGTCTAAGCAAGGCACAAGCCGAGGCGTTCCGGTCCTAGAGATTAGTCTTGGCAAGAAACAGCGAGGTTTTCACATAACCCCACTTCGTATTCACGCATCTCATATACAACCTCGAGTTCTTTACTCTGAAATGTACTTCGAGTCCAATTCAATCCAAATCTTTCTAGGATGTCTAAGGCCCTCGACTTTCGGACTGGATGCTCTTCACGACGAGGTAGAACGACGACTTTTCAGCATGGAATTTTTTGGGCTTTGTGACGAAACTCGAGAGGGCTGGTTTCCCTTATTTCCCTGCATCCTCAGGCAGGCATTCTCTTATTCTGACAAGCTACTTAAGCTCGGTTTCAGCTTCGTAGACAAACAACCTTCTTTATCTACGATTAAATGCGTCCCTCTCCTCTTCAAAATAACACTGGGCTGTGGTGTCCTGAATTTGACGCCCTTGACGAGGATAGCGATGAGTGCCTTAGCGGGTTATGTCTTCGTTCGGATGGCCAATAATGAAGGTAGATGATAATCCCAAGAACATTTCGATACATTGATTAAGAATGTTCCAGGAATGCAAATCTGTTCCTATCATGCTGGAATGTCCGCTGAAGCAGTATACGCCGCAGTATTTGCGGCTGCAGATATAGGATGATGACTGTCTATATACACGGCACATCCGGTGGATCCAAGGTGGGTCCATGGATAATGCTTCTTAGTTCCTCTCCTGTTCCAAACCACGAGTGCTAGCCCTTTTTTTTTTAACCTTCTGGGCAGAGGCTGCGTTGCACAGGATGTCTTGTGTTGGAGAAACGGCAAGCCAATACGGATCGATCACAGGACACGGTATAAGGTCGGGTCGTTTGTTGCCTAGAACAAGGAGTCTTTGGAGACTCTGCAATTGATCGCAGGCGAGACCTTTGGGTCTCGGCAGCTCCGTGAATAATGAAGTTGTCAAGGGTGAAGCCCGGTTTTCAAGCTACCATAATCGGAAAGGACGCAGAGTGTCACTCTCGTCATACAGAAGCTTCTAGACCATGTGTCAGTCATGTGCAGCAGTTGCTAAGCTGGACCAAATTTAGTATACTTGTATTTTTGCGACCGCTAGGTGGATGGTCATTGGAAATCAGCGGGTGCTTGTCCTTGTTGGCATTGAAACTTGGCGCAAGATGCTCAGTCATCATCGGTAATCGGTAATACGAAAAGAAGAAGAGGTTTACTCCACCCTATTGGGCGAGTGCCCCGGATGTTAGGAGTAATTCAGCTTCTGGCAGTCAAGCTCCGTCACAGTGTGCAAGACACTTGACAGCAGCTATTGAAACTCGAACTTGTAAATCCCCATATGCGAGACGCCAATGGACCATGATAAATGGAATGCAGCAAGCCAATTGGATTATTGGACCGTCACCGAAGTTCTAGGATCATGTGTTACACAACTTCTCATTTCCTATTGATTCAATACACTTCACTCGACACAGATGACCTAAGAGTGAACTAATTCTCCTTTTCCCATCAATCAGCATAGCGTAGGCGTCTCTCACAGCCTATGCCATTGTTCATTGATGATATTCAGCCATGTTGGGCAATTTCGAAGCAAAAGCTGCTCGCTCTAAAATTTTCGTCCACGACGATTTCAAACCTGGCATTCCGCATTTTCAGTTTTCTCAGATAAATCCGCTTAATAATAGTCTCTACCTTTGGGTCTCCCAAAGTATTGCAATTTTATGGCTGCGTGGTCTCCGTCCGTCATTATCGCCATCCTGCGAGATCAAGGCTTGCAAGAACTGTAACGGTATTTGACTGGTTGCTTGAGAATGCAAAACAGGAGCCGATTTCTCAAGCACCATGTCTCGCATGACTTGGATGCGACATGTACCTATGTGGAGGTTATGTAAATCGAGCGGGCAAAGGAGATCAAGATCTGGAAGACATCAGGACCGCTCGAGAGCTCTGCAAACGCACGACCGGATCTGCAAATGAGACCGATCACCCCACGCGGCTAAAGTATCACACAAGAAACGACTTAGCCTCAGGATGGACTGACGACAGATTGAAGTTACGTGACAGGCTGGGTTGTGGCATCACCATCAATCAGAGCGTGTAATCCGCAATGCCTATTGATATGGTCCTAGGTCCCGCTGCATTCCGATGAGCTGTCAAAAAAGCATCCTGGCCCGGCACTGGCAATTAAAGTGGGTTCGCGGACTTGTGTGTAACCAGAGCCGCGGGTCCATTTCCTTGCTTATCATCAACCAATTTCATTATCCCGTTTGAACCCTCTCTCGCATTTGGCGCAAGAAAACAAACGAAGGACGCAATTGAAACCAGAGGTCAGTACGGAGCAGAAAGCTTCGTTTGCCATTATTGCCGTGGATACAGATCCTGACCCGCGAGAAGAACGAACCTATCCCATCCCTGTCTGACGGTCCTTTAGCCGCAGGCCGCCCCGAAGGGATGGGTTCAAGAAATCCCCGCAAAAGCAATGCGCAATACGAGTAGGTTATAAGGAGACTTTTGAGATTAGTGACGTCCTATTCGCTTTCAAGCAGATGGCCAGAAGAATTTACGTCGTCATCGCCCTAAAAATAATTGGAATAAGAGTCGTTTTCATCCCTGCTGCGTGCCGTGACTGAGCCTTTAGATCTGGAAGCTGAAAGTAACCATTCCCACCAACCTCTCTAATAGCATCGCAGAGGTTTCTTTGTTCGGTGCATTGACATTGTTTTGCCAGCTGGTCCTGGTCCAGAAATATCTCTCGATCTCCCTGCAGCCCCGATAGTGGATTTTCTGATCAATTTGGAATCACTGCCTTCTCTTCCTGCAGGTCCGTCGCTTCATTTTGTCCAGAGCCCACCGCAGCCTTTGAGCATTTACCACTCCGGCGGCTGCTCGCAGCTGTCAGGGCTTACCGGCTATGCCTCACAGCCTTAATGATCTCGATTTGTCTGCATCCACGCCACTTGTCCGTTCTCCCAAGGACCTGGACATCAAGATCAATCGGGACCGGTGTCAGCATTTTTCTCCTGGCAGCGTTGTTTCGGGATACGTCGTCTTCTTCGGCCAAGAAACCAACTTCCGACTTGATGTTGAATTCTTTGGCAGAACCAGAACGGCCTTCCAAATTGGCCAAGGGAGCACATATTCAAAACTTCGTTACGGCGACGAAGCTATTCTGTTTTCCTACAAAAGGCCACTGAATGAGAAGTACAGACCTGGAAATGGCGACTGGACACGGGATTCACATTGGAAATTCGAATTTCGTTTTCCCTCAAACACTGAGAATCGGCGGACGAGCAATTACGGGTATCGAAGAGCATCGGTCGGATGCTGGTGTGATTCAGTCCACTCGTTGCCGCCCTCACTCGAACACGTCAGTCCCCATTGTTCATTCACTATCGAATACATGGTGTGCGCTCGCGTATACGTCGACAAACGACTCTTTGCATGTAAAGAGGTGCCGCTATACTTCGTTCCCAGCCGTTTACCTGTTGGAATATCTCCTCTTTCTCCTTTAACATCGCCAAAGTCCCCTTCCAGCATCACTCTATCCAATGGTGACTGTGGTCTCAAGAGTAGCAGCGCCCTTCCACTTCGCAACCGAACCAAATCCGCAATAGCTTCGTCAACTATGACTATCTATGCACCGCAAGATATCGCAAGCGGTCAATCTCTCAGAATTCGTGGAGATATTAGCTTCGACGACCTCTCGGATTACATCAAACAATTTGCACCCTTCTTCGCCATCAAGACTGAAGAACTTCAGCTGATGTACCATACCGGCTGTCGAGGCCGCCTGATGGAATCCGACAAATCGAGTAGTGTCGAGGTCGAGGACGTGACCTTCATTGTAGGCAAGATCAACCTTAACGTCTGCGATACGGAAGACACGATCGAACGGATATCCGATCACACCTTCACATTTGCGTTGGAAGCAAGAATTCCCGACCATTTATTGCCAAATTTCGGCAGCTTCCTTGTCTTTAATAGCTACAGCATCCACGCTCGTGTCGTGGCACAGGCATGGGGACACGAACATAGAACCTGTTTCGTAATGGACGACGTTCCAGTCGTGCCTCCTCCCAGACCACCGCTGTCCAACAGGAGGACATCCCCTCCTCCTCTTATTGGTCCCGTACCTGTTCGTCGGCGATGACCAGCTTTTTGGATCATCTCAGCGATTCTGCATTCGCGCTTCCCATTACTTCATTTCGAAATTCTTCCACATCACAAGCATGGGAGCATCACAGTTCGGCATCCTCATTTTTTCTCTGACCGCGCATCTTGCCACATTGCCCTCGTAATGATGCATTTTGATGATCGGTGTGAGGAAGCAGAACATTAATGTTCGTCATTCCCGTCTCCTCGGTGTTTCAAGGCTTTTCCAAAGCAACAACGGATTGGATTGCATGAGATAGAATGCATTTGGACGGAATCTTGCAAAGAGATTGAGTCTTCATGATGTAGATTAGACCTGCTGTTTAATGATCCATGCCGTGCCAGGCATTCCATATATCGTCGATCACATGTCATCGGGCTGCGAGAATGCGACATGTCCCCTGCCAACTCGCTCGTCAACAATTTAGCAATTGGAACCATAATATCTCTACATTCACTTACTTTGATGCTACCATGAAGGCGTCCAATCAATGCACTATCCGATCGTGAAAGGTCACCGATCGTCACCCGCTTCCTCCCACCGCAATGACCGGGCCAAAGACGCTGCGTCAAGCCAAAGCAGCCTACAAGAAATACACTCCTCGCATCTCAGACAAAGAGGTCAGCCATTATGAACGCGCTGCTGAACTCGATCGGCGCGCCGAGGGCATCTGTGAGCGGGAAAGGAGACGTCGGCAGGCGAAGCAGCGGAGGGAACAGATGGAAAAGAGGGAGGATGAGGCGAGGAGGAAGATGGGAATTGGGCTAGCGACACAGCTGGCCCGATATAGTAAAACACAACAGCAGATGAAGGCGGGCATGGAAGCTTTTCTAGGGTTGGGAAAGGGATCCGACAGTGGGCGAGGAAGTGATATCGGAACGGTGCAGAATTCAGGTACAAAATTGGAGGAGTTTGAGTGTGTTGATGAATGTCTTCAGGAGCTTTGGGATGATGATGCGACTTGGGACATTGCGGACCCGGTGATTGCAAAGGAGCATTTGGGAACCATCGCGAATACAACTCCTAAGAGAGACAACAGCAGCTGTGAAGAGTACGCAATAGGAGTCTTATCCGCCACAAAACTCAGCTATCTCTCTTCGCCGAAAATGGCAATTCCACCGCCAGCAGTCGCGCATCAGAACAAGTCACCAACCAAGATTTCTCCGATAAAGCTCTGGGAGGATATGCTGGCCAGTAGCAGTCAGATTGCCCGAGAGATCAGCACGTCAGAAACGCCGAGCAAACCATCCTCCAAAGCGCCGATTGGAAGTCTATTTGATCTCGGCCTATCAACACAGGAGATACAAGACGTGTTCGAGGAGGACGAGTCTGACGATGAATTGTTAAAGGAACGGGAGAATGAGATTGTTAACCTACAAGAATTACCACCGCGGTCGCTTTCGAGAAGCTCGCCGCAAGTCTTCAAGCCACCTTCCATCCCTGCATCCGGCACTGCGAGACCTCGCGGCTTCGGGGCGTCTACACAAGTCTTGGACGAAGCTCCTCATGATGAAGTCGGTCATGCACTGCTCGAAAGGAAATCGAGCTCATCATATGGTATGGATGATGTCGAAGACAGCTCTTGGGAAGCAGCAGCATTAAAATTGTTGATGGAGGCCGAAGCATAGGTACGACCAATCGTAGGGGTATCTTGAGCACACTAATTGCATATCTCCGTGTATCATGTCCCATCAACCGCTTCTTCGTCATCGTCAAGATCAAGGATGGGAAATGTCAAGAGCGCTGCCACGCCTCCCAGAGCCTCCAACCTCTTTCCACTTTCATGCGCCGAGCTTAGCACGCGAACCTCTCCTCCCTCATCCTCTCGGACCTTATCTACCAATGCAACCCACCTCTTCCGCTCTCTGACATCCTGTGAACGGAATAGTTCGTTGCTAATGAGCAGAACTCCACCTCCTCTCCCGACCGCTCCCTTCTCCACGCATTTTTCCACCTCCTTCGGTCCATACCAAGCCTTGCCGTCGTCTTTGCGCAGGGATTCATAGAAAGTGTCCAACAGCTGCGTTTCTCGAGCAAATCTGGTATTGCGGAGTTTATTCAATATTGCCGGGCTTTTCAACACTTCCGCTAGGGCGGAGAGATGTGCGGACGAGGAGTGTGTGACCGTGACCATAGGGAGGAGAGCAAGAAGGGGCTTGTTCGAACTCGACTGCGCGACCGTCTTCATGTAATTGTAAAAGTTCTGCGCGAGGAAGCCTGGCGACGCAAGCAGCAACGGCTTTGCATCTCCGCTGTTCTTGAGATCGAGGTGTCTGAGAAGCGTGTCGAGCAGCGTCTGGTGGTACTTTGCGATCGCCTTGTCATAATCGCGCGTGTCCCCCCGCTTCTTCGGTATGTTGCTTGTAATTCTTTGGACAAGCTTCGTCTGATGCTCCGTGATGTAGCAGATGTTGGCTAGACCCTCTTGCATGACGATGGCCCACAGCTCCGCTCTGCTCTGCATGTTCACAGATTCCATCAGCATCTGGATGGCGATGCTGTCCCAGCCGTCGGCCTTTTCCAGCGTGAATTGTCTTTGGAGTTCGAGGTCCAAGGTGTGGTACCCGTGCATTGGCACATACTTGTTCTCCTCTGCCACCCTACCCGAAACATGGAGCTGTGAGCTCTGCGGATCAAAGTCGGTGTTTGTGACCTTCAGCGTCAGAGTGGTGTGGACGCGAGTCGAGGATGTGGCACCGGCCAAGGATTCTGTGACTACGCGACGGACTGCTGAGGCGCGAAGGAGGTCATCTGGCCGTATGAGGTTGTAGGCGTGCCACTGTATAAGCACCTGTCAAATCCCACGGCGGCGCAAGCAATTTAGGGGTCATGGCTTACCATATCTTCTGGTTCTTCTGGGAGGAGAGTTGCCCTGCCTTCGCCGGTCCGGCGGTCGATATCTTGCTTGATAAGCTTCATGGTAAAACGTATCGTGGATGTGAACGAAATCGCAACATGGGAAATTTTAAATATGTTTGTGTAAAACGCAAACTTTAAAGGGAACACTAGGAATGACCTCAAGTCAAGATGCTGCTTTATCGATTGAAGCTTTATTACGTGCGCCGTGGGCACCAGCAAGCCGCCTGACTACGTAGTCCGGATGTGGAAAGCAGCGGCGAGAGAAGCCAGGGTGGTGACAAATCTGCGGGAGGTTAATATGGAGCGGAGACTGGGCTGTTTGGGGACCGACTTTGGCTGCACCAGGACGAAGATCATTCACCAACCCAAAGCTTGTGCCCATCACTCCTACTGTTGGCGGACTGGGAGTTAAAAGACGTCGCAAGGTAATCACATGATATGATCCCTGTCGGTTTTCAAGCTAACACCAGGCAACTTGTCCTGGTTCACCAACTTACGAGTATGAGATACACACCGGGACCAACCCTCCGGTTAATGGATCCAAAATTAACTACCGCCTTAGTTCAGTCTAAGTCTAACCAAGCCTCAGAATTTCGACTAGAGTGTTTGTATGGCTCGAAAGACGTGTAAAACAACCCCCAGGTTTGAAAGTCAGTCCTACTGGCCCGCGGTCTACCCTCAACATATGCTCAATGACTTTCTGCCAACAACTTTAACAACTCCAAGAATACCAGCCCACAGATATTTATGTGGCACACATCGTGATCTTTGGCGCACGTCCGTGCATCAAGCCATTGTTGTTGAGTTTACGCCAAATACGGAGAAATTGTCATATCGTTCCAACGCATCATTTTTTACTTTTATCTCCCGTTCTCTCAACCATATTCAAAGTGGAAAGAGCTTGGGTTAGCCTTGCTGGTCCTGCCCGGAGTGATTCTGCCCTGGTGCTTCACTGTAACCACCACGACTGGCGCGCTAGACCGCAGTGTGGCGTCCTGAAACTTCACAGACCGAACGCCACCATGAAAGCAACGATGTGAACTTGGAGGCT
>Ga0335075_10010694_pt1 | contig 13926 bp, 13 predicted proteins | sample Lox_Sample_24_FD_206723 | JGI IMG/M metagenome (GOLD analysis project Ga0335075, IMG submission 206723) | Soil microbial communities from Loxahatchee National Wildlife Refuge, Florida, United States - Lox_Sample_2.4 | ecosystem: Environmental > Terrestrial > Soil > Wetlands | place: USA...
TCGTCGCGCCATCCCCCGCCGAACCAGCGTTCTAACACCCACCGCATTGACGAACGTTCCATCACCCACCCCCACCATGTCATTGCGAGGAGCGAAGCGACGAAGCAATCCCGGTCTTGCATGCCCGCCAACGACCCGGCCAACGTCGTCGCCGCATCCCCCGCAACGACCCACACGGCATCCGGCACCCCCGCCGAAGCAGCGTTCTAACACCCACCGCATTGACGAACGTTCCATCACCCACACCCACCCCCACCATGTCATTGCGAGGAGCGAAGCGACGAAGCAATCCCCGTCTTGCGTGCCCGCCAAAGCCCGAGCCTGCGTCGTCGCGGCATCCGCCGCCGAACCAGCATTCTAACACGCGCCGCATTGACGAACGTTCCATCCCCCACCATGTCATTGCGAGGAGCGAAGCGACGAAGCAATCCCGGTCTTCCATGCACGCCAATGCCCCGGCCAGCGTCATCCCTGCAAACGACACACAAGGCACCGCCACCGAAGGAGAGTTCCAACATGCGCCGCATCGACGGCCCCGTCACATTCCGCGGCGGCGGCTTCGCGCCAACCGAAAGTTTCCGGGCCGCGGCCGCGACACTGATCGGCCTGGTGGCACTGTGGCAGCTCGGATGCTCTGCCGGCGTCATCCCTACCCTGTTCCTGCCCGCGCCGGAGAACATCGCGATCGAGCTGTGGCACCTGACGATCAGCGGCGAATTGTGGAAGCACCTGTCGGCCTCCCTGCTTCGCCTGGCAATCGGCTGGAGCCTCGGAACCGTGTTCGGCATCGCCTTGGGGCTGGCCGTCGGCCTGTGGTCCGCGCTGCGTTCCCCCGGCATGGCGGTGGTCTCGGCGCTGTTCCCCATTCCCAAGATCGCCCTGGTGCCGCTGTTCATCATCTGGTTCGGCATCGGCGAAGGTTCGAAGATCGCGACGCTTGGTTTTGGCGTCTTTTTCCCCACGGTCATCGCGACCGCCGGCGGCGTCGATAACGTGCCCCGCTCCCTGATCCGCATGGGACAGAGCTTCGGCCTCTCCACCGGCGCGATCGTGCGCCGGATCGTGCTGCCCGCCGCGCTGCCGGCGATCCTGAACGGCTTCCGCGTCACCGCGTCGATCGCGATCGTCCTGCTCGTCGCGGCGGAGATGATCGGTGCCGAGCGCGGCATCGGCGCATTCGTGCTGTCGGCGGGCAATCTTTACGACACCGATGCGCTGATGGCAGGAATCGTGGTACTCTCTGTTCTCGGGCTGGCGGTGGCATGGGTCATCGGGCTGCTGGAGCGGAGGCTGCTGGGATGGCGGTAACGGCGAAAAAGGCGGCGCGAAAGACACCCGGAAGAACCGCGGCAAAGCCCGCCCGCAAGCCAACGGCGAAACCGGCGACCGCGGCCGAGACGCGCGTGTTTCGCGTCTCGTTGCATCGCAGAAAGTCGATCTGGCGCGATATCGAGTTGCGATCGAAGGACACGCTCTACACCCTCGCCGGGTTTGCGATCTCGGCGTTCAATTTCGATCTCGACCACGCATTCGGGTTCTACCCGACGTCCAGCCAGAACATGTACCGCGCCATGCCACGCTACGAATTGTTCGCCGACATGGGCAAACCCACCGAACCCGGCATCCCGGGCGTAAAAACAACCGCAATCGACGCGGTTTTTCCCCAGGTCGGCCACCGCATGACGCTGCTCTTCGATTACGGCGACGAATGGTTGTTCAATGTCGAGCTGACCGCCAAATCTCAAACCGAGCCGCGCGCCAGGTATCCGCGGCTGCTGCGCCAGGCCGGCAAGGCCCCCCAGCAATACCCGCAATTCCCAGACGACGAATAGATGAAGCGAAAGGCCAGCCTGGCGACCAGCGACCCGTCCCATACTATGTCATTGCGAGGCCCGCAGGGCCGAAGCAACCTCGATCACGCGACCGCTTGCCCGTCCATGCACCCCATCGGCCCCACCCCCATCCCCACACGTCCCGCACTGACAGCCGCCGAAATCCTGCGGCAATCGTCGAAACGGCTGGCAGCGCCCGCCCTCGGAACGTCCCTGGCAGACCAACCGTCCCGTCCGGTAAACCGCCGTCACTCCGCCAACCCAAGCAGCTCACGCTTCAAGAGATACGTCGGGGGAACCGGGCCGATGAATGTGTCGAGCATGACATCAGCAAAATGCGGATCATCGATGCTGCCCAGAACCCGCCCATCAATGGTAATACGAACGCCCTTAGGCGAGAAAAGAAACGAGATGGTTTCGCCCTTGCGTGCCCCAGGAACCTGCGCGAGAAACTTCTGAACGTCCCCAGGATCAAGAAAGCATGGAGCCCGGCAATTCTGCTCAAATCCCTCCTTCCATGCCCTCCGGGCCTCCTCCGCGGTCACATCGTGCACAAAATGCATGACGAGAAGCTTGAATCCTTTCGAATGAATGATTCTATCGGGACTGTCGCTTCGTTGCTCCAGATACAAGCCGGCAACATAAATATGGATACGAAATATGGAATACGTCCGAATCCCGATACCGTTCAGCCACAGTCGCGTGCCATCCACGATCTGCTCATTCGGCATGAAAACGCCATCCAGGTTCGCCGCATTGGCGGCGGACAAAAAGGCAAACGTAGCCGCTGCCAACACGAGACCACGTACCATGCCGCCTCCCCGCTTCCGGCGCAGTAGGCGGCGCGGTGCGGAGTCTGTCAATGATTTCAGCGGTGCCGGCTGATTGCAGACAGTACAATAGTCGGTGCGTCGCATGTGCCGACACCGGCTATGTACCGCCGCCGTCACGCCCAACACAGTCTGCCGCACGATTGTCGGAACCGTTTCAGTCACGATGTAACGTGACAGCCCATGTGCACGTGCCGGACTTCACCACCCCCTGGATGACCGGCCGTCCACCGGCAGGACGGTTGATCGTTCCTGCAAATTGTATCGTGATCCCTTTTTGCCCCGGTGCCGCCTGGCTATCCGATCCTTCTAAATTGTCCTTCTTGACTTTTCCTTGAATGACGATTATGCTGCCGAACGGATCGAAGGAGAACGCATTTGAACCCAGCGTCATCAGTCCCGTCGTCCGATTGCCGCAATTTGAACCGGTGGGCTCCACGGGTCCGGACCAATGATCGCTGGGGCCAAATCCGGATTGCAGGGTGTCATTGATCGCATGGACGCAGCTTGTTACCCCCAGTAGAGACAATGACACCAGCAGAGCCAATGACAGAAGAATTCCTCGTCGCAGGCAACCCATCAGCATCCTCTGCAGCTATCACACCGCAATGCGGTCGCCCGGTAAACAATCACTAACAACACGCCAACCGGCCACCGCCCCCAGCCTGCCGCAGCAGCACACCCCACGCCCTGCCGCACGATCGCAAACCTCAGCCGGCATCCGCCGGCGCAATGATGATGCGCCGGTTCTGCTTGCCCTTGTTCTCGATCTTCACAACCGTGATCCGCCCGATCTCTCCGGTGCGGGCAACATGCGTGCCGCCGCAGGGCTGAAGGTCCACCGGAACCGCGCCCGCGCCGATCCGCATCAGCCGCAGCCGCCCCGCCCCCCTAGGCGGCTGCACCGACATCGTCCGCACCAGGTCCGGATTGGTATCCAGCACCGCCTCGTCCACCCATTCGATGCTCACCGGGTGATCGGCTTCGATCAGCGCGTTCAGTTCGCTTTCCACCGCCTCCTTCGGCGGCGGGTTCGGCAGGTCGAAATCCAGCCGCGAACGGTCCGCACCCACCGAGCCCCCGGTCACCGCCGCGCCCTTGATCACGCTGCACAACAGATGCATCGCCGTGTGCATGCGCATCAGCCGCAGGCGACGGTCCCAGTCGATCTCGGCCTCCACCGAGGCGCCCACCGGCGGCAGCGACGCGCCGGGCGCCGGCACGTGCAGCACGGTCTCGCCCTCGCCTTTCACCGTGTCGGCGATCGCCGTCGCGCCGCCGTCCCAGCGCAGCACGCCGGTATCGCCCGGCTGGCCACCGCCACGGGCATAGAACACGGTGCGGTCGAGTTCGATGCCTTCCGGCGCGACCGCGATCACCGTCGCTTCGGTGCAGCGCAGGCGTGGATCGTCCTGGAACAATTTGACGGTCATGCAGTCCTCCACGCGGCGCGCATGGCGTCGTGGCACGCCGCCAGCCAGAGCAAGCCAAGTGTGGTGACGATGTTCGGGAAGCGCCCCGCCTGGGCGTCTTCGATGGCACGGGCGGCAGGCCAGACGCGAGCGCGGATATCCTCGTTCTCTGAAGCCAGGCCAGCGACGCCGGCGATGCCGTCGGCCCCGGCTGGCGGCGCCGTGACACGGCCGAGATAAACCGTGCACAGCTCGTCCGCCCCGCCGGGGGTCAGCATGAAATCGCCGATCAGCCGCAAGGTTGTCACCGGAAGGGACATTTCCTCCAGCATCTCGCGCCGCGCGGTGGTTTCCGGGGCTTCGCCATCGTCGCAGAGCCCGGCCGGAAGCTCGACCAGCACCGGGTTTATGCCGGCGGCCAGCGCCGGCAGGCGGTATTGCTCGATCAGCACGACCTGATCGGTCTCAGGATCCCAGGGCAGTACGGCAGCGGCGCGCCCGCGCCGCCAGAGCTCCCAGATCCGCTCCCCCGACAGTCCTCCATCGAAGCGGCGATGGCGGAAATGGACGACATCGAGCGGAAACCGGCCGTTCCAGACCCGCTGTTGGGAGTCGATCTGCGTGTCGGGTGAAGGCGCCACCACCGGGTGCGTGCGTTTCATCATGGCCGCAGTGTAGTGGGACAGCATCTGCTGCCAAGCATCCATCCCGCGCACCCACCCCGCGAAGCGACCTGTCCCGCACCCGACCTGCGACCTCAGCCACGCCCCGCTGAACAACGGGCACCCTCGTGTCGCGACCTGTTCTTGCCCGGACACACCCCCCGGACACACCCCCCTGGACACACACCGTTTTGCCGCGCACGCCGCGGAAACGCCCCCGCCGCGATGCGACCCGGACTTGAGGCGGCCACAACCGCCGCGCACATTAGCACCGCTCGCCACCCAGGAGCATGTTATGATCAGCGTCGAAGAAGCCCGCGCCCGCATCCTCGCCGATCTGCGTCCCACGCCGGCCGAGATCGTCGCGCTGGCCGACGCCTGGAACCGCGTCACCGCCGCCCCCGTCGTCGCGCGCCTGACCCAGCCGCCGGCCGACGTCTCCGCCATGGACGGCTACGCCCTGCGCGCCGAGGACGGCACGCTGCACGCCACCCTCACCGTGATCGGCGCCGCGCCAGCCGGCCATCCCTTCACGGGCACGGTCGGCCCAGGCCAGGCCGTCCGCCTTTTCACCGGCAGCATCGTGCCCCAAGGCGCCGACGCCATCCTGCTGCAAGAGGACGCCACCCGCGACGGCGACATCGTCCGCGTGAACGAAGCCGTGAAGCCCGGCCGTCACATCCGCCGCGCCGGCCAGGACTTCGCCCGCGGCGACACCGTCGTGCCGGCCGCTCGCCGCATCACCGCCCGCGACGTGGGCCTCGCCGCCGCCGCCAACCACCCCTGGCTCAGCGTCCACCGGCGTCCTCGCATCGCCATCCTCGCCACCGGCGACGAAATCGCGATGCCGGGCGAACCAATCCCTGCCGGCGGCATCGTCTCCTCCAACTCCCACGCACTGGCGGCCCTGGTCCGCGCCGCGGGCGGGCTGCCGACCGTGCTGCCCATCGCCGCGGACACGCGCGAGGCGGTCGCCGCCGTCGCCGACGCGGTCACCGGGGCCGATATGTTGGTGACCACCGGCGGCGCCTCGGTCGGCGACCACGATCTGGTCATCGAGGGCCTGCAATCCCGCGGCATGGTGGTAGACTTCTGGCAGATCGCCATGCGCCCCGGGAAACCGCTGTTGTTCGGTCGCCTGGGCCCGACACCCGTGCTCGGCCTGCCCGGCAACCCCGTATCCGCGCTGGTCTGTGCCATTCTGTTCTTGCTGCCGTCCCTGGCGCGCCTGTCCGGCCTGCCCGCCGCGCCGCCGCCCGCCACCACCGCCTTGCTTGGCAAGCCGATCGGCGCCAACGACCATCGCGCGGACCACCTGCGTTCGACCGTCAGCATCGATTCGGCCGGGCGGGTCGTCGTGACTCCGTTCCCGGTCCAGGACTCCGCCATGCTGCGCCGCCTAGCCCTGGCCGACGCCTTGATCCTGCGTCCGCCGCATGCGCCCGCCCTGCCCGAGGGCGCCGAAGTGCCGCTGATCCGGCTCGATTCGCTCGGCCTGTAAGGCCGATCCGGGCCGGTAACTTCGCGGGAAGCCGGTTTTTTCCGCGAAACATCCACCTTTTCTTGACGAATTGGCGCGAACCTATCTAGAACGCGCCGTCAGTTGCCGCTTTGTTCCGAGAATCGGGCGGGCGGACCACCAGTCGAGGGAAAACCCCACCCCATGCTCACGCGAAAACAGCACGAGCTGCTCGTCTATATCGATCGGCATCTGAAACAGACTGGCTTTTCTCCCAGCTTCGAGGAGATGAAGGAAGCGCTGCAGCTCAAGTCCAAATCGGGCATCCATCGGCTGATCTCGGCGCTGGAGGAGCGTGGCTTCATCGGCCGCCGCCACCACCGCGCCCGCGCGCTGGAGGTGCTGCGCCTGCCGGAGGATACCACCGCCCGCGCAGCCGAAGCCCCCGCTGAGGCGGCCGGCAACGGCAGCTTCTCCCCCAACGTGATCCGCGGCGACTTTTCTCCCCGCATCGCCGGGGTGCGTGCAGCAAACGAAGTGGCGGCAATCGAGCTGCCGCTGTACGGCCGGATCGCCGCCGGGCTGCCGATCGAAGCCCTGCGCGACGCCGGCAGCCAGATCGAAGTGCCGATGGCCATCCTGGGCAACGGCGAGCACTACGCCCTGGAAGTGGCCGGCGATTCAATGATCGAGGCAGGAATCCTGGACGGCGACACGGTCATCATCCGTAAGGGCGAGCAAGCCGAGAACGGGCAGATCGTCGTGGCGCTGGTGGACGACGCCGAGGTGACGCTGAAGCGGTTGCGCCGGCGCGGCAATTCCATCGCTCTGGAGCCGTGCAACGTGCGGCACGAGACGCGGATCTTCCCGGCCGACAAGGTGAAGGTGCAGGGACGGCTGGTGGCGCTGATGCGGCGGTACTGATTTCCCTCGGTATCGCGGGCGGCACGCCGAAATGTCCATCGTTGCGCGGCCGCTAACCGGGCTGGGCATACCCGGTCGGATATTCGCCCCGCTCTGTCAGAACCGTGCCTCATATTTCCGGACGATGCGGATGAGCGCGGCGCCGTAGTCGCGCTCGGTCGCGCGCTGATCGACCCATTCGAAGCGGAAAGGAGGTTCGTTCCATGCCTTGAATTTCAGGATCAGAAATTCATCGAACTGGCCGGCCACGGTCGACAGCACCCGGTTTTCGGCATCCGCCGCTTCCTGCTGGGGATGCTTGTATTTCCGGCCATCGGTCGGCCAGGAACGCTCGCCCTCAAATGAGACGTAACGATCGGCATGATTGATGCCCACAATCCCCGCACAAACGGGATTGCCACCGCCCGCGCGAAACGCTGCAACCTGCTTGGCAAGATCACCGATCACCCTATCTACCTGCTTGATCATGGCTTTTGCCAGGATCTTCACCTCGGTGCCTATTTCGACGGTCGCAATCGGGCCGCGCGCCACGGCAAAATCAGCAGCATGTTCCGGCCGTTCGTAGGGTATCAATTCACCGAACGTACCGTCCCCTCGCCGCGCTCTCACGCCATGGGCGCGATTCTGCACGTTCAGGACCCTTGTCGCGCTCTCAATTCGCGAGTCCAGCTTCGGCGACAGATGCAGGGCATACAGGTCTTCCGGCAGACACCAGGCAACCGAATCGCCGAGGCTGGAGTCTCGATGCCGATACCGGATTCCGTCAAACAGTGCGCGAAAGCGATCCAATAGCCGATACGGCATTGCGTCTGGCCCTTTTGGCCGGTGTTTCCCCGGCAGGATCAATCGACACGGCCGCCGCAACGGGGCCAGCAAAACGAGCCTGTGCAGCGCTGTCTGTCAGCCGGCGGTACGCAATGTCGAGGTAACTCGCTTCGATTTCGTTTCCAATTGAATTCCGCCCCGCTTGCAATGCCGCGAGATTGGTGCTGCCGGTGCCGGTGAATGGATCGAGTACCGTATCCCCGGCAAACGAGAACATGCGGATCAGCCGTTCAGCGAGTTCGATCGGAAACGGTGCGGGATGGCCGGACCGGGTCGAAGCGCCTCTGATATCTGTCCAAAGGGAACGCCACCACGCCTGCATCTCCCGCTTGTCGAGCATTGACAGTGCTTTCTGCAAAGGTGTCGGCTTGCGGTACTGCCCTCCTTTGCGGAGAAACAGAATGTATTCAACGTCGTTTTTGACGACGGCCCCCGGCTGGTAAGGCTTACCGTAGAACCCCGCGCCGTTTCCCTCTGCTTCCGTCGTCCCGTTCGCAATCTTGTGCCAGAGGATTGGCGTAAGGCAATCGAGGCCCATCTGCCGCCCACGTACTTGAATGTCGGCGTGCAACGGCATGACCAGATGCCGTCCTAGCTGCCTGCGCGGGATGCATACATCGCCCACGACGCAGCAAATGCGTCCGCCGGGGACCAGAACGCGCGCGCACTCTCGCCACACGTGGTCAAGCTCCATCAGGAACGTCTCGTAATCTTCGATGGCCCCCATCTGGTGCGGATTTTTTGCGTACTCCTTCAGCGTCCAATAAGGCGGCGACGTGACGATGAGATGCACCGATTCATCGCCCAACCACGACAGATTTCGCGCATCCCCCAAATGAAGCCGGTGGCTGGTACGATGATACGGGGACGGCCACGCCACGGACCGATACATTTGGTTGGCCCGAAGAAGGCTGGACAACGCGCCAGGAGCAGCGTCATTCACCGGCAGATCGTCCGGAGAGGGCGGACTCAGGTAGCCTTCGGCTGGTAGGATGGAGCCATCCACGGCACGACTCGATTCGGGATTTGTTCCTGATCCATCTAATAACAGCTTCCCCGGGCAGACAAGCCTCGGGGCGCCTTTTATTTATAAATCAGACGATTGCATGCCATTCTCCGGCGGCGCCGCGGAGCAGTGGCAACTCGGGAACCATGGTGCAGACGTTAACCGTCCTTAAACTTGTTCATCTTATCCTGGGTGCGCCATGCGAGGCAGTACAGTGCGCCCATGACTTCCTCCCTGTCCCAGGCCGATGTTGCGCGACTGCTGGCGGAGCCTTCCGTCGCGGTGCGTCGCGAACTTGCGGCCAAAGTGGCGCTGGATATCGACAGCGCGCAGCTCACGCCGGACGAACTCGCCATCGCGCAGGACATTGCGCGCATCATGGCGCAGGACGTGGCCCAGGTGGTCCGCCAGGCCCTGGCCGAAAGCCTGCGCCATGCCGTCCACCTGCCGCGCGACGTGGCACTGCGCCTTGCCGATGACGTGGAAGCGGTGGCGTTGCCGATCCTCTCGGCCTCGCCCGCACTGACCGATGATGACCTGATCGCGATCATGCACCGGGCGACCGCCCCGCAGCAGCACGCGATCGCGTCCCGCCCGGAGGTTTCGGAACCGGTGTCCGACGCCGTGATCGCGACCGCGGAAGAAGACGCGGTGGCGACCTTGATGCGCAACAAAGGTGCCCGCATTGCCGAGCCAAGCCTGCATCGCGCGGTTGACCGTTTCCCGGCCAGCGTCGCCGTCAAAACCGGCATGGTGCATCGCGGCAACCTGCCGATGGCGGTCGCGGAACGCCTCGTGCTGATGGTGTCCGAGGATCTGCGCCGCTACCTGCTGGCGCATCACGCCCTCTCTGCTTCGGTTGCCGCCGACCTTGTGCTGCAAAGCCGGGAGCGTGCTGTGATCGGACTGAGCCTGCGGGCAAGCCGCGAGGACCTGACGACGCTGATCCGGCAAATGCATCGCCACCAGCGCTTGACGCCGTCGCTGATCCTGCGTGCGCTGTGCATGGGGGACCTGGCATTCTTCGAGATCGCATTGGCGGTGCGGGCGCGCGTGCCGGTGGAGAACGCGCAGATCCTGGTGCACGATCCCGGCGGCAAGGGGCTGGCCTCGCTGTATCGCAAGGCCGGCCTGCCGGAGAACCTGCTGGCAGTGTTCCGGGTCGCGGTGGATGCCGCGAACAGTACCGGGCTGGATGGCGGCGAGCGTGACTTTGAGCGTTATCGCAGCCGGGTCATCACCCGCGTGCTGTCGCAATGCGACGATTTCGGGCCGGACGATCTTGACTACCTGGTCGGCAAGCTGGGGGACCTGCTGACATTGCCGTCCACCCCATCGGCTTCGGCCCAGCCATCATAAGCGGGAGGCGGGGCGGCTCGCGGACTTGCCGAATCCCCGCTTTGGCCGCATGAGGCGTCGCCCGCCTCGCCGTCTGGAGACCCATGACTGTCTTCCGTACCTGTTTGCTCGGAGCCCTTGGCGCCGTCTTGTTCGCGTGTACGCCAGCTCCCCCGCCCACCCCCAAGCCAGCGCCCGCACCTGCCCCCGATCCGGTCGACGGCGTGTACCGCGGCACCAGCACCCGTTACCTGGCGCGAAGCCGGACCTGTCCGCATCCCGGCCTGGTGACGCTGTATGTGCAGGACAGCCAGTTCTACTACCGCTGGGACTATGCGACCTGGGTGACCGCCAACATCGGTCCGGACGGAACGGTGCATGGGCAGGCGGACCGCATCAGCTTGCTCGGCAAGCGGAACGGCAGGCACATGGAAGGCGACGTCACCAACGGCGTGTGCGGCCTGCACTTCACCGTGACCTGGCACGATATGTGACGCGGCCGGAACGGCACCGTCGCCCGCACCGGCCGCGCCGGCGTTTCAGTAGCCCGTGCGCGTTTCGCCAACGGCGTAGTGCTTGCGGGGAAACTCCTCTGTGTAGGAGCGCAGCCCTTTGCCGGTCCGCGCACCCATGTCGCGATAGGGGTGCGCACGCAGCTTCGCCACGTCGATATCGATGCCGTGGCCCGGCGTTGTCGGCAGGTCCACGAAACTGTCCTGCACCGTCAGCGGCGCGACGGCGATCTCGTCGCAGGCGGGTTTCAGGTTGATGAAGAACTCGGCGATGTAGAAATTCGGGATCAGCGCCGCGAGCTGCACCGTCGCCGCCGCTCCCACCAGCGTCGAGTTGTAGTTGTGCGGCGCCACCGCCACGGCATGCGGCTGCGCCATCGCCGCTATGTCCAGCATCGCCGAGAGGCCACCGCAATTGCAGATGTCGGGGTTGATGATGTCGGCGGCTCGCGCGGCGAAGGCCTGTGCCCAGGATTCCTTCGAGTAGATCGCCTCGCCGGTGACGATCGGGATGCCAGGCAGCGCGCGGCGCACTTCGGCGACCAGCTCGATGTTGTCGCACAGGCAGGGTTCTTCGTACCAACCGATGTCGAATTCAGCGAGGCGCTGGCCGATGCGGATCGCGTGCATGGGGGCGAGGCGGCGATGCACTTCGACCAGAAGGGTAAAATCCGGGCCGAGCGCTTCGCGCATCGCTTTCACGTAGCGGACGACGTGGTCTTCGTCCTCGCGATGGATGAAGCTGCGCCAGGGGCCGGGGAACGGATCCCATTTCAACGCGGTGAAGCCCATGGCCTTTACCTTCAGGGCGCGTTCGAGGTTTTGTTCGATCGTTTCGCTGCCGCTGGACCAGCCGTTGGCGTAGACTTTCACCTGCTCGCGCGATGCGCCGCCGAGCAGGTTGTAGAGCGGCAGGTTGGCGTGCTTGGCGACGATGTCCCAGAGCGCGAGCTCGATCGCGCTCCAGGCTGATAGCAGATCGAGCGAGGTGCGGCGCATGGCGAAGTCGTCGAACAAGACCTGCGCTGTGTGGCGGATGCTGAAGGCGCTGCGGCCGATCACGTACTGGCCCATGTGGCGCAGGAGGTGCTCGGTGACGGGCTCCTTGCCGGGGGTGACGTAGGCCTCGCCCCAGCCGTGCAGGCCGGTATCGGTTTCGATGCGGCAGAACAGCAGGTTCTTGGCGGTGCCGGGATCGAAGAGGAAGGTCTCGATGCGGGCGATTTTCATCCGCGGACACTCCGGAGGGGAACGGAGTGCGCAGGGTATGCGCGGGGGGTGGGGGGCACAATCGAGCTTGGGTGTGGGGGATGGGGCGCTCGGGTTGGGGTGCGATTGGGCTGCGCGCCATCGCTGATTGCGCCGGTGGACGCGGGGGGTTCCCCGGCGGGTGCGGTGCGGCTGGCGGCAAAGAAAGGAATTCAAACGCAGATCAACAGCGGATGCACGCAGATGCACACGGATGCTGCGGTACTGGCATGTACGGGCGCGGCTCATGCCGCAGGTCTCTCGGGAGCAGCCGCGCTGCCGCGGCACACTTGGACTATCTGCGCGTTTCGCGTGGAATCTGCGGTTGACTTGCGTTAGGTCTTCTTATGCCGTCACACGCCGCGAATGGCGGGCGGGAGAAGGTAATGGTGACGGGCAGTTGCTATTGTTGCAATATTGGGATGTAATATGCGAATCGGTGTGGCGGGGCTGGCCGTGCTCCGGCCCCGGTCATCAGGCATAACAGAGTTGGCAGCCCCCGACATGGGGCGGGCCGATAGGCGGACCAGTTGCCGCGTGCGCAAACATCTTGCGCGGGGGCGCAGCCAATACGGCATGCGTGTGCCCAGCGGACCCAGCTTGCGAGACAGGGATAGGCAATTGAGGGGTGGCAACAATGCGCCGCGACAACAGCAGCGCCATGGCCTCGGCGGCGAGTGTCTCTACGATGGCGCCGATTGCGCCGGGCAGGACGTGGGGATTCTCCCACCATTGCAGGCCGCACGCGGGAAGGCCGGGGCGGAACCCTTTCACGCTGCCGCCGAACGCGATGATGGCACAGCGGATCTGGGGCCAGTCCTTATGTTCTGGCCCGATGCCTCGGCGGCACATCCAGGCGATGGCGGTGCCGAACTCGCCGCGTCTCCACGCGGCGTATTGCTGCACCGAGCCGGGGGGCAGGTCGGAACGGTAATTCCACCACTCCGGCAGCGGGCCGGTGCGGTGGTGGCAGATGGCGAGCCAATGCTCGCGCACCGGAAAGACGAGCAGGAGAAGGAAACGGACGAACCGCTCCGGCAGGCGCAGGGACGCGTCTGGGCCGGCCCGATCTGCATCGGGGGAGTAGGCGTCGGCCGGCATTGTGAGCGGATCGTGCATCATGGCGGGACGGTTACGTGAGCTGCCTTTCATCTCGGGTTGAACAAAGCGGCGAGAGTTTACGATGGGTAGGATGTGTCTATTAGTTAAAATAACTTGGCGTTAGGGGGTAAATTTGCGCCGCGGCGTGGCCCGGGTCTTGGTTAGTGCGGGGGTGGGGGCGGACGGCCGAGGAGGTTGTGGGGGATGGCGGGAGCGGGATGGTCATGCCCTACGTCATTTTTGCCTTGAAATGCCCGCTCAACTGCGCATATAAAGTGCGCAAAGGAGCAATCGCCATGTCCGGTCGAGGAACGGCCGCGCGGTCCAGCGCGTTCACACCGGGCCGCCGTCTGCCGACACCCCTGTCCTATCTCGCGGTGTATCGCGCATCGCCGCTAGAACGCATCTCCATGATCAAACGGGGCGTGCGCGCCACCGACGCAAAGCACGTCATCGCTGACCTGGCCATCGCGCAGGGCGCAGCGCTGAAGGCGTTGAACCTGTCGCAGGCGACGGTGAACAAGAAGGCGAAGCAGGGGCAGACCCTGTCCCCTGACGAAAGCGAGCGGGTCATCGGCCTGGCACGACTCGTGGGGCAACTGGAAGCGATCGTGCAAGAGTCCGGAAACGCCCAAGGTTTCGACGCGACGGGCTGGATGTCCCGCTGGCTCAATGAGCCGCTGGCGGCGTTGGGAGGCGTACGGCCGATCGACCTGATGGATACGATGGAGGGCCAGGGCGTGGTGTCCAATGCGCTGGCCCAGATGCAGAGCGGGG
>Ga0335075_10010695_pt1 | contig 13924 bp, 10 predicted proteins | sample Lox_Sample_24_FD_206723 | JGI IMG/M metagenome (GOLD analysis project Ga0335075, IMG submission 206723) | Soil microbial communities from Loxahatchee National Wildlife Refuge, Florida, United States - Lox_Sample_2.4 | ecosystem: Environmental > Terrestrial > Soil > Wetlands | place: USA...
GTGAGGGCGCGCCAGGTGAAGGCGATGCCGACGAGGATGCCGATGCCGGCGATGACGGCCATGGAGGGCAGGGTGCGCCAGGCACCGACGAGAATCTGGAATTCCGCGACGAAGCCACTGAATCCGGGCATGCCGATGGAGGCCATGGCGGCGAGGATGAAGGTGACGGCGGCGAAGGGAATGACGTGCGCGAGGCGCATGGGGCCGAGCTCGCTGAGCTGCCGCGTGTGCGCGCGGTCGTAAACCATGCGGCCGACGACGGCGAAGAGAAGGCCGGCGATGATGCCGTGGGAGAACATCTGGAGGACGGCGCCATCGAGGCCGATGGTGGTAAGCGTCATGAGGCCGAGCAGGACGAAGCCCATGTGGCTGACGCTGGAATACCCGATGACAAATTTGAAGTCGCGCTGGACGAGGGCGACCGATGCACCGTAGACGATACCGATGATGGCGAGCACGGCGATGACGTCGCGCCAGGAGCCGAAGCCGAGGACGTGGAATCCCCAGGGACCGAGGCCGGCGGGGAAGAGCATCATGGCGACGCGCAGGCAGCCATAAGCGCCGAGCTTCATAACGACTCCGGCGAGCAGCATGGACGCGGCAGTGGGCGCGGCGGCGTGGCCGGTGGGCGCCCAGGTGTGGAAGGGCCACATGCCGGCGAGGACCGCGAAGCCGAGGAAGACCATGGGGAAGGCCCACATCTGGAAGTGGTGCGAGAAGCTGGCGTGGGTGAGCGCGTCGAGCGAGAGGGTGTGGACGCCGGTGGCCGATCCGCTGAGAACCCACGCGGCGACCATGCCCGCCAGAACGAGCGCGCTGCCGGCGAAGGAGTAGAGGGCGAGCTTCATCGCGGCGTATTCGCGCTGCGAGCCCTGGCCGGGGGCGGAACCCTGGCCAGGCGCGGAGCCCTTTGGGACCGAGCCCCAGATGGCGATGAGGAAATACTTGGGGATGATGGCGATTTCGTAGAAGGCGAAGAGGAGGAAGAGATCGAAGCTAAGGAAGACGCCGTAGACGCCGCCGATGAGGACGAGGTAGAAGGCGAAGAATTCCTGGGTGCGCTCGTTGATGTTCCACGAGAAGAGAATGCCGGCAGTGGCGGCGATGCCGGTGAGCAGCAGCAGCGTGAGGCTGATGCCGTCGGCGGCGAGGTGGTAGCGGATGCCGAGTTGCGGAATCCAGGCTGCGTCGGCGACGGTGACGAACTGCCCTGGCTGCCAGTGGGCGAGCGCGGTGAGCGAGAGGGCAAGACCCGCGAGCGCGGTGAGCAGCGCGAGGATGCGGGCGAGCTGCCTGGACGGCGCCAGCCGCGCGGCGAGGGCGCCGAGGAAGGAGACGTAGATGGTCCAGGCGAGCATCAGAGCGTCACTCCTGGAGTCAGGGTCGCGATCCACTGCGCAATGGTGGAGTGGATCATGCCGGTGATGATTTGCGGGTAGAGCCCGATCGCGAACATGAGCGCGATTACCGGAACGAAGGCGAAGCGTTCGGCGGTAGTGAGGTCAGGCATCGCTTGCCAGCGCGGGTTTACAGGGCCGGAGAAGACTTTCTGGATGACGGCGAGGAGGAAGACCGCAGTCATGAGCAGGCCGAGGACGGAGATCGCCGTGGCCCAGGGGACGAGCGGGAAAGATCCCTTGAAGATGAGGAACTCGCCTGGGAAGCCATTGAGTCCGGGCAGGCCGAGCGAGGCGAAGATGGCGATGCCCATCAGGCCGGAGAAAACGGGGACGACTTTGCGCAGGCCGCCGAAATCGCCGATGCCGCGCGAGCCGGCGCGGCGCTCGAGCAGCGTGAGGAACCAGAAGAGCGCGGCGGCGGTGAGGGCGTGGCTGAAGATCTGAAGCAGGACGCCGGTGAGAGCGGCGGATTTTTCCTGGGCGAGAGCGGCGTCGGCTCCGGTGAATTTGGCTGCGGCGCAAACGCCGAGGATGCAGTAGCCGAGGTGATTCACCGAGGAGTAGGCGAAGGTGCGCTTGAGGTCCTTCTGATACCAGGCAGCAAAGGCCGGCAGAACAATGGTGGCGACGGCGAGCCAGAGCAGCGGCGTGAGCGCGCGTTGCATTTCCTGCGGGAAGATAGGCAGCAGGATGCGCAGGAAGCCGTAGATGCCCATCTTCGACATCGCGCCGGTCAGCAGCATGGTCGTTTCGCTGGGTGCTTCGGCATAAGTGGCGGGCAGCCATGTGTGGAAGGGAACAACGGGCGTTTTGACGGCGAAGCCGAGGAAGGCGGCCCAGAAGAGGGCTTCGCCGACGGTCTGCGGGCTGAGGCCCCAGTGGAGGTTCAGAGCGAAGGCGGGGGCGAGCTGGCCGTGCTGCGCCATTCGGGTTAACTGAATGAAGTCGAAGGTGCCGGTGGCGAGGTAGAGAGCCAGGAACGCGAGCAGCAGCGCGATGCTGCCGACCATGGTGTAAATGAAAAACTGCGTGGAGGCGCGGTTGCGGCTGGGGCCTCCATAGAGGCGTATGAGGAAAAAGGCGGGGATGAGGCTGACTTCCCAATAGATAAACCAATGGACGAAGTTCAGGACGGTAAACGTGCCAAACAGGCCGCATTCGAGGAAGAGAACGAGCGCAAGGTAGAGGCGTCCATGCTTCTCGTTCTTCCAGGAAGCCGCCAGCGACATGAGGACGACGATGGCGGAAAGAACGAGCATGAGGACGCCGAGGCCATCGACGCCGACGTGATAGACGATGCCGAGACTCGTGGCCCAGCGGTGCCAAACTTCGTACTGGAAGCCGGGAACGGCGGGATTGAAGCCGTGCCAGATGTACAGAGAGATGGCGAGCGAAACCAGTGCGACGAGCATCGCGATGGCGCGGGCGACGGCGCGGTTGCGGCCGACGAGCAGGACCGCAAGGCCGCCGGCGAAGGGGAGCAGGGTGAGGAGGGTGATCATCCGCGGTGCCCCCACAGCAGCAGCGCGGCGAAGACGACGAGCGCGCCGGCGATAACGCGGAGATAGGTCTGGACGCGGCCGTTTTGCAGGCTGGCGACGAGGCGTCCGCCGACGCTCAGTTCGCGGCAGCCGAGATCGAAGCCGCCGTTGACGACGAAGCGGTCGACGCCGGAGTCGAACCAGCCGAGGCCGGTGACGATCCAGGAAACGAGATTCACCACGCCGCCAAAGATCCAGCGGTCGAGAAATGCGGACAACGCCGAGACGAAGCGGGCGAGCAAGAGGACCGTGTACTTGTAGAACTCGTCGACGTAGAGGCGATGGGCGAGTGCACCGAAGATGACCGGGATGCGGCGTCCGAGCGCGTCTGGATCCGTGGCGCGCGTGATGGGCTTGCGGCCGTAGAACCACCAGCCGAGAAGGAGTCCGGCGAAGACGAGGAGCGAGGAGTAGAGCATCAGCGCGATCAGGCCTGGCTCCATGAAGGCGTGCATGCTGAAGGCCAGCGGCGTTGCAGAAAGGAAGGACTGGAACCAGGGCCAGGCGGGCGTGCCTACAAATCCGAGGAAGACGGCGAAGACCGCGAGAATGGTGAGCGGGATGGTCATCACCGAGGGGCTTTCGTGCGGATGGAGGATGACGCACTGCTCCGGCGGACGCGGGGATTCGAGCGGGGCTGCCTCGGCGATGCGCTGCGGGCCGAAGAATACGTAATACATCTGGCGCGTCATGTAGAACGCGGTGAGCAACGCGCCGATGGCGCCGAGGTAATACGGACCGAGCGAGAGGCTCCAGGCGTGGGCATGCTCGAGGATGGCGTCCTTGCTCCAGAAGCCGGCGAAGAGGGGGAATCCGCAGAGCGCGAGCATGGCGGCGGCGTAGGTGACGAAAGTGACGGGCATGAAGCGGCGCAGGCCGCCCATGTTGCGGATGTCCTGCTCCTCGGTGCAGCCGTGGATGACCGAACCCGCGCCGAGGAAGAGCAGCGATTTGAAGAAGGCGTGGGTGATGAGGTGGAAGATGCCCACGGCGACGCCGCCGACGCCGAGGCCGAGCATCATGTAGCCGAGCTGCGAGACCGTGGAGTAGGCGAGGATGCGCTTGATGTCGTTCTGCGCAACGGCGATGCAGGCAGCGAAGAAGGCGGTGATGGCGCCGACCCACGCGATCACGGCGAGCGTGGTGTGGTCGAGCAGTGGATAAACGCGCGCCATGAGGTAGACGCCCGCGGCGACCATCGTGGCGGCGTGGATAAGCGCGCTGACCGGCGTGGGGCCTTCCATGGCGTCGGGCAGCCAGACGTGGAGCGGGACCTGGCCGGATTTGCCGACCGCTCCGCAGAAGATGAGCAGGCCGATGGCCGTGGAGACGGCCATACCGGCGGCGGTGAGATGCGCTCCCATGGCGGCGACCGCGGAGGACTCGAGACAACCCGCGCCGTTGTTGTAGAAGAGCAGCGTGCCCGTCTGCGCGTAGAGCCAGACCATGCCGAGGAGCAGTCCGAGGTCGCCGACACGCGTGACGATGAAAGCTTTGACGGCGGCAGCGGCGGCGGCCGGGCGATGGAACCAGAATCCGATGAGCAAATAAGAGGTGAGGCCGACGACTTCCCAGCACATGAAGAGGAGCAGCAGGCTGTTGGCGATAACGACGCCGAGCATGGCTCCGGCAAAGAGCGAGAGGAAGCAGAAGAAGCGGGTGAAGTTGTCGTCGTGGGCCATGTAGCCCAGGCTGTAGATGAAGATCAGCAGCCCGACGAAGGTGACCATCACCAGCATGACGGCGGCAAGCGGATCGAGGAGCCAGCCGAGGGAGACCCACTGCGCGCCGAACTGCATCCACGGGAAGTTGACGACCTGGCGGGCGGGTTCGGCGATGGCGTGGACGAGGGCTGCGATGGCGAGCACCAGCGAGCCGGACATCGAGCCGATGGCCAGCGTGGCGGAGAGGCGGCGCTTGGCTTTGGGCAGGAGCGCGGAGATTCCGGCGGCGAAGATGGGGAGGGCCGGAATGAGCCAGAGGTAGCGGAGAATCCAGGGTAAGGGAGGTACCTCGTAGAACACGCGAATGTAGTTCACCCTTTCATCTCCGTAATCTCGCTCACATCGGAGGTGCGGGCGTGGCGGTAGATGGCGAGGATGAGCGCGAGGCCGACGGCGGCTTCCGCGGCGGCGACGGCGATGGCGAAGATGACGAAGAGGATGCCGGTGAGAGCTTCAGGGTGCGTGCCGAAGCGCCAGAAGGCGATGAAGTTCAGGTTGGCGGCGTTGAGCATGAGCTCAATGCCGGCGAGCACGAGGATGGCGCTGCGGCGGGTGAGCGCACCGGCGAGTCCGACGGCGAAGAGCAGGGCGGAAACGAGGAGACAGGCGGCCAGAGGATTCATGGCGCGCTCCCGTGGGTTTGCTCCGGCTGCGGGCGCTTTTCGCGGAGCGCGAGGATGACCGCGCCGATCATGGCGGCGGTGAGCATGAGGGCGATGACTTCGAGGGGCAGGACGTAGCGCTGCATCAGGGCGAGTCCGATGGCGCGGATGGGTTCAGGCGGAGCGGCGGGAATCGCAGCCGGATGCGCGATACCGCTGGCTGCGACGGCCCAGGCGAGGACCGCGAAAACGGCGGCGGCCAGAATGACGCCCGCGGGGCCGCCGGGCGAGAAGGAGGGTTCGGCTTTGTCGTCGCCGCCACGGGTGAGCAGGATGGCGAAGACGATGAGGATGGCGATGGCGCCGACGTAAACAAGAAGCTGCGCGAGACCGGCGAACTCGGCGCCGAGATTGAGGTAGAGGGTGGCAAGTCCGGCAAAGGCGACAGTGAGCGCCAGCGCGCAATGGACGAGGCGGCGCAGCGTCATGGCAGCGACGCCTCCGGCCAGGGTGAGAACTGCGAGGATCAGAAAGGGAACAGTCGTCCTCATCGTGCGTCAACGGGCGCAGGTAATAGGCACGCCCAAAGCCCAGTGAATTGATCCGGTTTGAGTGGACGCCGGACCATCCTTACCTTTTCACAGGCGCCCAGGAGCGGCTGTGACTCCAATCACCGTGCGAACTAATCCGCAAAGCGGTACTCCCGCTTTTCAATTTTTCTGCCACTCTCGAGCGTGCGCGCAAGCGCTATATAGGGCAGCAGGACCACCAATGCACAGACCAGCCAGCGTACCACAGCGCCCAGCGCGCCTGAGCCTGCGATCGTTGCGGGCAAAAATCGCCAGACGCCCGCGGAGAGGATGACAAAGAGCGTCATAGGCAGCATGAATTTCCAGGCAAAATTCATCAGCTGATCCATGCGCAGGCGGGGCAGCGTGCCGCGCACCCAGATGAAGCAGCCGATGAACGCGAGCAGTTTGGCGAAGAACCAGATCCAGGAGGGAATCCACGCAAGGAAGCTGACGGGCGAGGACCATCCGCCGAGGAAAAGCGTGATGCCGAGGCCGCTGACAGCGAACATCTCGATGTATTCGGCGAGGAAGAAGAGCGCAAACTTGAAGCCGGAGTACTCGATGAAATAGCCGGCGATGATTTCCGATTCGCCTTCGGGCAGGTCGAAGGGGCTGCGGTTGGTTTCCGCGGTGGCCGCGATCATGAAGAGGATGAAGCCGGCGAGTCCCCAGGGCGTAAAGGCGTACCAGTGGGCGATGCCGTGCGTGTAGCGGGCCTGCTGGTCGACGATCGCCGTGGTCGAGAGCGTGCCCGCGATCATGACGACGGCGATGGACGAGAGGATGAGCGGAATCTCGTAGCTGACCATCTGCGCGATGGCGCGCATGGCGCCGAGCAGCGAATATTTGTTGCGGCTGGACCATCCGGCCATGAAGACGGCGAGCTCGGTCGCGGAGCCGATGGCGAAGAAGAAGAGGACGCCCGCGTCGAGATTGACGGCGGTCATGTTGCGGCCGATGGGCAGCACCGCGTAGGCGAGGAACGATGCGCCGACGAGGACCAGCGGGGCGAGATAGTGGACGACGTGATCGGCCGAGCGGGGAACGATGTCTTCCTTGGTGAGCGATTTCACCGCGTCGGCGATGGGCTGAAGAATGCCAAAGGGGCCGACGCGGTTGGGGCCGTAGCGGTTCTGGATGCGGCCGAGGCCTTTGCGCTCCAGCAGGACCGTGAGGGCAAAGAGCGATGCGAAGACGACGATGATGGCTGCGACGATGCAGACAATGGAAACGAGGGACTGGAGTGGCGCGGGGGTGTGCAGGACGAGCCAGGCCTTGAGCCAGACCCAGATCTGGTCGGCGGTGGGCGCGGGGAGGGCCGTCATTGGATCACCGGCTTCTTATCGGCGGGCTGGCCGGCCGGTTTGGGAGCAGCAGCGCCGTTGCCGGTGGCGCCGTTGGCCGCGGCGGCTGGAACTGCCGCGGCCTGAGCAGCTTTGGCTGCGGCGGCGGCCGCTGCTGCTGCGGCTTTCGCCTTCGCCTCTTCCGCTTCCTTTTCGCGGCGCTCGTCGGTTTCCGCGGCTTCGGTGGGATGGATCTTCTGGTAGTACTCGTTCGGTTTCGCCAGCTCGCGCTTCGTGTAGAGCAGTCCGCCGAAGCGGTTGCTGGTGCTCAGCTCGAACTCGTTGTCCATGCGGATGGCATCGAAGGGGCAGACCTCGACACAGATCTGGCAGCTCATGCAGACGGAAACGTCGATGTCGAAGACGGCGGGGTAGAACTGCTGCTTACCCACGAAGTCGGGCTTTTTGTCCTTACTCTTCTCGATGTGGATGCAGCGCGGCGGGCACTCCTTTTCGCAGATCTGGCAGGCGACGCAGCGCAGGCCGGCCTCGGGGTCGGCGCCGTCGTAGAGCAGGAAGGGGAATTCCCGCGTGGCCTCGGGCAGCTGGTGCCGCTCTTCCGGATACTGCACGGTGACGAGACGATCCTTGTCGACATAGCTGCCGAAGAAGTTGCGTGCCGTTTCGTATAAGCCCTGGAGGATGCCTTCACCGAACATGAGTGGGTTCCTTTAGCTGCCGGCTTCCAGCGGCCAGCTGCCAGTCAGGGGCGAAAGCCCGGGTCTTTGGAATGCTGGTGCGGCACGACTGAAGTCGTGCCCTGATACAAAGCGCAGGGGCTGAAGCCGGTTGGGCATGCGCTCTCCCACATCTGCGAACTTCGCGCAGATGTGGGGCACCCGGACATCGTGCACTGACACAGGGCGTCGGCTTCATCGGTCTACCTCGCCGAGGACGATGTCCACGCTGCCCAGAATCACGACCACATCGGCGACATTGTGGCCGAGGCACATGTCTTCGAGAATCGTCAGGTTGATCATGCTCGGCGGGCGGACGCGGTAACGGTACGGGTTCGCGGAGCCATCGCTGATGAGGAAGAATCCCAGCTCGCCCTTGGGCGCTTCGATGCGGCCGTAGGCCTCGCCGGCTTTGGGACGCAGGCCGCGCAGGCGCGTCTTCGGGTCCATGATCGGCCCTTCCGGGATGCCGCGCAGCGCCTGTTCGAGAATCTTCAGCGACTCGCGCATTTCCAGAATGCGCATCATGTAGCGGTCGTAGACGTCGCCGTGATCGCCAAGAGGCACGCGGAATTCGAATCGGTCGTAGATGCCGTAATGGTCGACTTTGCGGATGTCGTAGTTGACGCCACTGGCGCGCAGCATCGGTCCGGTGACGCCCGCGCTGACGGCTAACTCGCGAGGCAGAACGCCGGTGCCCTGGGTGCGGGCCATCAGAATTTCGTTGGTGCGCAGCAGCGCCTCGAATTCATCGACGAACTTCGGCAGGCCTGCGACCAGGCGGCGAACTTCCTCAAGCCAGGCCGCGGTGCAGTCGACGCGCAGGCCGCCGAAGCGGAGGTAGTTGCACATCATGCGCGCGCCGGAGAGCGACTCGAAGAGGTCGAGAATCTTCTCGCGCTCGCGGAAGGCATACATCAGCGGTGTGCCGCTGGCGCCCATGTCCTGGAGGAGGAAGCCGACCAGGCCGGCGTGGTTCTGAAAGCGAGTGAGCTCGGCGACGATGACACGAATGTATTCGGCGCGCTCGGGGACCGGAATGCCGGCCAGCTTTTCGACGGCCAGGACGTAGCCCCAGTTGTTCGTCATGGAGCAGAGGTAGTCGAGGCGGTCGGTGTAAGGAATCGCGGAGAGATACGCGCCGTGCTCGGCGATCTTTTCGTGGTTGCGATGCAGGTAGCCGAAGACGGGCTTGAGACGGACGACTTTCTCGCCTTCGAGGCGCACATCCATGCGAAAGACGCCATGCGTGGAGGGGTGGTGGGGCCCCATGGAAACTTCGAGGATGTCGCCGAGGCCGTCTTCACCGGCTTCCACGCGGCGCTCGAGCTCGGCCACAGTCGTCATGCGTGGGCCTCCGGCCGCGGGGCGGCGAGAATGTCGTCGGCGGGCGGCACGTAATCCTTGCGCATGGGGTGGTCCTCGAAGCCGTCCCACATGAGAATGCGGCGCAGGTCGGGGTGGCCGTCGAAGACGATGCCGTAGAGGTCGAAGGCCTCGCGCTCCTGGAATTCGCAACTGCGCCAGACCGGCGTGAGCGAAGGGACATGGGTTTGGTCGGTGCGGTTAGCCGTGCGCAGGCGCAGGATGATCGGCCCGTGCTTTTTCTCCATCGAAAAGAGGTGGTAAACGGCTTCGAGGTAGCCGGGGACTTTGGTTTTGCGGACCTCTTCCACTTCCTGCTCGGTTTCGGCGCCGTCGGGGCCGGCGACCATCTTCTTTACTTTCAACTTTTCGGTGAGTTCGGTGTCGAGCCAGTCCACGCCGGTAACGAGAGAGCAGAAGTCAAGACGAAACTCAGCGTGGTCGCGGAGGAAGAGCGCGACGGCGCGGGCATGGCCGTGATCGAGGAGCAGCGAATGCTGCGCGGAAGGGCTGCCGTTGGGAACGACGGTAACCGCCGTGCCGGGGACGCCGGCTTCAATCTGCGCTTTCAGGTCCTCGGCTGTGGGCAGCGCGCTCATTGGAGGATCCTTAGAGGATTGCCTGGTTCGTTGAGGAAGACTTCGTCGTTCTGGGCCGGCTCGAGGCCGTGCGCGCCGAACGCGGGAACCGGGAACTCGCTGGGCTCGTTGGCATTCAGGTGCCGCGGCCGGCTCTCGCCGCGCAGCGCCTGCTCCTCAATTTTCTTCTGCAGCGTCATGAAGGCGTGGATGAGGGCTTCCGGGCGCGGCGGACAGCCGGGAATGTGAACGTCGACGGGAATATAGCGGTCGATGCCCTTGAGAACGTTGTAACCGTCGCGGAAGGGGCCGCCGGAGATGGCGCAGGCGCCCATCGCGATGACGTATTTCGGCTCGGGCATCTGGTTGTAGAGGCGGACGACCTGGGGGGCCATCTTTTTGGTGACGGTGCCGGAGACGATGATGAGGTCGGCCTGGCGCGGGGAGGGGCGAAACACCTCGGCGCCGAAGCGGGCGAGGTCGTAGCGGGCCATCGTGGTGGCGATCATTTCAATGGCGCAGCAGGCGAGGCCGAAGGTCAACGGCCAGACGGAGTTCTTGCGGCCCCAGTTGTACAGCTCTTCCAGCGTCGTGGTGAAGATCCCGTTCTTGCTGAGTTCGAGTTTGAGGTCTTTGAGATCGTCTGCCATGAATTAAACCAGCCTGTAGCCAATAGCCCGCAGCCTGCCGCTCTTCGCCCGAAGCACTGAAGGTTCCAACTCGCCGCGACCGGCTACAAGCTTCCGGCTGCGGGCTTGCGTTACGCCCATGTCAGCACGCCCTTCTGGCAGGCCCAAACGAGGCCCTCCACCAGCAGCAGTAGAAACACCAGCATGGAGATACAGGCTCCCAGCGGAAGCGAAGTAAACGCCACGGCAAAGGGGAGCAAAAAGACGGCTTCCACGTCAAAAACGAGAAAAACAATGGCGTACAAATAGTAGGACGCACCAAATTGAATCCAGGCATCGCCTTTGGACTCGAGACCGCACTCGTACGTGGCGTTTTTGTCGGCACCCGGTTTTTGCGGTGAATAGACCCTGGCCCAGAGCCAGGCGAGAGCCAAAGGCGTGAATCCGAAGGCCACTGCGCCGAGCAGCAGCGCCACGACGGTCCACCAGGGATGCGGCGGGATATTCATCAATGGGATCTTCCCCGGGTAAAAGTACGCGTCCGAGGCGTGCGCGCTCGGTGACTCATATCACACCACATCGGGGCCATTGTCTCAGGCGGCAGGGTGTTTGCGCCGGGGATTTCGGGCTCCGCTGCATTTTATCGTCGCACACTTGTGTTTTGTGTCACAGCCTGGGGTACGGAGCGCAGAGCAGACTTTAAGACGAAAGAGTTTGCGGCGCATCGCACGCATCCGCGGCTAAGGGAGAGACATGACTACATCGGGTAAAACAGCCATTTTCGACGGCAACGAAGCCGCCGCCTCCGTCGCCTACCGCTTCTCCGAAGTCGTTTCGATTTATCCGATTACCCCGTCTTCGCCGATGGCGGAATTTGCCGATGAGTGGAGCGCGCAGGGCAGGCAGAACCTGTGGGGTTCCGTGCCCGTGGTGGCCGAGATGCAGAGCGAGGGAGGCGCAGCCGGCGCGATGCACGGGGCGCTGCAGGGAGGCGCGTTTGCCACGACGTTTACGGCGTCGCAGGGGCTGCTGCTGATGATCCCCAACATGTACAAGATTGCCGGCGAGCTGACGCCGATGGTGATGCATGTGACGGCGCGGTCGATCGCGACGCACGCGTTGTCGATTTTCGGCGATCACTCCGATGTGATGGGCTGCCGGTCGACCGGCTACGCCATGCTGGCGTCGAATTCGGTGCAGGAGGCGGCTGATCTGGCGGCGATTGCTCACCTGGCGACGCTGGAAGCGCGGGTGCCCTTCATGCATTTCTTCGACGGCTTCAGGATCTCGCACGAGATCAACAAAGTACTGCCGATCGCCGATGAGACGCTGCTGGCGCTGCTGGATGAGAAGGCGATCCGGGCGCACCGGGAGCGGGCGCTTTCGCCGGAGCGGCCGGTGCTGCGTGGCACGGCGCAGAATCCGGATGTGTTTTTCCAGGCGCGCGAGGCGTGCAACCCGTATTACCTGGCTTGCCCGGTGATCGTGCAGGATGTGATGGATCGGTTCGCGCGGGAGACGGGGCGCGCGTATCGGCTCTTCGACTACTACGGCGCGCCGGATGCGGACCGCGTCATTATTTTGATGGGCTCAGCGGCGGGGGCGGTGGAAGAAGCCATCGACGCGCTGAATGCGAAGGGCGAAAAGCTGGGGCTGCTGAAGGTGCGGCTGTATCGGCCGTTTGCCGCGGAGGCGTTCCTGACCGCGCTGCCGGAGACGGTGCGCAAGATCGCCGTGCTGGACCGGACAAAAGAGCCGGGATCGGTGGGTGAGCCGCTCTACCAGGACATCGTGACAGTGGTGAGCGAAGCTCTGTCGTCGGGGCGGCTGCCGCTGTCGCAGTTCCCGACCATTGTGGGCGGACGGTATGGGCTGTCGTCGAAGGAGTTTACGCCGGCGATGGCGAAAGGGGTCTTCGATGAGCTGGCGAAGCCGCATCCGAAGAACCACTTCACGATTGGGATCGACGACGATGTCACGCACTCGAGCCTGCCGTGGGACGAGAGCTTCTCGACAGAGAGCCCGAAGACGGTGCGGGCGCTGTTTTACGGGCTGGGGTCGGACGGGACGGTGGGCGCCAACAAAAACTCGATCAAGATCATCGGGTCGGAGACGCCGAATTACGCGCAGGGCTACTTTGTGTACGACTCGAAGAAGTCGGGGTCGCTGACGACCTCGCACCTGCGCTTTGGGCCCGAGCCGATCCGGTCGACGTACCTCATCTCGCGGGCGAATTTCATCGCGTGTCATCAGTTTGAGTTTCTGGAGAAGACGGATGTGCTGGCCGCGGCCGAGCCGGGTGCGATTTTTCTGCTCAACAGCGCGTGGGGACCGGCGGAGGTGTGGCAGCATCTGCCGCGAACGATCCAGAAGACGATCCTGGACAAGCGGCTGAAGCTCTACGTGATCGACGGGTATCTTGTAGCGCGCGAGAACGGGATGGGCAACCGCATCAACACCGTGATGCAGACATGCTTCTTCGCGATCAGTGGCGTGCTGCCGCGCGAGGAGGCGATTGCGCAGATCAAGAAGGCCATCCAGAAGACCTATGGCAAGCGCGGCGAGGCGGTGGTCCAGAAGAACTATGCCGCCGTGGATGCGGCGCTGGCGCATCTGCACGAGGTGAAGGTGCCGGACGCGGTGACGGCGAGGTTCGACATTCTGCCGGTGATTCCGGCGGCTGCGCCGGTGTTCGTGCACGATGTGCTGGGCGCGATGGCGGCGGGGCACGGCGATCGGCTGCCGGTAAGCGCGCTGCCCGCGGGGGGAACGTTCCCGACCGGCACGGCGAAGTGGGAGAAGCGCAACATCGCGCAGTTCATCCCGGTGTGGGACGAGCAGCTGTGCATTCAGTGCGGCAAATGCGTGATGGTGTGCCCGCACGCGGTGATCCGGGCGAAGGTTTACGACGGGTCGCTGCTGCCGGGCGCGCCGGCGACGTTCAAGTCGGCGAAGCCGAAATGGCGCGGCATGGACGACGAGCTGTACTCGCTGCAGGTGTCGCCGGAGGACTGCACCGGCTGCACATTGTGCGTGGAAGTGTGTCCTGCGAAGAGCAAGGCAGACCCGGCGCACAAGGCGCTGAACATGCAGCCGCAGCAACCGCTGCGCGTGGCGGAGCGCGAAAACTGGGAATTCTTTGAGAAGCTGCCGACGGTAGCGCGTGATCAAATCTCGCACTCGCTGGTGAAGGATGTGCAACTGCTGGAGCCGCTGTTCGAGTTTTCGGGCGCCTGCCAGGGATGCGGCGAGACACCTTACATCAAGCTGCTCACGCAGCTCTTCGGCGATCGGCTGATGATCGCGAACGCGACGGGCTGCTCGTCGATCTACGGCGGGAATTTACCGACGACGCCGTATTGCCAGAACGAACAGGGGCACGGGCCGGCGTGGTCGAACTCGCTGTTTGAAGACAATGCGGAGTTCGGGCTGGGCATGCGGCTGGCCGCGGATCAGCAGAAGGCGTATGCGGAATCGCTGGTGGCGAAGCTGG
>Ga0335075_10010696_pt1 | contig 13924 bp, 12 predicted proteins | sample Lox_Sample_24_FD_206723 | JGI IMG/M metagenome (GOLD analysis project Ga0335075, IMG submission 206723) | Soil microbial communities from Loxahatchee National Wildlife Refuge, Florida, United States - Lox_Sample_2.4 | ecosystem: Environmental > Terrestrial > Soil > Wetlands | place: USA...
ATCCGGTAAGGAACACGCTGCCGTTTGTGCTGGCTGGCACGGTCATCCTCCTAGTGTCACCAGTGACCTGTTACTTTGAACAGGTGACAGGAATTCTCACAGGTTCCTATCGACATGTCAATTACCACATGTTGCTAGAAACACAACGGTGGCCGAGACCATGTCGCTGAGGCACGCGCTGATCGGGCTGCTGGCCGAGCAGCCCGCCAGCGGGTGGGATCTGAGCAGGCGGTTCCAGGACGTTCTCGGGTCGGTGTGGCCGGCCGGGCATCCGCAGATCTACGGCGAGCTCCGCAGGCTGAATGACGAGGGCCTGATCGAGGTCGACTCGGAGGGCCCGCGCGGGCGCAAGGCGTACCGGGCGACCGATGCAGGGGTCGCCGAGGTGCGCCGCTGGCTCGCCGAGACCGACGTCGACCACACGCTGCGGCTGGAGCCGCTGCTGCGCTCGGTCTTCTCCTGGCTCATGACGCCCGCCGAGCTCGCCGCCCATCTCGGGCGCGAGGCCGAGTACTTCCGCGGCCTGGCTGCTCAGTACCGGGAACTGGCCGACGCCAAGGACCGCGGCGAATTCGGGGACAGCCCGCAGACGCAATCGCTGCGCATCGCCGTCGAGGCCGGCGTCAGGCTCAACGAAGCGCTGGCCGGGTGGGCGGAGTGGGCGAGCACCGCCCGGCTGGCGAAGCCGCCCGAGCGCAGCGCGGCGAGGCCCCGCACCCGGCTCTGACGCTCATGCCTGGCGGTGACGCTCATGCCCGGCGGTGACGCTCATGCCCGGCGGTGACGCTCATGCCCGGCGGTGATGCTCATGCTCGGCGGTGACGCTCATGCTCGGCGGTGACGCTCATGCTCGGCGGTGACGCCCATGCCCGGCGGTGACGCCCATGCCCGGCGCACGGCTGCCCCGCGCTGGCGGGCTCGTTCACCGCCGCAAAGCGAGGCGGTGGCCCGATTGCTGGCCGACGGCATCTCGCGGCGGAGCGTCGTACCGCGCGATGGGCCTGCCGCTCAGTAACTCATCACCGTGTGTTACGGGATCCTTGCTCATGGCAGGTGCGGGCGCGGCAGAGCCGGCGGTTTGGCCGCGTCTGGCCGCGGTCTTTCATGATCCCGGTGCATGGCACGCGCATGCAGCACGTAATGCCCCGGATCACGAAATCTGGCCGCGACGACATGATCAACCCCTCAGGCGTAGACGCGGAAGACGGCTTCGCCGACGCAGACGGGCTTGTCGCCGTTCTCGCGCTCGATCACCCCGTTGACCGTGAGCTGCAGGCCGCCCTGGACCTCCGTGACGTCCGCGAGCGTCGCGGTCAGGCGGATCTTAGAGCCGACCGGGACCGGCGCCGGGAAGCGGACCCTGTTGAGGCCGTAGTTCACGCCCATGGTCGCGTCGGTGACGGTGAGCACCTGCGACCACATGGGAACGAGCAGTGACAGCGTGAGATAGCCATGGCCGATCGGGCCGCCGAACGGGCTCTCCCGCTTCGCGCGGTCCACGTCGACGTGGATCCACTGGTGGTCGTCGGTGGCGTCGGCGAACGTGTTCACCCGGTCCTGGGTGACCTCGATCCACTCGCTGGTGCCCAGTTCCGTCCCCTTGAGCGACGGCAGGTCCGCGAGCGTGGTTGTGGTGGTCATGCGGCGATCGTCTCCCTCGAACTCGGCTGCACAGCCAAGCGTAGGATCGGCGCCGGCGGGCGGCCAGGCCCGCTCAGGAGGCCAGCGACGCCTCGAGGGTGATCTCGGGCACGCTGGCCAGCGCCCGGCTGACCGGGCATCCCGCCTTTGCGGCCTGGGCGTGCTCGACGAACGTGGCCTCGTCGATCCCTGGTACCCGTCCCTCGGTGACCAGGTCGATCTTGGTGATCGTCGGCGCCCCGTCGACCGGCCGCAGCGTGACCGTGGCCCCGGTGCGGATCGAGTCCGCTGGGTGCCCGGCCTCGGCCAGCATGTTCGCCAGGGCCATCGAGAAGCAGGACGCGTGCGCGGCGGCGATGAGCTGCTCGGGATTGGATCCCGGGCCATCCTCGAAGCGGGACCTGAACGTGTAGCCGCCGCTGATCGAGTCCCCAGCGGTGAACGTGCCGGAACCCGCCCTCAGGTCGCCCTTCCACTCGGCAGTTCCCTTTGCTGCTGGCATGCTGTCCTCCGCTTGTCGAACGTCATCGTCGCCGTCGTCGGCCTCCGCCAGGCTAGTCCACCGCTACGGGCCAGACAGCAGATCTGTGTGTGCCGCAGGGTGGTCAGGAGTTCAGGTAGGCGAGGACGGCCAGGACGCGGCGGTTGTCGTCGTCCGAGGCGGCCAGCCCGAGCTTGGCGAAGATGCTGGTCGTGTGCTTGCTGACCGCCTTCTCGGTGACGAACAGCTGCTGGGCGATCGCCGCGTTCGAGCGGCCCTCGGCCATCAGCTCCAGCACCTCGCGCTCCCGCCCGGACAGCCGCGCGATCGGCTCGTCGTGGGACCGCCGGCCGACCAGCTTGGTGACCACCTCGGGGTCCAGCACCGTGCCGCCGCCGGCCACCGTGCGGATCGCGTCCACGAACTGGTTGTCGGTGAACACCCGGTCCTTCAGCAGGTAGCCGACCCCGCCCATCTGGTCGGCCAGCATCTCCCTGGCGTAGAGCTGCTCGACGTACTGCGACAGCAGGAGCACGGGCAGCCCGGGCACCTGCCGCCGCGCCTCCAGTGCGGCCTGCAGCCCGTCGTCGCCGAACCCGGGCGGCATCCGGACATCCACCACCGCGACGTCCGGCCGGTGCTCCAGCAGCGCCCGCAGCAGTCCGGGCGCGGTGTCCACCGCCGCGGCGATCTGGAAGCCGTGCGCGGACAGCAGGCGGGTCAGCCCGTCCCGAAGCAGGAAGAGGTCTTCGGCGACAACAACCTGCAAGGCACCTCCATGGCGATCATGGTCGGCCCGCCTGGCGGGCTGCTCACCGCCAGGATGCCGTCAAAGGTACCCAGTCGCCGCTCCACTCCGGCCAGGCCGGTTCCGCGGGCCGGGTCCGCGCCCCCGACGCCGTCGTCGGCCACCTCGATCCGCAGCAGGTCGCTGGCGTGCTCGATGCGGACGTGGACTCGCCGCGCGCCGGAGTGCTTCACCGCGTTAGCGAGCGCCTCGGCCACCGCGAAGTAGCAGGCCGACTCGACCGGCGCGGTCAGCCGCCCCGGCAGATCGACGTCCAGCTCGACCGGCAGCGCCGTGTCCAGGGCGAGCGCGCGGACCGCGTGACCCAGCCCGCGGTCGGCCAGCACCGGCGGGTAGATGCCGCGGACCAGCTGGCGCAGGTCGCTCAGCGCGCGAGCCGAGGTCTCAATGGCCTCGGCGGCCAGTGCCCGCGCGGCCTCCGGGCTGGCCGGGAGCATTCGCTCCAGCGCCCGCAGGTTCATGCCCAGCGCGACCAGCCGGGTCTGCGCCCCGTCGTGCAGGTCCCGCTCGATCCGGCGCAGCTCGGCGGCGGCGGCGTCCAGCGCGTAGCCGCGGGTCTCGGTCAGCCGCTGGACCCGGCCGGCCAGCTCCACGTCGTGCCCGGCGGTCGCCTTGGCGCGGGCGTGCGCGCCGATCGTGCGGGGGAACAGCCAGGCGCCGAGCGCCAGCAGCGCGCTGGCTTCCGCGCCCGCGAGCAGCGACGTCGGCGAGCTGTCCACCGCGACCGCGCCGAACCGTGTCGGCTGCGGCGTCGCCAGCACCCTCGGCCCCGGCACCCAGCGCGACACGAGCATGAAGCCGTAGACCGCGAAGACCACCAGCACCAGCGGGACCAGGTCCGCGGCCAGCCTGGGCCACCGGATCGTGATCACGATCGCGGCGACGATCGCCGCGACCGTCCACGGCCGCACGCCGAAGATCGTCAGCCCGAAGCACGTCACGGGGACCAGGAGAATGCCCCAGTTACCCTCCCGCCTCCACCGCTCCAGGCGCGGCGCCACCCGTGTGATCAGGGCGCGCAGGTCAGCCACCGCGCGTGGCGAGAGCCACAGCCCGAGCGCCAGCAGCAGCAGCGACCCGATAATCAGCAGGCGTCCCCACCAGAGGCTGTGGCCGAGGATAACGACATGCTGCCGCACGACCGGGCGGGCGATGGGCCCGGCGACGACGCGCCATGACCGGCCGGCCCGCACGAGGTTGGCGAACCTGCCCTGCGCCACGATTGCGCCGAACGGCCTGCTCGCGGCCAGCGATGCTGCACGCAGGCTCACTGCGCCCGGGGAGCCGGGCCCCTTGGGCCCGAAGGGTGCCGGCATCTTCACCGTGAACGCGTTCCACACGGAGAACCCTGCTGCTGCCCACGACCGCGCCATGCTGGCCGCCGCCCAAAGCCCGCATATCCCCGCGCCGAGCATGGTCACCGGGAGCAGGCCGGACGTGCCCGCCCGCCGCCAGCCCACCAGGACCAGCGCGAGCAGCACCGCGAGGAGCAGCGCGAGCAGGACCGTCGCGGCCGTCCAGACGTTCAGCCCGAAAACCGCCGCACCCGTCGCCAACACCGGCACCACCGGCGCCCACCGGCCGAACCGGCGCAGCACCCTGCTGAGCAGCCGCCATACCAGGATCATGAACATCCACATGACGACCATCGTGGCCCTGATCAGCGGGTGCGCGCTATGGACCTGCACCCAGTTCCGGGTAGGCCTGGACCTACCCTCTGGGCGGGCCGGCACCAGAGTCCGCTCACGAGCCGCGGGCCTACAGGGGCAGGTCCCCGATCAGGGCGTGCCGGGTCGAGCGGAGCAGTCCGCCGGAGGTCCGGTAGAGGCCAAGGCCCTTGAATTCAGCGCCGCTGGGCAGCGTGCCCGTCCAGGCGGCGGCCACCATGTCGCCGTCGGCGACCAGCGCGTCTATCACGTAGCGGCTCACCCCGCCGGCCAGCTTGACCGCGTTCCCGTAGTCGTCGCGCGCACCGGCGGGCCCCTGCCCGGGCGGCGTGTGGCCGTAGTCGAGATAGTCGGGCGCGACGACCTGGTCGAAGTCCTCCGGACGGCCGGCCGAGTAGCAGTCAAAGAACTCCCGCACGACCTCCTCGGGACCCAGCTGTTCACTCACTGCTTATCTCCCATCACTAGATGTGAACGGCGGCCATTCCCGCAGTCTACGGTGGCGGCTCCGCCCGGCTAATCCGCTGGGCCGCCGGCCAGCCAGCGGGAGCCGCGCTCGTAGAGCGCTTCGACCTCCGGCCCGGTCAGGCCGGGCATGTCCGGCTTCACCTGGTAGCCGATGCCGGTCTGCAGGTAGGCCAGGTGCCGGTAGCCCTCGGGGAACTGGCCGAGGCGTTCACGGGCGAGCTCGAGCCGCGCGGCCGGGTCGACCGGGTCGAGCCGGTCCTTCTCGTAGATGGGCTGGCGCAGCACGATGACCCAGCGGTCGTCGTAACGTTCAAGAAAGTCGTAGAAACGGCCGGTGCAGACCACGTCGCAGAGCACGTCGTGCACGACCGCGCGCTGGCTGATCGTCATCTTCGTCTGCGCGATCGCCCGGTCTCCTGCGACGTCAACCGACGTCCCGCCGAGGAAATGCAGGATGCGCACGCCCCGGGCGAACCCCTCCCGGCTCACCGTGATGAACTCCTCGGCCGTGCCCTGGAACCAGGTCGCCATCATCCGGCCGCCGGGGTGCCAGAGCGTGCGGAAGCGCTCCCAGTCGCCGGCGTCGCGCCACACCGCCCAGTTCTCGACCAGTTCCCGGATCGCCTGCCGGTCGGCTGCCGGGCCGCTCATGCTCCGGCCGCCAGCCGGGCCGGTGCGAGCGCCGCGCCCTCGTTGAGGCTGCCGGCGTTGATGGTGAGGATGCGGTCCATGCTTCGCTTCACCAGCCGCACGTTAGCGCGAACAGCGAAGGTGCGGCACCCCCCGTTAGCCGGTGCCGGCTGCGGTGCCCATGCCGGTGCCGGCGAGCAGCGAGCCGAAAAGGTTCGCGTAGCGCAGCAGGTGCACGTCACCCAGGTAGTTCTCGCGGATGTACGCCTGGGCCGCCTGCCCCATCCGGCTCGCCTCGGCCGGGTCGTCGAGCAGCTCGCGCACCGCCACGCCGAACGCCTTCAGGTCGAGGGGATCGTGCACCAGCACCCCGGTGCCTTCGGCGATCTGATCGACGATGCCGCCGACGGCCGAGCCCACGACGGGCCGCCCCTTCCACATGCCCTCCGCCACGGTGAGGCCGAACCCCTCGGCCAGGCTCTTCTGCACGATCACCGTGGCGTGGCGCTGCAGCGCGTTGACCATCGCCGCGTTCTCGTCGGGGTCGTCGAGCGGCAGGGTGACCAGCAGGATCCGGGCCCGGGCGGCGGCGGGCAGGTCGCGCCACTGCAGCAGGCAGTCGCCGAAGACCGCGGCGCCCTCCGGGTCGTCTACCACCCCGGCGACCGCGGGGCCGACCAGCAGCAGGTAGACGTCGCCGCCGGGCAGCACGTAGTCGGCGAACCCGTGCATGACCCCCGGCATGTCCTTCAGCCTGTCCCACCGGGACACCTGGACCACAAGCGGGTCGCCGGGGCCGGGGCGTCCGTCGCCGGTGATCTCCGCGTACCTGGTCACGAAGCTCATCGTGCCGTCGCTGCGCGTGAACGACGTCCGGTCGTCCGGCGTGGCGCCGTCCAGCACCCCGATCCGGCCCAGGATTCCGCGCACCGTGTCGTCGTCGAGCGGCTCGTTCTTGGGCGAGAGGGGGTCGATCGACGGCGGTATGATCGCCGCCTTCTCCGCCGGGATCCAGCCGGGCACATAATCGCGGCGGGTGAAGACGTACCCGTCGGCGTCGGCCAGGTACGGCCGCAGGAAGGCCCACGCTCCGCGGGTCGCGTCGTTCTCCCAGTCCACGCCGATGTGGGAGCGCCACACCACCAGGGCGCCCGCCCGCTTCAGCGCCCTGGTCAGCCCGGCGGTCTGCGGGTCGTGCAGCAGCACCAGGTCGCCGGGCCTGATCTCCTGCAGCAGTTCGGCGGCGTTCGCCGCCAGCATCCGCGTGTAGTGTTCGGCGTCCGCCTCGCTGATCGGCCCGCCGGCGGTCTCCCCGTGGACCTGGTTGTGCAGCCGTTTGGTGATCGAGAAAAACTGCGCGTCGCCGCTGATCACCTTCCACTGCACCGGGAGGCCGAGGTCCAGGCAGTACCCGAGGATCATGTGCAGCATCTCGGCGACCCCGCCGCCCACGGCGGTCGAACTGACGTTCAGAATGGTGCGCCCGCTCAGCTGCTGCCGGAACCTGTCGGCCGCCTGGACCAGCCCCTCGTACCGCTCGCTGCCGATGATCGGCTGCAGCTGGGCGACGGGACGCTGCTGGATCTGTACCGACTCCGCCAGGCTCACCGATGGGCCCCCTCACCGTAGGCAATCCCCCTGTAGCCTTCCCAGCCGAAGGCGGCCTATATCAGGTCATGGTTGTCTCAACATGTGCTCTTGCCGCGGCTAGGGGCCGTCGCTGGGGGTAAGGGGGCCGCCGCGGGTGCCGCCGCCGGGGCGCCGCGGGTGCCGCCGCGGGTGCCGCCGCCGGGGCGCCGCGGGTGCCGCCGCCGGGGCGCCGCGGGTGCCGCCGCTGGGGCGCGCGGCGGCTGCCGTCTCAGGGCCCGGGGCTCAGGGCTCGAGATGCGGATAGCGGTAGTCCCGTACCAGCAGGTGGTTGCGCTTGACCGAGCGCGGGCTGGCAAAGCGGATCATGTTCCAGACGGTGCCGGCCTTGTCGTTGGTGCCGGACGCCCTGGCGCCGCCGAACGGCTGCTGCCCGACGACCGACGCGGTGGGTTTGTCGTTGATGTACAGGTTGCCCGCGGCGTACCGCAGGGCGTCGTCCGCCTGCTCGACCACCGCTGGGTTGGCGGCGAACACCGCGCCGGTGAGCCCGTAGGGCGTGGACTCGTCGACCAGCCGCAGCGTCTCATCCCAGGCGTCGTCGTCGTACACGTAGGCGGTCAGGACCGGGGCGAACAGCTCCTCGGTGAGGAACGGCGAGGCGGGGTCGTTGACCTCGAGCACGGTCGGGTCGACGAACCAGCCGACGGAGTCGTCGGTGTTGCCCCCGACCACGACGAGGCTCTCGGCCCGGGCGCGGGCCAGCGTGTCGGCGTGCTTCCCGAACTGGCGGGCGTTGATCACGGCGCCGACATAGGTCTGCGGCTCGGTCGGGTCGCCGACCACCACCGACTCGGTGAGCGCGACCAGCCGGTCCTTCAGCTCGGGCCACAGGCTGCGCGGCGCGTACAGGCGCGAGGCCGCCGAGCACTTCTGCCCCTGGTACTCGTATGCGCCGCGGACACAGGCGACCGCCAGCGCCTCGACGTCGGCGGTCGGGTGGGCGAGGATGAAGTCCTTGCCGCCGGTCTCGCCGACCACGCGCGGGTAGTTCCGGTACGAGCCGATGTTCGCGCCGACCGTCCGCCAGATGTGCTGGAACGTCGCGGTGGACCCGGTGAAGTGGACGGCGGCGAGGTCGCGGTGGGCCAGCGCCACCGCGCCGATCTCCGGGCCGTCGCCGTAGACGATGTTGATCACCCCGTCGGGCAGGCCGGCCTCGCGCAGCAGCTGCATCGACAGGTGCATGACCAGGGACGCGCTCTCGGCCGGCTTCCACACGACGGTGTTGCCGAGCACGGCGGGGCCGAAGGCCAGGTTGTTCATGCAGGTGAAGTTGAACGGGGAGACCGCGAACACGAAGCCCTCGAGCGGCCGGTACTCGGCCTGGTTCCACACGCCGGGCAGCGAACCGGGCTGCACCTCGTACATGTCGACCATGTTCTTGACGTTCGCGCGCAGGAAGTCGACGGTCTCGCAGGCGGCGTCGATGTCGGCCTGGTACGTCGTCTTCGACAGCTCGAGCATCGTGGCGGCGTTCAGCCGGTCCCGCCACGGCCCGTGCTGCAGCATGTCGGCGGCCCGCAGGAACGGCTCGGCCCGCTGTTCCCAGGGCAGCCGGCCCCACCACGCCGAGGCGGCCAGCGCCGCGTCGATCGCCCGGCTGACCTCGGCCGCCCCGGCGTAGTGCACGTGGCCGAGCTCGCGTGAGTGCTCATGCGGGGTGACGACCGGCACCCGCCTGCCGGTGCGCACGTCCTCGCCCCCGATGAAGTTCGCGACGTCGTAGCCGGCCTGGCGCACCTCCTTCAGCGCGGCCGCGACCCGCGCGCGCTCGGGCGATCCCGGGGCAAACCCCAGCGGGGCGGTGGGCCCGATCGGGAACAGCGCGGTCCGGCCCGCGGCAGCAGTCATGAAATGCCCTCCCAGAACGCGTGGCGCCGTGGCTGGCCACGACACCCGCACTGTAGACGGCCCGGCCGGCGCAGGCTTCGGCTGCGCTGCGGAACTTACCGCGCTGGCTTCATACGATTGTCGGAAAAGTATGGGCAGGCAGCCCGGCCGGCGCGAGCTCCCGGGCGCGCGCCGGGCTCCTCCGCCGTCCCTTCCCCGCTTCGCGGGGTCATGGCCGGGCGGGACGCCCGCCAGGGGGAAGGTGGTGACGGGCGTGCGAGACGTGCAGGCGGCCGTGGATGACCTCGGAGCGTCACTGGCCCAGCCGGTCCTCATCGAGGACGCCAGGCACCGGCCGCTGTGGTGGAGCGCCCAGGGGCAGGTCGACGGGACCCGGATGCGCACCATCCTGCAGCACGACGTCGACCCGGCGGCCAAGGCCGTCGTCGCGCGGCTGGGCCTGGCGCGGGCGCGCGGCCCGGTGCGCACGCCGGCCGCGCCAGAGGCGGACATGCTGCCGCGATGGTGCGTGCCGCTGCGCTCGAGCGGGGAACTGCTCGGCTACCTGTGGGTGCTCGACGGCGACGGGACCGTGGCCGAGGCACAGTTGCCGCAGATCGTGGCATGCGCGGAACTCGCCGCGATGTTCCTTGCGCAGACGCCGATGACCAGCGCGGGCCGCAGCCGCCGCCGGGCTGCGCTGCTCGCCCGCCTGGCGGCAGGCCCGGACGACAGCGCCGCGCGGGAGCTGATCGCGCTCGAGGAGCTCGACCCCGCGGCGACCGTGGCCGTGAACGCTCCCCGGGCGGCCACCGGCTGGCCGCTGCGCGGCGACATGAGCGTGCACCCCAACCTCGAGCTGGGTGCCGGGGCCACGAGCGGCCCGCCGCTGCCCCTGGCCCAGCTGCACCTGGCCGTGCGCAGGGCCGCGCTGACCCGGCAGGCGATTCGCGCCGGCGCCGTGCTGGCCCGCCCCGCCTGGGACGCGCTCGGCTCCTGGCACCTGATCGTGGCGGCACCGCCCGACCTGGCCGTTGCCGACATCCACCCGGGAGCCGACGTGCTGGCGCGGCGCGCCAGGCCGGACCTTCTGATCACCGCGAGAGCGGTGCTCGACCACGGCGGCGACATCGCCCGGGCCGCGGCGCAGCTGCATATCCACCGCACCACGCTGTACTACCGGCTGGACCGCATCGAGGCGCTGACCGGGGTCAACCTCAAGACCAGCGCACAGCGGGACGCTCTGCTGATGGCGCTGCGCCTGGCCGCCTTCCGCCGCGCCGCGTCCTGACCGGGCCCGGCCCGGGGATGCCCGCGGCGGGGGCCGCGGGGCCTTCCCCTGGCCGCCTGCCTGCGTTCAGATCGCGGACGGGTTCGCAGCCGACGGGTTCACAGCGGACGGGTTCAGAGCGGCGTGGTGGTTTGTGCTGGCGAGCTTGGCGCGGCCAGCGCCGTGCGCTGGGTCGCGGCCCATTCCTGCCAGTGCCCGCGGGCTTGCAGGAAGGGTGCCATGGCCCAGGGGAGCTGCCAGGCGTGGGTGTCGAACCCGGATTCGGCGGCGAGGGCGAGGGCGGCGAGCAGGACCTGGTGTTCTGCTTCGAACCAGGCCAGCGCCTGCGGATGATCGGCGGGCTGCTCGGGGGCGGCGCCGGCCCTGGGCGGGGCGAGGACCACCGGCTCCTTGGAGGGGTTCAGCAGCAGGGCGGCGCGGGCGGCGGTGTGCAGGTAGTGGTCGAGGACCCGGCCAGTGGCCTCGCGCCGGCCGGTGTCGCTGCCGGTGTGATGGGCTTGCTCGGCGGCGTAGGCGCGCAGCAGGTCGTGGAAGGCATACCGGCCGGGCAGGTGCTCGGCGATCAGGTGCGCGCGGGCCAGCTCGCGCAGCAGCCGGCCGGCGTCGGTTTCGGGTGTTGCGGCCAGGCTGGCGGCGGCTGCTGTGGTGATGTCGGGGCCGGGGTGGATGCCGAGCAGCGCGAACATCCGCGCGGCCTGGTTGCTGAGCTGCTGGCAGGACCAGGAGAACACCGCGCGGACCGCGGTGCGCGGGTCGTCGCCGGCGTCGAGCAGGTCCAGCCGCCGCTGCTGGCCAGCCAGGCCCGCGACCAGATCGGCCAGCGGCACCTGCGGGCGGGCGGCGGCCAGCTCGGCGGCCACCCGCAGCGCCAGCGGCAGCCGGGCGCACTGGCGGGCCAGCTCCGCGGCGGCGCGCGGGTCGGCGCGGGCCCGCTCGCCGATCAGCTCGCCCAGCAGCGCGACCGCCTCGTCCAAGGGGAGCAGGTCGAGGTCCAGGCGGGCGGCGCCGTCGCGGGCGACCAGGCCGGCCAGGGAGCCGCGGCTGGTGACCAGCACCGCGCAGCCGGGGGTGCCGGGCAACAGCGGCCGGACCTGCTCGGCGGTGGCGGCGTTGTCCAGCACCACCAGCACCCGCCGGCCGGACAGCAGGCTGCGGTACCGGGCGGCGCGCTCGTCCAGGCCGGGCGGGATGCCGGGCCCGGGCACGCCCAGGGCACGCAAGAACCCGGCCAGCGCGGCGGCGGCGGTGACCGGCCGGCCCGGGTCATAGCCGCGCAGGTTCACATACAGCTGCCCGCCGGGGAACCCGGCCGCGGCCCGGTGCGCCCAGTGCACCGCCAGCGCGGTCTTGCCCACCCCCGCGGTCCCCGACACCGCCGAAATCACCGCCGCGGGCACCTGGGCGGCCGTGGCACCCAGCAGGCGGTCGAGTTCGGCCAGCTCGGCTGCCCGGCCGGTGAACGCTGTCACATCCGCGGGCAGCTCGCGTGGTATCAGCCGCCCCGGCGCTCGCCGAGATCACGACCCTGTCCGGCTCGCCGCACGCGAACCCGCTGTACCCGCCCGAGGCCGCGCTGATCCGCGTCGCCGCCTCCGGCCAGCCGGACCCGGTCACCGCGGCCATCGCCCGTCACATCACCGGTTCCGGGAGCGTCTTCCTTGAGCTGCCGGACGGCCGGCTGACGGTCGTTCTGCACCCAGACCCGCGTCACCTGGTTCCCGCGCCGGTGTGAAGAGGGCATCCACGGCTAGCACCCGCCCGCCCGGCCGCGCGGCGGGGGCCGCGACCGTCGGCACGTGCTGCCTGAGCCGCTTTTCATGATCGTGGTAGATACCGCGCAAATATGCTCGTCAGCTACCACGATCATGGCCTGCGTGTTTACGGCATAGCGAAAAAGGGCGTTTTGGTGTGACCGTTAATGCGGTGGTGTGACCGTTAATGCGGTGGTGTGACCGTTTATACGGGGAAACCACCCGGGCCGGTGGCCGCCGGGTGAGCGACGGGACGGTCTTCCGGCATTGCCGTAAGACCGTCCCGGTTCTGGCGCTCGGCGCTCAGCTCACGACAGGGGAGACGGGCCGGCGGATCGGGTGCTCATGGCGTCCGCCGGGGCCGGGCTGGGCGCCAGGGCGACGTCGACGGGCGGCGTCGCGTTCCTGAGTTCCTCCAGCCGGGTCTTGGACGGCACCAGCAGCGCCGTCAGCAGCGCGCCGACCACAAGCAGCGCCGCCGACACCGTGAACGCCATGGTGTATCCGTGCACGGCGGCGGTGGCCGGCGCCAGCGGTCCCGCGTGGTGCGCCGCCAGGTAGGTTGCCGTCGCCGTCAGCCCCACGGTGCTCAGCGCCGCGGTCCCGATCGACCCGCCGACCTGCTGCATCGTGTTGACCAGCGCCGAGGCCACACCCGAGTCCTGCCGGGCCACGCCGGTGGTGGCGGTGTTGATGGCCGGCGAGAACACCATGCCGAAGCCGAGGCCCATGGCCAGCAGCGCCGGCAGGACACTGCCCGCGTAGCCGGAGGTCACGGTGATCTGGGTGAGGTAGGCCATCCCGCCGCCGCCGATCAGCATGCCGACGGCGATCAGCCTCCGCGGCCCGAGCCAGGGCAGCAGCACGATGCTGGAGGTGTTCGAGCTGAGCAGGATGCAGGCGATCATCGGCAGGAACGCCAGCCCGCTGGCCACCGGGCTAAAGCCCTTGACCACCTGGAGGTAGTAGGTGAGGAACAGGAAGGTGCCGAAGAGCGCGATCCCGGTCAGCCCGACCGCGGCGTAGGAGCCGCCCCGGGCCCGGTTCAGGACCACCCTCAGCGGCAGCAGCGGGTGGCTGACCCGGCGCTCGGCGACGGCGAACGCCGCGAGCAGGAGCACGCCCGCAACGAGCGAGCCTATGGTCAGAGCGGCGGTCCAGCCAGCGGTCTCGGCGTGCGAGAACCCGAACACGATGAGGAACAGCCCGGACGAGGCGAGCGCGACGCCCGCCCAGTCCATCCGCGGGCGGCTGTCCGGCCGGTTGCTCCGCATGTAAGCGAGGGCGCCGGTGATCGCGATCGCAGCGAAGATCAGGTTGACGTACAGGCACCAGCGCCAGGAGAAGTACTCGGTGAGGACGCCGCCGAGGATCAGGCCCACCGCGCCGCCGCCGACGGCGACCGACCCGAAGACACCGAACGCCCGGCCGCGCTCGCGCGGGTCACGGAACGTGCTGACCAGGGTGCCCAGGGCGGAAGGCGCAAGAATGGCGCCGAATGCACCCTGCAGCGTCCGGGCGATCACCAGCATCTCGAACGAGACGGCGGCACCGCCGAGGGCCGAGGCGAGAGCGAACCCGGCCAGGCCGGTGATGAACACCCGCTTGCGGCTGAACATGTCGCCGATCCGGCCGCCGAGCAGCAGCAGGCTGCCGAAGGCCAGGGCGTATGCGGTCACCACCCACTGCCGGTCGCTGTTGGCGAAG
>Ga0335075_10010698_pt1 | contig 13923 bp, 13 predicted proteins | sample Lox_Sample_24_FD_206723 | JGI IMG/M metagenome (GOLD analysis project Ga0335075, IMG submission 206723) | Soil microbial communities from Loxahatchee National Wildlife Refuge, Florida, United States - Lox_Sample_2.4 | ecosystem: Environmental > Terrestrial > Soil > Wetlands | place: USA...
TGTTACCGAAAGGAGTAATCTATGATGAAAATACTCCTTACAAACAAGATTGGACATATAACCTCGACATCGCAAATCTCTCCCAGTGGCTTGCAGCACCTGAACATAACATCAAAACCATCATAATAAACACCGGAACACACTACAACTCGGGACAACTAGGGGGCGGTGTCACACTGGACGCACTAAACGAAGTGTCCCGCTCAGCAATGGAATACGTAACCTCCCAACTCTCAGACAACTTGCGCTCTGACCAAACGACATGGTTCAGAGCAAGTGTAAGTGGTCATTCCGACGGGAAGGGGATTTGTCAGAGTACCATGCCTTTGAACGAGACTGTACGAATCAAGTACTTCTGGTATAATTGGCATAGTATGGATGTATTTAATGTGATGTGGAAAACTTATTTGGAGGGAATGCATTGGAGAGGACAAATGTTGAATATACGGTATTTAGATATTTCAAGACCGAGTATGTTGCGACCTGATGCGGTATGTCACCCCTTTTGACATAGTACTTATTGTGAAGCACAAGAAGCCTGCGAATGGAGAAGACTGTTTGCATTTTTGTTTGATTGCTAATGTGGTTCAACAATGGACCTACATTATGTGGAACGAAATGCTACCTTCTATATCTGCGAATCGCGATGCACCTCCAGAATAGATATTTGGTCATCTGAGTCTCGGCTGGCATCATTAGCTGTCTGATAGAAATTTTGGGAAATATACCTTATTCTCATGATGAACTTTTGTAAAATATGCCAAACAAAGAACGAGAACAGTCCCCATTGCTACAAAACTTCCTGCATACCACCACGGCTTAGCAATCGCAGCCGAATCACTTGCGCTCAGGAATGATACAAAGCCCTTTGATCCAAGACTTATAAAACAACTTTTGCAAAAACAACTTTCGTATAATCCAATGAATTCTAGAAAACATCCCATCACAATGAATATGGCGTTCAAGATTGCCAATGTCTTGCCGGCAAGACGACAGAACACGGCAAGGTGAGCTCGACGGGCTCGCGTGAGCTTGATTTTGTTTAGCGCTTGGTCGAATCGTGAGAGGGAGGTTTGAGATAAGTGAGATGCGGCGATTAGGAGGAGACAGGACGATGTTGAGACGAGGGTATACATCATACATAAAAACGCTCGACAACCGATTCCAATGGTCGGTGTCATGAAATCAATCATGAAAGCCGACCAGCCGAAAATCCCTTGGACTACAAACGCCATCAGAAATGCTCGTAGCTTGCGACTTCCAGTTCTTATATGCGTTGACCGGATTTGAAGTGTTGGGGACGAGATGGGCTGTTGGAGGTTCGTGGTACTATTATCTTTGAGAGGAATTAGAGAATGAGCATAGGAATACTTTTCTTTAATCTCTTCCCTGTTCCGTGGACTCGAAATTGACAACTCGTGAGATGGGTCATTTGCATTCCCTGGAGATAGTTGAGCCATGTATGCGTCCAAAATTTGGCAGCATTGTGTCGTCCAAATGGTCGATCTGGCATATGTATAGAATGGTCCATCCTCCCTATCATCTGAATGAATTGAAAATCGCCATATCTGACGAACTTTCTCTTCGGCAATCCACGTCCCTTTATCTTCGGAACTTTCTACGAGACGGAAGGGAGCATCCATTTCCGCCAGCTTCTCGACCACTTCTTTTCGACGACCGTGATGAGTGCCGACTGCAAACCATCCCCAAACTAAGGGAATAAGCCACATCCACAAATTACCAATGGCGAGTCCGTGTGCAGTGGTATTATCTGATGTCAGCGCTGTTCAAGACGATGGTAAGATACCCCCGAGATCGGCGAACGCTAAAGGCAGAGTTGTAAAGCAATATACTGTGACTGTAAGGAAAAGTTGTGCGTACGCAGAAACTTCCATGTGTCTTCTTCTGGCAACAAACCATTTTGAGAGTTCCTCCCACCATGTTTTGTCCGGCAATGGCTGTTCAAGGAGTCTGACTGGCATGTTGACTAATTCGAGTGGAAATTGATGTAGGGAATTCATGACTTGTCGAAGATATCGAATTAGAACTTGATCATTGGTCCCCTCTGCTTGGACAGGGCGTTGAGATTCGACGTATCCTCTCAACCAAGCTCTATCCATAATTGTGAGGAACAGATTGTACAATGCCATTGTGGGTGATCCGACCGACACAATCATAACCAAAAGATCCCCAACTTTAGAACTGGTGAAACAAGGAATCTGGGCGACAAGTAGGAACCATGGTAGAAACCATAAGGACGCTTGTTCAGAGAAGGTTTTGTAACTGTTGAAGTCACTGCCATTGCCACAATTGTTAATACATGCGTTGTAGGAATATGCTCCGATTAAAGACTGGTTGGTAGTTGGAATACCACTCGCCGTCAAGGCACCATCAAAGCCGAATGTGAGGTTTTGGACTTGGATCTTGCAAAGATCAAAGTCGAATTCTGCGGTGACGAGGGTAGTGGAGAGGGCGAGAATACAGGAAACCAGAAGGATCTGCATTCCGAAAGGTGATGATATGACGATGAATGGCGTGAGGCAGAAAAACTGAGCTCACGACTTCATTAAGATATAAGATTCGGACAAGCGGGAGAATGTGTGATATACTTAGCTACAACTTGCATCGTCTTCACATGTTACTATGACTGCAGTAACCTTGCTATGCACCGGGTGGCGTCTCGTAGGCGCGTTCAATCTCAAACACATCATTCATGTTGAATGGTTTGAAATTTTTCTTGCAAGGTGTCATTGTCGTCCTTGGGAATTTCGGTACAGATATCCACTACCTGATTCATATATTCTTCCGGAACACCCAAGTTGGCCAACTGTTTAACAGTGTTCTTGGACAAGGCTCCTGTTTGAAGATAACGGAAATTCAACAGTTTCAATTTGCTTGGAGGAATGTTAACGCCGCTTTGGGAAGCAAGTTCCAAGGCACGATCCCAAATGAGGAGATAGAGGCGGCAATCCAGGGAGATTCGGCTACCCTTGAGCAGGAGGCGTTAGAAATACTCGGCCGCTGTTGTAGCATCCCAGGATTCCAAGAACACTTCCGTCATGTTTCTAACATGAATCTTCTCGTCAATGAACTCGAACCGCGTGCGAGCGAGAAGCAGTTCTGAGAATCCAGCCAGCATTTTGTCCTCCGCGCCACTTTTGATATTGTCATTAAGGATTATGACGGAAACCGGGCTTAGCCCGAAATTTAGAATCCCAAATGTCTCCAGTAGATAATGGAAAGCAAGAGCCGGTGCGTCCGGCCGTTTCCGTTAGGCAAAGGATGGATCATCGTGAATGAGAAGGTGCGGATAGCCGTGGCGGATACGAAATCAAATGCCCTTTTGTTGTGCTGCAGCAAAGGATGAGTTTGTAGGATCCACATCTGAATGTAATGCTGCTTTCTCCGTGTCATCCGATACGATATATATCATGATGGAGAATGTGGCTCTTTGAAGTATCTCAGCCCCTGAAGGTTCCGTCGTCTGAATTGACCAATTTATACTTGGGCTGATGAACTGTCCTGAACTGATTGGCGTGCAGGAAAAAAAGTTTAATTTCTAGCGACTGTTCCCCTCACACCGCCTTGAGCAATTTCAGCCCAGTTTCAAAAAGACATACATCATATGGGAGGGAGGTCCGTGCACTTTTTTTATGTTGAAAAGAACACGCTGTCGCCAAGTATCATCAGGCCGCCTGACCTCGTTCTCCCCACACTCGCTAACATGATACTGCCATCCCGGTGAACCTGAAACCTCTCCTCCCAGAAACCGAGATGATGCTGCGACGATTCAGAGGATTATTTACTGCCGCAGCGGTGTGCAGTTTCCTCCTTTACATATTGATTTTCCCCGATCGGTTACCCCTGAATATCCTCTCGAGACTCCTCTTTCCCATCAGCGGCCACGAAATACCAATCGTCAGCTCTACACAACATCTTCCACAACAAGAACGCTTAACAGATTTGATTCAATCATTACTCACCACGTTCAAAGAGCACGAACCTGTGCCCACGAAACTGGATGTAACATTCAACGTGTTAACCACTTCCGAAAATCAGGGAGACACACTCGAAGCTGCACTGGATTTCAAAGCCACCGATCTAATGCGAATGAAACAAATTCACTCCTCGATGGTCGCCTCATTACCTGAATACCCGAAAAAGCTTTTTGGAGGGAAAGGAATTGTTATGGTTGCCGGTGGCAGATTTTTAAGAATTGCCTTGTTATCACTTCGAATGTTACGAAGGACCGGAACAACCTTGCCCATTGAATTATGGATGCAAGATGAATCCGAATACAACGCCGAGTTTTGCGACGAAGTGGCCTCATCAACATTAAAAGTCAAGTGTCGACTTTTATCCAATTACTTGGGAGTTGATACAGTTATCGGTCGATACCAACTCAAATCATTTGCAATGCTCCTTTCTTCCTTTGAACAAATCCTTTTCCTCGATTCCGATGATTTCGCCACCAACGCCATCAACAACATTTTTGATTCTAGCAATTTCACTTCTACAGGAGCAGTCATTTGGCCTGATTATTGGGCTGCCTCGGCTTCACCCTGGTTATACCATATCATCAATTCCCCTCAAACATTTTTCAAAACGTGCGAAACGGGACAATTGTTGTGGAATAAGAAGACACATTTTGGACCGCTTGTGTTGGCGAGTTATTATAATTATTATGGACCTGATTATTTTTATCCGTTGTTGTCGTTGGGAGCAGCTGGTCAGGGGGATAAAGAAACTTTCTTGTTGGCATGTCAAGTGCTTAATATCACTTACACTTTCCTCCCGTCGCCGGTAATGGAAATTGGCTATGCTGACGATGAATTCCATGGAACCGCTATGTGTCAAGCTGATCCACGAGATCCGGATAAGCGGGTGCACGAGTATTTATTCATTCATGCCCATTTTCCCAAGGTGGATTCCCTGGAACTATTTAAGGAGGGAGAGTTGTTGGATGGGAGGGGAAGACGAATTCCACGGTTTTGGGGCGACCGACCGAAGCAGTTGGTGGGTTGGGATGTGGAGCTCGCTGCTTGGGAGGAGATACAGTGGATTGAGTGTGAGAGTTCGTTGAGGTTGGAGGATGATACTATTTGCAGGAGAGTAACGGACCATGTCAAGTGGATACATGAGGAGTGAACACAATACCGTTGGATTTAATGAAAGTTCATATGCAAGCATTAGTGGCGAGATTATGATAAGTCAAACTCGTGGGTGTTAGATAATGTGGAAACGAATTGCGGATTCTCGAGAGATGAGGTAAAGGCGTCAATATAATAGTCAACCCAAGGGCATAGTCGCTGCAGAGTTCGTTCTGAGATAATTATGTTCCGTGTCCTCTTTCGGCGGATAGAACATCTGCAACTTTCCTCGGGTCATTCCGTTGAACTCTTCCAGCACCAATTCACAATACGTTTCGTCCAAGACCCTTGGATTTTCCGCAACGACTAGTCCAGTTCTCTGAGACCAGCGATCTCACTACAATTAGTATTGCATTCCCAAAACGCAAGAGCTAGTGTTGCCTATCTAATGGCGACACGACCACTCTCGAATCGAGCCTCCTCATTCACAACGGGATTCATTCAAACCCGCTTGGAATATCTGTAAGCGGCGTTTGTTGTCGCGATCGCGCGTGAGAGGACGTCCTTACCCGGGCTGATATCTTTCCTTTTTCATTCTAAAGCTCATTTTGCTTGACCCCGAGATACATGCAGAACAGAGACTCGAGAAGGAAAGTCCAGCGTTAGGAATATAGAGACGTGAGCTGAACAGTGGCTGACAGGAGCTGAAACCAGAAGTAGTGGTATACAATTAGGCCTCTACATTATTTAGAAAACTCCGAAACAATATGCACAATTCTCGTCTGCGGATACCTTGAAACACACATTCGAAGACGTTCTTGGCGCAAAGCGTGCCTTTGTATCCCATCCGACGCTCCTTCCAATACCGAACGTGAGATGAGGGTCGAATTACAGCATCTCTACAGCTCGGGTATTGGCAATTGGGCTTGAGTTTTCGGAACTAAGTGAAAGATTGTTTCAAAAGTCGGAGGTCCGGGAGAATTTCTGCTTTCTGCTTTGTCTCTTTTCAATACCCTTGGCGTGTATTATGTCTACGTCTTCCGGAGATAGGATATTGTTACAGTAGAATGGGGCACTGCAAGAGCAGCGGTTGAGAAAATGAAGCGATCAATCGACCATTCTACAGGGTTAGGTCCGAGAATCGGCGAAGTCTGTCACGGGTTCGCGCAACGGAATTGAATTGCGTCTGAATCACGACACTCCGAGACATGTTCCTCGAATTGCGTCTGAGTCTTGGCACTTGGCGAGTCAGCCTGCTAAACTGAAGTCATTGCTGATGGATTCACTGATGCTGCCGGAAAGTGCCTTGATGATGTATCATGATGGCATTCTGCATCCCCTCGTACTCAACGTCTTCTGAAGAGCGTTCTAATATAAGAGACCGTTTGAACCACATGGCACAAAGTTGCCGACGTTATGCGCGGACAAATGGATTCCAACTTTCAGAATCCACTCGGAAACTGGCCGTGCCGGGCAACCGCAAAACTCACGAGTGAAATGATGAGAGTTTGACAACTCCTCTCCTCCTTCTCGGACCTGAGTTGGGACATAAAAAGTTCTGATATGCCGCCCGTATCGATATCGATCAGGAAATGTTTGTTATAGTCCTGAGCGTGCTAGCCCTTCTAGCCAGGGTATCGCAGGCACAAGCAACCCATGTCACCAGTGCCACGACTTCTGCTGTCTCTCCAGCTGCAGTATTGCCACTTAGTATTCTGCTAATACAGTCTGTTTGGGTTCCGTCCTCCATCCAGTGGGTGCCGTGTTTCGAAGCCAGACAAGCGAATTACAACTTGACCTTCACTTGTGCAAATTTGACTGTTCCCCTCGATTATCTGAACAATCCTCAAAACAAGACGACTCAAGTGGGTGTCGCCAAGGCACATCCACAGGAATTGACGACACCTGTCGGACAATTGTTTATTGGCCAGGCGGGTGGTATATCGTAAGTACGATTATTCTCTGAGCTTATTTAGGAACATCTTGTCATATGAAACAGAAGTACAGCTATTTCCATTCCTCTTGAACGTCACGAATAGACAATACGATGTTGTGCTGGTTGATAGTAGAGGGGTAGGCCTGTCGATCCGCATGGTTGATTTTAGGTTGGTTGGTCGAATTACTTCGCTTGTAATCTCTATCAAGAAAATACTACGGAAGTATATGGCCAGCCTCCTGCATTTACTTCAAACACATCGTTGGCATCGATTGAACAAAATGTTGCATATTCTTCGTTCCCTGGGGCTTGTGCCAATATTGACCCGGATTATCTTACGCATATGAATACTCCAATCCTTGCTCGAGACTTCGATTTGGTTCGTAATCTCACTGGTGCGGAAACTTTCAACTATATCTCCTGGGATGATGGGAGTATGGTTGGCGTTACATATGCGGCGTTATTTCCCGAGCATGTCGGACGAATGGTTCTCGATGGTACCTCATCTTAGAAACACTTCTAATTAAGCTATTCCTGATTACCCTCTTTTTATGGGCATGTCTGGGAACATCCTTGATTGGGACTACAACTCGTACGAGGACCTCCCCAATATACTGTCACAATGGGCTTCTCAATGTGTCGCTGCTTACAACATCAACGAGACGTCCTGTAGTTTTGCTGAAAAATCGATCAAGGCAGCGGATCCCGCAACCGATATCCTATCCAGGATACAAAGTATCACAGCCAATTTTGCAAACAATGCACAATCTGGACAATCTTTTGAAAACATGGGAAACAACATATTGTACTTCTCCAATCTCATTGAAGATAGCCTTTTCGATCCAGCAGGTTGGTCGTTCCTAGGAAGTTATTTAAGCCTAATAGAGGACGCCTTCGAAAATGATCCCCCACCCCAACCATCCCTGGAAGACTTTCAGGAACCATCAGGGTATAATGAGAACCTCACACTGTCTTCTTATGAAAGCCTTGGATCCCCACCTTATTCGTTCAACCCCACCTCGGACCAAGGACTTATTTGCGTGGACGGGAGTCTCGAAAACATTTCTACAGACGACACATTTGCTCGATACCTTGCAGGTCTAATTTCACAGAACGCATGGTACAGTGTTCTGATGGCGTATCCGTCGGTTTATTTGGCAATTTGCCTTTCGTGGCCAAATGCCACTGTCAACAATGCTGAGATTTTCCGCTCGCCGTTCCCATCGTCTGTGAATAATAAGATACTCATGGTTGTGGAAACATTGAGTACAGGCTGGAGTTACCAAGGGGCGCTTTCTACATACGAATATATCGGAGGTAAAAATGCTGTATGGCTCACTCATGATGCGATTGGAGATGGAGTGTATTGGGATCCGAACAATTGTACTTACAACGCAATCAGACAATTCCTGTTGGCAGGTATCACACGTTGAAGTTGAAGCTGATTTAGGAACACTTCCAGCAAATGGCACTATTTGCACGACGGACCATTCTGGATTGAATAACGTGTTCATTGAGAATCCTCTTTCAGCTGATTCCACTCAGTCCGGTTCTGGAACAAATAAGAATTTGATCTTGGGATTGGTATTGGGATTAGGATTTCCAGCGGTAGTCGGATCGATCATTGCTTACGGGTTGTGGAATTTGAAAAGAAAGGGTGCTAGAAGAGAGGCGATGAGTCGTGTTCAGCGTCTTAAGAATGGTACTGTCATCGCAGAATCGGAGAGAAGGTAAAGCAGAGATAGTCAGCCGTCGGCATGTTTATATAGGTCATTCACTTTGAACAGATAGCTTGGAAGGAGGTGATGTGAAGCAATTATTACTTGTGATATTTCATACAAAATGGCTGCTATCCATAACTAAACTCCTCAAACACCATTACTTCCGTAATACAAAAGATTGCATGTCTGTCTCAATGCTCGGACGGCTTTACCTCTTCACCCAAAAGAGCCTTCAATTCTTCAAAAGTCTTAATAATTTTCTCCGTATGTTGAGCCTTCCACCTCTCCCTCGCCTCCAGAAGCAATTCTCCCTCAGTCATCGCTTTCCACGCGACCTGCTCATCCGCAAACGCCAACTCAGGCATTCCCTCAGTAACTCTCATCCTAACACCGGCAAGCACCTGTCTCAACTGTTCACCCGACCTTCCACCACCCCTATTCCCATAACTCACAATCATCCCCGGCTTTCCATTCCACTCTGTAAAAAGATAATCAATTGCGTTTTTGAGAGAGGCAGGATATCCCCAATTATATTGTGGAGTGACGAAAATGAAAGCATTTGTAGAGGAGACTGTTGCGGACCAGCGTTGAGTATGGGTGTGTGCGTAGGTAGCTTTTGTAGGGACCATTGCTGGGATGATGGTTTCATCGAAGAGAGGGAGATTGTAATCCTTTAGATCGATGAGGTTGAGTTCGTATTGAGCGTTGTCCGGGGAAGTAGATTGGTGGGTGGAGATGGTGTCGAAGACGAATTGGGCGACGGTGGGGCCGACTCGAGGGGTTCTTTGACTGCAAATCACAATACCTATCTTCTTGACAGCACTTGTCATGATGACTTGAATCAGGAGAGTTGGATAGATGAACTGAAGAAGGCAAAGTATGAAGGAGGATGGAGTTCAGGAACGAAGAATTTTGTGCCTATTAAATAGACGGCTCGTCGCCGACACCACGCCGGATAAACCCCGCTAAATTCCGACCGACAAATAAAAAGCAGCCCTGGGAGATGGTGTCATCGATAAAGTTGGGCACCTGGACCCCTAACCCCACAGACTGAATCGATCAAATATGCTGTTTTAGGAAATGCGCGACGCATTGGCCTCCCCTTTTTCAGCCGCATTAATTTCGGACTGAAATTTCCGACATCATCACTCGGAGCATCAATCAGACACAAGCTCCGATCTTGCTAGCATCAGAAACATCAGTCGGAGCTAAGGCGGACTAAGAAGGGCGGTGAAGGATTGCGTATACGGTTTGGACGAGGCCCAGATTGCTTGGCGCTAGCTCGCATGGAAGAACCGGAAAGAAAATTGTCTTGGAAACGAGAGGGGGCTGACATGAAACAGATATAGTGGCTAGCAGAAGATATCTCATCGGCGGGATGGCTGGACACTGTATCCAATTAAGAATTACAATATTTTGAATAGTATCTAGCCTACCTTTCCTTTTCCTCAAAATCCGGTATCACAACGATATAACTCCTGTCTACCTGTTTCCGGCGGATACCAAACACCTTCATGAACCCGTCTCTCTCCATTCTTCTGCACAATCTCCACTATCACAGGTCAGTCTGCCTGCACTCCAACGAAACATACCTCTTCTTATCCATCCCAGAAGTTGAGGGTCCATACATCTCTCCAAGATGATGGATTGAAAATTTAGTGGTCTTTCATCCCGCTCATTCTTCATTATGAAGTACTCTACTTGATGCCCCAACCGAAGTCTCGACCACCGTAAGTGCGTCAACTCTCTGACATCCCGCGGATTCTACAATTAGCATCCCATTCTAAGACGGCTCGAGAGTATTCACCAGAATATATTCTTCAGGCCAATCTTCAAGGAATTGGTGAAAGAATTCTTCAAAATCCCGCGATAAAAGACGCGAAGAAGCTACCATGAAAGGCCACAGGATGCCAAAATCTCCAGCATGATTAACTGGATAGGTTCCTAATTTCCGTAGACACAGCATACCCAGACAAATTCGGAAAGTATTGACAATTGCCGCGTAAACGTAGTCTGGTCGAGGAAAGTGTGCTGGATGAGTATTATGGAAAGCACTTATCTTAGTAGCTTCATAATGTGCTATCATTAGTTCTGGAAAACAAGTGGATAAGAACCCATTGCAATCGCGATGTTTGTAGAGGAATAAAAGAGCGGATCGAGAGTTTTGAGTAGTGGAATATCCAAAGTGTGTAATAACGCAGGAGGCTCAACAGGTAGAAAAGAAATTGGTAAAGAATCTGCCCAATCTTTCAACATATCCAATACCCGATCTCCTCGTTCCTGTGCTTCCAGATCACCTATATAGCCATCTTTATTCCCATCCCTAATTACTTTGATATCGCGAATAATTTTCATCATTTTCGTCCACGCTACCTCGAAATCACTGGTTCCGTCATAAATGTCGGTGGTAGTTAGTAAGGCTGGATCAAAAGTACTTGATTCGATGAGAGGGTTTTCGGTAATGAAAGGACGAGTGAGGAACTGTGTGCGTGTGAGAGATAATTCGAGTCTTGAGAAGAGATGGAATAAACGTCGTCCGAGGGAAGTTTTTAGTAGTTCTTGGTAGAATTGACGAGCTATATCTGCAGCTCCTTGAAGATGCTACACTAATCAGATTTGGCATGGAAGGTCACATACAACACCGCCAATATCGCGCGACGTGGATAGTGTCTACAATTAGTCTAAGATGGGAAAGGAATATGTACCTCATACCAGCTCAGAAGCATTATAGTTGCTAATGTCGGGATCACGTTTTCTCTCGCTGTTAGATCTCGCTGTCGTAGTAGTGATATTGCTTTTCCGTAATGAATTTGGCCTTGCAGGGCAAAGGTGTCTTTCTCATTTACATTGGGCAGGATGCGTGTGGCTGAGACGGCGAGCATACTATGCAGGAGGCCGTAATTAGCTCCACCAAAGGCTAGTTGTGGCACATCCTGAGACCATGTTCTCCCGACGGCGCCATCGAGGGAAAGGGTGGAAGCACATTCCTGAATGTAATACTGCAGTAGCCGAAGATCCATAAAGTCTGTAATCAAGTTGGAAGACGATGACGGAGAGGACGGAACTGTAGCCACCACTAATTGAGAATCCGCTTTCAGTCAGCTCTACAGCTCACTCAAAAGGACACACCATCTCTGGGACTGCTCGACCGACTTTTGCGCATAAACGAGAGCTTTGCAGGTTCATAACCAGGACAAATATGGTTTGTCCGCACACAATTCTGACACTTTGGTCTTTCCTCCCCGCATTTGACTCTCCGATCCCGACAAGTCTGACACCCTGTTCTGGTTCTCGTAATTCGTTTCTTAGGAGGCGAAACCGATCGGAGCGAACCTGGAGAATCCCGATTTGGAGCGAATACGAAGAACTGTCCCGAGGAAGTCATCGTATTAACTCAACGAGTGCAAGCGCTCTTCGTTAGAGACAGAATGGATGAAAATAGCTTAGAAATTATCAGAGTTGACCGTCGGGTTGCGGGTTGACTGTGCGACCATTAGAGTTAGGTTGTTAGGGTGATGTCACCGCAATTCGGCAGCGCCGGCGGAACGGCTTGGTCCGCAATCTGCCGAGACGTGCGAACCAACATCAGGAGATAATTAGACGGCCACGGCTGAGATATTACAGGGAAGAGAACGACAGTCACGATCGAGGGAGGACAAAATTAGTATACTAAAGTGTCTTGCATTTAATGAACTCTGTGCCCCCACGCTGGCACCAAAAGGAAAAGGGTAGCTGTCAGATGGAGCGTCCTTGCAGGGATCTTTTTTCAGCGGTTCTCTCCGACCCGATAATTTGCACGCCAAAATCGACTCCAATTGGCCTTGTCGCCGAGCAACCCGGCAACGACAGCCAGCGAATCGTTTGCACAGACTTCCGACACCGAGAGGAAGGCCGGCTCTTTCTACCCAGAATTAACGGTGCATTGCCTTTAATGAAGAGCAATGTCGCTTTTCTTTCCCCAATGTCAATCTTGGATGGCAGTTACACACAATTTGAGTTGGGACCCGCAACGGTCGCCCACTCTTCGCAGCGTCCAATCGCAATTTCATTCGTTGGAACGTGCCCCTGACGGACGTCGCTCAGACGTCGACTGTTGTCCAGATTACAAGGACCTCACTGGTCCGCTAGAAATGTGTCATGCAAAAGGCCACTTTGTCCTTGCAATCCACTTCATTTGAATGGCAGCTCCTGGCCTGTTTCTTTTTCTGTCTTCCCGTCGCAAGATCGCTGCGGCGCGCATCAACTTGTCCACGTGCGCCTGCAGTATCCAAGTCGCCGTGATGGATTTATAGTCGTGGATGTCGCTTAATCCACTTCAACATCATCATCAGCATCAACATCATCTGCCATGGCACTCTGCCTCGCCTTGTTCGTTGCTGCTGCTCTCCCGTCCTGTTTAGCATGGAACACTGCTGCAATTGATACCCTCTATCTCAACAGCTCACAATTGGCACTCTCCTTCGTCGCAAACGGAACAGGCACAAATGGCGGCATCTACCAAGCCCCAGTCGGCCTTTCACTGACCTCCGCCACCTACGGAACCTATGATTATTGCTACATGCCCCATCCTCGCACAACAGAGTACGAACTCCCCGCCGCAATCACCTCCGGCCAAGTCAAAGGCCAATTGGTCTTTCTGGAATACTTGCAACGTCACCACAAGAGAACATGTTACAACATCCTCCCTGGCGGCGAAAACCAGTACTACAACTGCAGCAACGTCCAGATTTTCGAATATGCCAATACTGTCGGGGGAAAGCCAGCTCATGTGTATGCGGAAACATATAGCTCGCCTACGAATCCTTTCTATGTGGACTACGTCAATGGTACTTGTGTTTATCCTCAGATCACCGAGGGAGGAGTGTTAGATGCGATTCAGCATGGACAGGATCTTTGGGGAGTTTATGGAAAGACCTTGGGGTTGTATCCTTCCTCGCCGGATGATCCTTCTATCTTCTTCAGAACTTCTTCCTCTGAACTGACTGAGGCCACCTCAGGTGGGGTTATTCGTGGATTGTACCCTGGATTTAAGGGTATTGTTCCCATTCACCAACAAAGCCAGGATACTATCAATGAGGGATATCCCTGTTCTGCAATTGGTTCCTTGCAGTCGTACTATGAGCAATATCCCTTGTGGCAAGAACATCTACAAGCTGCAGGTCCTCTTTTGTCCCAA
>Ga0335075_10010699_pt1 | contig 13923 bp, 14 predicted proteins | sample Lox_Sample_24_FD_206723 | JGI IMG/M metagenome (GOLD analysis project Ga0335075, IMG submission 206723) | Soil microbial communities from Loxahatchee National Wildlife Refuge, Florida, United States - Lox_Sample_2.4 | ecosystem: Environmental > Terrestrial > Soil > Wetlands | place: USA...
CAAATCCGCAAAGCGAAAGCGCAATGCACTCGCAGGCCATCCACACAAGCTTCCCAAACTCTCCGAGACGATCACGCCCTCACCCGACACTAAATCATCAGTGGAGCCCAAGAGCCTGCAAACGCTTGTATCAGACGAAGAACTCGAGACAACGATTGAGATACTGAGCCTTCTCGAGGGTTATCCGAATATCATAAAATCGAAAGCGTGTAAGGACCTCAGAGTCGCCGTTTGGGGGTTTAGGCAAGCTTGTACTACTGGTGTTAACAGTGCGCGTAAGTTTTAGAGTTGTAATTGGTGCTGCATTGCGCAAATTTAGAGAGGAATGATGCTGATTTGGAAGTAGAAACAGCGGAGACGAATCTCACGGGCCGTATCACGGCTGCGATTACGGATGGGAAATATACGGATGCGAGGGTTGGGCTTGCGGAGATGAGGATTCGGGGAGAGAAGCCAAAATTGGGTGCCTTGTGTAGATGGGTGAGGGATTTGGATGTTGTTAGTGGGTTGTCGGGGCGGGGAGTTGGGGAAATCCAGACAGGTAGTGAGCGGAGCCCGAGGGATAAGGAGCTATTGGTGGTGCTGGATGCCATATTGAGGGTCACTGGGCCGATAGACATGAGCGTGGAAGGCTCCATTTCGTCACCAGGTCCGATTGCTCTGCAAGAGCTTTGGGATGTTGCTGGACCTATATCTTCTAAGAGAACTTATGACGCCGTTCTAAACCGCAGTATCTTCGATTGGCTTCCTGCAAAATTTGAGAACTATTTCAGAGTCATAGAGACCACGCCCGGCCCTCTTCGCAAACCCCCGAACCATCACCCGGCTATCCTGCATGCATCGGAAGATGATATGCTGTTATGTGGTGCTAGTAAAACAAGTTTACATCACCACCCTGTTGTACCGAATCTCTCTCTTATCGAGGGAATATTATCACACCATGAGTGCTTAAGTATCATTGCAGCTGCCGAATCAACTGGATTTTCTCCCGATGCCCCAGTCCAAGAGGCGGACAATGAGGATTCGAGTGTCCTGGCGCACAATTTTTATTGGCTTGTCGATAGGACCTTCTGTGGGAAAATTTGGGACAGAGTTCGACCATATGTCCCCGAACAAGTGGAGGGGAAGAAGGTCAGAGGTTTGAACCGGAGATTCAGAATGTACCGATACGTTCCTGGTGCCGAGTACAGATGTCATATTGGTACGCAAGCTTTCATATTATCCTTGTCCAGCGCTAACAACCATCAGATGGGGCATGGCCACCGTCAGGGATTGACCCCATAACAAAAGCCTACGTCTACGACTGCTCACCGCCAAACGCCCGCCAATCCTCCCTGTTTACGTTCCTAATCTATCTGAACGACAGATTCGAAGGAGGCGAAACTACTTTCTTCATGCCTAGCATGAGAGAAGGAGTCATAAATGCCTACCCTGTGAGACCGATCATGGGCGGAACAGTCATGTTTCCTCATGGAGAAACAGCAGGAGCACTGTTGCATGAAGGCACGGGCGTTAGGAAAGGCGCTAAGTATGTCATAAGGACGGATATACTCTACGATGTCGATGCTACGATCTAATTCGACAATATTATCACGATAATAAATGAGGCCTGCTGCAAGGCTTATATACCATCTCCATTACATCATCTACTGTACACTACCCATCTTCTCAGCCTAATTTCCAATCCTGCCTCCAGTATTAAGCTCTGCAGAATGCCAAGACCTCGGGCTGAAAACACAGGAAAAGTTGCGCAATCCTAAGCTCCATGAAGCAACTGCGGTTACTCTTCTGCTCTATAGTGGAGGCATTAGGGAGACGACCATTAAGGTTCTAGAATAATAAGAACCTCTATAGGCAGCGTATATTCGCTTCATGACGGGGAATTTCATGGCTGCGGAATGACCTTGAGATAGACACCTAAAGCTTTACCCTTGTTGCCCTTGCTGTCTGCTCTCAAGCCTATTTGGGATTAGCGCCACGCCATGGGGAGCAATCTACATCTATAGGATGCTGGGTAATTAGCAGAGAAACATCCAGGACCGTTTAGGGGTCGGATTATCGATCTGTATGATCTAATTAGCCAATTTCGCGAATTGGCTCACAATGCTTCACTGGTCCACCTCCGTAATCCTTCAGCTTGTCAACAAATTGGGGCGACGTTTTCCCAAAATATGTTAGGCAAAAATAATTCTAGCAACTGTCATGATAAACGAGAACATCGACATGCGGATTTTATATGCATTTAAGCAGATCGTATTTTGAGCGAGGAGACTCCTACTACGACCATAAGGCCTACGGACTTTGAACACTGTTCGATGCGTAGAACGTAGTGACTTCCCTTGCGGGATACGCTTTTGATTTATTGGTGGATGCTAAAATGACTAGATTACATATTTCTCGAAAGAGTGATGAATATGAGAACGGACGTTCAATAGCCACTATACTACCGATAAGTAAATACGCCAACCGCACATTAACACACTTTATAATAGAAGACTAAGGCATATATGTAATGAAGAAAATTCCACCAACATTTCACCACAAATCCATGATCAATGTAATTCTTAAGGCTCAAATCGGACCATTTTAATTTTAACTTCTGGCAGCTTTTCCCGCTGTTCTCTCCTGTCAGCCCCCCTCTCAGCATCCACCTCTTGGAAACCCTCGTTGAACGCAGCAGCCATGTCCGTGAACTTATCAAGTACTCTCTCCAAATAACGTCCCCTCACAGTGCTTTCCGAAGGGTCCACCAGAACAGCTCTCAGCTGGCCCCTTTTCATTGACATAAGGTGAACATCCCGATTATCCGGCCGCATCTCAAAGAACACTATGGACAGTTCTCGCAGCGCTGTGAAGGGCTCCAGTGCCTCTACAAGAGTAGGAACATCTTTAATATGCATATCAGCCCAGCTAATCGCCAGGGATCTGATCGTAGCCACATCCCCGGAGTTGGTCGCCAGTCGGTCTAGAATAAACTCCCTCGGCATCCCTAGGCTGAGCGCCGCAGCGGCCGAATACATGTTCTGCGGGAGATAGGCTGCAATGGAGTACAGCGAGATTGGGATAAAAAGTGTATCCAGCACGGGATGATAGAGATTATACGGAAATGGATGAGGCGATGCGAACGTGGTGCCGGAGCAAGGGCGGTATATGGAGAGGGCCTCATCCCTGGACTCCTGGCAGACATGAAAGATGACAGGTAGTGAGGGACGTGCTAGTGGCCTGAGATCGAGGTTGTTTTCTGATACGGCGGGATTACTTTCGCTAGGCACGTGGAGTTGGACTTCGACGACTCGTGAGGGAAGAGCTAGCCGCCATATTTTTAGGCGGATCTCAACTGGGAAGGTTGGAAAGAGATCAAAATGGCACTCCGTTGAGGACATTTAGCTTGGTAGGTGATATCTTCGGCTGCCTATTTGTGTGATGTTACATGGTGTTCAGTTGTAGCCGGAGGAGCCTTTATCCTAGGTACAGTACCAAATCGGGCAAGGTGCGGTTTCAGTTAATCCGGTTAAGCACACCGAGTTCAGATTGACTTTGAAGCGCTTACACTCCCGAAACCCATTCATCCACCCTTACCTTCCGTCCCTTTGGTGTATATTATTGCTAATGAGATTGAATTGCTAGCGGTAGAACCTTTCCCTTTGACCTCGTGCCCGCTTCAATTTGACTTTTTCGAGCAACATCAACCATGAAAAATCGCTCGAATTTGACAGGTTTCCTTGCAGTAAGTATTAGGATCCTTCCGAGAAATAGCATATGGAGAAGGCGCGACTCACTCATCATGACATATTCTAGTATCTTGCCACTATAAGAGGAGACCTTTCCAATATCACTGGTCCTCCCTTCTTTCTAGCCCCTTTATCTATGGTTGAACTACCATCTTGTTGGACAGAGCGGCCGTCGCTCCTCGCTGCTCCAGCCTCAGAATCTGACCCTAAGAAACGAGCTTTAAGTGTACTGAAGTGGATCCTGTGCTCACTGAGGTCACAATTCTATGTTAGACAAGATGTCAACACAGGTATGCGGAAACCGCTGAATGCGTTTTTGGGGGAGCTGTTCTTCGGTCAATGGAGTGACGACACTTCGACTGCCAGAATAATTACAGAGCAAGTCAGGTACGGGTGCACATGTAAATATTAATCACAGTAGATGACATTTCTGCTTTGTAAGATTTCTCTGACATCCGTGCAGTCACCACCCTCCAATTACGGCATGCTATATGTGGGACGACGAAAACGGTATTCGAGTAAGCTTGCATATTCTTAACGCTAAATTTAAATATCTAATCGTTCTTCAAGGGTAATGGATACACGCGGGTGGAGATGAGCTTCTCCGGTTCGTTGAATGTCAAACAGATTGGTCATGCTATGCTACATATCGATAAGTACGATGAAGACTACCTAATACCCATGCTTGACTTCAAAATAAGGGGTATACTATCTGGCAGACTGTATCCTGAACTTAATGGTACTTATCATATCATTTCATCCAGCGGCTTTGTGTCGGAAATCAGCTTCTCGGGCCAAGGCTTCTTTTCCGGCATCAAAAACAGCTTTGAGGCGAAAATATACCATAGAGAGGACGAAACAAAAAGCCCATTCTATACCGCGAGTGGTCAATGGAGTGGCGAATTTACGATCAAGGACCTGAATAATACGATTATTGAGACTTATATTCCAGGTTCAATTCCACCAGCACCACTTCATATCGCCGATTTAGCAGATCAAGATCCCTGGGAGACTCGTAATGCGTGGAAAGACGTACTTAATGCTCTGGATGATGGTGACTTGCAACGAATAGTCAACGAGAAATCAAAACTAGAAGAAGCACAACGAGCAATAAGAAAGAAAGAGATTGTTCAACATATCAAGTGGGAACCAAAGTTCTTTTCCTCCACAAAGGAAGACTCATTGTTTGATAAACTTGCCTCAGCTACAGGTTGGCAGCTCCATTCAGAAATGACCAAAGGGGTATGGAAGTTCGACACAGAAAAAGCAGAGCAGGCAACGAAACCCTATCACGGAGGGCTAACTCCCTTTGGATGAATATATCGCGCAAGTCACATCGTAACTAAGGAAGTCTTAAGATTGATCAACGCCTGAGGAGAGAGAAGGGAAGGCGATTTTATAGCTCCTAACTAAATATGAAAGGACAGCGATTTGCGCGGTGCCTTCGGTAATGAGTCTTTTGATATCACCATAAAATGTCGTGAGAGGTCTATAGTACCTGGTAGCTTATATGGCATTATTTGTCGAACTCTAACGCTGCTCCGTAGATCAATTTTCCTCTTTCGAATGCCCGGCCGTGAATGTTAGCCTGATGCTGGTACCAAAGGAGCTTTGTGTGGGAAATTCAATAAAAGGTACAATACGCAGCGGAATAGGCCGTTTGCATTAAACGAGTGACTTGAACTTGAATTCCCAACTCAACGAAGGACTAACTATAGGTTTATATAGACGTAGGTCGGAGAGATTGAATGCTTCGTATTACTGTAAGATCGAATTCCATGATTATCTCTGCTCCCTATATCAATAACTTCAATGCTGTAGGCGGCTCTAGAGCCGGAGTAATAGGGCCGAAGTTGTACCTAACTTGTATAGTTCCAACACTTTAGCGTAGACATATTCGCAAATGCGCACACTTGCAGCACTTCCACCATCTCCTGTCAAAGAATAAGCTCCTTAAACTGTGTAATGTCCCTGATTTCTATAGGTATGGACACGTAGATATTTCAACGCGATGAAAGGAGATCTGGAGATCCAGTCATCCACCAAGATTCGATGGAGACACAGTGTTGGCGAGGCTGTGAGCCAAGGGGTCTTGTCCCGATTTACTCCAAGGCAGTATCTTTTGAGTGCATCAACTGATGAGTCAGGTCTAACGATTTTACGATGGCCGATCCTCTATCAGCCCTTGGGGCCGCCGCGGCAGCCTTGCAGATTGCATCGCAAGCCTTTGACCTGGTCAAAAACATCTCAGGACTTTATAGCAGGATAAAAGATGCCCCCGAGCTCATGCAAACGCGGATATCGCACCTAGAGCAGCTTATTGAGATATCAAAGCTTATTGCCAAGACTACGCCACTTCAAACTACAGAAGTGCTGAAAGTCTTTGGTGGCCTGTTTGCGCACAATCGTGAAACTACGCGAGTTATTGGAAAAGTACTCCCTCGAGGACCACGGAAAGGTGAAGAGAATTTTGAAAGCTCTAAAAATTGGGAATAAAGAAGACGATATTGCGATTCTTCTAGCAGCCATCGAGAGAGAGAAAAGTCCCCTGGCACTCTCCATCCATCAAATCGACGCGTATGTTCAACGTAGCCTCATATAGTATGGAATTTTGCTTACAAATGCCTAGAACTCAACTCCAAATCATAAATATCAACATTGCAGAACTGGAGACTACTATTGAAAATACGTCGGTTGTCATTACGGACACAGCTCGCAATGTACAAACAATGGTCGAAGCCCTCCCGGTTATTGGCGACAAAATGCAAGGTATCTACCAGGAAGTTCCAAAAAATAGTGTCTGGCATTGAAGCTATTCAAGAAAACCTTAAAGTGAGTAGGATGTAAATGTCTTGAAACTGCTGCAGTTTGCACCTACTAAAACCGTCAGGTCACAAGCATCCCGAGAATAGCGGTAACTGAGCCACAGGATGATCAGATTTATGCAGTGCCAAATCGACGTGTCAGGGACTTCGTTGGAAGAGAAAGTGTTTTAGCTCAGATTGACGCTAGTTTCAATTCAGAGTCGAACGTTAGACCTCGCATTGTGGTTCTCCGAGCTATGGGAGGCCAAGGGAAAACTCAAATTGCATTAGAGTACTGCCATATGATACGGAGCAAAGGAGATACATCAGTTTTCTGGGTTGATGCTACCTCAGAGAGCTCTCTTAAGCAGAGTTACTCCACAATCTGCGAAATGCTCGTGTCCCAGGCGGACATTCTGCCAGATGTTGATGGGCGGGTTAACTTCGCTCTTCGGAGACTCAGAGCTTGGCAAGGTCCGTGGCTCATTATCCTCGACAACTATGATAATCCCGCGGACTTCAACAATGTAGAGGATTATATACCAGAATATGAGCAAGGCATGGTATTGGTCACAAGCAGGCATGCACATGCCGATGGACATACCAAAGAAGAAAATAGAGTACAGCTTTCGGGACTACTAGAATCTGAAGCAGTTCAGCTATTGCTCAGTCAGGGTAAGCGACAGAAAACGGACCATATTGCATCCAGCTATGCGAAAATCATTGTTGAACGACTTGGTTATCATCCCTTAGCTATTGCACAGGCAGGTGCTTGCATCAGTAAATGCGGATTGCTGCTGGAAGATTTCTTAGATCATTTCCAACGACGAAAAGTCATAATTTTGAGGGACACGACTCCCCAAATGTCGCAATATAGGCGCAAGCTCGGAGCAGCTGAACGGGAGACTTCATTGAGCGTCTTCGCTACCTGGGAATTATCATATCAGCAACTCTTAGCCAAGGATACGGTCAATAAGTGCATGTCAGATCTTTTGACTTTGCTTGCCTTTTTTGCCCCAGGCGGCGTCTCAGAAAGCTTTCTAAGAGCATACTGCGATCACTCTGCAACAGTCGAAAGTCCATCTCATGATACAGAAGCATTAAAAGCCACTCGTGATAGCGAAGAACCTTATGGCACTCATCGAGTTGGGGACAGAAATAAGCATCAAGTTCCTGGTACATTCCTAGACCTGCAGGAAAAGAAGTGGGATAGTGACCTCTACTGCGACGTTCTAGCTACGATGTCACAGTTGTCTCTTGTGGAAGGATTCTCGAAAGCACCAGATGGCGCGTATAAAGCCACCTTACACCCTCTAGTCAGAGACTGGATCAGGTTGCGGACGGATAATGTTTCTTGCGCAGAATATACATATCTGGTAGCCATTTGTATACAGAGACTGCTCCGGCCTGGACTAATCAACAACCACTTCACTACGGGTTTCTCAGTCGGACAAGATGTGATCAAACATCTCGATGCAAATGTGATCAATGTGGAGGACTTCTTTCCACAAGGTTTCGATGTCCTAGAAAACAGCAAGAGAGCCTGTTTAGTCGAGTACGGGCTAACTTTTGGAAGTTTTTATTATGAGTTTGGTGAATATCCGAAAGCAAGAGAAGTTTACAGACAGTGCCTCGCTCGACTGAATAATGAGATTGCGGTCAATGACCTGATCACGAGGCGCCTTCTTGGGGCACTAGGAAAAGCACTAAGGAGGATGGGAGTATTAAAAGAAGCTGAAGACATGGTCAAGAAGGCCTTGCATATGGCACTAGAAGTCAACGGAAAAGAGCATGAAGAGACATTAGACTACATGACTCAGCTCAGCGGTGTGCTATTGGATCAACATTTAGATAAAGAGGCTGAAGAAAACGTCTACGAATGCCTCGGACTTAGCGAGAAGCTTCGGGGGGATAAGGACCCCGTAACATTACATTGTATGAGCCTCCTGGGCAGGCTTCTCAAACACCAGCGTAAATATGAAGAAGCTGAGAAAGTGTACCGACGGACATTGGAACTGCAAGAGGTGGTGCTTGGGAAAGAGCGTTCAGATACACTGGACACTATGCACAACTTAGCCTCTGTTTTATTCGGGTCAGAGGACTGGGAGGAGGAGGAAGACTTATACCGTCAAGTCCTAGATATTGAAGAAAAAGTACGCGGGAAAGAGCATCCTCAACAAATGGTCACTGTGATAGGCCTTGCATATGTCCTGGGGAAAATTGGCCGATATGATGAGGCAGAGGAGACGTGTCTTGAATCCATGAAGTCCTTGGAACGCTCGCTTTGGAAGGATCACCACAGCACACTCGCTTGTTATAGATTGCATGGGATAGGAGATATATAGACAATCGACAAAGTTGTTCGAAGCTTCACTTGGGAGAAGTAATCAAGATGTGCTCTGGCTTACGAGTAGATATGCGATATTACTCCGTAATTCTGGTCGATATGTGGAGGCATTACCATTATTCGAAGAGGCCTATACGAGGACCCTTGAGTTTCTTGAGCTCGAGCCTGCCGATACCCTAAGGAGGAAGCGGCGGCACGGTGATAGATTGGATGAGAGCGGCATTTTACGGCTGTCCCAAATAGCGCCTCTATGATAGCCATATCTAAGGATAATGGTACTCGGTGTAGGTCTGTACACAGATCATTATCCAGCAGGAATTCTCCATTAGATAGTACTTGAGCTCTGCGTCTAACTTGTCAAATATGCTATCATCGGCGTATAGGCGGGTAAAAGTCTTAATATAAGCTACGCTTTGCTGGATTAAAAGTACTTTCGTTCCACATTTTTCGCGATATGTCATCTTGGTGGAGGGGTCATTTATGAAAGCAGAGAAGAAGTCTGCCCATGTTTGCAGTAGAACCACTAAGGTATCTACTTCTGCGATAACAGGCAATGGGATAGAACCCGGAGATTTGTATCTAAATTTGTCTGCCGTTGACCACATGAGATAATGGAGCTGACCAACTATTCCGTTCAGGACTTCTCATGCCTGTCTTAGACGCGTGAACCGGCCCGGCATGTCTGTAAGTGCGATCACTGTAGACAAACGAGGAGCTCGACGAGCTAAGTATGTAGATGCTTGGACGTCCAGACGAGCGAAAACTTGAATAAGGTCCTCATCAATGGTGATCAGATTGACTGCACGACATAGAGCTTTGCTTGCGGGCCAATTCTTAGGATTATGACTGAGCGGTTTCATAACTTTTAAGGCTTTCTCCAAATGCGTTTGAGCAACCGGATAATTCTCTTGTAAGAGCTCGTAATGGATGCACATAAGACAACTAATTAGCACGAGCTCTGTAGATCTCGTATCGGATTTGTCAAGAGGATTCGGATGGATGCAAGGGCCTTGGTGTACTGCCGTATTGGAAAATCCATATCGATACATTGAGTTTGGCCAGGAATATGTCCGATGAACCTCTGGAGTTCAATTTTTTCATGGAGTGCGCCGGGAGCAGTAGCAGCGTGTCGCACTGCTGGTTCTACGTGGCTGGCTTGCAAGACTAGTTTGCTCCACAGCGGACAGTCAAAGTGGCTGATAATATCGACTACGGTCCGACTACAGAAGAAATCGAAACTGCTTAGAGCCTGCTACTAGGAATGTCATTGGTCCTTCTGACCATTGCACCAGGATCCGGTAGCTTCAGGTCCCCGGATTGGGCATCTCGGTTTGCAGCGGCGTATCCATTACATCTGCAGCCGGTGCTGGAACATCGTAGACAGGCCGGGCGAGTTTCATTACATTTATTATGCCCAATCCTGCAATTGTAAGATATTCAGTAACACAAAAACAGACTAAACTAGAAGAGCTGGACAGGTGAGACTTGGTTGCATGTGACGCATCCATTGCGAGACTTGGGCGTCTCTCTCCTGTGGGCGACTGTACGCTTCATAACGCCTCAAGTTTTCCGTCCCACTTGGAATAACCAGAAATACGGCAATTGGAGCCTATTGTGCATGCTGTGTAACAGCGGAGGATTAGGAATCGTGAAGATATCGAAATAGGATGGAAAGTTGAAGAGGAAAGTGGTCAATGCAGACATGCGGCTACAATTAGTGGTTGCTTGCGGATTATCCTGATCTTATGGGTGACTTCTAGAATAGGTTAGCTTGCATGCAGGATTCTCAGTTTATAGGGGACTCGGCAAATGCATCATAGTTGAATAGACATCATCAATTCCATCAATTGGTTCTAGTGATAAGTGAACCAATAGATCTGATTGGTCCGTTCGTATTGCTCTCCTCATTGGAGGCTTTCTATTTGTTGCGACGAATTTTTCCTTATAATGTCCAGCCAACACCAATCTTAGGCCAGGAAGCTTAACTATTCGGGACTGGAAGTTGTGATATGTTGGATGTGATAGCAAAAAAGTTGGTGGAGAAAAGGCAGATGTTCAACATTGCTTCAGGATCAGAAACATACTTCTGCTTCATCGAACCACGAATTTGGACAAATTGTACGCTTTTAAAATACACAACGACTAATGCAGCAGGAAAATTTAGGCCAAACTTCAATACTGCATTTTGTCAATCGGCCCATTTGGATGAATAAGAACCTTTGTATAACCGTCGACCCTTTTATCAAACTTGACATACGCTTCAGGGGCCTGATCAATATCAATCTCGTGCGACACCACAAAGCTGGGCTTTGCCTTGCCAGCTATAATCATGTCGCGAAGATAGCGATTGTAGGCCTTCACGTTACATTGGCCAGTGCCAAGTTTCAGTCCCTACTGATGTTAGTGCTGCTTGTATCTCGGCGAGCTTGCGTACCTTTTCAAATAACTTCCCAAAAGACATCAACAACATTCCTTTCCCACTGTTCTCATCCGGAGCGCCTGGATCACTTGGTACATACAAGCCAGGTATTCCTAAACCACCGGTGGGTCGCGTGACTTTGATGCAAGCCTCGAGGACAGCACTCGGCGCTTCTTTCTTGCCGCCTGAGTCACTAGCTTGGTACCCTACTGCATCCACAGCCCTGTCAACCATATCGCCATTACGTTTGATGATCTGCTCTACGGCATCGCCTTTGCTAAAGTCAATTGGTATGCAACCAATTTTCTTCGCTGCAACAAGGCGTTCTGGGACTTGATCCACGACATAGATATTGGAGGCACCACGCAACGTAGCAGAATAGGCAGCCATGAGCCCTACGGGTCCAGCGCCAAACACAGCAACAGATTCACCTGGCTGAAACCCCGATAGGACTAGGCCGTGCCACCCTGTAGGGAATATATCCGCCAGAAGTGCAAAGTCGGCCTCATGCTCTGTACCAGGAGGCAATTTCAGGCAGTTGAAGTCAGCATAGGGAACTCGGAGATACTGGGCCTGTCCGCCCTCGTAAGGCCCCATTGCCACGTATCCATAGGCGCCGCCAGCGAATCCAGGATTAACTCCGGTGCAGAAAGCCGTTTTGCCTTCCTCGCAATTACGGCAACGGCCATCTGCCACATTGAAAGGCATCACAACTCGGTCGCCTTTCTTGAGTAGGGAAACTCCGGAGCCCGTTTCTATAACGATCCCCATATTCTCGTGGCCTTAGAATTGTTAGAGGCGCTCTACAGCTAGTGAAGCGGGTTCATACCAAAACATAGACCTCCCTGGGCTGCGGTACGTCCCTGATACATGTGAAGATCAGATCCACATATCGCAGCGGTTGTAACTTTGATCAAGGCATCATCCGGATGTTTGAGGGTCGGCAATGGCCGCTCTTCGACCGTCACCTTGAAAGGCTCTGCATACAGTCACTCAGAATACTAGAATTTCCTAATGTTCCAGAGGAATATACCTTGATAAATCACTGCTTTCATAGTCTTTGCATGAGCCATTTTGAGAGATTTAAAGAGGAGTCTTTCAAGCAATTATATTCTTGAAAGTTTGAATAGAGAAAAAGAAGCAGACAGGAAAATAGCATTCAAGTATGGCATCATAACTGATTTCGGGCATGCGGGGTAGTTCCTGACACCTGACTCGACAGGGTAATGATTTTCGGGAAAGATGTAGTATGACGGAAAACTTAGAAGCCGAAATTTCAATCAGAATTAAGCTTACTGCGGCGTCATCTTCCATCCACTCAGTAGAGAACATTTTGGCCCTTGAAACATTGCCCGAGATACCAGCGCAAAGATTGGAGGTGGAAACGTGTATCGCAACATTGCGGATGACATTGGAGGTTTCGACGGATGGAAGCGAGCTTCCCCACATTCTGCTTAGCCGCATTTAGTTTGACCAATGTCACAAACTTGCGAAATCGTCTGAGACTGAGCGTATTGAAAGTTCATCTTTCACCAACGGTGAAGCTTCACGATGTCTACAATTACTGCTACAGCTATCCAAAGCTCATATCCTCCCATCCTTCCACTCTCCTTCAATGCCAATCAACCCAAAACCATCCGCCTGTACCCCCTTTCGAACTATACCTTTGGCACCAAGGAGAACCAGCCGGAAGAAGACCCCTCCGTCCTCGCACGCCTGAAGCGCCTAGAAGAGCACTATGAGCAATACGGAATGCGAAGAACTTGCGAAGGTATCCTAGTCTGCCATGAGCACAACCACCCTCACATCCTCATGCTTCAGATCGCGAACGCGTTCTTCAAACTCCCCGGTGACTATCTGAAACCCGAGGATGATGAGATCGAGGGCTTTAAGGCGCGCCTGAACGAGAGGTTGGCACCAGTCGGCTCGCAATTCACCGGCGAAGGCGTCAATGAGGAGTGGGAGATCGGTGACACTCTGGCGCAATGGTGGAGACCGAATTTCGAAACGTTTATGTACCCGTTCATCCCAGCGCATGTGACACGACCAAAAGAATGCAAGAAGCTCTACTATATTCAACTTCCGCAACAAAGTATGTACATCGATCATGTTCCTAGGCTGTCACTAACGAAAACAGAGGTCCTCAGTGTCCCTAAGAACATGAAGCTCCTAGCTGTTCCACTTTTCGAACTGTACGATAACACTCCCAGATATGGCCCGCAATTATCGGCAATTCCGCATCTCCTTTCTCGCTACAATTTCGAGTTTGTCGATGAGAAGGGTCAGGTAGTAGCTGTGACGCCAGGAGGAGGGCCTGACGAGAGTTACATGCCAAAAGCAAAGGTGTTAGCTGGCGGAGATGAAGCGAAAGAAGAAGAGCTGCAAGAGAATGGATACTGAAAGATTGTTGAACTGCATGGCATGGAGTTTGGCTGGCGGGCGTCAGGAAGTGGCTTGAAAAGTACCGTCAAAATTGGAGATACCATAGACGGCAGCGCATTTGTACTATGTAGAGGACATGAAAATGTAATGTAAATGTTTTGTGTATTAACTAGGGCATGAATTACGAAAACCGTAATATTCGAAACCTCAGCACTTCTGAAGTGCTGATATATAGAGAAA
>Ga0335075_10010700_pt1 | contig 13923 bp, 14 predicted proteins | sample Lox_Sample_24_FD_206723 | JGI IMG/M metagenome (GOLD analysis project Ga0335075, IMG submission 206723) | Soil microbial communities from Loxahatchee National Wildlife Refuge, Florida, United States - Lox_Sample_2.4 | ecosystem: Environmental > Terrestrial > Soil > Wetlands | place: USA...
ATCGAGATTTTCGGCGCTGACGACGATATGGACACGAACGTCCGGATACGAGGCTCGAAACGCGCACACAAGCGGGGTGAGCAAGGCATCGATATTAGGGGGCGCGCACAGCCGCAGCACCCCTGACACGCTGAATATGTGATTCGACACGATGCCGTTGACCGCGTCACGGAGCTCGACGGTATGGCGCGCGTGCGTGAGCACCTCGGACCCGATATCGGTGAGCCGCAGACTGCGGGTGGTTCGCTCGAGCAGACCCACTCCCAGCTGATCCTCGAGCTCGGCAATTCGACGGCTGACGGTCGCAACCGGCATGTTCAACCGCCGGGCAGCCTCGGAGAAGCTGCTCGCCTCTACGACCTTGGCGAAGATCACCAGCGAATTGAGATCCATGTTAATCCCAAAAGATCAAGCACGTCTCGCGGCTGGGGCACAAAGCTCAGAACGGCCGGCGGGTCGGCCCGGGCGGCAGGGAGCGCCTCTACGTGGCAAATCTATCGCGGCGGACTCCTAAGGACAATCTCGTCCGGGTATGCCTCTCCTCCTCCTTTTGCGCCCGGAGAGCGAAATCGCCGGGTCGGCGAGCACGGTATGGGATTGTTCCAATTCCGGGAGACAGTTTCCCGAAGCCGGCTCGTGCCCGTCCGGCACCCAAGCATTCCGTGCGATATGCTCAGGCTACGTCCTGAACTGGCCGCATCGCACCGCAGAATGTGCGTCTGTAGGTATCGCCGGGTGTCTTCTGTCACTACCGGATGCATCCGAATGATCACCATTGGTGCAGCGTTGCTCTTGCAGATTGCGCCGAGCGCGCATGCCCTGACCCCCGGCGTCGATCTCAGCCAATATGGCCACCGAAGCTGGCGGTACAGGGACGGCTACTTCAACGGAACCCCGCTCTCCATTGCCCAGACGAGCGACGGGTACCTGTGGATCGGCACTTCCGAAGGTCTCGAGCGCTTCGACGGAGTGCGATTCGTGCCCGTGTCCTTCCCGAAAGGCGAGGCGCTCCCCTCTACCGAGATCTGGTCACTGGCCGGCGCGAGCGACGGCAGCCTCTGGATCGGAACAACGCGGGGTATTGCCCGTCTTGCGCACGGACAGCTGACAACCTATCCCGCTGCAGGCAGCAATAGGATCTACCAACTGACGATTGCCCCTGATGGCACCGTGTGGGCTGCGCTCGAAAACTTCGACCCAGCGGGCCATGGGCTGTGTGCGATCAACCGCGGCAAGGTGCGCTGCTTCGGCGCCGCGGAGGGGATCTCGAATCCCGCGAGTGCTGTCGCCGCGGATCGCGGGGGGTCCGTCTGGCTCGGTCCACCGACGGCCGTGGAACGATGGACGCCTGCTCCAGGCAAAGTCAGCCGATTCAACTTGCCGGCGCTTACGGGCAATGCGGACATGGACGGAGTCACCGGTTTGGCCGTCGATCACGATGGGTCAATTTGGGTCGGCTTGAGCCAAACGGGTCCGAGTCCGAGTCTGCTCAAGATCACCAACGGAGTCCTCACCCCAGCCCACTTCGAGGGCATCGATGTCAACGGTCTCGTCATTCACCGACTTCTTATCGACAGCAACGACGCTCTGTGGATCGCGACTGCAGAGCATGGCGTCCTTCGGGTGATCGGTCGTCGCGGAGAACGTTTCAGCGAGATTGATGGACTGACGAGTTCCTTCGTCACGAGCCTATTCGAGGACCATGAAGGCGACATCTGGGTCGCCACCAGTGGTGGTCTCGATTGCTTCTACGACACGGCCGTCATCTCCGTTTCAAAGGCCGAGGGCCTAAACGTCGTTGAGGTGGATGGCCTCGCGGCAACGCGATCTGGAAACATCCTGATCAAGACCGGCGCAGGTCTCAAGGTCATGAGCCCCCAAGCCGGCACGATTGCGAGCGATCCCCTTCTTTCCAGCGGCCAGATCTCGGGCCTCTACGAGGATCCCCTCGGGGGCCTCTGGGTAGGCGATGACAACCAGCTCCTTCTGGAGAGCGGTCATCACTTGACCCGGATTCCTGCCCCGCATCATCAGGCGTTTGGTTTGACGAACATTGCGGGGGACGGGAGAGGAATCATATGGGTTGACTCCTTAAGAGGCTTCAATCGCTATCTCGACCGGATCCGAAACAGTCGAGTTGCCGCGGAGTTCTCTTCCGAAACCGTACCTCCGGCGCACGACATCGTCGGCAGTCCCTCCGGCGGCGTGTGGCTGAGCCTCTTGACTGGAGATATCGCTTACTTCGACGGTTCGAGGGTCCAGGCATTCCGCTTCAGACACGGGACGAAAGACACCGCCCATCAAATCATTGTGGCGACGGACGGAACCGTGCTCGCAGCGACCACCTATGGCCTAATCGGCGAGCGCGCCGGGGTCGAGCGCGTACTGAATCAGGGCAATGGTCTCCCCTGTACCGCTATCTTCTCATTGGTGCTCGATCTCAAGGGAAACCTCTGGATGTCGGCCGACTGCGGTCTGATCGAAATCACCGCCCGGCAACTGGTGCGCTGGTGGGTGCATCCCAACGTCCGCATCGCGACGCATCTGTACGATGCCACCGACGGGGCGCAGCCGGGCTTCACCCCGTTCCACGGAGCCGCTCGATCGAGCGATGGGCGACTCTGGTTCGCGAACGGTTTCGGCCTCCAGACGATCGATCCCGCACATATCCCGCGCAACGCCGTACCGCCTCCGGTGCATATCGAGCAGATCATCGCCGATCGGCGCGCGTATGCCCCGATCGACGGCCTGCGCCTGCCGGCACTCACTCGGGACCTTGAGATCGACTACACCGCCTTGAGTTTCGCGGCGCCAAGAAAAGTCGCATTCCGCTACCGGCTAGTGGGTCACGATCCCAATTGGGTCGATCCCGGGATCCGCAGAGAAGCCTTCTACAACGACCTCGCCCCCGGGCAGTATGTGTTCCGCGTTATTGCGGCCAACAACAGCGGCGTCTGGAACCGGGTAGGAGCGGAGCTCCCGTTCTACATCGTGCCGGCGTTCTACCAAACCTTGTGGTTTAAGATCAGTGTCGCCTTGGGGGTCCTCGCGATATTGTGGCTCGCATATCTAGCGCGGATTCGCGCGGCAACCGCGGCGGTCCACGAGCTGATGGGCGAGCGCATGATGGAGCGCGAGCGGATTGCGCGCGATCTTCATGACACGTTGCTACAAGGCTTCCAGGGAGTTCTCTTGAGAATCCACGCCGTGGTGAGGCAGCTTTCGGATCCGAAGCGAGCCGAGGCGAGTCTCGCGGCGGCTCTGGAGCGGGCCGATCAGGTCTTGACGGAGGCCCGCCTGAAAGTCCGAGACCTCTTACCCGAGGATGATGCGGCGCTCGAGCTTTCCGAGGAACTCAAGAACTTCGGCAAGGTGTATGTGGAAGGGTCGTCTGTGGATTTCCGTGCGGCTGCCACCGGCTCACCGCGCCCTCTGCGACCACCGCTTCGATACGAGTTTCTTCGTGTCGGTCGGGAGGCCGTCATCAATGCGTTCTTGCACGCTCAGGCCACATCCATCGTCGTAGCGGTCAACTATGGCCGCTCAGTCCTAACGCTCGAGGTGAGGGACAATGGACGCGGAATACCGTCGGACCTCAAAGGCGATGGGCGGCCCGACCACTGGGGATTACGAAACATGCGGGCTGTAGCCCATTCCATCGGAGCGACCCTTTCAATCCGCGATGAAGTCCCTTCTGGGACAGCTGTTACGCTGTCGATTGCGGCTGAGCGCGCCTATGCCCAAAGTGCGTGCGCCGCAGTATTGCAAGCATTCAGGCGAATCACCGGCCGACGCGAAAAGGGGCCGGACGCGGGTGGGTAGGAATGACCATCAAGGATCTCAACGCACTGATCATCTTCGCCAAGGTCGTGGAGGCCAAGAGCTTCTCGGAAGCGGCGCGACGCCTGAGGATGCCGATATCCACAGTGAGCCGCCGGATTCTTGAACTCGAGGACCAGCTCGGCGTTCGGCTCCTCGACCGGTCCACGCGGCTGCTGCGGGTCACAGACCTCGGCGCCGAGGTGCTCGAGCGCGGCAAACTCGGCGCTGAGCTCAGCGAGGCCGTCGATAATCTCATCCTGACTCGAACGTCCGCGGTGTCCGGCAGCCTGCGACTCTGCGCACCGCCGAGCATTTCCGAATCCCTCATCGAGCCTGTGGTGAGCGCCTTCCAGGCGTCTTATCCGAACGTGCGGGTTCAAGTCCTGATCACCGAGCGCATCGTCGATCAAATTGCGGACGACGTGGACATCGAATTCAAAGTCGGGACCTCTACCGATCCGTCGCTCGAGGCGCGAACGCTACTCACTTATCGGCACCAAGTCGTGGCCAGCCCCGCATATCTCGCCAACTGCGAGCCGCCGAAGACACCTCAGGACCTCTCGAAGCACCGCTTGCTGGCGTTCTCTTTTTGGAAGCCTCACTACGGCTGGACATTCCTTCACTCCAGCGGAAAGTCCCGGGAGACGCTCGCTTTTCAGCCGTTCATCGCCATGAATGATTACGCAGGACTGCTTGTCGCCCTGCTGCAAGGCGCGGGCATCGGCGAGCTACCGCCCATCGTGCAACCGGGCCCCCTGCGTGACGGAAAACTCCTCGAAGTCATGCCGGACTGGCACCTTCCCGTATTCCATCTGACGATCGCGCATGTGCGCGAACGTCATCTACCTCGTCAGGTGCGATTGTTTAAGGAGTTTGCCACGCAGCTCGTGCCAACGCTTTTTCCATCCCTGCCGACTTGAGCGTCACGTTCTCTCCACGGGCACGCGCCCCCTCCTAGCAACGGCCGACCCCAAAATCTGTAATTGCCCTTACAATCGGTCCAGGACATGAACGGAACTTACCGAGCTCAATCGGCGCTGATCGGGATGTGACCCGTCGGCCCCACATCCCACTCGAAATACACCAGCGCCGTCCGGCACTGGCTAGGCGCCCAGACATCGACGTCATCGAGCTTTGTCATCCAGCGCCGCTCGATTTCCGTCGCACATTGATTCACCTCGCTGTGGATCAGCACCCTCGCGATCGCATAAGTATTCTCCTTGCCATACTTCCGCGTAGCCGCGGCAACCAGCGCACTATGGTTTGACTCGTTTATCCGCTTGGTGGTTTGGTAAACATCCATGACGTACGCCTTGACGAGCTCGACGTCGGCGTGGGTGGAAGGGTTGCTGTGATGACCCGGCACCAGAACGTCAAAAGGATACGCCAGAATCTGATCGAATACCTTGAAGTACTCATTCATGTTCTGAGTCAGGTCAAAGCCCATGAACGGTACCGATCCGGCTGACATCGCATCAACCGCCATCAGAACTCGCTGCCTCGGGAAGTATATGAAAAGATCCCCGGGCGGCGAGTGCCAGTAGCCGACCTTAAGCTGCGCGACCATTGAGCCCACGACCAAGGTCTCGCGATGGTCGAAGACGCTCGTTGGGACCGGCCGTGCAGGATCCCTCATTTCCCGAAGGAATCGGGCCACTCCCGCCTCCGCCACGATCTTGATTCCGGGACTCTCGCGTAGTATCAGGCCAGCACCGCCGATGTGATCGACGTGGCAGTGCGAGTAGACCAACATGATAATGGGTTCTCGAGTCATACTCCGCACGGCCTGAACAATATGCTGTGCGAACGACGGCGGCGCGTCAAACAGCACCACCCCCTTGCCTGTCGTCACGAACAGCGACTGGTACCCGCCGTCGGTGATCATGTAGATATCCGGTTTAAGTTCCCTCACCAAATAGCCGATCTTCGGATTTACGACCCAGGCTCTCGCCATTACCTGCGGCAGGAGGGGCGCGAAGGTCGGCAGCGTGAGATCTCTCGCCACCGCCGCAACTTCCAATGACGACGCTCCGATTATCAACAGACACGCAAGGATGTGTAATCGCCGCATGAGACACCTCATTTTCGATGATTTTGCGCTCAATACCTGACGTGTACGCCAGGACGCCACAACGGAATCAGGAGCTCGCGCTAGGTCAGCACCACAATCTTCCCACCGGCCCTGTTTTCCTCCATGCACCGATGAGCTTCAGCGATTTCGTCCAATCTGAAGGTCTTGCCGACTTGAACGCGAAGCTTGCCGGCGGCTACGTCCTGACACAGCTCATCAAGCGGCGTCAGCATGAAATCCTCCGCGCCACCGTCATAGGTGGTGAGCCGCACTGCGGTGGGGATTGCTTCCATGGGGCTGAAGTTGTCGAAAGACCACTTATTTCCGACCATCCCGGTGAGGCACACGACCCCGCGCTGCCGGGCGCAGCGTAAGGAATCAAGCAGGGTCGTTGTTCCGACAAGCTCGAGGACTTTGTCCACCCCACCGGGAGAGATCTCCCGCACCTGCTCTGCGATCGAGCCTGTGTCGATAAACACCTGGTCCACACCGCTCTCGCGGAGCAATTTTTCGCGATTCGGGTTGCGAGTCGTCGCGGCGACGAAGGCGCCGTGCCTCTTTGCGATGGCAGCGCCGGCGAGACCGACTGAGGTGGTGCCGCCTCGAATCAGCAGGCGCTCACCCTGCTCCACGCGAAGGGACTTAAAGAGCGACCCCCACGCGGTTTGCAGCATTTCCGGGAGGGCGCCGAGGACATTCCACCCCAGCTCCGTTTTGACCGTCTGGACCTGAGTGACTGGCACACAGGTGAATTCGGCGTAGCTGCCGTCGAACTCACGGCCCATCCCCCCCATCGCGGTCGCGACCCTATCCCCGGATGAGAATTCACTTCCGGGCGCGGTCTCCACCACTCCCACCGCCTCGATGCCGAGAATGCGCGGGAATTTGACACTCGGCGAGAGCCCCAGTCGGGTGAAGAGCTCCGAGCGATTCAGGCCGAAGGCCTTGACCCGGATCAGCACTTCTCCCGCCTTCGGCGTTGGGATAGGGCGATTCTCGAGCTTGAGCACCTCCGGACCGCCCGCCTCATGGATTACCGCTGCTCTCATGGTGGTCATCTCGCTGCTCCTTAAGCCCGTCAGCTTCGACGATTGATCTATACGCGCTCGAATTCACCCGATGAGATGACTCCCTCGGCGATCTCGAGAGAGTCGACGGAGCCGTGCAGTTCGAGCGGACTGACGCCTGCGCCATGGGTCGTGAGGCCACCATGAACGGAGACTTTCCGAGCCGAGCCCCCGGGCTTGACGCTGAGCGCGATGGCCGAAAGAGTAACAACGACGCCCTTGACCAGTGACTTTCCCGTTCCACCGAAGGTTTCGATACCCCGGCGCACGATGATCTGACCCACCGGCTGACTGATTTGAATTCCCACGGCGCCGTCGGCATGTGTGGTGATGCGATCGAATTCCGCCAACTTCACCGTACCGGCGTAGACGTTAAAGCCCCGTGCGCCCTGCCCAAAGGTTTCGACAGGCGCGTTCGCTCGCAGCACGTTGATGCTGCCGAAGTTAACGAAACCGATGCCGCTCGGACCGTGGGAAGTCACCTTCTCCTCCGCGATCCACTCTCCGACGGCGCCCCAGTTGTCCAGAACCATGTCGTTCGCTCCGTACGTCGTAACCGGCCCGCGATTGCGTACCCGATCGACGAAGGCACCCGAAACGACAAACACAGCCCCTGTGATCCGATCGGGAGTGCCCGGTACGATCCCCCCATCGCTGTAGACGGCGCCTGTCTCGAGCCGACGAGCGATGAGTCGGCCTCCGGCATCGCCCGCTCCGCTCACGAAGATGCCGCTCCCCCGGACCGGCGCACCGGCGCGCCCGCAACTCAGACCCACCAGATCTGCCGTGATGGTGACATCGCGGTCGGCCTGCTGATTCCACAAGGTAAAAGCACCGGGTATCACCTCGACGCCGAAGCCCTTAGGGCGGAGCTCCTCGTCGCGGCAGTCCGCGGACAGAATGTCCAGCTGGTCGACCTCGACGTGGCCACCCCGGACCGAGTTCTTCGCGAGAAGCTGTACGAGCCCGCAGGTCCGCACGTTTCGGATGACGAGGCGGCCGAGTTGCTCGATCTCCGTATCATTGAACAGCGCGCGCCGATTCGGACTCGTACTGAGCTCCATACCCTCCACAAGATTATCTTTCGAGACCTGAAGTCCATCTTCGCCCGCCGAGAACCGCAGAGCGGCCGCAGAATTTGCCGCTCTCAGGGATTGTCCCGGTGCCAGACGCAGGCTCGGCACTCCGGTGAGTTCTGTCGTGACCGAAACCGCGCGGACGGACGTGTCGGCGACGGCGGCAAGCAGCTCACCAACCGTAGAGACTTCGCGGTCCTCGATAGCCATCGCGTACTCGTGGACTCAGGGGACGAAGACCACCATGCCAGCACCGCCGCTCTCGAGCCTGAGCGTCTCCGGCCCGCAGTGCTGATGGATGACGATCGCTGTCATCGCGCATGCCGTCGTATAGCCGATCATCCCGCGGCCGGCGGGTCGAGCTCGTGGATGATCGTTCGATGCTCGAGAAAATCATCGAGCGCCGAGATGCCGTTCAGCCGTCCGATTCCGCTCTGCTTGTAGCCGCCCTCTTCGGTTTCGTCGTAAACGATCGCCCAGTCGTTGATCCATACGGTCCCCGCCTGAAGCTGCCGCGCGATCCGCAGTGGCCGGTCCACGTTCGTCGACCAGACCGAGGCCGCCAGGCCGTATTGCGAATCATTGGCCAGCGCGACCGCCTCGTCTTCCGTATCGAACGCCTGCATCACGAGTACCGGTCCGAATACCTCCTCCTGTGCGATGGGCAGGGATTGATCGTGGATCTCGAGCAACGTCGGACGATAAAACGCCCCTTTGGCCAAGGCACCGTCTCTGCAAGTCCCGCCCCGCACGATGACGGTGGCGCCTGCCGCAATCGCCGCCTCCACGAGTCCATCGACACGCTCGACATTGGCCTTGTTGATCATCGGGCCCATTTCGCTCGTGGGGTCGGCGGCGGGTCCCACCTTCACGGACTGCAGGCGACTCGCCAGGCGCGTGCGCACCGTATCCAGGATCGGCCGGTGGACGAGAAGCCGACTGCCGGTCATGCAGAACTGGCCGGCGAAGACCGTAAGGGCCTTCTCCACTTTGGGCAGCGCCTTGTCGAGGTCGGCATCCTCGAACAGCAGCACTGGCGTCTTGCCACCGAGCTCCCCACCGAAGCGTTTCATGTTCTTGGCACACGCCGCCATGATTGCCTGCCCGGTTTTGGAGCTACCCGTGAGACTGATGACGGGCACGCCCGGCGAGTCAATGAGCGCACGTGCACCGGCGCTGCCCTTCTCCGTAAAAATGTTAATGACGCCCTTTGGAAGAGTGCGCACCTGGCTGAAAACTTCGCACATTCTGGCGTTGGTCTGCGCGGTGAAACCCGGGAGCTTGCCGACGGTGGTGCAGCCGGCGGCGAGCGCGGGCGCCAGGGAGCGGATGAAGAGGACCACGGGCGAATTCCACGGCGCGATGATCCCTGCGACCCCGGTCGGCTCGCGAAGTGTCATCGCGTAGCGCCCGGCCGAGGTTTCCATGGCGCGCCCGAAGTCGGTGAGCGCGAGCGCCGCGTAGAACCTGAGTTTGGAGGGTACCATGGATACTTCGAAACGGCCCTCGGGCCTTACCTTTCCGTTCTCGAGCGCAAGGATGTCAACCAGGTCTTCGGTGTGTGCCTCGAATCGATCCGCCATTTCATTCAGTACTTTCGCCCGCAAACGCCGGTTTTCGCGCCAATCCGTCTCCTCGAAGGCTTTGAGTGCCGCCGAGATCCCGGCCTTTGCTTCTACCTCAGATGCTTCTGTATAACTTCCAATCGTCTCACCCGTAGCGGGATCGAAGCTCTCTGCGCGATCGTGGGCTTCCACCCACTCACCGCCGATCCAATGACGCGCCTTGAGTTGAAGAGTCATGGTGGTGTTCCAGCGGGATTTGCACGCTCGACGCGCTAAGAGAAAAACTCCTCGCGACTCTTCGACCTACGCGGCCGGCGGGTTCGTCGGGGAGAAGCTATAGCGCGCAATGCGCCATTTCCCGTCCTCGCCCTTCTCGAAGATGAAGAGTTCTTGGTTCGCCTCCGCAGTAGTCTTGTCCGTGGAATGGTGGAGGGTCGTACCGGCGGAATTCGTGCGCACATACGCCCAGCGCGGCCCCATCACGACAAGTTCCGCGACGACAAATTTGACGTGGAATTTGAGTTCCCTGAACACCTTGTCATAGGCTTCCTCGACGGCTTCCCTGCCAACCGCCGATTGGCTGTAAGGCGGCATGAATACCCCATCTTCGGTGTAAAGCGGCAGGACCGCGGCCGTCTCACCCCCGTTCAATGCGCGGTTATAGGCCGCCAAGGTACTTCTGATTGCCGCTTTGTCGCTGGAAACCATACTTCGACTCAGCGCCGGAGCGCCCGTGGCCCACCCCGGCGCGGATCCCGCGAGAGCGACGCCCACTAAGACGGACACGGCCATCACCACGGTCTTGAACGAGCAGGCCGCCATGAACTGTCCCCTTGTTGCCCTCAGGCAAACAACCTACGCCAGCACTCGCTCGCCCAGTAGCCGTAAAAGACGGGAAGGAGAATTCCAAATATGGGATGATTTTCAAAACTGCGAGCTTTCCTCGGGGGGAGTGAGCCTGCGGAGATCGAGAAGTCCATGGCAGACCTCAACGCGCTAGTGGTGTTCGCGAGGGTTATTGAAGCGAACGGTTTCTCCGAAGCCGCACGGCGGCTCCGGGCGCCAATCTCGACGGTCAGCCGAAAGATCGCCGAGCTCGAGGATCAGCTCGGCGTTCGACTCCTCGAACGCTCGACCCGCAGCCTTCGGCTCACGGAACTCGGAACAGCGGTGCTCGAGCATGCGATGCGAACGGCCGAGCTCAGCGACTCACTCGAGAGCATCGTCACGAATCGCCTGTCGGATGTGTGCGGTACTTTGCGGCTATCCGCACCGCCGAGCATTACCGACACCCTGCTGATGCCGCTCATCACCGCATTCCAGGCCTCATACCCCAATGTGCGCATCCAGCTACTGGTGACGGAACGGTACATTGATCACATTGCCGAAGGTGTGGATTTCGTATTCAGAGTGGGTGCGCTGAGGGACTCCTCGCTGGTCGCAAGGCGGATACTCTCGTATCGACATCAGCTCGTGGCGAGCCCCTCCTACTTGAGCGACCACGGATTTCCCGTTCAGCCGCAGGATCTGCTCGAGCACCGTCTGCTGGCGTTTTCGTACTGGAAACAGGACAGCAGCTGGACCTTCGTTCACAAGAATGGCAAGGATCGCGAAACTCTGCCCCTTCAACCATTCCTGTCGATGAACGACTTCGCCGGCATCGCTCCGGCGCTACTTGCTGGCGTCGGCATCGGAGAGCTCCCCCCGATCGTGAAGCCCGAACTGTTGCGCAGCGGTCGGCTCGTCGAGGTGATGCCGGACTGGCGCTTCAGGACCTTGGATCTGTCGCTGATTCACCTCGGAAACCGCCATATCTCGAAGCCCTGCAGGCTCTTCAAAGAGTTCGCCACCCAGATGGCTCCGACCCTCTTCGCCGCTCTGCCCGCCTGAGACGGCTTTGAGATCCGCCGAAACTCCTGTTGTTTCAGATACGGGAAAGTCATTTTCATCTGGGTACGCTAACCACCTTTGCTGCGCTCCGGTATAAGAGCGCACGACTTTCGCGAAATCGCGGCGGAGAGGTTTCATGCTCAGTCCGACCGAAGTCCTGTCCTCAATACTCGCGAACCCCAAGGACCTCGAGCACGTCCGATCGCTCGTCACTCCGGACGTCACCTACGTTTCCCTGAACTACGATAACCCTGATCTGAAAAAGATCATGCCCTGGGCGGGCACTTCGCACGGCCCGGAGAGCATCGTACGGACTTTCATCGACGTCGGCCGATACTGGAAAGTGGAGTCATTCGAGCCCCAAGCGGTCTTCGGCTCCGACGTCTACGCAGCGATGTTCGGGAGGTTCACGTACCGATCCGTATTCCTCTCAAAGCTGGTGACCACGCCGTTTGCGGTTTTCGCCAAGGTTGAGCGCGGCCGCTGCAGCTACCTGCAATTCATGGAGGATACGTTTGCCACGGGAGCCTCGTTCCGAAGCGGCGGCAGCTGGACCTTCCAGAGCGATCCCGATGGAGGGCGCGTTATAGTGTAGTGTGGGACGAAGCGCCTTGCGCCGCAGCTTGGCGCAGCGCAAAGTTACCGCCACGGCGTCGTGGTCGACTCTCACGCTCACCGCCCGCAGTGTGGCGTCGCCATCGGGCTGCAGTTGACAGAACTGTAGGCGGACGAGAACCACAGCTTCGGTAAGACTGACCCGAAAAATGGGGCGAGACCATGACCAAGCGGCACGAACCTGTTCGCGGGACCAATCCGGCGGCCAAACCGAGTGGTGACGGCTGTGTCGAATGCCTCGCCTCCGGGGGATGGTGGCTACATTTGCGCCGTTGCGCCGAATGCGGCCACATCGGCTGCTGTGACAGTTCGCCGAGCCAGCACGCGTCCAGACATGCTGCCGTCACCGGGCACCCAGTAGCCGCGAGCTTCGAACCCGGCGAGAATTGGTTCTGGGACTATGAGCGAGAGGAAATGGTGAATGGTCCCGAGCTCGCGCCGCCTCGGGCCCATCCGGAAGATCAGCCCGTGCCGGGTCCCGCCGGCCGCGTGCCGCGCAACTGGCGGAATCTTCTGCACGAATAGGCATCGCGTTGGCCGCGGGAGCTCCGTATGAAAGCGACAAGCTTTAAAGCCGATATTCTGCCTTTCTTTACGGAGCGCGACATTCGCGCGATGAGTAAGGCGTTCAATTTAGGCAGTTACGAGGACGTCAGGGCGCATGCGGCCGTGATTTATGACCGTATTCGCGGAATAGGCGGCGCGGTAATGCCACCTCCCCCACCACGAGGAGAAGGTCCCTGGACTCAAGCGCGAATTGAGCTGTTTGCCCAATGGATCGCGGGAGGGTGCCAACCCTAGTTTCCGGAGGTTAAAATGGACGAGACGAATCAGAGTCAATGCGATTTTGTGGTGACCAATACGCTCATCGTCAGGGACATAGGGCAGTCGGTTGCCTTCTACCGCGACGTTCTCGATGCGAAGGTACTACGGGAGGGTGAACCGACGTTTCTGCGGTTCGGAAATATCTGGCTTACGATCAACGGCGGAGGCGGCCCGACCGACGACAAGCCAGCAGTTGTCGCCTCCCCTCCACGAGACCCCAATGTGCTCAGTATATTTTTGAACCTTCGCGTAACGGACATCAAGCGCTGCTACGAGCTTTGGTCTCAGCGAGGTGCGAATTTCATCACCGAGCCAAAAGTGCATGCGACCGAGTTGCGATGCTATCTGCGCGACCCGGACGGGTATCTCATTGAGGTTGGGCAAACGACCATGACCGCAGGTCCATTGGACTTGTACAAGTAGAGGCGGACCGGCGGAATTCTTGCCCAGCGAGTTGGTGGCGCAGACTTTCGAAAGTAGCCTGTAGAACCGAGGTCTACTCCAGGTACTGGTGGCACGCTTTGGAGGAAACATGTCGAAGATCGTCTACGAAGTCGTTCAACACGACGGCGGTTGGGCTTATCGGGTGAATGGGACCTATTCCGAAGCCTTTGCTTCTCATGATCTAGCTCGCAAGGCCGCCAAGCGTGCCGCTCAAGAGCAGGTCACCGTAGGGGAAACAACGGTGATCTCATACGAAGACGAGAAAGGCCACTGGCACCACGAGGTGGCGAGCGGTGACGATCGGCCCGAGACCGGCGTTGAAGGCTGAGGTAGATCGAGGACCGGAAAGGCTGCTGTGACTTGGGCTGGTGGCATAATCAGCCTACGCTCTGTCCACTCCCATCCATCGGAAGCAAGCACTCGGCGGGGGTAACTATGGGGGAACATGTGCTTCACGCCGATTCTCTCCTGAATCAAATCAACTGCTTGGTGGTGCTTTAGGTGCCTCTCCCGGGCACCAATAATTCTTTATTTTTCAATAGTTTAGT
>Ga0335075_10010701_pt1 | contig 13921 bp, 8 predicted proteins | sample Lox_Sample_24_FD_206723 | JGI IMG/M metagenome (GOLD analysis project Ga0335075, IMG submission 206723) | Soil microbial communities from Loxahatchee National Wildlife Refuge, Florida, United States - Lox_Sample_2.4 | ecosystem: Environmental > Terrestrial > Soil > Wetlands | place: USA: Florida...
TCGCGCATTCATGCAGGAGATGGATTCGCTTGCCCACGCGCTCGATCCATCGCGCGTCACCTCTTTCCGCCGCTGTGACTTTGCCCGTGACATCCCCGACGTTTATTCGCCGTCGATCTGGGATGGCTGGTATCGCGGCGTCTATACCGATTATGAAAAGTCCATCACCGCCGCCCACGACCAGACGAAACACTTCGTTCATATTGAGTGGGGAGCCGACAGCCACGCCGGCCGGCACTCCGAGCTGCCCGACGAGCAGCTGTCGCAGCCGGGCTCGAACGGCCTCGGCTTCGACTATGTTCCCGGTCCCGGCGCGCCGAAGGTATCCCGCGATGCCAACTGGACTGAGACCTACGCGTGCAATCTCTTTGACTGGCACCTCAAGGTGCAGGAGACGCTGCCCTGGCTAACCGGCTCCGCCATGTGGGTCTTCAAGGACTTCACCACCCCTCTGCGCGCGGAAAATCCCGTTCCGCGCATCAACCAGAAAGGCGTTCTCGAGCGCGACATGACCGTGAAGGAGGGTTACTACGTCTTCCAGTCATACTGGAGCGAAGAGCCAATGGCCCACATTTATGGCCACTCCTGGCCGGTGCGCTGGGGCGCGGAAGGCGAGCCGCGCATGGTCAAGGTCTACTCCAACTGTCCGTCTGCCGAGCTCTTCGTCAACGGAAAATCCGCAGGCGTGCGTCATCGCGACAGCCAGAACTTTCCCGCCGCCGGCCTGCGCTGGATGGTCAACTTCGCTCCCGGCAAAAATCGTCTCCGCGTCGTCGCGACCAAAGGCAGCTCGACCGTAAACGATGAAATTGAGCTGGAGTATCAGACGGCCAAGTGGGGCGCGCCGGCCAAGTTGACGCTGGCCGAAATTGCCCGCGACCCAAACATGGTGACCGTCGAGACAAAACTCTACGATGCAAACAGCGTTCTCTGTCTCGACGCAAAGAATCCTGTGCGCTTTTCGCTCGCCGGCGCAGGCAGGCTCATCGACAACCTCGGCACTCCGGATGGCTCGCGTCTGGTGCAGATGTACAATGGCCGGGCGCGCATCTCGATCGAACGGAATGCCGGTCCCTCGACTGTTGCGGTCGAGAGTCCGGGCATCGCGCCTGCGTTTCTTTCCATTTCCTAGCGGAGCGTGTCTCAAGAATGAATCGCCGCAATTTCTGCCTCTCTGCCGCCGCCTTCGCGAGTCCGGTCCGGCGCCGCGCCTTCGCTGCCGTTGCCGCTGCAAATTCGCCCTTGATCACCGCGCATGAGATCGCCCGCATCGACCGCGACCGTATTCTGCGCGCCGCAAACGAATATCTGTCACAGCCGCCGATCACCATCACGGCTTCTTCGTCACCGCGTAGCCATGGCGGCAAACACGATTACTTTTCCGAAGGCGATTACTGGTGGCCCGATCCCAAGAATCCCAACGGCCCCTATGTCCGACGCGACGGCTACTCCAATCCTGCCAACTTCAACGATCATCGCGAGGCGCTCATCCGTCTCAGTCTCCAGGTCCCCGCGCTCACGGCCGCCGCGCTGATCACCGGCGACAAGCGCTACGCACGTCACGCCGCGTTGCACCTGCGCGCATGGTTTCTCGATCCTGCCACTCGGATGAATCCCTCGCTCGACTACGCTCAAGCCATCTGGGGTATTACCCCCGGCCGCGGCACCGGCATCATCGACACCCTGCATTTGATCGAGGTGAGCCGCGCCGCCATGCATCTCGGCAGGCAGAACGTTTTTACTGGAGCGGAGTTCGCCGCCCTGCGCGATTGGTTCGCGCAGTATCTCAACTGGATGAGCACATCGAAGAACGGCAAAGAAGAAGAGGCCGCCAAAAACAATCACGGCACCTGCTGGGTGGCGCAGGCCGCTGCGTTCGCCGCCTTCACCGGCAACCCGGATACGATGGCGCTCTGCCGCGACCGCTACAGAAACAACATCCTGCCCGATCAGCTTGCACCGAACGGCAGCTTTCCGCTCGAGCTGGCCCGCACCAAGCCTTACAGTTACTCGCTCTTTGATCTTGATGTGCTGGCCATTGTCTGCGAAATCGCATCGCTCCCCGGCGACACACCTGACAACCTCTGGCAGTTCGCACTGCCGAACGGCAACCGCTATCAGAAAGCCGTCGACTTCATGTTTCCCTTCATTCAGGACAAGAGCAAGTGGCCTTATGCGCACGATGTCGAATACTTCGACGATCTGCCCAACCGCCAGCCCAGCCTGCTCTTCGCGGGACTTGCCTATCGTGAGCCAAAATACATCGCACTCTGGCGTACACTGCCGCCCGATCCAAAGACTGCGGAGATCATTCGTAATTTTCCCGTGCGCCAGCCACTTTTGTGGGTCACTCCTGTTTAGCTCATGCGCCGCGAGCGCACGCCGGCTATGTGATACGATTCCGTGGTTACGCCAATTGATCAACGGGAGCAGGCATGAACGAGCGCAGGGTCGGAGTCATCATGAACGGAGTCACCGGCCGCATGGGGCTCAATCAACATCTGATTCGCTCCATTCTTGCTATTCGCCGGCAGGGCGGTGTAACTCTCAGCGACGGCAGCGCGCTCATGCCCGATCCCATCCTGGTGGGCCGCAATGTAGAAAAACTGAAAGCCATCGCCGCCGCGCATGGCATCGCCCGCTGGAGCACCGATCTTGCGCAGTGCCTCGCCAACCCTGACGACCACATCTATTTCGACTCCGGCTCAACCGGGCAGCGCGAGCAGAATGTCATGCAGGCCATCGAGGCAGGGAAGCACATCTACTGCGAAAAGCCGCTCACCACCAGCTTCGCAGGCGCGTTGTCGCTGACGCGCGCCGCAGAAAAAGCGCGTGTGAAGCACGGCGTTGTGCAGGACAAGCTTTTTCTGCCCGGCATCCGCAAACTGCGCCGGCTCATCGACTCGGGATTTTTCGGCCGCATCCTCTCCGTGCGCGGCGAATTCGGCTACTGGGTCTTTGAGGGCGATTGGCAGCTCGCGCAGCGCCCTTCGTGGAACTACAAGAAAGAGCTCGACGGCGGAATCATTTTCGATATGTTCTGCCACTGGCGCTACGTCCTCGACCATGTCTTCGGCGCTGTGCAATCTGTCTCCTGCACTGGAGCTACACACATTCCCGAGCGCTGGGACGAAAGCGGCGCGCAGTACAAGTGCACTGCGGACGACGCGGCCTACGGCATGTTTGAGCTGGCCGGCGGCATCTTCGCGCAGATCAATTCCTCCTGGGCTACGCGCGTCTATCGCGATGAGCTTTTTGCGCTGCACGTCGATGGCACCGATGGCAGCGCCGTTGCCGGCCTGCGCGAGTGTAAAGTGCAGCATCGAGTCAACACTCCGCGGCCCGTATGGAATCCCGACCTTCCCAACCCATTCGACTTTCGCAGCCAATGGGCCGCAATCCCCGATAACGCAGACTTCGACAATGCATTCAAGGTGCAGTGGGAGATGTTCCTCCGCCACGTCGCATCCGATGCACCCTTCCCGCATAACTTTCTTGACGGTGCGCGCGGCGTGCAGCTCGCCGAGCTCGCCACGGCTTCATGGCGCGGTCGCTGCTGGGTCGATGTGCCGGAGATTTCTCTCGACACGCAGACCGCTGCGTGACCTGATCGGAAGCTTCACAAAGGCAGAATGCATGGCAGACAAGGCGCGGCTCTCGCTGAACCAGATGACGACAGCCAACTGGAGCATAGCGCAGGCCGTGGAGGGCTGTGCGCGCCATGGCATTCCGTCCATTGCGTTGTGGCGGCACAAGATTGAGGAGACCGGGCTCGACACATGCGTTCGTCTCGTCCGCGATGCCGGGCTGCATGTTTCCAGTGTCTGTCGCGGCGGAATGTTTCCCGCGCCCACCGAGCAGGAGCGCAGGCAGCGCATCGAAGACAACTTTCGCGCAGCCGACGAAGCCGCCGCGCTCGATGCGGACGCATTGGTGCTGGTGGTTGGGGGATGCGCCGGCGTCGCTCTCAGCGCCGCGCGCACCATGGTCGCCGACGGTATTGCCGCCCTGGTTCCATATGCACGCGAACGCGGCGTACGTGTCGGGCTTGAGCCGCTGCATCCCATGTATGCCGCAGACCGCTCCGTACTCAACACGATCGATCAGGCGCTCGATCTCGCGTCGCATTACCCGGCGAACGAAGCCGGCATCATCCTCGACACCTTTCACATCTGGTGGGACCCGCGAGTTGCAGAACTGATTGCGCAGGCCGCCGGCAGAATCTATGGCTTTCACGTCTCCGACTGGCTCAACCCGCTGCCCGATGTTCTGCTCGGCCGTGGCCTCATGGGCGACGGCGTCATCGACAATCGCGGTTTGCGTGGACTGGTTGAGCGGGCCGGCTACAACGGACTGATCGAAGTTGAAATCTTCAACCAGGCTTTATGGGACACCGATCCCGACACCGTGCTTGCACAGGTCATCGAACGATTCGAAAAGTTTGTCTAGCAGGAGCAGATTCAGGTGCGATCAAACGAAGCACTCAGGCCGCAAGACCTTGTCGCAGACGTCAAGCGCGCTGCTGCGCTGGCCGCTGCCAAAACGCTTCGTCTCGATCGCCGCTGGAGTGCGGCCGACGGCGCCCCTGTCTTTACCGTTGCCGGCAAATACACGGCGCGCAGCTGGACGCAATGGACGCAAGGCTTTCAGTACGGCAACGCGCTGCTCTGCTTCGATCTCAGTGGCGATCCGGAACTGCTCGCGGTTGCAAAGCGTCATGTCGGGGCCGACATGGCCGAGCATCTTACCCACACCGGCGTGCACGATCACGGCTTCAACAACATTTCCACGTACGGTCAACTGCGCAGGCTCATGATGGAAGGGCGCATCGAGGCCAATGAATGGGAGCTGCGCTTCTATGAGCTGGCTCTCAAAGTGAGTGGCGCCGTGCAGGCCGCCCGCTGGACAAGCCTTTCCGATGGCCTAGGCTACATTCACTCGTTTAATGGCAGCCATTCTCTGTTTATTGACACCATGCGCACGCTACGCATCTGCGGTATCGCGCATCGGCTCGGCCACGCTCTCGTGGGTGAGCAGGATACACGCGTAAGCCTGCTCGATCGCGTGCTCGCGCACGCAAAAGTCTCTGCGCAGTTCAACATCTACTACGGTGAAGGGCGCGACAGCTATGACATTCCCGCACTCCGCGGCCGCACCGTGCACGAGGCCATCTTCAATCCCGCGAGCGGTGCGTTTCGCTGCCCGTCTTCGCAGCAGGGCTACTCGCCCTTCACCACGTGGACGCGCGGTCTAGCCTGGGCCATGCTCGGTTTTGCCGAGCAGCTTGAATTCGTTCAATCGCTCGCCGAAAGTGAATTCAACTCGAACAGCATTTGTAGCCGGCGTGAAGCGTGCGCGATGCTGGAGCGCGCTGCCCGCGCCACCTGCGACTTCTATCTTGGTCAGGCCAGCGCGCTTGACGGCATCTGCTATTGGGACACCGGCGCTCCCGAGCTCGACCGTTTGCGCGACTGGCGCAGCCGCGCAGCCGAACCGGTCAACGACTTCGAGCCCGTTGACTCCTCCGCGAGCGCCATCGCTGCGCAGGGGCTCATCCGTCTCGGCCGCGCGCTGGGCGAGCCGGGCCGCATTTACACGCAGGCCGGCCTTACTGTGTTGCACCGGTTGTTGCAGGAGCCGTATCTCTCCACCGATCCCCAGCACGAAGGCATCTTGCTGCACAGCATCTATCACCGCCCCAATGGATGGGACCACGTTCCGCCCTCCGCAAAAATTCCACACGGGGAGTCTTCGATGTGGGGCGATTATCATTTGCTGGAAGCCGCGTTGCTCGTCGCCAGGCTCGCGGATGCGCGCTACTACACATTTTTCTAGTGCCTGCCGCCGCGCCGCGCAAAAGGAGGTCAAGATGCCGAATGAAAACAGAGTAGCGCTGGTGACAGGCGGATCGCGCGGCATCGGTTACGGCATCGCGCTCCGGCTCGCCGAGGCCGGTTTCACGCTTGCCATCTCAGGCCGCCGCACCCGAGGGCAGATCCAGCCAGCTCTCGACGCGGTTGCCGCACGCAGCCCTGGCTCCATCTACGTGCAGGCCGATGTCTCCAACGGGGCAGAGCGCGCAAATCTGTTGCTGGCCGTCGAAGAGCAGTTCGGCCGGCTTGACGTGCTGGTGAACAACGCAGGCATCGCGCCGCGTGTCCGCGCTGACATTCTTGAAGCGCATGAAGACAGCTTCGATGAGCTCATCGCAACCAATCTCAAGGGGCCGTATTTTCTTACCCAGGCTGTCGCCGCATGGATGATCCGCCAGCGCGCGCAGGACGCGTCCGTTTCTCGCTCGATCATCAATATCAGTTCCATCTCAGCCACTGTGGCCAGCGTCAACCGTGGGGACTACTGCATCTCCAAGGCAGGCATCGCCATGGCCACGCGGCTCTGGGCGGCACGTCTGGCTGAATACGGCATCGGCGTTTATGAAGTACGCCCCGGCATCATCGAAAGCGACATGACCGCCAGCGTGCGCGAGAAATACGATGCGCTGATCAAGGGCGGCCTTCTGCTCGAAAAACGCTGGGGCACACCAGACGATGTGGGCCGCGCCGTGCGCGCACTGGCCGCGGGCGATCTGCCCTACGCTACCGGCGCTGTTCTCATCGTCGATGGCGGCCTGACGCTGGAGAGACTCTAGCCATGCACCCGGAGAGCCTGCATGAGTGAGCCGCAAGCGGGCCCCGCGCGCACTTCACCTCAAACCCAACCCGGATGGCAGTTCGCCGTCTCTGCCGGAATTCTGGGCTGGATTCTCGATGCCTACTATTTCTTCGTTCTCATCTTTCTCGTCGATGTGCTGGCTGCGGACTTTCACGTTTCGAAGGCCGCTATCGTCTGGTCGATCACTATCACGCTGGCTACGCGTCCGCTCGGCGCGCTCGTGCTTGGCTCTCTTGCCGACCGCTATGGCCGCCGCCGTCCGCTCATCGCCTGCGTGCTCTTTTTCTCCATCGTCTCTGCCCTCACGCCCTTCGCGCCCAACTACACAGTGTTTCTGGTCCTGCGCGCACTCTACGGCATCGGCATGGGCGGCTATTGGGGCATCGCTGCATCGCTGGTCATGGAAAGCTCTCCGCAGCGCTGGCGCGGGCTCTTCTCCGGCATTTTGCAGTCCGGCTACTCGCTCGGCTACCTGCTGGCTGCGGTAGCCATTCCGCTTGTCGTGCCGCGCTATGGCTGGCACTGGGTCTTTCTCGGCGGACTCTTGATCGCCGCTCTCATCACCGTGCTCACCTTGCTCTCACCGGAGTCGCAGGCCTGGAAGAAGACGCAAGCCGCCGGGCTGGGCCAGATTGTGCGCGTCGTTCTGCAGCACAAAAAAGACTTCGCCTATCTCGCGGTGCTCATGTCGGTCGTCACCTGCCTGTCGCATGGAACGCAGGATCTCTACCCTGATTTTCTCAAGTCCGTGCACGGCTTTTCGAGCGCGTCGGTCTCGAATCTTGCCATCCTCTATAACGTGGGAGCGATTCTCGGCGCGCTCGTCATCGGCCATCTCTCTGAGAAGCTGGGCCGCCGCAAATCTATTTTGCTTGCGCTGACAATTGCTGCTGCCGCCATCCCCGCGTGGGCCTTTGGCGCTTCGCTCTTGGTGCTCGCTGCCGGATCGTTCCTCATGCAGTTCGGCGTGCAGGGCGTCTTCGGCGTGATTCCCGCGCATCTCAATGAGCTCTCGCCGTCGAGCGTGCGCAGCCTTTTTCCCGGTGTGGTCTATCAGCTTGGCGTGCTGCTGGGTGCGCCCTGCGTCAGCATTGAGTATGCATTGCGCCGCAACCTCGGCTACGCATGGGCGCTCACTGCCTTCGAGCTCTGCACCATTGCGGCGATGTTTGTCATCTGCGGCTTCGGCCCTGAACGCCACGGCCGCGACCTGGCAAGCTGAACGGCCGCGCAGCCAACAAAATAGCCCCTCCCGAAGGAGGGGCTATCTGCAAGTATCGCAAGGCTGCTCTTAGTTCACGGTCACCGTAAACGTGCCGGTACCCGACGTGCTTGCCGCATCATTGCCTTGACCCGTCACTGTGAAGGTGTAGGTCCCGGCGCTGGTTGCGGTGCTTCCGCCTCCGCCGCCGCTGCTGATGCTGCCGCCGCCGCACGCCGCCAGCGTGCCGAGGGTACCGAGCAGCACAACCATGCCCATCAGCGCACGCCAGCTTCGCCGCCGCGCCGGAATGCCCAGGAAGACCAGGAAGGCCAGCGCCGTGCCGCCCGCGCTCAGCCAGCCCTTGCTGCCTGGCAGGGAGTTGAGCATTGCCGTGTTGCCGGTGGTAAGAACGGTTGCCGTGCCGGTTCCCGTCGCCGTGGTCCCGGTGGCAGTAGTCGTCGCATAGGTAATCGTTCCGGAAACCGTGCACGTCGGCGGATCGACAGGGCTGGTCACGCTCGATGAAGTGAGCGTGCAACTCTTCAGCGACACTGCGCCCAGGTAGAACGAGCTGCTGGCGGCGCCGGTGATCGTTGAGGTGGTCGAGCTGCCCGGCGCAACCGCAGTCGGCGTCGTTGCCGACAGCGTGAATGCTGAGGCCGTCACCGTCACGCTCGCTGTGCCAGTCGCGGCCGCGTAGTTTTGGTCTCCACTATAGCTTACGGTAAAGGTGACAGTTCCCGCCGACAGAGCGCCGGCCGGTATTACTAGCGGAGCACTGCCAGTGGCATCGAGCGTCGCTGACGTCACCGAGCTGATGCTGGGAGACGTCAGTGAGACCGTTCCAGTAGGTATTGGACTACTGGGGGTTACCTTGACGGCAAGGCTAAGACCCTGGCTCGAATCGATCGTAGTCGCACTCGGAGTCACCGTTACGGTGGACGCAACAAGCTTGGTGCCCACTATGACGACGGTTTCTGTGCCGGTGGTTGAAGTGTAGTTGGTGTCGCCGCTATAAGTGGACGTCAGCGTAATCGTTCCCGAAGAGAGGCTGCCTGCAGGGATCTCGAACGTGTAAGTTCCGCTGGAAAGATTTTCTGCCGTGGAGCTGTAAGTACCGCCAGTCTGAGCCAGTGTCACGGTTCCAGTTGGCGTCGCCGCGCCTAAGGGCCCGCTCACCGTGACTGTCACGTACAACGGGTTGTTGACGTTCGCCGTTGGAGGCGTTCCGCTGGCTTGAGCGACCACGGTCACTGTCGGAACCGCCGCCGCAACCGTTACGGTCTCGGTCTGGCTGGTTGACATATAGGTGGAATCGCCACCGTACGTCACCGTCAGCGTGTCGCTGCCCGGCGCCAGCGTGCTGGCCGGGATGGTGATTGTTGCCACGCCGCTTCCATTCAGTGTTCCATTTCCGTTAAATCCGGCGCCGGAAACCGTAACCGTCCCCGTCGGCGTTCCATCCGAACCCGTCACCGTAGCTGTGATGGTGAGTGCTGTCGTGGACTGAATGGTGCCGGTGGGGCTGAGCACGACGCTCATCGTCGCCGTATGGGTTCCCGCGTCGGATTGCCATGCGTTCACGACGTTGGCCACATTGAGCGAACCAAGACCTGTGGCCAGGTTATAGCCCGCCGTCGCGTTGTACGCGGGCGTGGTGCCGGAGCTGACCAGCGTGCCGATAATGTCTCCCGAGTTGACCGCCACGCAGTTGGGCGAGACCGCGCCCGTGTACTCGTAGTACGGGCTCACGGCCCATTCGCCGTCTTCGTAAATGGCTCCGCCTTCCGCGCCGGCGGCGCCAAGGCTGCAGGGCATCGCGTTCGTGCCTGTATCGATGCTCTGGAAGTAGCAACTGCTCGACGTGGTCACCGACTCCGCGCTGCACTCTGAATAGGTCTGCTTGGCGGCCAGTTCATAGAGCTGCTGGTTTGGGAAGCCCTGCGCTCCGCCGGCCTTCTGGTCGATCAGCGCCATCACGCCGGCCATCTCCGGAGACGCTACCGAAGTGCCACCGATTTCGAGCGCCGAGCCGGCTACGCCGCTGGCCGTGCAAGCCGATCCCGACACCGCCTCGAGACAGATCAGCGTCGCGCTGTCGAGCGAGCCGTCGCCGGCAAAAAAGCTCACGTCGGGCAGGTCGCGCACGCCGTCGCTGGGAATGCCCGTCACGCCCGTCTGCCATGAAGGCTTTTGCCATCCGTCGTTGGTAAGGGAGACCGAACTTGTACCCAGGCTCACCGTCGTCGAACCCGAGGTGCAAGTAGGATCGTTGGGATCCGTATCGGCGTCGTTGACCACGCAGTTGCTTGCGCCGCCGCTGCCGCCCACCGTGTCTACAAGGTACGCAAACATCGGGTTGCCGTCCTCATACTGCGAATACCAGTTGTTCTCCACCCAGTTGCAGGCTTCTTCGGGGGTGGTTCCGGCGGATATTCCGAGAAAGGTTCCGATGCTATCGATATAGGTTGTCCAGATCGGATTCTCGCAGGTGTCGTTCCAGGGAGTCTCCGGCACATAGCCCTTCGCACTCGCGTTATTCGAGGTATTGCTCGAGTTCCAGTAGGGGTTCGAGCTGTTCGCGGGGCAGTTCTCAACCACGCCTTCATCGCCGCTGGCCACGATCTTCGGCTGGCACCAGCTGAAGTCCGTGCCGCCTACCGCCGTGTCGAAGGGCGTAGACGCCACGCCGCTCACGGCAAGCCCAAACTGCGCGGAGTAGGGATTCCCGTTCGCATCTTCACCCTGGTCGCAGGCCGGCGAACCGGAGTCGCCCGTGGCCACAAAGACCGCGATGCCTTCTGCCTTGGCCGATTGCCACAGGTTGTAGTAGCTCACATTGCCCGAGGTGCCCTGGCCCAGTTCGCACTCGCCATAGCTCACATTGATCACGTGCGCGCCATACACGGGAGTGCCCGAAACCGGACTGTTCTCCTCGATATACTGTGCAGACTCGTAGATCGGGTCGTTCGTCGGGTTGGTCTGGCTGTTGTAGCCCGAAGTGACCAGCACGATCTGCGCTCCGGGCGCTACTCCGCCGGAAACCTCCACGTCGAGCGTATTCTCTTCGAGATCGCCCTCGCTGCAGGCATTGGTCTGACTCGTGCACACGCCCGGATCGATGCCGTTGGCGCCCTTTACCTCTATAGGAGCCAGGCCGGCCGGCAGCCCGAACGCGGTCTTGTAGCTGCTCACGTCGCTCAGGTTGATGTCGCTGGTGCCCACGATGGCGATCGTCTGGCCGGTGCCGGTGATGCTGTTATTCCACAGCGGCAGCACGTTGTACATGGTCGCAAAATCGTACGGCGATACATCTTCCTCCACCAGGCCGCTCTGTGTCTGGGTGGCAGGAATCGTGAACTGGGGCCGCGGCCTCGCGCTGAAGGCCAGAGAGGTCGTCTTCGACGCCAGTGCGTTCAGCGATGCGGCGACCGCTGTCGAGCCCACCGGCTGCCACTTGCCCAGTTGCTCGTTGAACCGCACCACGTTGCCCACCTTGTGCAGCGGGTGCGGATGGAAGTCGTGGAGTTGCTTGACGCCGACCACCACCGGAGCCAGAGCCGCCGGAATCGAGGGATTGGTCATGTTGGCGATGTGCGCTACCCCATTCACTGAGAGATTGTGGATCGAGGTATGGAAGGCGCTTTCCACCTGGCCGGCCGTGCCGCTGAAGGTGATCGTCATGCGGTCTTTCGCCGTGTGCGTCACCGCGAAGCCGCAGCTCGTCAGCCATCCGGAGATGGTCGCAATATCCGTCTCCGACGGCCCGAACCGCTCACCGATCTGGTCAGGCGTCAGCCACTGGTGAAAGTTTGCCGAGTTCGGGTCGTACTCACTTTCCACATAGGCATCGAAGGCCGCCTGCAGCGTGGCGCTGCGGCTCAGCACCAGGACCAGCCCGTCCATGGGCAGGGAAGGGTTGACCGGGCCGCGGTCGTTCTTGGCCACCGCATCGGGATGCACATTGCCCTTGAGCGTGACGAGCTGACTGTTGTCGATGGGCTTGACGATGCGAACTTCGGGCTGGGCCTGGCTTGCCGGTTGCTGCGCAGAAACGGCCGCGGGTGCTGACGCCACTGCGAACAATACGCCTGCAAGGGCGCATAGGGGGAACGAACGCAAATTTGTCATGGTGATGGTCCTGGACCTCGTCACTTCGGAGAAACCCCCGAGTTTAAGAAAAGTTGTGTCACTGCGCCGGATGTCGCTCGCTTCGGGACTGTGACCTTGCTCATCTTGCGCATACCAACCATTCGTCGATAACGACTGCCTGAATCGCTGCCTGAGCGCGTCGCACGCGGGCCTTCATCCCGAGCGGTTGCAAAGCAGTGCGAGCCGCGTTCGATGCGCCCTCATTCTTCACTGCGTCTTGCCAAAAAGAGAAAAATAAATCAGGGAATACGGGAAAAGATGAATGCGCGAAATAGATGCCTGATGGAACTCGTCTGGTTTAGACGAGACCTGCGCCCAAAAGTTGACGATTGCTAATAGTCGATAGTACCCAATAGTTCGCGATCTCAGGCGCAGCCCGGTGCGATTCGCCTCCCGCATCGAGCATCGTCCAGAATGGTTTGCCGGCAACCGGATTGCAATAGACAATTGATTTCGGATTGTATATTATTCGGTTTCCTGATGCAGCAGGGAGCCCATGCATGCGCGTCTCACTCTTCATCACATGCTACAACGATACACTCTTTCCCGAAACCGGCCGCGCGGTGGTTAGATTATTGGAAAGATTAGGCGTTGAGCTGGATTTCAACCCCGGACAAACCTGCTGCGGCCAGATGCACGCCAATACCGGCTTCCGCGCCGAGGCCTTCTCCCAGGCCAAGCGCTTCGTCCGCCTGTATCAGGATGCGGAAGCCGTCGTGATCCCTTCTTCTTCGTGTGTAGCCATGATCCGCGAGCAGTACGCAGGCCTCTTTGACGAGCTTGGCAACGAGACCCTCCGCAAAGACCTTGCCGCTCTCTTGCCGCGGGTTCAAGAGCTGAGCGAATTTCTTGTCGACCGGCTAGGCGTGGAAGACGTCGGCGCGTATTTTCCGCATCGCGTGACCTATCACGCCAGTTGCCATGGCCTGCGCAGCCTGCACCTCGCCGACCGTCCCGCGCGCCTGCTCGCCAAGGTCCGCGGACTCGACCTCGTTGCGCTGCCCAATCTGGACCGCTGCTGCGGCTTTGGCGGCACCTTCTCCGTCAAAAATGGAGAGGTCTCCTCCGCCATGCTGGCCGTGAAACTGCAGGACGTCGCGTCCACGCGCGCCGAGTTCTGCACTGCGCTCGATAATAGCTGCCTCATGCACCTGGGCGGAGCCATGCACCGGCAGTATGCCGGCATGAGGACCATCCACATGGCCGAAATACTGGCCAGCACCGAGTCGGTTCCGGCGGAGGCGCTCCTGTGAGCCAGGCGGCGGCCGGCCATCCCGTGCTCGATCCCACCTTGGCCCCTCCGTTTCCGGTTGCGGCGCTCCCCGTCCTGCGCAATCCGCAACTGCGCAAAAACGTGGCTCACGCCATCGATGTGATCCAGGCCAAGCGTGCCCGGCTGGTGGAAGAAAAAGCCGACTGGCAGGACCTGCGCACGGCCGGAGCCGCCATTCGCGACCACGTCCTCGAAAATCTCGGCGCCTATCTCGAGCAGTTTGAAGCCCGCTGCGCCGCCGCCGGCGGCGTGGTGCACTGGGCAGCCGATGCGGCCGACGCACGCCGCATCATTCTCGAGATTCTGCGCGAGGAAAAAGCCGACCAGGTCATCAAGATCAAGAGCATGACCACGGCCGAGATTCAGCTCAACCCGTTTCTCGCGCAGAATGGCATCGAGGCGCACGAAACCGACCTGGCCGAAATTATTCTTCAGCTCGGACGAGAAGAGCCTTCGCACATCGTTGTCCCCGCTCTGCATGTCAATCGCAGCCAGGTGCGCGAAATCTTTGCGCGCAGCATGGGATTGCCGAACCTCTCCGATGACCCGAAGGAACTGACGGCCGCGGCGCGAACCTACCTGCGCGACAAGTTCTTAAGCGTGCCTACCGCCATCAGCGG
>Ga0335075_10010702_pt1 | contig 13921 bp, 13 predicted proteins | sample Lox_Sample_24_FD_206723 | JGI IMG/M metagenome (GOLD analysis project Ga0335075, IMG submission 206723) | Soil microbial communities from Loxahatchee National Wildlife Refuge, Florida, United States - Lox_Sample_2.4 | ecosystem: Environmental > Terrestrial > Soil > Wetlands | place: USA...
CCCAGCCGCCGCCGACGGCCTCGACGGCCATGCCGCCGAAGAAATGGTTGATGCCGTTCACCAGGTAGGACTGGCGCTTGAACATCGGAATCCAGCGCACGCCCTTCTCGCGCATCCACACCACGGTCGGGCGCGAGCGGTTCACCAGCAGGTCGAGCAATTCCAGTTCGGACAGGTTCTCGGTGACCTTCATCAGGTCTTCGGTGTAGGTGTCCGCCGAGAAGGGCGGGACGAACATCGATTTGGCTTCGCTTTCGGAGAGATCGACCAGTACGTCCTTGCGCAGATCCTCCAGGCCGTTGTGAACGAAGCGGAAGCCGCCGGCGGTGAAGGTGGAGTTGCCGCCGCGCTCTTCCTCGCTGGCCTTTTCCAGCACCAGCACGCGCGCGCCTTGTTCCTGCGCCGAGAGGGCGGCGCACAGCGCGGCATTGCCCGCGCCAACCACGATCACGTCATAGTGGGTATCCGCCATGGTCATCCTCTCTCGCTTCGTGTGGTCCGGCTTCGTGTGGCGTGCGCGCAGCCCTGGGCTGGCGGCGTTCAGCCGGTATAGCCCCTGAATGCGGCGGGGCAATACCTGAGCCGGGTCGCCTTCGGCATGCCGCTTAGAAGCGAGCCGGCCACAGGACGATCGAAGCCGGAACGGCGACAGGCTCGGTGGCCACATGCGGTCCTGCCGCCCAACGGCGAGAGCACGGATTTGCCAATCGCGCGGCGGCTCAAGGACACTGGCCAAGCCTGCTTTGCATCATAACAAGGATTCACACGGATTTATTCGCATTCCATGGGCACCATCTGCAAGATATGCTGGCATTCAGCATGAGTAGCCTCGATGAGTTCAATCCAAAATACCTCTGACCCGATTCTGGAACCGGCGACCAGGCAATTCGTCGATGACACGGGCGACACATTTCTCTGTTTACCGCCGGCAGACGCGAGGGCCGCATTCTCGCGCCTGCAGTCGTCCCCGGTCGGCAAACCCAACGTCGTCGTCGAGGAGACGGCATGTCCGCTGGAAGGGCACGACAACGTGCGGCTCCGCATCATACGGCCCGCGTCAGCATTCAGGAACGCAACTGCCGAAACGGCGGAGGCCCTGCCTGCGGTCATCTACTGCCATGGCGGCGGCTGGATCGCCGGGGACGCCGGAACGCATGACCGGCTGATCCGGCAGATCGCGGTCGGCGCCCGTAGTGCGGTCGTGTTCGTCTGCTACGACAGAGCGCCGGAAGCACAATTTCCGGCGGCGATCGAGCAGGCTTATGCGGCCGCGTCCTACATATTTTCCAACGGAGCCGCGCTGAACATCGACCCGGCGCGCCTGGCAATCGCCGGCGATTGTGCCGGAGGGACCATCGCCGCCGCGGTGACGCTCCTGGCCCGTGAACGCCACGGCCCGAAGTTCAATCTGCAGATCATGTTATACCCGGTCATGAATGCCGACTTCGAAACCGACTCGTACCGCCGTTTTGCCGAGGGGCCTTGGCTGAAGCGTCAGGCGATGCGCCAGGTGTGGGACCACTGGCTGCCTGATGCGGCACGCCGGACAGATCCGGTCGCGGCACCAGTCCTTGCCCCCCTGGACAGCCTGGCGCAACTCCCGGACGCGCTGATCATCGTCGCCGAAGTTGATCCGACGCGTGATGATGCCGAGTGGTATGCTCGCAAATTATCCGATGCCGGCGTCCGGGTGACCTCGGTTCGCTATAACGGCACGATCCACGATTTTGCCGTACTGAACACCCTTGCGGACACGCCCGCCGCGCGAAGCGCCGTGCTCCAGATAAATGCCGCGCTGTTGGACGCGTTCGGCTGACGGCCGCCAGTGCTCGCTATCGGTGACGCGTGAGCCGCGCAGTACGTATGTCATTGCGAGGAGCGAAGCGACGAAGCAACCTCGGTCGCGCCGGTGTACGGACGGCCCCGAGATTTCTCCGAACGAGGTTGCTTCGTCGCGTCGCTCCTCGCAATGACATCGGACCGATTTGGATCGCCCGTCTCTGATTCTGGGTACTAGCCTGGCGCGGCGAGCAAGGCGCCTGCGGCGCGCGCGTCATCGGTCGCGGAGGCATCCGGAAACCGGTCCAGCACGGATTGCAGCATGGTCGTTGCCTCGGCCCGCCGCTGCCGCTGGATCAGGAAGCGTGCATAGCTTATCCCCGTCCGCAATTCCCAGGCCCGGGCGTCCTGCTCACGCGCCATAGCGAGCGAACGCAAGTGTAGCGACTCCGCCTGGTCCTGCTGGCCCGAGCCGGCAGACAGCAGCAGGCCGGCCTGAATCCGAAGCAACTCCGGAACATACCAGCCTTCGTCGCGCGCCTCACACCCCGCAAGTATTTCTGCGACATTTTGCAGTGCCTCATTGGCCGCGCCTGCCTGGCCCATGTATCGAGCGTATTCGCCGCGGATCAGCATGAATCGGGGCAGCAATCGCGCCTCTCCGGCGAGATTCAGGCCCTCGCGCATGCCCTTGACGCCTTGTTCGACATCGCCTCGCCGTATTGCCACCAGACTGTTGAAGCAGCCGGCCCAGATATTCCACAAGCGGATTTGAAATCTTTGGGTATGAGCGAGCAGCATGCGGCCATATTGCTCTGCGTCGTCCAGGTCGCCCGCGAGCAAGGAAATCGGGCATGCGCCTTGCCCCAGGACGCTGCAAAACGTCAAAGTCTGCCCGGATCCCTCGCATTCGGCGATGTTCTGCCGAACGATCCGCCGCGCCTGATTGGCGAAACCCTGCAGGTACAGGATGCGGGCCTGAAAGTAATGCGCCGATATCAGAAGATCCAAGCCCGCGCCGACCGATCGTGTCCCCACCTCCACGGTGAAGCCGTGCGCCAGGGCACGATCGATATAGTGGCGGGCACGCCGCTGATCGCCGAGATAGTGCAAGGCCGTCGCCTGCAGCCGATCGGCCGTCATCCGGTCGGACGCAAGGTTGGAATCGCCAATCAGCGCCGCCACGCGCTCGGCATACGATACCGCGACGCGGACATTGCCATTATTGAACTGGTCGATACAGAGGCCCCACAGCGCGTGCCGCCGGTACTTCGAATCGTTCAGCGCCTCGGCCAGTTCCAGTGTCTTCCCCCATGCGGCCGCGGTCGCCGGAGATCGCCCGACGCCATACAACAACGACCAGCCAAGTCCCGCCGAAAGACGCATGCGAAGGGACGCCGTGGCCTGATCCTCACCCAGTGCGGCCAAGGCACGTCCGGTTCGTTCGCGGCATTCGGTCAGCAGCGACAAGTCGATCAGCAACGGCACCACGGCGGCCGTCAGGGATGCACCAAGTTCATGATCGCCATCCGGAGAAAACGCCCAGTCCAGCGCGCTGCGAACGTTATCGATCCAGCGCGCATGGGCCGCGAGCCAATCCTCACGGGAAATTCCGTCGCGTTCTTGCTCGGCATGTTCGAACAGGCTTAGGAAATAAGCGGCGTGCTTTCGGTGCGATGCGATAACTTCACCGCTCGCCTCCAGCTTTTCGGCGGCGTAGATGCGAGTGGTTTCCAGCAGGCGATACGACGTGATGTCGCTGCTGATATCAGTCGAGACCAGCGATTGGGCGGCGAGATTGGCGATGCTTTCGATGATCGCGGCGGCCTGGACGTCGACGCCGGAGGCGACCGCATTGGCGGCTTCCACGGTAAAGTCGCCACGAAACGTCGCGAGCCTCCGCAGCACGATCCGCTCGCGCGACGGCAACAGGTCGTAACTCCAGTCCATCGTTGCGCGCAACGTCTGCTGGCGTTGCAGCGCCGTGCGGCGGCCTTTTGTCAAAATGCTGAAGCGGTCCTCCAGCCGTCGTGCCAGGTCCTGGAGGCCGATCACTTCAACCTGCACCGCTGCGAGCTCCAGCGCCAGGGGCAGTCCGTCGAGCCGGCGGCATATTTCGCAGACGATCGGCGCCATTGCGTCCGTAAATGAGAAGTTTCCAAACGACGCGGTTGCCCGTTCAACGAACAACTGGACCGATGAATACGTCAGCGCCTCGGTCGCGGTCATGGAAGTCGCGGGCAACGGCACCGACAAGGTCGCCAACCGATGGAGGGCTTCGTCCTCGGCCCGCAAAGGTTCCCGGCTGGTCGCAAGAATGTGAATCCGTGGCGCGGCCTTCAGCAGGATCTCGGCGATCTCGGCGGCCTTGTCGATCACATGCTCGCAGTTGTCCAGCACCAGCAAGACCTGCTTATCCCGCAGCCACGAACAGATATTCGGGAGAGATCCCGGATCTGCCGCCGCCAATTCAATCGCCCGACCGATCGAGCTTGATACATGTGCGGCATCGGTCAGGGCGGCGAGCGGAACGAATGCGACGCCGTCCGAAAACGATTCCGCCACCACATTGGCGACTGCGGTAGCAACAGTGGTTTTTCCAATCCCGCCCGGGCCGACAATTGTCAGCAAGCGGCGCCGTCCAAGCTGCGCAACCACCGCGGCGATCGAATCGGCACGACCGACGACATCGGCAACCTGCCGGGGCAGTAGCATCTTGGCCGCCGGTTTCGCGACGCCCGGTTCCGGGTTGTCCTGTTCCCGCGTCACCGGAGCGGTGAAGCAGTACCCTTGGCCCGGTACGTTCAGGATAAAGCGGCGTCCATCCCTGCCGTCGCGCAGCACCTTGCGCAGCGCAACGATGTGGACCCTGAGCGCGCTTTCGTCGACATGAATACCCTGCCAGACCCGCGCAATGATCTGCCGGTTGCTGACGGTTGTCCCCGCAACCTCGACGAGCGCAATCAGGATGTCGAGCGCACGGCTACCAAGGGCCGTTGGCCGGTCGCCGTCCAGCAGAAGCCGCCGTTGCGGGATTAGCTGGAAGGAACCGAAAGCATATTTCTCGGATTCCACATCTACTGCCCCCACTCGACAAGCGTAGCAGCGTCTGAAGAGAGCTGGCAATACCGCGGTGAAGCAGGCAGCGGATCAGTTTCAGCCGCCCTGGACCATCTTGCTATCGATAGGACAGGTCGGCCAAGCCTATTGCCGCCATCTCAAGCTTAACTCCTGTATCTGGCGACCCGCCAGCGACGCAGCATGCACCCCGGACGACAGGAAGGCGGTCATCAATATGCATACGGGTAGTAATACGGCGCCGCATAAGGATACGGGTAGGGATATGGATAGGGGTACCGGTACCAATAGGGGTAACCGTATGCGTAGGGCCCGACGTAGCCGCCATAGCCGTACGCGAATCCGTAACCTCTCCAGCCGCGACCGTAGCCGCCGTAACCCCCGCGATAACCGCCGTAACCTCCGCCATAGCCGTGGAAGCCGCCGCCGCCGTGGAAGCCGCCGCCTCCCCCGTGGAAGCCACCACCACCGCCGCCGCCCCGCGCAAAGGCCGGTGAGATGGCCAGGGCCAACCCGAGAGCGGCTGCCGAGAGCGAATATCCGATGCGCCTCATGACACACCTCGCTTTCCTCAGTTAGGTGGGCATCGCTTGTGGTTTCGCAATAGACGCGGCGCCGCCTTCGTCGGCGTGGCCGCAGTCTTGCGCCGCGCCGTGGCAGCGTGGAGGGTCGAAGCGACGCCCAGGCCAGCGGACGCTGCTGCCGCCCGCCGCGCGCGGCGGAGACGACCGCTGCGAGGGCGGAGACGGCCACTGCGACGGCGGCCGTCGGCATTGACCGAACGGCGGACGCGCGACAGGTTCCGGCCTCCGAACACGAACGGGCCAACGGTGCCACGCTCCGCGGAGAACGCAGTCATGGACGAAGAATCCCCCACCCGCGCCTGGCACGAGATCGTGCGGGACGTGCTGAAGCGGCACGCAGTTCCGCTGGTCGCCTACGTGCCGGACAACGTGCTGCGCCCGCTGATCGACGCGGTGCACGCCGACCCGTTCTTCACGGCGTTTTCCGTGGCGCGCGAGGAGGAAGGCCTGGGCATCGTGGCCGGCGCCTGGATGGGCGGGCTGCGCGGCATCCTGCTGATGCAGACCAGCGGTTTCGCCACGCTGGCGAACGTGCTGGCGTCGCTGGCGGTGCCGTATCAACTCCCGGTGCTGATGATGGTCTCGGAACGCGGCACGCTGGGAGAATTCAACATCGGCCAGGCGCTGGTGGCGCACACGATGCGGCCGGTGTTGCAAACGCTGAACGTAGAGCACCCGGTGATCACCCGGCATGACGAGCTGGAGTTCATCGTCGACCGCAGCATCACCCAGGCCTTCGCCACGCAGGCACCCTGCTGCTTCATCCTCTCGCCCCTGCTCACGGGCGGCAAAGTGTTCGCGGCATAGGGGGCGCGCCATGTCATTCTCAGCCAATCACCCGGTGCGCCGGGAGCAAGCGAAGGTGCTGAACCGCTTCGACATCACGCAGCGCCTGGTGGCGCGGCTGAAGCACGAGGAAGCGGTGATCGGCGGCATCGGCTATACCAATTTCGACCTGTGGGGCGCCGGGCAGCGGGCGCAGAATTTCTACATGCTGGGCAGCATGGGGCTGGCGGTGCCAATCGCGCTGGGCGTCGCGCTGGCACAGCCGGCGCGGCGAGTGTTCGCGCTGGAAGGCGACGGCTCGATCCTGATGCAGCTTGGCTCGCTGGCGACGGTGGCGGCGCGGGGGCAGAAGAATTTGGCAATCGTCATCATGGATAACGGCACCTACCAGATCACCGGCGGGCAGCCGACGCTGACCGAGCAAGGCGCGGACATTGTCGCGATCGCGCGCGGTGCGGGGCTGGCGCAGAGCGCGTGGGCGGCGGATGAGGGCGCGTTCGAGGAGCTGGTGGCGCTGGCGCTGCGCGAGGACGGGCCGTGGCTGATCGGCTGCCGGATCGACCGCGAGAAGCCGAAGCAGACCACGGAACGCGATCCGGCCCGCATCCGCGACGTGTTCATGCGCGGGCTGGGGGTGAGGAAATAGGCGGCGCGTCCGGGCGCGCCGTCACTTCCGCAATTGCTCGATTTTCAGCTCGCGCCACATCCAGGTGAAATCATAAGTCTCAGGCTGGTCTTTCGACGCGTGCAGCCTGCGCGAGCCGTTTTCGATGTATTTCAGCCATGCCGCCACGTTCCGCCGCCCATCGGCGGTCTGCACCGCGGCGCGGGGCGAGATATTGCCCAGCATCGCAACCGGTTTATCGAGTGCCGCGCGGTAATGCCGGTCTAGCATGTCGCGGATCACCCTGGTTTTGACGTCGGGAGGTATGTCGGGTTCGGGGTTCTTGCGGCCCTGACCAGGCGCATTTCGCAATTGCTCGATGGTTTCGATCTTCGTCAGTGGTGCGCCGGCGAGACCGGCCAGGACGGCGGCAAGCATTGCCGTGCCGCGCCCGGCCCGCGCCGCGGAATTGACCTGGAGAGACAGTGAGCGGCCCCGCAGCTCAATGGTCCCCAGCACGGCAAGGCCGTCATCGGTGAGGGTCTTCCATACCTGAGCCCCGCGATCCCCGGGTTGCTTCGGCGCCGGCGCGTCCGGACCGGTCCAGTTCCAAAAGGTGGAGCTCTCCGGACGCAACGATTCCAATGTCGCCAACCGGCGTTCGATTTCCGCGGCAGCGGTGCCCGGATGCAGCGGGAACGTCACGGTGTGGAACTCCACTGCGTCACCGTCGCTGTTGACGATTGTCGGAACGCCGGAGCCGAGCGCCCGCGGCAGTACGTGGAACAACCAGGCCTCGGAGAACAGTGGCGCGATGCGCTGAAGGTCGGTGTCGGTGCCGGACCAGCGGTCCAGGGCAAGCAGCGATTCCGCGCGGTTGCGTTTTGCCTTGACAAGCTGCGGGTGGCGGTCTCGCAATTTGGAGAACAGTACGATTGACGCCTCCAGGGTGAAGGTCAGCACGCCGCCCGACATGATGATCTTCGTCCCCTGCGGCACCAGCCGCGCCGCCAGCCGATCCCACGGCTGCAACGTCCGCGTGGCCGTATGCTCGGTGACCAACACCGTTTCGCCGCCGCGGATCAGGTCGCGCGCGCGGAACGATTCGCCCGGAACGACGTCGCTGACCTCATAAAGGCTCATCGCGGCGTTCCGCAGCGCGGCGATATAGCCGCGTACATGCGTGGATTCGCGCCAGCCGCGGCTCTTCACATAGAGTTCCGCCGGGTTCTGCGCGTCGGGCCCGAAGCGCCGGGTCAGGAAGTCCTCGAACGCGCAGCCCCAGAGAATTCTCCGCCAATGGTCGCCGACGGCATCGCCGAGTTCCGCAAGCGTCAGGTCGAATTCCTCCATCGCCGCGCGCAGGTGTTCGGTCTCGACGTCATCGCGGTGGGTACGCCATTCCTCGCGCGCGCACCATTTGATCAGGCCGTCCAGTTCATGCCCGGGCGCGCTTTTCATGGCTGCCTCGCCCGTTGTTCCGGGGGACGGATGAACCCGGCGGGGGTCAGGTGTGTCGGGGTCATTGCGTGCGTGGTACTCCTGAAGAAATCGATCGCCTGCGCTGGAGATTCGAGCCGGGCACCAGGATAGCACGTCGCGGCAGCGGCAAGGGCGCGGTGATGCCGGCGGCAGGCGACGGTGCGGACCCGGACGGCATTGATACCGCCGAACCTGACCGAAGTTTCATCCTGCCGCATAACGGCCGCAAGCGCCGCTGCCCACAATCGGGGACGTTCAGCCGATCCTGCCTGAGAGGTTGTCGATGAAGACCTTGCGCAACACTTTGCTTGGCGCCTGCCTCGCGCTGCCATTGCTCACTGCGACGGGACAGGCGCAGACGATCGAGACCCAGGGACGCACGATCACCGTGCCGCCGGGCGCCGTGGTCCTGATCCTGCCTGGCCCGGGTGCCGTGGCGATGCCGGGCCCGGGCGCTGTCGCGATGCCCGGCCAGACCGTGGCCGCAACGCCGCCCGGCATGCCGATCATGCAACTGATTGCGCAGCAGCAAGCGACGATGCAGCACATGATCGCGCAGATGAACGCGATGTTCCCGCCCATGACGGCGATGCCTGATCCGGCGCAATTGTTCCGCGCTGCGTTCGGCGCCGGCGGGCCGATGCTGACGCTGGCCGGGGGGCCGCTCGCCGCCGGTCCCGGCGTGTGCAGCGAGAGCATCAGCATCGTGCAGCACGGCAATGCCGCGCCGGTGATAACCCGCACGGCGTCGGGTGCCTGCGGGGCCCCGGCGGGGAGCACGCCGCACAGCATCGACCAGATGCGTCCGGCCGCCCCGGTGGTGGTGCCGCATGGGCCGAAGGTGCTGGAGGTCAGCTATCCGCCGCACCGTATCGGGAACGTGCCGCCGCACGCCTGATCCCGGTTGAACGCACAGCCTGGCCGGCGCGCTTGGCCGGCGTGCGGCATGGTGCCCCTCATGGTTCCGCTCGTGGTTTCCCCGGTGGTTCTCCTGGGGCGCGCCTGAGCGCGACGCGGCTTCGAGCGCGCGGGGCTCGGTAGCGACGCGCTGCGGTCACAGTATGGCGGTCCCCGCGCGCGGCGGTGTATGTCACTGCCGCGGCGACGCTTCGAGGGACCCATGCAGTTCGGCAAGCACAAACTGACCCTGTGCCGGTACGGCTGGATGCTGCATGCCGGGCCCTATATCGGCAAGTGCTTCGAATTGTACGGCCAGTACAGCGAATCCGAGGTGGCCGTGCTGCGCGCGTTCCTCAAGGCCGGGGACACGGCGATCGACGTTGGCGCCAATATCGGCGACCTGACCGTGCCGATGTCGCGCCTGGTCGGCCCCGGGGGACGCATTTACGCGATCGAATCGCACAGCGACACCTATCACGTGCTGTGCGCCAACCTGGCCTTGAACGGCATCAGGAACACCAAGGCGCTGAATTGCTTCATCGCCGACTCGCCGGACGTTTCAACAGGCGGGCCGTGGGGCGAATTCGGCTATGTCAGTCCGATCTGGGGCACCACGGTGGTGCCGATCGATTCGCTGGGTGCGGAGTCGTGCGCGCTCATCAAGATCGATGTTGACGGCAAGGAGCTGGAGGTGTTGCGGAGCGCGCGCAACCTGATCGGGAAATGCCGGCCGATCCTGTATTTTGAAAATGACTCGCAGGATGGTTCCGCGGCGCTGCTGGGTCATGCCATGGGGGAGGGCTACGATCTGTATTGGCATCCGGCGCCGATATTCGAACCAGATAATTTCTTCGGAAATCCGATCAACCACTGGGCACCGAAAAATATCACGTCTCTGATGGTGCTGGGCATACCGGCGGAGCGGCGGGCGCAGTATTCCGTGCCGTTCAAGAAGGTGACGGATGCCGGGCAATGGTGGGACCAGGTGCTGCCGAAGTGACGGCATGGCGCGGTCCGGCGGAAGGATGCGGCGATGAGCATGGATGAACCGGTCGGCGTGCGGCAGGACGCGCGCGGCGTGGCGTGGGTGACCATTCAGAACGCGGCCAAGCTGAACACGCTGAATCAGACGGTGATGACGGCGCTGGTTGCGGCCATCGAAAACCTGGCCGGCGATGGCGCCCTGCGCGCGGTGGTGCTGCGTGGCGCCGGCGAGCGCGCCTTCATCGGCGGCGCCGACATCGCGGAGATGGCAAAGCTGGATCCGGCGTCGGGACGCGCGTTCATCACGCTGGTGCACCGAAGCTGTGAGGTGTTCCGCCGCCTGCCGGTGCCGGCTATCGCCTGCATCCAGGGCTGGACGCTTGGCGCCGGGTTGGAAGTCGCGGCCGCCTGCGACCTGCGGATCGCCGCCGGCACCGCCCGGTTCGGCATGCCGGAGGTGCGGGTGGGCATTCCCTCGGTGGTGGAGGCCGCGCTGCTGCCGGGCCTGATCGGCTGGGGCCGCACCCGGCGCCTGCTGCTGACCGGGGAGACGATCGACGCCGCCACGGCCCTGTCCTGGGGCCTGGTGGAGGAGGTGGTGCCGCCGGCTCAGTTGGAGGCCGCGGTGGAGAAAGTGCTGGGCGGGATCCTGGCGTCGGGGCCGCGCGCGATCCGCTTGCAGAAGGCGCTGATCGCGGATTGGGAAACGCTGACGCTGGAGGATGCGATCCAGCGCGGGATCGACAGCTTTGCGGGCGCGTGGGAGACCGATGAACCGCGCGGACTGATGAACAGGTTTCTCGAATTCCAAAGGCAGCGTAAGCGCTGACGGGGGCGGTTCGGCGGCGACGGCGATTGCCGGGGTCCGGCCTGGGATGGCCGGGTGGGGTGTCAGTCCGCGGCGAGGCGCGTTGCGACCGGCGCGTGCTCTTCCAATAACGCTTGTCCGCGCGGTGTCAGCACCACGGTGCGGTCGGCGTCGCCGGCAAATCGCACCAGGCCCTCGATCATCGCGTCTTCCCAAATCGAGAGGCGCGGACAGGAGCTTTGCCAGGTTGCCATGACGTCGGCGTGCGTTCTGCGGCCGCTGGCCAGCCAATCGAGGAACTGCCCCATCAACAGTTGAGCTGCCGAGGACATTGCCGCCTCCAACCCAGAGATCGGGATGTTAGCGGATGCATGCAATGGGGCAAAGCGAATTCGAATGCGGCGCGGGCGGCTAATCCTGCCGGCGCAGGAAACCTTCGAACGCGGCCAGCGTCGCGTCGGAGACATGATGCTCGATGCCTTCGGCATCTTGCTCGGCCGCCTCGGAGGGTACGCCGATCGCCTTCAAGACGTCCACCACGAGGCGGTGGCGGGCGCGCACGCGGCCGGCCAGGCGTTCGCCGCCTTCCGTCAGGAATACGCCGCGATAGGGTTTGGCGCTTGCCAGCCCTTCCCGCTTCAGACGGCCGATGGTCTTGATGGCGGTGGCGTGGGACACGCCGAGACGGCGCGCGATGTCGGTGGGGCGCGCCTCGCCGCTGTTTTCCAGCAGGTCGGAAATCAGCTCGACATAGTCCTCCAGCAGCGCCCCGGTCTGCGCCGTTCGCGCCTTGCCGAACCGCCGTGCCTGCGCTTGCTCGGTGGGCAGTTCGGCATGCTGGGCGGTTTTTGCCGGAGTCGCCATGACAGCATCATGATGGTTTCTGGAACAGGTTGCCAGCCAGCGGGAACAATCGCCGGGAGGGCGGCGGCGTTTGGAAGTAGCGGCGCGCCGACAGCGTTGCAGGCCGTTGCGCCGACTTTGGGCGGGGCCTAGCCTCGGGTCAATTACGGCAACCATGGAGGAGTTACGTCGATGGGCGAGATCCTTGGCCTTGGCTGCACGCATTATCCCGGCCTGCTGCTGCCTGACGAGCGGATGCCGGGCGGTTTCCATCACCTGCTGACCGCGCCCAATGTGCCCGCTTCGCGCAAGGATCGCTCGAACTGGCCCGACGCGCTGCTGACCGAACTGGGCAACGATGGCGGCGTGTCGTCCGCGCGGCGGTACGCGGCGCGGCTGGCGGACGGGTTCCGCGCGGTGCGCCATGCGCTGGACCGGTTCAACCCGGACATCGTGCTGATCTTCGGCGACGACCAGTACGAGAATTTCCGCGAGGACATCATCCCGCCCTTCTGCATCATGGGCCTGGATGCCGATTTTGCCATCCGGCCCTGGTTCAACGGCAATGGCGGCAAGCCGAACCGCTGGGGCGAGGGCGGCGACTGGCAGATGAAGCTGCACGGGCAGCGAGTCGCCGCGAACCACATTGCGCGGGCATTGATCGATCGCGGCGTGGATGTCGCGTACGCCTACAAGCCGCTGCATATCGACGGGCTGGCGCACGCGTTCACCAACACGCTGCTGTATCTCGATTGGGACCGGCGCGGCTTTCCCTGGCCGGTGATTCCGTTCGCGATCAACTGCTATGGCAGCAACCTGATCCATGCCAAGGGCGGCATGGCCGCGTTGTTCCAGCCGCCGCGGCCGGCGGATGTCGCGGAGGACCCGCCGGCTCCGCAGCCCTGGCGCTGCATGGATGTTGGCAAGGCGGTTGGCGAGGTGCTGGCGGACTCGCCGTGGCGTGTCGCGGTGATCGCGTCGTCGAGCTGGTCGCACTGTTTCCTGTCGCCGACGAACGGGTATCTGTGGCCCGACCATGCGGCGGACCGCGCGATGTTCGATGCGCTGGGGCGCGGCGATTACGCGTTCTGGCGCGGGCGGACGCGGGCGCAGATGGAGCAAGCGGGGCAGCACGAGATGCTGAACTGGATGGCGCTGCTTGGGGGGATGGAGACGCTGGACAAGGAACTGAAGGTATTCGACTACGTGGAGACGCACTTGTTCATGTCGGAGAAGTGCTTCGTGGCGTATCATTGAAGAATGGGGGGGGTGGTGTTGGGATGTGGTGAGGGTGTTCGCGTGGGAGGAAGCGAGTCCGGGCGGGAGTGGGGTCGTCCGGAGTGGATTGATCTGCGCGGGTGGTTTGGAGGGGTGTGACCGGCCGCTGGGCAGGCGGAGACGAAGGCTTCGAGACGGAGTTTACGAAAGCCGGCCCGTTGCGCTCGTTGGGGTGTTGAAGATGCACTGCGAAGCGTGCGTGTGGGGTCTGGGCGGCTCGCTTCGGGGTTGAAGATGCGTCACAAGGCCTGCCTCCGGCGCCGATGCGGCTCGCTTCGGCGTTAAGATTCACCACGAAGCAACTGTCTTTTTCGTTCCGCCCCCGTCCTTCCTTCGTCCCGACCTGCCGGCGCGCATGCCACCGTGCTCGGCGCCGTCAATGACGCTTCGCGCCGCTTCGCGGTGGCCTTCGGCCATCATTGACCGCGCCTGCGCGCGGCGGCCTGCCCACCGGCAGGTCGGGACGAAGGAATGGTCCTCTTTCAGTCGAACAAAGGAATGCCTGTTGGGTTCAGACGCTGTCGGTTCTCCATGCGGTGCCATCCCGCACCATCGCATTCAGGATCACCAGCAGCTTGCGCATGCAGGCGACGATGATGACCTTCTTCTCCTTGCCGGCCAGGCGTTTTGCAAACGCCGCGATCACCGGGTTATGCGTCATGGCGGTCAGCGTCGCCATATAAACCGAGCTTCCCTCTTTCCAAAATCGTAAACCACTATAAAGCAACGATAGTTTCCAGTTCAGAGCTGCGGTTACTGGCTACAATGCGATCTCCAGCAGCTCGCATGCCCGGC
>Ga0335075_10010704_pt1 | contig 13920 bp, 13 predicted proteins | sample Lox_Sample_24_FD_206723 | JGI IMG/M metagenome (GOLD analysis project Ga0335075, IMG submission 206723) | Soil microbial communities from Loxahatchee National Wildlife Refuge, Florida, United States - Lox_Sample_2.4 | ecosystem: Environmental > Terrestrial > Soil > Wetlands | place: USA...
ACCAGTTCTTCAGCGGGTCAGTGCCGCCCTTTCCGCCGAACTCGTGGTTGCCGAGTGCCGGATAAACGCGGAGATTTTCGGCGCGCCAGGCCGCGGTCTCAAGCCGGAATTCGTCGTAGTCGGCCGCGACGGTGCCGCGAAAGGGAACGTCGCCGGTGAGGATGAGGGCATCGGGGTGGAGCTCGGCAATTTTGGCCACCAGCGCTCGCCGCGCATCGGGATTGGCGGCCGAAGTATCGGCGGGATCGGTGAAACGCATGTCGCCGTAAACGACGATGGAGAAGTTCTTCGGCAGGGCGGAATCCCTGACGACGAAGGTGGGGCCCGGCTGGCTGAGCAGCCCGGAATCGGCGGGAGTTTGCGCGCAGCCGAGAATGGGCCCAGCGGCGAGGAGGATGACAAGAAGGGAGGAAGAACGCAGGCCACCAACAGGAGAGCGCATGGGAGCCAGTGTATTGAAAAGCCGATGACCGGGCGATCAAAAGGGCGGGGCCGAACGGCAGGCATGGCCCGCAGTTTGGGAATTTCTCCCGGAGGCCGGTGGCGAGCTTTCCCTTGAGCGAAAAGGCTGTATCCTCCGTCTTTAGGGCAGACGTGAGGATTCTCCTCGAGCCAGGCCAGCGGTCTGGCGAAAAGGGATTTCAGGATGAGTTGTTTTGAAGGCCAGCTTGCTTCCTGGGCGGCGCCTGCTCTTGATCGAACCGTGGACAGCACCCGCACGATTGCCCAGCTGGTGGCCGAGTACTCGACCGCTCTTTATCGCGTAGCTTTTTCGGTGACGCGCAACGCCGCCGAAGCCGAGGACGCCGTGCAGGAGACGTTCCTGCGCGTGCTGCGGCATGAGGCGCGGCTGGGCGAGATTCGCGATTATCGCGTGTGGCTGGTCCGCATTGTCTGGAACATTGTGCTCGACCGCAAGCGGCGCGCGAAAACCAGGCCTGAGAACGAAGACATCGTCGATTACGCGCGCGCGCTGCCTTCGAGCGACCGCAGCGCCGATGCGACCGTAATTTCGTCCCAGGAGCAGGCGCGGATTCTCGCGCTCGTCGATCGGCTTCCGGCCCGGGAACGCGAAGCGCTCCTGCTTTCCGCCGTCGAGGAGCTGACCACGGCCGAAATTGCCGCTGCTCTCTCCACCACCGAATCTTCCATCCGCTCGCGCATCTTTCGCGCCCGCAGAGAGCTGGCTGTCCTGCTCGAGAAAGAAGGGATTCCGCGATGAAAAGCGCTAACGAACCCGACAACGATCCGCGCCTGACCGCAACCATCGATGCGGCGCTCCGCAGCGTGGGCACAACCACGCCGGAAGACGGCCTCGAAGGCCGAATCCTTAACCGGCTCGCTGCCGAACGCCTCAAGCTCGATACCCAATCGCAGAGCCGTCCTCGGTTTGGCGCTTATGGCAGCTTGACCGCGCGAGCGCTGGGCCTGATGACCGCTTGCCTCATGGGATTCGTGATCGTAGCCGGCTCGGTGAGCCATTCGCGGAAGGTGAAGTCCGGTTCGACAGCAGCTCCGCCATCGCTGGTTCTGCCCGGACGCGGCGTGGGAGCGGCTTCGGCGGTGCATCCGGCGTCGCCGGCATCGGCGCCGGTTCCAGCCAGCCAGGCGGCGCGCGGGCGCTCGTTGCGGAAGAGCGGTCCAGGACGGGCGCGCATCGCGCCCCATACGCGCAGGGCTCCAGGGGTCGCGGTTCCGGCGCCCGCGAACGCTCCGAATTCAGACTCGCCAAACTAAAAATCGGCAAACCGGATCGCTATACTCAAATCGTGCGAACCGTACTCACGGCGACTCGTCTTCTTACTCCGGATCAGGCAATCGACAGGCCCATCGTAGTCATCGACGACGGCATCGTCGCCGATGTTCTGTCGCAATATCAGAGTGAGCTGCCCGATGGGCGGCACGTCGATTTGCCGGAAATGACGCTGATTCCGGCGCTGTTCGACGTCCACATTCACGGCTCGGGCGGGCACGACGTGATGGAGGCGACCGAGGACGCGCTGAACCGCATTGGCGCGTTTCTGGCGCGGCGCGGCGTGGGCGCCTATTGCGCAACCACCGTAACGGCGCCGCTGGAATCGCTGCTGCGCTCGCTGAGCGGCCTGGCGAAACTGATGAACGCGCCGCTCGAAGGCGCGAGGCCGGTGGGGATCCATCTGGAGGGGCCGTTTCTCTCGCCGCATAAGCGCGGGGCGCATACCGAGAGCCAGCTGATGACGCCGTCGATCGCTCTGTTCGACCGGATGTGGCAGGCTTCGGAAGGCCATATTCGCGTGATGACGATTGCGCCCGAGCTGCCCAACGCTGAAGAGACGATTGCGCATGCGACGAAAATGGGGGTTCGGGTGAGCCTGGGGCACAGCAACGCGAACAGCGCGAATGCCCGCAGCGGCGTGCTGGCCGGGGCGGTGACGGCGACACACACCTTTAACGCAATGCGCCGCTTCGACCATCGTGACGCGGGCCTGGTGGGCGAGGTGCTCACGAACGACCGTTTGTTCGCCGAGATTATCTGCGACGGACTGCACGTGGAGCCAACGGTGGTGCGGTTGTTCTGGAAAGCGAAGGGCGGGGAACGGGCGATTCTGGTGACGGATGCAATGTCGGGCAGCGGCATGCCGGATGGAGCTTACCGGCTGGGCGAGATGGAGGTTCGGGTGAAGAACGGGCGCTGCGTGATTGGCGACGACACCCTGGCCGGAAGCACTCTGACGCTGGATCGCGCGGTGAAGAACTTTATGGAGTTCACGGGCGCGGAGCTGGCGGAGACGGTGGCGCTGGCTACGGTGAATCCGGCGCGCATGACCGGGCTGGATGCGGAAATTGGGACCATTGCGCGGGGCCGGGTTGCGGATATTGCGGTGGTCTCGGCAAAGAACGAGGTGATTGGCACGATTCTGCGGGGCGTGCCCCAGATCTCGCCGGCGAATTCCGGATATCAGGGCTGAGCGGGCGAGAAACGCCCGGCCCCTTTACTGGCCCGCCGCCGGCTTCAGCACTCCGGAAAGCACGCCGAGGCTGCCATCGACGGGCGGCGCATCAAGCGAGAGAATTTTCACCAGTAACGGATACACATTCACATTTTCGAAGGATTTGAGCTTCACTCCGGCGCGGATGTCGGGGCCTTCGGCGTAGAAGATGGCCTTCATCTCGGGCATCATGAACGGGTCAAAGCCGTGGTTGCCGGTGGTGGGAGCGTGATCCTCGCGATCCGGCGGCGGCGCGTGAGCACGGATGGCATAGGGTCCGCGCGCGATGATGATGGGATCGCCTTCGCGTGGGTTGCTGTTGTAGTGCAGTTCCGCCGGCACGTTGGAGCGCCGATACACCATGAACGCTGCGTCGGCGGCTTTGAGCTTCTGATAGGCGGCGTTGGCGGCGGCTTCGGTGGGTGCGTAGAGATAATCCCCGACCGTGGTGAGGTCGGTGAGCGGCGCGAACTTATCGAGGTCGATCCAGCCGCCCTGAATCTTCACCATGCCGTGATCGGAAACGATGACCAGGTCAACGGGCAGGTGCGTGGCCTTGAGGTCTTCTTCCAGAGTGCCCATGAGCTCGTCGACCTGCTTCACTGCGGCAGCGGTCTGCGGGCTGTCCGGGCCGTATTCGTGGCCGGCATGGTCGACGTTGGAGTAGTAGAGGGTGATGAAGTGCGGGCGCTGCTCAGATGGGAGCTTGAGCCACGCGATGACCTGATCGATGCGCTTGTCGTCGGGATATTTGTTGTCGAAGTGGAGATAGTAGCTGGGGCGCTCGCCGGCGATTTCAGCTTCAGAGCCGGGCCAGAAGAAGCAGGCGCTGCGCATCCCCTGCTTTTCTGCCAGCGACCACAACGGCGTTCCCCCGTACCAGGAGCCGTCGGCGTTGGTCTTCGGGTCGGTGTAGGAGTAGCGCTCTTTACGCGCCGGATCGTAGAACTGGTTGCCGACGATGCCGTGATGCTCGGGATAGAGTCCGGTGACGAGCGTGTAGTGATTGGGAAAGGTGAGCGATGGGTAGGCCGGAATCATGCCTTCGGGAACGCTGGCGCCGCGGGCGGCGATGGCCAGCAGATGCTTCGCACCGTACTTCTTCGCGTAGTCGTAGCGGAAGCCGTCCAGCGAGACCAGGACGACGTAGTGCTTGCTTTGCTGGGCGGCCGCGTTCGGACCGTGATCGACAGCGATGACGACTTGCTGATCCTGCGCCGAACAAAGCAGACAGAAAAACGCGAGAGGAAGCAAACCCTTCAGACGAGCCATTCGTTGAACCTCGGGTTGGCGTTGCGATTGAGCTTACCTGAGCTGGGTCAGGCGTAGGCGGCGCTCATCTGCTGAAATTCTTCGCTCATCCATTGCGTAAAGGCGTCGCTGGACTGGCTGCGGCCGAGGAAGCGCTGGACGATCTCTTTGCCCGGCATCGATCCGCCTGGCTCGAGAACCGTCTTGCGATAGCGCATGGCCGCGGGCGAATCGAGCAGCGCGTGGCCCGGAAACTGCGCGAAGAAATCGAGTGCGATGACCTTGTCGTAGAGGTAGGTGTAGTAGTTCGACGAGTAGCCGGTGAGGTGCGTGAAGCTGGCGTACATGCGGTTGCCGTCGACCCAGGTGTAGGGCAGAAAGCGCTCGTAGAGGCTGCGAAAGAGCGCATCGGGATCGAGCGTGGCGGGATCGAGGCGATGGGTTTCAAGCGCGTAGGTGGTGTAGAAGAGCTGGCTTCGGACCCAGTCCGCGCGGCCGAAGGCTCCCGCGCGATTCATGCGCAGCACCAGTTCGGCAGGGATGGGCTCGTTGGTTTCGTAATGCAGGGCAAAGCTGGCCAGCAGACGCGGATCGCGGAAGAACTCCTCCAGCATCTGCGAGGGCACTTCGACGAAGTCGCCCTCCGTAGCGATGCCGCTGATGCCGGCCCAGGCCTGGCGGCCGCCGAGGAGCGCGTGCATCAGATGGCCGAATTCGTGGAAGAAAGTCACGACGTCGGAATGTTGCAGGAGGCCGGGGTTGCCGTCTTTCGGTTCAGGAAAATTGCAGATCAGCGCAGCTTCAGGCAATTGCCGCCCGCGAATGCCGGGAATGAGTGGGTGCGCGGAAAACCATTTGTCCTTGCCCTCGCGCGGATGCATGTCGAGATAAAAACGTCCGGCCAGTTCGGTTCCGTCCCACACCTCCCAGGCGCTGACCGATGGGTGCCAGACGTCGGGGTTCTGGATGCGCCGGAAGCTCACCTGGAAAAGCTTCTCGGCCGTGGCAAGGACGCCGGGCTCGACGCGCGCGTAGGGGAAATACGGCCGCACGGACTGCGAATCGAAGTCGAAAGCGGAGCGGCGATACAGCTCGAGCCAGTAGCCACGGCTCGCGGCATCAATCTGCGTGAGGCCAGGCTGACGCTCGCGCGCGAACTCGAGAATCATCGCGTATTCCTTCTCGGCGCCGCCTTTGCTGGCGTGGTCGAGATCGTCGAGGAAGGCCTGCATGTTGGCGGCCGACTCCATCATCTGGTCAGCGGTAGCGAGGTCGGCCCAGTGAGCGAAGCCAAGGATGCCGGCGATTTCCTGCCGGGTGCGCAGCAAATCGAGCAGAAGCTGGCGGTTCGCCGGATACGCGCGGGTGTTGTAGGCGAGAAACATCTGGCGACGGAGACTGGACGAACGGGCGAAGGTGAGGACCGGCAAGTAATCGGGAAAATCCGTCGTGAGGGTGATTTTTCCGTCTTCGCCAGGCTGGTGCGCTTCGAGGAAATCCGGGGGCAGGCCATCGAGCTCGGCCTTGTCGCCGACTGTGACGGTTTTGCCGCCCTCCTGCACATTGCGCCCGAAGCTGAGAGCGGTAAGAGTGGCCTGATCCTGCAATTCTCTGATCCTGGCTCGGGTGGCGTCGTCCTTGTCCACACCGGCGAGGCGATACTGCAGGAGCGTGCGGGCGAGATAGTGCTTTGTCGCCGGATCGGCCGCGCTCGCGTCAATTTGATACAGTGCCTGATACACATCCTGGTTCAGAGAGAGCTCGACCCCGGCCTGCGAAATTTTCTGTAACAGTTCCTGTGCCGTATCCCGCACCGGCTTCTCGGCGTAGACGCTGTGCATGAGGCCGGTGAGCGAGCCGACCGTGGCCAGCTCGGCTACCGCGTCATCGTAGGCGCGCAGAGTACTTTCGATGGTGCGAGGACCACTGGTGCTCACAAGACGTTCGATGGCCTGGCGATGACGGAGCAGACGCTCCTCAACCCAGGCTTCGAGAGCCGCGGAATCGACTGAGCCGGTGGCGGAAGGGTTCCAGGGGTAAACGAGCGCAGAGGTGGCGGAATCAGAAACGGGCGCGGGCATGAAAACTCCTGTACTGGCAGACTATCGCAGCCATCGGTGGGTATCGCCCGGGAGGAATTGCGAAATCAGGCGGGTTCTTCGCCGCGGCGCATGGCGGCACGCGCCAGCTCGCGCTCAGCAGGGGTGGGCGTACGGCCCTTTTGCCGGTAGAGCCGGAAGAGCAGCGAAATATAGTCGATGGCCACACGCAGATTCGCTTTGCTGGCGCCGGCGTGGCGGCGGCCAAAGGTGAAGGGAACTTCCACGACTGAACGGATTTCGGCGCGGGCGAGGATTTCGAGCAGAATCTTAAAGCCGGTCTTGCGCAGCTCGATGCGTTCGATGCACTCGCGGCGCACCATAAAGAACCCCGACATGGGATCGCGCGCGCGAATGCCGGTGCGCTGCACAGGATGGGTCATCCAGATGGCCATGCGGGAGATGAGCTGGCGCAGCACCTTCCATCCGCGCATGCACCCGCCGCAGGCATAGCGGCTCCCGACCGCAAGATCGGCGCCGCGGTCCATCTCGGCCAGCAATTTCGGCAGCAGTTCCGGAGGGTGCTGCAGATCGGCGTCCATCACCGCCAGCACGTTCGCATCGGTTTCGGCCCAGCCGCGCACCACCGCGCCCGCCAAACCGCGCTCGCAGGTTCGCACAATGAGGCGGATGCGAGGGTCGTGGCGGGCCAAGTCCCCAACAATCGCATCGATGCCGTCGCGACTCTCGTCGTCCACTACAATCACTTCATAGGGAAGATCGCAGGGGTCGAGCGACGCGCGCACGCGTTCGAGCAGGGGTTTTATATTGCGGGCTTCGCGGAGGGTGGGAATGACAAGCGCTAAACCGGGCGAGCACGGAACCGCCTTGCAGAGTTTCGCCTTTTCTCCGCTCTCGGCGAGCTGCGGAGGATTCGTCATGCAGGAATCCATGTCTTCCGTGGAGTGACGCGAAAAATCTTGAAAAGTTTCGGCTGGAACAAGAACTTCATCCTGCTGACGATGATCGGCGCTGGATCGCTGCTCGTCGAAGGATATCATCCTGGAGTCGAGGACGATGCAGTCTATCTTTCCGCGATCCAGCAGCGCCTTCATCCTGGGCTTTATCCGCACGATTTTGCTCTGTTCACGCGGCAAATGCAGGCCAGCGTTTTCGATAAGCTGATGGCCGCGTGGGTTCGATCGACGCACATTCCCGTCTCGGTCTCCGAGATGGCCGGCCAGTGTCTGGCGGCGTTCTTCCTCCTGTGGGGATGCTGGGCGCTGGCGCGGCGCTGCTTCTCCACCCCAGCCGGACAATGGGCTGGCGTTGCGCTGGTTGGCGTGCTGTTCACTCTGCCGGTAGCGGGCACGGCGCTGTACATCTTCGATCAATATTTGCACCCGCGCGCGATCGCGACAGCGCTCATCCTGCGGGCGATCCTTCTGGTTCTGGATCGGCGCACGGTGTTCGCATGTGTGGCGCTGGCGGCTGCCGTGCTGGTGCATCCCATCATGGGCGTTTTTGGCGTGTCGTATTGCGTCATGCTGTGGATCGCAGGAGTGGGCTCGATGCGGCCGGCCGGTCAGCCGAGGGGCGAGCCCAGTCCGGCGGCGACCGTCGCGATGGGGATTGCGCCGTTGTGGATTTTCGAGGGGCCGTCGATGGCGTGGAGGCAGGCTCTGGATACGCGCGACTACTACTTCATCGCGCGCTGGACGTGGTATGAGTGGCTGGGCGCGATTGCACCGATTTTTATTCTGTGGGCTATGGCGCGCTGGGCACGGCGGGCGGAGCGTCCGACGATCGCAACGCTGGCCGGAAGCGCAACGGTGTTTGCGGCGTTCCAGCTGGCGGCTGCGTGCGTGGTGCTGCTGACGCCGGGCTTAATCCGGCTGACGCCGATGCAGCCGATGCGGTACCTGCATCTGGTTTACATCTTCATGGCGGTGCTGGGCGGGGGTCTGATCGGAGAAAAGCTGCTGCGCGGTCACGTTTGGAGATGGGTCGCGCTTTTTCTGCCCCTGGCGCTGGGGATGTTTGTTGCGCAGCGAAGACTGTTCGCCGGAACGGAACACATTGAATTGCCTGGCGTCGCATCGCACAATCCATGGCTGCGCGCCTTTGCGTGGGTCCGGGAGAACACGCCGGTGGATGCGTATTTTGCGCTCGATCCTTATTACATGCAGCTGCCGGGCGAGGATTATCACAGCTTTCGGGCGCTGGCTGAGCGCAGCGAACTGGCGGACGCGGTGAAGGATGCTGCGGTAGCAACGCAGGTTCCGGATCTGGCGCCGCTGTGGGAGCGGCAAACGCAGGCCGCCGCCGGCTGGCAGCACTTTCAGAAGCAGGATTTTCTGCGGCTCAGGCAGGAATTCGGCGTGAACTGGATCGTTGTACAGGGCGGGGGCGTTGAAGGGCTGGTGTGTCCGTACAAAAATGAAGCTGTGGCCGTGTGCAAATTGTGATGTGTACTGAGATTTGTTACAGAATTTTCTTTCCGAACGCCGAGGAGATCAACTCGACAGCGAGCTGGGCGGTGCGGTTGTGCTCGTCGATGACCGGATTCACCTCAACCACTTCGAGAGAGACCATGCGGCCGTGGTCGGCGATGATTTCCATGGCAAGGTGGGCTTCGCGGTAGGTGGCGCCTCCGCGGACGGGCGTACCGACGCCGGGGGCGTCTTCGGGGTCGATCCAGTCCATATCGAGCGAGACGTGATAGCCGGCTGTGCCGCGGCCGGCCGCGCGCAGAGCCTCTTCCATCACTGCGCGCATGCCACGCTCGTCGATGTCGCGCATGGTGTAAACCTCGGTGATGCCAGCGCGGCGGATGTTTTCCTTCTCGGCGGGATCGATGTCGCGGACGCCGATGAGGACGGCGTTTTCCGGCTGCACCTTGGGCGAGAAGCCGAGGATGTTGGCCAGCGCCGCGGGTTCAGGGCCGACGAGCGCCGCGAAGGGCATCCCGTGCACATTGCCGCTGGGTGAAGTGGCCGGGGTGTTCATGTCGGCGTGGGCGTCGATCCAGATGAGGCCGATTTTCTGGTTCTGCCTGCGGTAAAACTCGGCAACCCCGGAAACGGTGCCGGCCGCGACGGAGTGATCGCCGCCGAGGATGACGGGCGTCATGCCTTCGCTGAGCGATTTGAGAACCATGTCGGCGGCGCGCGTGCACGTGTCGGTGATTTCTTTGAGGTAGCGGGCGCTTTGAAGGCCGGAAGATTTTGTCTCGGCGATGGCGACGCTGATGTTGCCGCCGTCACGGACTTCGTGGCCGAGGGCTTCAAGGCGGGCTTCGAGGCCAGCCACGCGAACCGCGGAGGGCCCCATATCCACGCCGCGACGCGAGGCGCCGAGGTCGAGGGGAACGCCGATGACTTTGATTTTGCGCGGGGGCAGAGCCTGCACACCGCCGTAGACTGCGGCCACCGGATTCACGCCACCGGCAACCGCCGGGCTTACTGTCTCGCTGGTTTTGGGCATACCGTTACGGGTAGATCCGATTCAGCGTGCGGGCAAACGGAATCGTCTCGCGCACATGGTCCAGGCCGCAAATCCACGCGACCGCGCGCTCGATGCCCATGCCGAAGCCCGAATGCGGAACCGAACCGTACCGCCGCAGATCGAGATACCACTGGAAAGCATCGATTGGCAACTGGTGCTCCTCGATGCGCTTCTTCAGCAGATCGTAGGAGTGAATACGCTGCGAGCCACCGATGACTTCGCCGTAGCCTTCCGGCGCGAGCACATCAACGCAGAGCGCGTACTTGGGATCTTCGGGGTCGGGCTCCATGTAGAAGGCCTTCACGGCGGCGGGATATCGGTGCACCATGACCGGACGATCAAACTGCGATGAGATATAAGTCTCGTCGGGTGAGCCGAAGTCGTTGCCGTATTCGAAGGGCTGCTCGATCAGGCCTTTCGCGTGGGCGTCGTTGAGCATCTTCACGGCTTCGTCGTAGCGGAGACGCGGGAAGGGCGGCTTCACTGCTTCGAGCTTCGTGGTATCGCGGTTGATGGTCTTCAGCTCGGCCGAGCGCTTGCTCAGGACCTGGGAAACGATGGCGCTGATGAAATTTTCCGCGAGGCCCATCAGGTCGTCGAGGGTGGCGAAGGCCCACTCCGGCTCGACCATCCAGAACTCGGTGAGGTGGCGGCGGGTCTTGGATTTTTCCGCACGAAACGTGGGCCCGAAGGAATAAACCTTGCCCAGTGCGAGCGCGGTGCTCTCAATATAGAGCTGGCCGCTCTGCGTCAGGTAGGCTTCCTCGCCGAAGTACTCGACGGGAAATAGCGTGCTGGTGCCTTCGCAGGCAGCCGGGGTCAGGATCGGCGGATCGGTCAGCACAAAGCCGTTGTCGTCAAGAAAATCGCGCGCCGCCTTGATGATTTCCGCGCGGATGCGCAGGATGGCTGCCTGACGCGGGGTGCGCACCCACAGATGGCGATGCTCCATGAGGAAATCGGTGCCGTGTTCCTTGAGGGAAATGGGGAAAGGATCGTCTTCAGGGACGCGCTGGATGACTTCTATGTTCTCGACGTCCAATTCGTAACCGCCGGGCGCACGTTTATCGGCACGGACCTTGCCGGTGACGATCACAGAAGATTCCTGGGTAAGGCCCTTGATGGTTTCGAAAACTTCCGGCGTCACCGCAGCTTTGGGAACGATGCCCTGGATGGTTCCGCTGCCGTCGCGAAAGATGGGAAACAGCAGCTTGCCGCTTTCGCGCAGGTTGTAGAGCCAGCCGTGGAGGGTCACGGTTTGCCCTTCATGAGCGCCGATGGCAGCAATGGTGGAGAGTGGGGCATTCGTCACCGACTCGGTTACAATTGCAGCATTTTTCTCTGACATGACTGCCTCTATTTCGCGCTTGCGTCTGTCTTTGCGAAGGCCTGCTTCGCTTTTTCGCCGACGGCTTCGACCGAGTCGCCCAGGGAGTAGTGAATTTCGAGCACTCCGGCGGGGGTTTGCGGCGCGGATTTCAGTCCGGTAAAGGTCTCATCCCAATTGATGGTTCCGTCACCTGGCCAGAGATGCGCGTCTTTGTCGCCCTTGTTGTCGTGGATGTGCGAAGAGCGGATGTGCGCATTGAGTTCCGACAGGGCGGAGGCAACCCCATCGCCCAGATGGGCGTGGCCCACGTCGAGGCACACACCGATGTCGCGGAAGTGGCCTACCGTGAGGATTTCGACGAGATGGGCAGGGCGGGCCACATCGCCCTGCAGGTTCTCAACCAGCAACTTGACGCCGAGAGGGCTGGCGAACGCGTGCAGATGCTCGAGCGCGGTGATGGAATCGTCCAGTGCCCGCGGTCCCCACATATCCTCGCGCTCGCCGAGGTGCAGGATGAGGAAGCGGAAGCGGATCTGCTCGGCTACTTCCAGAGCGCGCTTGATCTCGTCCATCGCGTCGATGCGATGGCTTTTATCGGGATGAATCACGTTCACCGCCGGGCCGCCGCCGCGGCCCATCTCCGCATCGGCGTAGAGCGGGGCGTGCATGGAAAATGATTCAACGGGATTGCTGCTGAACCACTCGGCCAGCTCGCGGATGTGGGGGCGGCTGGTGTAGTCGAAGTGCTGGCGCGCGGCAAACAGCTCCACGCCCTGCGCTCCGGCGCGAGCAAAAACGTCGAGAAGCCCTGGATGCAGCCGGTGGTTCAGGAAGACGTGCGAAGAAATGACCTTCAGCATGATGAGAACCGGGAATGGTTATTGTTGCTTCTATCTTCTCACTCCGCACGCGAACCACCAGGCGGGCGGCGGTTCGCGACGGATGAGCTGCGGTCCCGGCTATGCGGTCCGGCTACTCTGGCGCGGCTTCTTCGCCCTTAACGGTCACGCTGATGTGCGCCGTGACCTCGCGGTGCAGCTTCACAGGAACGTGGAATTCGCCGGTGGACTTCAGGGGCTCGTCGAGCTGGACCTTGCGGCGATCGATGTTGAAGCCCTTTGTGGCCAGCTCCTGGGCGATGTCGGACGAGGTGACAGACCCGAAGAGGTGGTCGCCTTCGCCGACTTTGCGGGTGAAAACCAGCGCGACGGTGTTGAGCTGCGTGACCAGCTGCTCGGCCTCAGCCTTTTCCTTCGCGGAGCGGCGGACGGCGGCGGCCTTCATCTGATCGATGACGGCTTTGTTGGCCGGCGTGGCCTCCATGGCCAGGTTTTTCGGCAGCAGGTAGTTGCGGCCATAGCCGTCGGCGACCTTCACCACATCGCCGCGGTTGCCGAGATTCGAGACGTCTTCTCTGAGAATCACTTCCATTGCAATCTCTCCACAGGGCTCAGAGCACAGGGCTCAGAGCGTTTCACAGAACGCAGAACACGGGGCACGGGGGTGCCGGAATCGGTGCTCGAGGCCAGCCGATGCTTAGAACCTGGCCGCGAACGGCAGCAGAGCGATGTTGCGCGCCTGCTTGATGGCGCGGCTCAAACGGCGCTGATGCGTGGTGCACACGCCGGTAAGACGCCGCGGCACAATCTTGCCGCGTTCGGCTACAAATCCCTGCAGCAGGCGCACGTCGCGATAGGAGATAGCGTCAATCTTCTCCGTGCAGAACTTGCAGACCTTCTTGCGGCGGAAAAATTTGCGTCCGCCAGGACCGCCCGGGCCACCAGGGCCGCGTCCACCGGGACCAGAACGTGGTCCTGAAGGAGCGTCGGGGCGCGAGGGTGAGGATGTCGTTGCTTCGTCAGCCATTTTTCATTTCCTCCGGCCGGCGCTCTTGGCGGCGGCCAAATTTTCAGATTGCTTCAGCTCAGGCGCTGGCCTGGGTGGTTGTTTCCGCGGGAGCAGGCGCAGCCTCGGCCGGCGCTGCAGCGGGGGCAGGAGCCGGTTCTGCCACCGGCGGCGGCGTTGCCGGGATAGCGCTGAGCTTCTTCTTCGTTGCGCGGATCGCCCGAACCTTGGCGAGGCGCTTATCTTCCTCGTCCATGCGCACGGTGATGAACTTAATCACCGGCTCAGAGACGCGCAGGCGGCGTTCCAGCTCGGCAATCAGCGCACCATCGGCATCAATGGTGAGCAGGACGTAATTGCCGTCGTTGAATCTCTTGACCATGTAGGCGAGCTTGCGCTTGCCCAGCTTCTCGGTCGAGCGAATCTTGCCGCCGCCGGTGGTAACCGTTTGCTCGAGGCTGGCAATCAGCTTGTCCAGATCTTCGTCAGCCACGTCGGGCCGCACGATAAACATCACTTCATAGAAACGTTGCATCGTTTGCTTCTTCCTTCCGGGCCAATGGCTCCGGTAACAAATTCGCTTCCTTCATTCCTTACTTCGCCGCCGGGCCGTCTCCGGGGTTTTCCGGATCCCGGCGGTTGAATTCGTTCATGGCGACGGTGATACCTTTTGCCACCACCGTCTCCACCGCGCGCGCCACCCGATCCAGCACCGGATCGATGGCCGCCAAATCTCTTTTGCTCATCGGCGTGAGCAAATAATCCTTGCCGCGACGAAAAGCATCCTGCTCGACTCCCGGCTCCGGCCCTGCACCAATCCGGATCCGCCACCACTCGTCGGTTCCCAGACCACCGGAGACCGAACGCGCTCCGTTATGCCCGGCCGGACTACCTCGCTCGCGAATACGTAACTTCCCGAGTGGCAAATCCAGTTCGTCGTAAATCACCAGCAGGTTCCCGGGGAGATCGATGTCCAGTT
>Ga0335075_10010705_pt1 | contig 13919 bp, 11 predicted proteins | sample Lox_Sample_24_FD_206723 | JGI IMG/M metagenome (GOLD analysis project Ga0335075, IMG submission 206723) | Soil microbial communities from Loxahatchee National Wildlife Refuge, Florida, United States - Lox_Sample_2.4 | ecosystem: Environmental > Terrestrial > Soil > Wetlands | place: USA...
CACTCTTAGACTTCGCTTATAGAGTTCGAGACACGTACGCGCGAAAGATGAGGTCCGAAAACACGTGACCGTTGAGTTGGCGCATCCGTCGACCGAACCCCTTGGTTCGCGGTCGCCGACCGAACCGACCCACCCCCGCTGGTGGTTCGCCGCGACGACGCCGGGCCGCATCCTGACCATCGGTCTCATCCTGGCGATTCTCGGGGGGCTCAGCGCATTTGCGACCTCGACGACGATCAACCAGCGGCAGCAGGCGCTGACCACCGTGTTGAAGCACACCGAGCCGCTGGCGTTCGCGGCCGGACGGCTGTACACCACGCTGTCGGTGGCCGACGCAGCGGCCGCGACGGCCTTCATTGCGGTAGCCGAGCCGCGCACCGTGCGGCAGCGCTATGAGCAGGCGATCACCGACGCGGCGGTCGCGGTGACCCGGGCATCGAGCGGGCTGACCGACGAGCCGCTGGTGCAGCTGCTCGGGCGGATCAACGCCGAGCTGTCCGTGTACACCGGCCTGATCGAAATCGCGCGCACCAATAACCGGGCCGGCAACCCGGTCGGGTCGTCGTATCTGTCCGAGGCGTCGGCACTGATGCAGTCGACGATCCTGCCCGACGCTCAGCAGCTTTATCGCGCGACGTCGGCACGGGTGGACGACGAGACCACGGCGTCGACGCAGATCCCGGCTCCGGTGATCCTCGTCGTCACCGCCACCGCGGCCTTCGGCGCGTTCTCGCACCGCTGGCTGGCCCGTCGCACCAAACGCCGAATCAACCCTGGTCTTGTCGCCGGCGCACTTGCGATTCTCGTTATGGTGGTCTGGGTGGGGACTGCGCTTGCGATTTCCACCGCCGGCAGCCGCAGCGCCAAAAACACTGCGGCAGAATCGCTGAAGACCGTCACCGATATGTCCATCAACGCTCAGCAGGCCCGCGCCGACGAGACGCTGTCATTGATCCGGCGCGGGGACGAAGAGGTCCGCAAGCAGTCCTTCTACGAACGCATCGACGCCATGCACAAGCAGCTCGACGAATATCTCGCTCGCCCCGACGCCGTCGACAGGAACGACTTGCAGGGCGCCGACCAACTGCTGACCCAGTGGCGGCGCGCCGACGACCGGATCAACTCCTACATCTCGGTGGGCAATTACCGGGCCGCCACCCAAGTCGCGCTGGGTAGCGGTGAGAACGACTCCACGCCGGCGTTCGACAAACTCGACCGCGCCCTGGGTAAGGCGATGGAGCAGAGTCGCAACCAACTGCGCGACGACATCCTCAACGCGCGCCGCGGGCTGGCCGGCGCGACGGTCGGGGGTGTCGTGCTCAGCCTGGGCGCGGCCGTCGCGGTCGCTCTTGGGTTGTGGCCCCGGCTGAGCGAGTACCGATGACCCGGCGCCCGTTCCGTATTGTGTTCGCCGCTCTCACGGCCACACTGGCCACGGTTTTGGCCGGGTGTAGCGAGTCGGCGGCCATGGTGGTGACGCCGGTGCCGACGCTGCCGCCACCCACACCGGCCGGCATGCAGGAGATGCCACCCAAGCCACCGCTGCCGCCGGACAACCCCGACAGCTGCAACCCGACCGCCAGCCTGCGTCCATTTACCAACCCGGTCGACGCCGACGCCGCGGTGGCCGATATCCGTGCTCGCGGCCGGCTGATCGTCGGCCTGGACATCGGCAGCAACCTGTTCAGCTTCCGCGATCCGATCACCGGCGAGATCACCGGCTTCGACGTCGACATCGCCGGCGAGGTGGCGCGCGATATCTTCGGCAACCCGGCGCAAATCGAGTACCGGATCCTGTCGTCCGAAGAGCGCATCACCGCGCTGGAGCGCTCGGAGGTCGACATCGTCGCCAAGACGATGACCATCACCTGTGAACGGCGCAAGCAGGTCAACTTCTCCACCGTCTACCTCGACGCTTATCAACGCATCCTGGCGTCGCGCGACTCCTCGATCACCAAGCCGTCGGACCTTTCCGGCAAGCGGGTCTGCGTCGCAAAGGGCACCACGTCCCTGCACCGGATCCGGGAGATCGCACCGCCGCCGATCATCGTGGAGGTGGTCAACTGGGCCGACTGTCTGGTGACTCTGCAGCAGCGGCAAGTCGACGCCATCAGCACCGATGATTCCATCCTGGCCGGACTGGTCTCCCAGGACCCGTACCTGCACCTGGTCGGCCCCAACATGGGCACACAGCCGTACGGCATCGGGGTCAAGCTCGACAACACCGGACTGGTCCGGTTCGTCAACGGCACCCTGGAACGCATTCGCCGCGACGGCACCTGGAACGCCTTGTACCGCAAGTGGTTAACGGTGCTCGGTCCGGCGCCGGCCCCGCCCAGCCCAAGGTATGTGGACTGATGGCCGATTCGGAACGCCAAGACGCGGAAGCCGGCTTAGAGGACAGCGAGGCCGCCCCGGGCACCCAGCCCGCAGATGCGATGGTGGATTCATCCTCACAAGGCCGCCCGGTGACCACGCAGGCCGTCTTCCGCCCGGCTTTCGACGATGACTCCGGAGCCATGCCGGTGCACATCGTCGACACCGAACCGCAGGACCGGATGAAGCCGGTAAAGCGTGCACCGGTCCGACGGCTGGGCGGCGGACTGGTCGAGATTCCGCGGGTGCCCGACATCGACCCGCTCGAAGCACTGATGCCCAATCCGGTTGTGCCGGAATCCAAACGGTTCTGCTGGAACTGCGGGCGACCGGTTGGCCGATCCAGCGCGGACGGCAAGGCTACGTCGGAGGGTTGGTGCCCTTATTGCGGAAGCCCGTATTCCTTCCTGCCGCAACTGAATCCAGGCGACGTCGTAGCCGGCCAGTATGAAATCAAGGGCTGCATCGCGCACGGTGGGCTGGGCTGGGTTTACCTGGCGCTGGACCGCAACGTCAACGATCGTCCAGTGGTGCTCAAGGGTTTGGTGCATTCCGGTGACGCCGAGGCCCAGGCGATCGCCATGGCCGAGCGCCGGTTCCTGGCCGAGGTGGTGCACCCGTCGATCGTGCAGATCTTCAACTTCGTCGAGCACACCGACCGGCACGGGGAACCCGTCGGATATATCGTCATGGAGTACGTCGGTGGGCAGTCGCTCAAACGCCGCAAGGGCGCGAAGCTGCCCGTCGCCGAAGCCATCGCCTATGTGTTGGAAATCCTTCCGGCGCTGAGCTATTTGCATTCCATCGGTTTGGTGTACAACGACCTCAAGCCGGAAAACATCATGCTCACCGAAGAACAGCTCAAGCTGATCGACCTCGGTGCCGTGTCGCGGCTCAACTCGTTCGGCTACCTCTACGGCACCCCGGGTTACCAAGCCCCCGAGATCGTGCGGACCGGGCCGACTGTCGCCACCGACATTTACACAGTCGGGCGCACACTCGCGGCTCTCACGTTGCGACTGCGCGCCCGCGGCGGCCGCTACGTCGACGGGCTCCCCGAAGACGATCCGGTGCTCAACGAATACGACTCGTTCGCCCGGCTGCTGCGCCGGGCGATCGATCCGGATCCACGGCGACGGTTCATCAGCGCTGAGGAGATGTCCGGGCAGCTGTCCGGCGTACTGCGCGAGGTGGTGGCTCAGGACACCGGTGTGCGGCGGCCGGGCCTGTCGACGATCTTCAGTCGTACCCGCTCCACGTTCGGGGAAGACCTGTTGGTCGCACATACCGACGTATACCTGGACGGCCATGTGCATGCGGAGAAGCTGACCGCCAAGGAGATCGTCACGGCGCTGCAGGTGCCGCTGGTCGATCCGGCCGACGTCGCGGCGCCCCTGCTGCAGGCGACCGTGCTGTCCCAACCGGTCCAGACGCTGGATTCGCTGCGCGCATTCCGCCACGGCGCAATGGATTCCGAGGACATCGACTTGTCGGAATCTGTCGAGCTGCCGCTGATGGAGGTGCGGGCGTTGCTGGACCTCGGCGACGTGGCCAAAGCGACCCGCAAACTCGACGACCTCGCCGAGCGGGTCGGTTGGCGATGGCGGCTGGTCTGGTACCGCGGGGTTTCGGAACTGCTTACCGGTGATTATGAGTCGGCCAGCAAGCATTTCAGCGAAGTGCTGGACACCTTCCCCGGGGAGTTGGCGCCCAAGATGGCGCTGGCCGCGACCGCCGAATTGGCGGGTAGCGCAGACGAACACAAGTACTACGAAGAGGTGTGGAATACCGACGACGGGGTGATTTCCGCGGCCTTCGGGCTGGCCAGGGCGCAATCGGTGGAAGGGGATCGAGCTGGCGCGGTACGCACTCTCGACGAAGTGCCTGCCACCTCAAGGCATTTCACCACCGCGCGGCTGACCAGTGCGGTGACGCTGCTGTCCGGTCGCTCGGCAAGCGAAATCACCGAGGATCAGATCCGCGACGCCGCGCGCCGGGTGGAGGCACTGCCGCCGACCGAGCCGCGGGTGCTGCAGATCCGCGCATTGGTGTTGGGTAGCGCGTTGGACTGGTTGCAGGGCAACGAGGCAAGCACCAATCACATCCTGGGCTTTCCGTTCACTGAACACGGACTGCGACTCGGTGTCGAGGCCTCGCTGCGCGGGCTGGCCCGGGCAGCACCCACCCAGGCGCACCGCTACACGCTGGTCGACATGGCCAACCGGGTGCGGCCCACGTCGACGTTCTAGCTCGAGTGTCTCCGTTGCCGTCGAGTGTGAATCTGCGGCGTCGAGTGTGAACCTGTGGCGGGATCTCGGCCTATTAGCCGCCCTGGAGTCACACTGAAAGCCGGTAGTGCACAGTCGATTTCCGTGTGTCGAGGGCGCGACGGACCCGTTGCAGGATCGCGGTGGGATGGTCTCCTGCAATCACCCGGATGACGATCCAACCCAAGCGTTGCAGCGTCTCAAGCCGCCGAATGTCGTTTCGGTATTGCAACGAATCGGTCCGGTGGTGTTCACCGTCGTACTCGACGGCAACCATGCAGTCTTCCCAGCCCATGTCGAGGTAGTACGTCTCTTCGCCTGTGATCACGGGAATCTGCGTTTGCGGCCGTGGCAAGCCGGCTCGAATGATAAGTAGGCGCAGGTAAGTTTCACGCGGCGACTGCGCACCTGCGTCAACGAATTCTAGGGCCACCTCGAGCTGTCGCAGTCCGCGGGCGCCGGGATGACGCTCGGCGACGGACATCACGCCGTCGGGCTTGAGATTCGTAGCCCGCGCCAGTGCATCCAGCCGGGCGACTGCCACACGGTGTGGCTTGCGGCGGCCGATGTCGAACGCGGTGCGCTCCGGTGTGGTGACCGCCAGCCCAGCGACGGCAGTGACTTCATCGCCGTGCAACGCGGCGGCGGCAAGGCAACCGACGGTTGCCTCACGACCTGCCCACAACCAGGCTGCAGCGATTCGTCGGTCAAGCGACAGCGGGGTCTGCTTCGACAAGTAGACGTTAGGAAACACCAGCCGATGCCGTATTCGGAGCTGATGCCGGTTGAAGACACCACTGGCCACCGCCTCAGTGCCGATAAACGGCTCTGCGATATTCGACCCCATGGCGGAAAGGATCACACGCCGACGTACATCGCGTTTCCCCTCGTCCGCACCTCGGGTAAGCAGGACCGCAAGCAAATCGCAAGACACGTCAGGCACAGTTAAGGCCATGGCCGGCCAGTCGGATGGGTGGATCACTACCGCTCGCGTGCTGCGCCGCACAGGCTTCGGAGTGACCGGTGCACAGGTTGACGCGGTGGCCGGCCAGAATTGGTCGAAATACGTCGATACCGCTTTGGCTGCGGATCCCGACGCCGACCCGGGCGCGTTCGCGACGCCGATGCCGACGCCCCCCGTCCTCCGTCGCCCCGGCAAAGGGGCGTCCCTCGCCGACCGCATGGAATTCAACAGCCGGGTATCCGAGCAGCTGACCGAACTGTCGGACTGGTGGGTGCGCCGCATGGTGGCCGTCCGCCAGCCGATTCACGAAAAGCTGACCCTGTTGTGGCACAACCACTTTGCGACCTCTGCCCAGAAAGTTAGGTCCGCCCCAGACATGGCGGCCCAGAACCAAAAACTGCGTAGCCTGTCTCTCGGCGATTTCCGCACGCTCGCCTATTCCATGCTGACCGACGCCGCAATGATGCGTTGGCTGGACGCCCAGACCAGCACCGCCAAAGCGCCCAACGAAAACCTGGCACGAGAGTTCATGGAGCTGTTCACGCTCGGGCACGGCAACGGGTACACCGAAGACGATGTGCGCCAGGGTGCCCGCGCGCTGACCGGATGGGTCATTCGGCCCGCCACCGGCCAGACGATGATGCTGCCCAAGCGCCACGACCACACAGCCAAAACGATCTTCGGGGTGACCAGGAATTTCGACGCTGGCGGATTGTGTGACGCCGTGCTGGCCCAGCCGAAATCGCCGCAATACGTTGCCGGCCGGCTCTGGCAGCAGCTGGCGTCGGACAACCCGCCGTCGCCGCAGGCGCTCGACCGCTTGGTCACCGCCTATGGCCCCAGGCGCGATCTGCGGGCGTTGACCCACGCAATCCTCACCGACGACGAATTCGTCGGTAACCGCGCTGCCATCGTCAACACGCCGGTCGAGTGGCTTGTCGGCGTGGTCCGCACCTTGGGCGTATCCGTGGATGCACCAGCACGATTGATGCTGGTGAATTCTACGCTGCACGCGCTGGGACAGCGACCGTTTTACCCGCCGGACGTCGGGGGGTGGCCGCATGGCCGGGTCTGGATGTCGACTGCCAGCGCTGACGTCCGGATGCGCGCCGCGAGCCAGTTGGCGCGCGCCGGTGATCTGTCCACTGTCGAGGACGCCGCCGCCGACGACCGGATCGACGCCGTCGGCTATCTGATCGGGGTCGGGGCATGGTCGGACCGGACCGTCAAAGCCCTGGAGCGGTTGGTGGGCAGGCCGGTCCAGCTGGTCGCCGCTGCCGTCAATACTCCCGAATACCTGACGTCGTAGCGAGTGCCGATGCCTGACATGAATCGCCGCAAGTTTCTGATCGCCAGCGCCGGGCTTGGCGCGGCCGGCCTGCTGTCGGGTGCATGCGACGTCAGCTGGCCCGACCTGATGCGCGAAGCCAAGCAGCGGCCGCTCGCCGAAGGCAGCGGTGTGCTGGTGATCCTCACGATGTACGGCGGCAACGACGGCATCAACACCGTGATTCCGTACGTCGACAATGCTTATCATGATGCTCGGCCCGAACTAGCCTATGCCCCAGGCGATGTACTTCCCCTGGACGGCCAGCTGGGACTCAATCCGGCACTCAAGGGCCTGGCTCAACAATGGAACAACCGTAAGCTGGCGATCGTGCGCGGCGTGAGCTATCCGCAACCCGACCACAGCCACTTTCGGTCGATGGATATCTGGCAGACCGCGTCGCCGTCCGAGCCCGTCCCGACCGGGTGGATCGGCCGTTGGCTCGATGCCACCGGTAGCGACCCGCTGCGTGCGGTCAATATCGGTTCGGTGCTGCCGCCGCTCGCTGTTGGCGAAAAATGCACAGCCGCAGCGCTTACGCCGAATGAGAAAGCCGAGTCAGCGGACCGATTTGCCGCGACGATGGACGCGCTCGGTGCCGATGACTCCGACGACACACCGGCGATGGCGGCGGTCTGCGACGCCTACCGCGCCACCCGCACCACCGATACGACGTTCGGCCCGATCAAACCGTCCGGGGAGAAGGGCGGGAAACACAACTCGCTGGCCGGCCAGCTGAGCATGGTGGCGGAGGCCGTCAAGGCAGCGGTGCCCACCCGGGTATACGCGGTAAAGCTGGGCGGGTTCGACACACACGCCGACGAAAAAAGGACGCAGCAGCGCCAGCTGCAGACCCTCGATGAGGCCGTCACCCCGTTCCTGCAGCAGATGGCCAGTGATCGGTACGGCAAAAACGTTGTCCTGCTGGCGTACTCGGAATTCGGTCGACGGGTAACGGCGAACGCCTCGCAGGGCACCGATCACGGCACCGCCGGCCCGGTGTTCGTCGCGGGGGGCCCGGTCAAGGGCGGCTTCTACGGCGACGAACCCAGCCTGACTGATCTCGACAATGGCGATCTCAAACCCACCACCGACTTTCGCGACATCTACTACGAACTGCTGTCGCAAACGCTGCAGACCGACCCCACACCGTCGGTCGGGGCCGGCCGGCGGAGTCTCGGGTTTCTCTAGATCGCTTGCAGGCAGTCGCGGGCGATGGCCAGCTCCTCGTTGGTGGGGATCACCAGCACGGTGATCGGCGAGGCGTCGGTGGAGATCCGTCGAGCCTCCCTGGCGAGCTGCGTGTTTCGCTGCTCGTCGACCTCGATGCCCAGGCCGGCCATCCCATCCAGCGCATCGCGGCGCACCGAAGCGACGTGCTCACCGATGCCCGCGGTGAAGCTAATCACGTCGGTGCGGCCCAGCACCGCCAGATAAGCACCGACATATTTGCGCAGCCGATGGACGAATACGTCATACGCCAATCGTGCTGCGCTGTCGCCGGATTCGATCATCTCATGCAGCCTGCGAAAGTCGCGCTCGCCAGCCAGGCCCAGCATCCCGGACTGGTGGTTCAGCATCGATTCGACGTCGTCGACGCTCATACCCGCAACACGGCACAGGTAGCCGATGACGCCGGGGTCGATGTCGCCGCTGCGGGTACCCATCACCAAGCCCTCCAACGGCGTCAGCCCCATCGACGTGTCGACCGGTCGGCCCGCGGCGATCGCCGATGCCGAGGCGCCGTTACCCAGATGCAGCACAATCTGATTCAGGTCATTGAGCGGTCTGTCCAGGAACGCCGCGGCCTGCTCACTGACATACTGGTGCGACGTGCCGTGAAATCCGTATCGGCGGATCTGCCACTGCCGCGCCAGGTCGCGGTCGATGGCGTAGGTCGCCGCCGCGGCGGGCAGGTCGTGAAAGAACGCCGTGTCGAACACCGCGACATGCGGCACCTCCGACAGCATCTTGCGGGCCACCTCGATACTCTGCACGGCCGGCGGATTGTGCAGTGGAGCCAGCACCGACAACTGCTTGAGTTCGGCGATGACCGAATCGTCGACGACCGTCGGCTGGTAAAACGACGCCCCGCCGTGCACTACCCGGTGTCCGACTGCCGCCAGCCCGCAAACCTTCAAATCGATACCGGCCTTGGACAACTGGTCGAATGCCATCCGCAGCGCCGCATCGTGATCGGCGACGGCCGATGACGGCTCCCCGATCCGCTCGACACTACCGTCGGCAAGCGAACTACCTGAATCCGGTTGAATCAGCTGATATTTCAATGACGACGAACCGGAGTTGATCACCAAGACCACACGCTTACGCATGAGCACCCTGAGCCTGGATCGCGGTGATGGCGACGGTGTTGACGATGTCTTCGATCAGCGCGCCACGGGACAGGTCGTTAACCGGCTTGTTCAAACCTTGCAGCACCGGACCGATGGCGATCGCGCCGGCGCTGCGCTGCACCGCTTTGTATGCGTTGTTGCCGGCATTGAGGTCGGGGAAGATCAGCACGGTGGCCCGGCCGGCGACTGGGGAGTCACGCATCTTGGTGGCCGCGACGGACGGCTCGACCGCGGCGTCGTACTGGATCGGACCCTCGACCAGCAGCTGTGGCACCCGGGTACGCACCAATGCGGTTGCCTCCCTGACTTTGTCGACATCGGCGCCGGTGCCGGATTCACCGGTGGAGTACGACAGCATCGCCACCCGCGGCTCGATGCCGAATTGTGCGGCGGTGCGCGCGGAACTGATGGCGATGTCGGCCAGCTGGTCGACCGTCGGGTCGCGAACGATCGCGCAGTCGCCGTATGCCAGCACCTGGTCCGGCAGGCACATCAGGAAAATGCTGGAAACCGTCGAAATGCCCTGCGCAGTGCCGATGATCTCGAGGGCGGGACGAACGGTGTGCGCAGTGGTGTGCGCCGCACCGGATACCATCCCGTCAACCATGCCGTTGTGCACCAGCATGGTTCCGAAGTACGACACGTCGTGGATGACCTCCCGGGCTTGCTCGACGGTGATGCCTTTTTTGGCACGCAGCTGCGCGTACTGCTCGGCGAATTGATCGCCTAACTCGCTGGTACGCGGATCAAACACCGTGGCGTTGTCCAAGTTGACACCGAGTTCGGCAGCGCGAGCGCGGATCTGGCTCTCGTCGCCGAGGATCGTCAGGTCGGCGATATCACGCTGTAGCAGCCGGCCGGCGGACTTGAGGATTCGATCGTCGTCACCCTCGGGCAGCACGATGTGCTTGCGATCCGAACGGGCCCGCTCGCGCAGCTGAAAGGTGAACATCTGCGGGGTGGTTATCTTCGGGATCGGAATCGCGAGCTGCGCCAACAGATCACTGAGGTCGACGTGCTTCTCCATCAGCTGCAGCGCGGTGTCGATCTTGCGCTGCGAGGATGGGGTGACCCGGCCGCGTGCTGACGCCACCGCGCTGGCCGTGTCGAAGGTGCCCAACGTGGTGGCGATGATCGGCAGGCGTAGCCGCAGACCGGCCACCAGTGCAGCGATCGACCGATGCAACTCGAACCCGCCGTTGAGGATGATGCACGACAAAGACGGAAACCCTTCGGCAGCATGGGCGCTGGCGACGGCCAAGACAACATCCGAGCGGTCCCCGGGAGTGACGACCGCGACGCCGTCGCGTAGCCGCTCCAGCACATGATCGGCCGTCATCCCGGCGACCACCACGCCCATGGCTTCGCGGCTCATCAGGGCGGTGTCTCCGCTGACCAGCTTCCCGTTCACCGCGAGCTGCAGGTCGGCCACCGATGGCGCCACCAGCAGCGGTTCGTCGGGCAGGACGTATGTCCTCGGGCCGAGCCGGCGCAGCGCCGAGGCGACTGCGCTCAATTGTGTTGGCTCGCAGCGGTTGGCCACCACGGCCGCGGTGTGCGCGTGCTGGACGGCCAGCTCGGCGAGACACACCTCAGCGACGTGGGCGACTTCCTCGGCGGTGCGGCCCTTTGCCCGTACCGCCAGCAACACCGGCGCACCGAGGTTGACCGCGATGCGGGCGTTGACGCCCAGCTCGGCGGGGCTGGCCACGTCGGTGTAGTCGCTCCCGAGGATGACGACCGCGTCGCACTCGGCGGCCATCGCGTGATACCGCTCGACGATGTCGTCGATGGCGGCATCACGATCAGCGTGCAGCTGCTTGTAGGTCACCCCGATGCAACGCTCGTAGGGCAGGCCCGCTGTGGTCTGCGCCAGCAGCAGATCCAGGATGTAGTCGCGATCGCCATCTGCAGAGGTCCGCGTAATCGGTCGAAACACACCGACTTTCGCAGCCGTGGCGGCTAGCCGATGCAGGATCCCCAGCGCGATCGCCGACTTGCCGGTGTCGCCCTCCGTCGCCGCAATGTAGATGCTGGAGGCAGCCACGATGGGGCTCAGCCCAGCCGTCGCAACCGGGGTTCGAGGTCCTTGCGGAAGAGCTCCAGAAAACGGCGCTGGTCGTGGCCCGGCGCGTGGAATACCAGGTGGTTGAGGCCCCAGGTGACGTACTGGCCCACCTTTTCGACGGCCTCGTCGGGGTCCGAAGAAACGATCCAGCGTTTGGCGACCTGCTCGATCGGCAGCTCGTTGGCCGCCTTCTCCATTTCAAGCGGGTCGTGAATGCTGGTCTTCTGTTCGGCGGTCAGCGACAGCGGCGCCCAGAATCGGGTGTTCTCCAGCGCCAGTTCAGGATCGGTGTCGTAGGAGATCTTGATCTCGATCATTCGGTCGATGTCGTCGGGATTCTTGCCCGCCGCCTCCGCGCCCTCTTTCATCGCCGGGATGAGCTTGTCCCTGTACAACTCCTCACCCTTGCCGGACGTGCAGATGAACCCGTCGCCTGCGCGGCCCGCGTACTTGGCGACCTGCGGGCCACCCGCCGCGATATAGATCGGGATGCCGCCCTCGGGCACGTCGTAGATGGAGGCGCCCTTGGTGTGGTAGTACTCGCCCTCGAAGTCGACCCGGTCACCCAGCCACAGCTCGCGCATCAAACGCACCGATTCACGAAGCCGGGCATAGCGCTCCTTGAACTCCGGCCACTCGCCTTCGTATCCGGTTGCGATCTCGTTGAGCGACTCCCCGGTGCCGACCCCGAGGAAGATGCGATCCGGGTAGAGACACCCCATCGTGGCGAACGCCTGCGCGATGACGGCGGGGTTGTACCGGAAGGTCGGGGTGAGCACCGAGGTCCCTAGCTGGAGCCGCTTGGTGCGTTCGCCGACGGCGGTCATCCAGGCAAGCGAGAACGGCGCATGCCCGCCCTCGTGCCGCCACGGCTGGAAGTGGTCGCTGACCGTCGCGCTATCCATGCCGTGCGCTTCGGCAGCGACCGCCAGCTCCACGAGTTCCCGCGGCGCGAATTGCTCCGCCGACGCCTTATATCCAAGTTTGAGTTCAGCCACGCTGTTGTTTCTACTCCCTCTCGGCGGCGAGTGACCCGCTGCCTACACTCTGGGGCATGGCACCGGTGCTGACGGCCGTCACCGAGACCGTGCATCTCGTTCAAGGCGGGGCGGTTAACTGGTTACTGGTCACCGACGACACCGGGGTCATGCTGATCGACGCCGGCTACCCGGGTGACCGCGACGACGTGCTGGCCTCGTTACGGCAGCTGGGATACCAGCCCGGTGACGTGCGCGCGATCCTGCTCACCCACGCCCACATCGACCACCTGGGTTCGGCGATCTGGTTCGCCAAAACCCACGGCACCCCGGTCTATTGCCATCCCGACGAGGTCGGCCACACCAAGCGCGAGTATCTGGAACAGGCCTCCCCGCTTGATGTCGCCCTGCGCATCTGGCGGCCGCGGTGGGCACTGTGGGGGGCCCACGTCGTCCGCAACGGTGGGCTCATTCGCGAGGGCATCCCGACCGCGGAGCCGCTGACCGCCGAGGTGGCCGCGCAGTTGCCCGGCCAGCCGATGGCCATCCCCACGCCCGGTCACACCGGCGGCCACTGTTCGTATCTGGTCGACGGCGTACTGGCCAGCGGCGACGCGTTGGTCACCGGGCATCCGCTGCTGACACACCGCGGGCCGCAGCTGCTGCCGGCGGTGTTCAGCCACGACCAGGACCGCTGTATCCGCAGCCTGGCGGCGCTGGCGCTGCTGGATACCGAGGTTTTGGTGCCCGGTCACGGCGACCTGTGGCGGGGCCCGATCCGTCAGGCCACCGATGCGGCAACCGCGTTGGCGCGTTGAGCACGTCGCGCGGTCACAATTCGATCACGCTTCAGGTCACGATTACTTAAGGTTCGAGCGCGTTCTCTAAGGATTGCCGTGCGGCTCTGATCGGTTACTCAGCAAAACCCGCCTAAAATGAGACTCAGTTCACGTCAGACGGCGCAAACGCTTCTCCTGCACCGAATTCCGGGGTGTGACGTCGGCGTACCTTGGGCGTCAGGTCTCGGCAACCTGTGATCAATCTGCGTCTTAAAGGAAGCAAACAATGATGAATTTCAGTGGTAAGACCATGCGCCGGCAAGCCGCCGGCTGCGGTCTGCTCGCCGGTCTGGCTGCCACGGTGATCGCGGCGCCGACGGCATCCGCGGCGCCCGACTGCAGCGCCGGCGGAGTGGCCAGCACGGTCAGCTCGGTGACGGGTTCGGCCAATCAGTACCTCAGCAGCCACCCGGACGCCAATGCGGTCGTGACGGCGGCGAAGAGCGAGCCGCGGCCACAAGCGGAGTCGGATCTGCGGAACTACTTCACCGCACACCCGCAGGAGTACGTCGAACTGCGGGGGATCCTGTCGCCGATCGGTGACACTCAGCGCCAGTGCAACACCACGGTGCTGTCGCCCGATCTGGAGTCGGCCTACAACGAGTTCATGGCCGGCTAAACCGAAGTTACGGCAGCTTCTGAGGTCGGTTTGTGGCATTGACATGCGGGATAGCGGTCTATTTGGCCTGAGAATGTAGTCAAAATATCGGTGTGTCATGTCAGAGGATTGTGCTGTTATCAGCTATG
>Ga0335075_10010708_pt1 | contig 13917 bp, 11 predicted proteins | sample Lox_Sample_24_FD_206723 | JGI IMG/M metagenome (GOLD analysis project Ga0335075, IMG submission 206723) | Soil microbial communities from Loxahatchee National Wildlife Refuge, Florida, United States - Lox_Sample_2.4 | ecosystem: Environmental > Terrestrial > Soil > Wetlands | place: USA...
GTCATGCGCTCTTGCCCTCGACTTGGTGCTACTCGGCACGACCCTCACGGACGGAAGACTGGCCGTTGAAGGGTATAAAAGGGTGCTCCTCCCTCCTTGGAAAACTTCTGCCTCCTTCTTCCTTTCATATCACTCCCAACAAGCTGACTTCCCAAGTACTCTCACCACATACCACATCTTGAACATCTTCTAAGTCCCTCGACTACTCATAAGCCCCCCTTGACCCTTGTCCTACTTGTACCCAACACCTCTCCTCCATTGACCACTGCCTGTCATTGTGGGCCTCACTCCTCCAAAAAGGATTTTACTCACATCGTCCAAGAACATCTCGGTGTCAATCGGCTACCTAGTCTATCCCACCATCAACTACAGCATTCAAAATGGCCACAACAGCATCCCGACACTACTCCTCCTACCCCACTCCCCACAAAACCCTCCCGATTACGATGCCGTCCAAGGCTCCCGCTTACAACTACTCCCCCGTCTCCCGCGTCGCTTTGTCTCCGCCCGAGATGTCGGATTCAAGCACCTACAGCGGTCGCTCTGGCGGTCGTTCCTACAGCGCTCTATCGAGCGACTATGCAGCAAGCCAGAGCAGCGACTACGACAGCTACAATTCCCATTCTGGTGTCGATGTTGTCGACATGCTCAGCGAGCGCATGAACAGTGCCTTTGATCCCATCAGGATGGACAAGTCACTGGTACGGCAAGCTCAAACGTGAGTATCTCGTTACCTGCTCCTGGCGGTGCGCACCAACAAGGGGCTCTCTACGGTTCTTTTTTGCTCGCGCCCCCAGTCCAAGCGCGGCTGCGGCCCCCGCCACCCGGGGGATTGAAACTGTCAAAATCGCTACTAACGCATTTCACAGATCGGGCCAACTCAACTCCAAACAGCGTGAACTCGCGGAATTGCAAGCTCATGCACAACGTCGCCTCAAAAGCGCGCGTGTCAATTTTGCGGAAGGAATTGAAGCTGCCAAGGAAACCCGACGAGATTTGGACTATACACAAAAGAAGCTCTCGTGAGTCTCTCGCCGATTTCCACTTCCTATCTAAATTTCTCCAACGTCAGCACTTCAACGAAAACTCGATGAGGTCCCATCGCGCGCTAATACGCAATGCTGCAGGTCGATGAAATCCAAGGCCGAGCGCAAACACCCTGACGCTTACGCCAAAGCGAGCAGAAAGTACGACTATTAGCAGTTTACGAGAGCGAATTCAATCAGCAACATCGATTGTGCGACCTTTGCATATTTAACGACGACATGGGTGGACGAATCTCCTTGCTGTCATTTTCATCGATTCCCCCAAAGCTAGGGCAGGCGCATCTTCAATTTTTCCAATTTTGATCAATTTGAATTTTTCGCATTCGCTTACCGAAAGGCTCGGGGCTGCAGCAAGGGCGGAAAATCTGGCCTTCCAGTTGTTGAGATTCTTGGCGGTCGTTGTTGACGTGGCAATTTTCCTTCCCTTGCTCCAGGTTTACGGCTCCGCCCCGCCCCACCGTTTTAGTTACGGACTCTCGCTGCTTTTGCGCTGCAAGCGCCGTTTTCTGTCGCTCCGGACGCCGAATGACCTGCATTACGTGGTGCGTTGATCGTCCGTGCAGGCGGCGCGCATATGCAGGTCCGAGTCTCTGGGACCGGGCTTGCTCTGCATTGGGGTGTGTTTGTTTCGATTTTGATTGGTGGATCGCCACCTCTGGCACGCTCGAGCGAGGACAACCCCGTCAGATGACCGGGACTTGGTCTGCAGCTTGGGAAGGTCTGCAGCGATGGTGTGGGGAACCATTCGCTAGCCGTTTTTGGCAATTTGGGAGGGCTGGCGGGGGGAGACTCTCAATCTTTGGCACTCTTTTCTTCCATTTCGTGAGATTCGAGGGTTTTTGCTACAGTTGTATTTGCGAATGTTAGCAAAAAATGCAGATTTGGCCATACCTGTAAATGTTCGGTGGATAAAGGTACTTTCCAGTGCCGGGGAAACAAGCTAGGGTCGTCAACGGAGCCCAAAACAGGCCCCTAGAAGTAAAATTGAAGCCCCGACATGACCCATAGATGCCCGTTTAGTGGTCCGGTCGGTGACCTCGTAGGCACTAGAGCGAGGCCCCCGAAACCCCCCAGTCACCGCCGCAAAGCCGGCCAAAAGGGATCCTCCAGGTCCCTCCCGGGAAACCCTGAGGGAAGACCCACACCCCCTTCCCACACCAGCTAAGCTACCACTACCCCAAGTCGGAGCAAACCAAATGCACACCTACGGCCAGGATACATATGTTCCACTTTGAGACACAAATACTATATGCAAAGGAGTCCAAAATACTCACTTGTCATATTAACCGAGGATCTATGCAGGCTCTGGACAGATACATTTCCCTATATCAGGTGCCCAGCATGCCCTAACCTAGACATGCATACCCTGCTCATATGTGAGGTCCCCTGCAGTCCGTGCAAGGACTGTTTCCGAACGCGGGTTTATTGTCTTGTACCGCTCGTCGTTGCACAGTTCATACTATTGATGGAGGGGGGTTCCTCTTGAGAGAGGACCGGTTACAATCACGACATGTCCAGGGGTAATGGGCATGTGTATATCCCATCCCTTGAACTACTTCACGTGTTTCAGGGTTACGAGTCTATGGCCCCGATGGTGTCGCTCTGAGATGGATGCGTGGAGGGATGTATGGCATCTTGCCCAAGCCCGGCTCAGGGACATGGACGGAGGTAATGGGAGTGAGTGCTCACCTTCGTCCGCGGTGGATCGCGAGGGACTTGGGAGGACGGTGGCACGGCATCCGGCCCTTGGGATTTCTCAGACATCAAGAGCAGTCTGTGAGAGACGAGTAGAGCATCCCCTGTGGCGTGTTGTTGGCAGGAAGAGAAAGTCGATAGGCGAAGAGCAGAGTGTCCGCTTAATTAGTCATTCGGACCAACGAGCTGAATGGTATCCTAGTGAGATTACGGAATTGGTCGTTGTAATTCGGCGTCGACGGAAGTAGAGCACGGCGTACTCCTGGCCAGATGCTTTCAGATCTCTTCCCGGTATTCTGTTTCCGGGAGCCATTCTGCTGTTTGGAACACCCTGATACTTCCGATCTCTGATTCAGCTAACGTATGTACATGGTCTACCCACTCCTCAGTCCATCTCTGTCATCCCTAGGTTTCATTTTTGACACGTCGTTCCTCCCTAGCAATATCCTGCAGTGCCTTCCATGGATTCCCGTCAATGAAGCTTGGCTTGAAGTAGACTGTATCGCCGCGGGCGTTTGGCCGGCCGCTGCGTAGCTGAGTGAGCTCGGCTGGTGTCAGTCTGTAGCTTGGTTTGGCGGGAGAGGTGTACGCGATGCTGGAGGTCGATTGCTGCTGGGTTGGGGGGACGAAACTGGCTCCGTCAGAGGAGCGAGGGAGAGGTGGCATTGTGTTGAGTCCCGGCGGAGATGTGTTGGTGCTTTGGAAGGTTGTTGTACTGATACTTGTCGCGCCTGGGGCTGAGCTGGCTGAACTAGTCGTGGCCGTTGGGAGGGCGGATATGGCTGGCTCAGATTGGTTGGCTGGAGGTGCTGAGGATGGAGAGATTCCGGATTGTTGCATGATTTCCACGATTGTTAATGGCGCTGAGGAGGTGTCAGAGATTGGCCGGAAGCGTGGTTGTTGTAAACCAGTAGATGGTACTGACCTGCCCCGGTCTTTGCCCTTTTGGCGACTGGAGTATCGTTAGCGCCGGTAGGTGGTGGAGCGTCACTTGCTTTTTTCCCTTCGTAGGCACGTATAGAGTTAGCGTTCACCTCTTCTATCGACCAGCTAGGCATATCAAAGTACTCCAGCAAGAGCCAGCGGGTAACGAGGGCCCCGGCATTCTGGTCCAGCGGAGGAAAGAGTGACAGAGTGTAAATGAAATGTGAGTAGTGGCGTCCGACGGAGAGAATGACAGGACTTTTTTCACACGAATGAATGACTATCCCCTTGCTGCATGTTTCTTCATTGAAGATAGGGACGTGAGAGAGTCCTTACCGGTTGGACGCTGTGTTCCGAAGCTGGAGAATCCCATCATTGAGCGTATCATGGAGTCAGAGTCGTCATCAGACATCTTTGGCGGCGGTATGAGTGGTGTCTCGGTTGGCTACGAATTGTGGGAAGGCATGTGAGAGTGATATCGCTTTGGAAAGTTGAAAGACCTCTTTTTGAGAATTATCTTGTTAGCCTGATCGACTTAGCGTGGAAGATACCTGGCACGAACTGACATAGATAAGGGGATGTTTTGGGGATAGGATGGGAAAAAAGCGTTGACCCGGATTGTTTCGACTAGCTTGTGGCTGATAGAGTGATACTGGAGGATATAGGATCTTCACTAATTTGATCTAATCTATGAACATTTTGATACGACTTCTCCGGCGCCCATGAGGCCTTCCTCTTTGTAGCATGGTCTCCGCCAACAGTTAAAAACTTGATGGCCAGACATTCACTGTCCTGTGCTACTCGTGGGTCCTCAGCTCTATGATCGGGTGTCTAATTGACAAATCCTTGAGATTAACAACACGTCTCAGTGATATGCTCCCACTCTGCCTAGAAAGAGATAGCCATCTATCTTGAGATCTTGCCCACATCTAAGTTTGGTAAGCAATATTACGCTCAGCCACAGCTTTTGATATGACGGCAGCGAATCTAGTTCCCATACTCCGCGAGTCCTGCTTGGAGGTCTCTATTCCCAAAAGGATCTTCTTGATACCAACTCCAATCTCCTCACTACGCGTTATTTCTTTGATCTCCTTGAGAGCGATCTGTGTGTCATTCGGAGAGAAAGCCTTAGACTCCTGCATGACGAGAGCCAATTCGTCATAAGCATTGAGAGTAGGGACTGGGACATCAGCGTCAAATGAATTGAAGACGTCAAGTTGCTGCAGAACGGATCGCTCGGTGGTCGTGGCAAGGATCAATAATCGGCGGCCTTGCGGCGGTTGCTTTTTCAATAGAACCATCACGGTTTGAAGAACAGGATTGCTGAAGCGCGGTCCTATGGGAACCCATTCAACTATCCGCTCGATGCTGTCCATGACCACCACGCTCATAGGACTTTTGTATGCGTCCATGAAAACCTTAGTCATGTGCTGTATCTTGGCCATCTCGTTGAAGCCAACCATGTCTTCGGCACTGATAAGCTTGATGAAAGGATACTCGGAGTCGATAGCAATCTTCGCAGCAAGCGCGGTCTTGCCACTTCCCGGAGGGCCATGAAGAAGGACTGAGAAGAGGGGCGTCGAGTCAGGTTTGCGGACTTGTTCGACAAACAGATGACCTTCTGCTAGGATGCTGTTGATGTGGCGGTTGTAAGGAATGATTCCGCCACGGATGCAACTTGATAGCTCTGCTTCCGACACGCCAAAGGCGGGCTTCACCTCGCCAAGGGCATTCATGAAATCTTGTCGATTAACCTTCATATCAACGACATCATCACTTACACCAGCCACGGTGCCAACCTTCACGTGACGATTGAAAGCAAAAGAGGTCGCAGACTTGACTAAGCCTCCTATTTCAGCCCCGGAGAAATTCTTGGTGAGATGTGCAAGCTCCGCAAGGTCGACATCTTGTTCCATGACCTTGTTGTCCCGCATTTTCTGGGTGTGAATTTTCAGGATTTGAGATCTGCCGTGCTCATCCGGCAAGGAGATCTCCATGTGAACCTCTAATCGACCGGGACGTAGCAAGGCATCGTCAATCATATCCATCCGATTTGTCATACCAATCAGTAAGACGTTGTTGAGCTGATCAACACCGTCAAGCTTGGACAAAAGCTGATTGACGACGCTGTCACCAACTCCCGTCCCACCACCAGTACTCCCTCTTTGTTTGCAGACGGCATCGAGCTCGTCAAAGATGATAATGTGCAGGCCAGACTCGTCTCCTTTCTCCTTGTACTCTTTCTCTGCATCTGCAAAGAGCTTGCGGATGTTTTCCTCTGATTGACCAACGTATTTATTTAGCACTTCAGGACCGTTGATGACCTTAGGGTCTCGCGCATTGAGCATTTTGCCAATCTGACGAGCTATCAACGTCTTTCCAGTACCTGGAGGTCCGTACAGTAGGATGCCTTTAACGTGTTGAATACCAAGCTTCTCCACAAGACCCGGGGGGAAAATACGCGATGCAAACGCTCGTCGGAAAATGGTACTGAACTCTGCGTCAAGACCACCAATACCCATGGACTCAAACTTGAAATCAGGAGCTATGATCGAGTTCGCGGCGGGCCTTCGATTCGAGGCCTTGAGATTCAGCGTGGTCTTTGGGTCCTTGAAGAAATTGATCTGCGTATGCGAAGTGAGGATGCCTCGGGATCTTCTGTCTGATGATGGCGGTGATGAAGGGGTTTTTTGCGACAGGTCCATCAGTTGTACCGTCTTCACAACCAACAAGAGGGGTATGCTCCTCAAATCCATAAGTATCCGTTGGCCGGGTGCAAGAACCTGGTTCTCGAAGAGTTGAGTAACGACTTTTGCAAGTTCATCTTGATCGTATGGCGTGTCGACCCGTTTCTTCTGGCTCGCAAAGCCGATCTCTACATCCATGGAACCGAGATAGGCTTGGTCTCCTTGCTTGAACGGGTCATACAACTCAGCATTCACGGTATCGGTCATTGCGAGTTCCATCCACATCCTTTGTGGCTCAGAAAGGCCGATCATTCCGGAAGGGAAAGCATCATGTGGTCGAGCCGAGACGACGTAGAGTCCTTGGAGCAAGAGTAATATATCACTCCCATCCCGTGAGGGCGGGAACTCTGTCGAAGAAACAGCAACCAGGTTGCGGTATGTGTACAAATTGTCTGGACTCTTTGATGGCGTTAACCTCCATATCTGACCCGACCCTCGATGACTACCTCGACCAACTGGGGTTCCCCCACCAGACCTAGAAGGAATGCCTCTATGAGGCATCGGTGTGTTGGAATATTGCGGAGGCGTGTCGTAGCCACTGTGTTGGTCATACCCGCCAGTCATTGGGGTATCGTAATCGCCTCTCCCGCTGGTTCTGGTGTCACGAGGAGGCGGAGCAGGGTGGCTGTAAGGGTCTCCTCGGGGAGGAGGTCTTTGGTTGCTTGAGCCGCCGAAAGGATTAGGGATTGATGGAGGATTGTTGCGGTTAAACATGATGATAGAGGTGATTTCCCAAGCTCGGTGTGTAAATGGGAATGTGTTTTGAACGGACACTGTGTCCGAGACTTTCTTTAAGCTGGAGCCTGCGGATATTATGATGCCCACATTTCTGCTCGATTGCTATGCTCGTGGCCGAGGCTAAGCGGCCTAATCAGGGCCTTCTATAAGTCAAGTTTCCTTGGTTGACGTCTGTATGTCTCCAAGATATTTGATGTTTGAATCGTCAAGTCAGACGTGGAGCACTCGCCGCTTCCTGCCGTAAGCGTTGATCAGCCCACTAACGCGTCTCGTTAGCACCACAGCGTCCAAGCCGCCATTCAGGCTCAACAGCACTCTTTGCAATGCCTTTGTAAGTCAATATCCTTAAATCTCTTGTTCTGAAGCTGACGGTATTGCAGGCATCTTCTGGGCAAGAAGTCATGGAATGTCTACAATCAGGATAATGTCGCCAAAGTCCGTCGGGATGAGGCCGAAGCCAAACTCCAGGAGGAGAAGCAAGAACGTCGTATGCAAGAGGTAGATGCAGATCGGCGTTTACGTCTACTACGAGGGGAGCGCCTTGATACACCGCCTTTGGAGGAAGAGCAGGATACGCGCCTCAAGCGCAAACGAGAGGACGGTAGCCCTCGGCGAAAGAAACGAAGACTTGCAGGTGAAGATGATACGGATCGTGATATGCGCTTGGCGCGAGAAGCTGCAGCCTTTCAAACGGCAAATGTCAAGAAGGTAAAAGGACAAGACACCTCACTCATGGATCACAAAGGCCATATCAGTCTCTTTCCGGAAGAGCATCGACATGCTGAAAAGAACCCGGAGGCCGAGTCTGACGCGGCTGCAAAGAAACGCGAGTTCGAAGACCAATACACTATGCGGTTCTCAAATGCTGCAGGGTTCAAGCAGGGTTTAGAGAATCCATGGTATTCTGCTACTACATCTCGGGACCTTCCTCCACAGAATACTCTAGGCAAGGATGTTTGGGGAAATGAGGATCCAAGGAGGAAAGAGAGAGAGCAGAAGAGACTTGATTCGAGCGATCCCTTGGCTACGATGAAAATGGGTATCAAAAAGCTTCGTCAAGCTGATAAGCATCGTAAAGAGTGGATGGAGGAGAGGGAAAGAGACCTGAAAGAGGTCGAGGAAATGGCTCGCGGGAACCAGAGACGGAGGAGGATTAAAGACGATGACTTGGATAGTCTGGAGAATTTTAGCCTTGAGGCTGGCTACAAAGAGGGGCGCCGTGAAAAGCGAAAACATCGTTCAGGACACCGTGAGGGAAGTCGACATGGACGGCGTGGCCAGCCTGATCGGCATAAGCAGGGTGCTACGGAATCGAACCATCATTCCCACGCCTGTGGCTACGACAAGTCCATCAAGCCTCTTTCTCAGTCTTAAGCAAGCTAATTCACGGTTGCGGGTTCGCAAAAAATAGCCTCCAAGATGGTTGAATATCCCTCGCGAACTCTGCGCCCGGTTTGTCTCATGTTTGAGAACTTTGAAGGCACAATGCATACAGGCACTGTAGTTTCCCACATGTGATCTCCGACGACTGCATATATACGTGGTTTGTTCGCGGTGGTTTGTCCACATCCATGAGCAGTGAGGCCTCGCCGCAACCTGACTACGGATACGAACACTCCATTTGATAAGAATATCAGCAATACAGTGCATGTATTGATCTGCCAGACTTGACATCGGCGATGTAATGCTGGGCTGATATGGGTCCTTATGGCCTGACGGGGAGATTTGCATCATGGAGAACCTGTCTCCTCTCTATCTCTGGGATATGCGAATGCAAAAATGAAACTGCACCGTCCAGTACCTCAAAGATCAGCTGTGTCAATCCTGGGCTTGCGAAGTTTCAAGACTAGCCACCTAATATTCGTATAGTGCCCAGCCCAGCAGCGGCTAGGCATCAAGCCGGCTGCGGCCTAATCCCGTAGGCGTGACTAGGGTTCGCTTAGGCTAATCCGGGGTACCTCTCCGCTTTGAAAGTTAGCATTAAGCTTGCGTCCTCGTCTTTCATCTTTCCGCATTGGAATCTTCACTTTCTTAGGTCGTGGGTCAAAACGCTTTGCTCCTTCCTGACAATTCTTAGAATGTGTCTTTGTGGCTGCCTTTGCTCCTTTCTCTGACTGGTTTCCTTCCTCGCTTTCTTGTTGCCATTCATCTCGTGCTAAACAAGGTACATTTGCTTCAACATTATCCTCTCTCAACTCCCTCCTTTTGCCCAAACTTCAGCGACTCGACCTGATTCGTTTTAGAGGCACCCTTCTAGCCTTAAACTCTTCGCTCTGCGGCGCTAGCACAGGTTCATCCAACATGAGCTCTCCAAGCAGCTCTGTGAAGCCACCCACTCGCCACAATTCTTCTTGGATTAGCCGCCTTTACCACCAACCTGATCGAAAGCACCATTCTCAGGAGCAAGAGTCTCTTTTGGTAGATGATCAGCCCGACTCTGACGTAGAGGCCCAGGAAGCCTTACAGCAACCACAATCTCGACTTCAAGGGTTCCAACGAAAGCCGGTAAAAACGTTCAAGAGTCTGGGCAACGCCATCTCTCGAAACTGGAAGCAAATCTTGATTGCCTGCATCCTAACACTCCTGGTTGCACTAATTGCTCTTCTGGTCCGCTTCTACCTCCAACATGGAGGTCAGGACAACACCTCTATCTCTATCTGCACTTCTGCTGCCTGTGTACACGCTGCATCAGGCATCCTCTACAATCTCGATCCAGCCTTCGTTCAAATTGCAAGCTCCAAAGACCCTTCCAAAACAGCTTGCACGAACTACTTCGAGTCCACTGCCAAAGATTTGTCTACTGCTGCTTGTACCGACTTCAACAAGCTAGTTTGTGGAGGCTTCGACCAGCGTCATGACCTTCGTCCGGACCAGGGCGACATGTTCACAGGCACTTTGATGGTAGAGGACTCTCAAACAATCCTGCGGCATATCCTTGAGGGTGATGCCTCAGAAATCCCCTCTGCGGACCGACCAAACTTCGAGAAGCTCAAAGCTGATTATGATGCGTGTATGGACGAGAAGACCATCCAAGGCAAAGGCGTAGAGCCTCTCAAGGAACTTACCGAACACGTCAAAGAACTTTTTGCCACCTCAGAAGAAGCATGGAAAGCATCTCCGGTGCGCTCAGACCACGCACAGCAAGGCGTTACGGACGCTAGTACTACTAAGCTTACGGATGCACTGTTGTACATGGAAAAGTTCGAAATAAGCGCGATGGTTTCTTCGGGAGTCGGAGTAAGTTGTGTGTACAATGCGCTTGATCTATCCCCAATCATTTTTTTCGTCTATCTTCGCCTTACTGCTTTCCTCTGCAGTTCTCAAGCACTGACAATATGACCCAGGCCGATGACAAGGATCCTGACACCCAAGTCGTCTTTATTTCTCCACCTCGAGCCCTTGGTCTGCCCAGCAAAGAGTACTATAATGACACAACTATACTTGCGGATTACCAAAAGATGGCCGCCAAAGTCATGGACCACTTTTTCCAGAAACCTTCCAGTGACAACACGATCGCAGCAGTGAATAGCAATCATCTCCTGTCCATCACCTCAAGTGAGCTTGCCAAGAATGTTGTCGCCTTCGAGACCCAGATGGCTGCTCTCACACCACCGGAGGAGGATATGAATGACATCACTAAGATCTACAACCCAATGACTCTTGCCGAGGTCGCCAAGGTTCTTCCACAGATATCATTCCAGCGTATCATTACGGAGCTTGCCCCTAAAAACTATTCTGCAGACCGTGTCATCGTCAGCTCGCCAACTTATTTGGAAGGACTTTCTGAACTCCTTAGCAATTCATCTTGGGAGACTGTGTCGGCATTTCTAGTGTGGAAGACAATTCAAAGATACGCATCTAGGATTGAAGATCCTGCAGTCAAACCTTTGAAGCAGTTCAACAATGTTCTTCAAGGCAAAGATCCAGATGCCGCTCCTGAGAGATGGCGAATATGCATTAGAGCCGTCGACAGAGATCTTGGGTGGATTCTCAGCAAATTTTTTGTGGATAGTGCTTTCTCCCCGGCCGCGAAGGAATTTGGAGACCAAATCGTGACCGATATCAAGGGCAGCTTCGTTGATTTCTTGACCAGTGCCACTTGGATGACGGAGAAGGTTCGACAGAGGAGTATTAAGAAGGTATGAATGCTTGTGAGCCTCTGCTGTAGATGTTGTTCCTGACTGAAGTGACAGGTTCACGCTATCGACCAGAAGATCGGCTATCCTACGACCAATCCTGACATTATGGATCCTAGTGCTCTTCGGCGCTACTACAAGGACGTTACTATATCGAATACCACCTTCTTTAGTAACGGGCTTCAGGTGGCTGAATTTGAAATCAAAGAGGAATGGTACAAGCTTGGCAAGCCCACCCGGCACGATGAATGGGGCATGACCGTGCCCACTGTGAACGCATATTACAACCCTGCCGGCAATGAGATCGTTTTCCCCGCCGGTATCATGCAACACCCAGTCTTTTACGATCCTAGTGTGCCTCAGTATCTCAGCTACGGCGCCTTCGGCTCTGTCAGTGGCCACGAGCTCTCTCATGGTAAGGTCCTTCACGAGGCAACGTATCCTCCTCGTAGCTAACACGGATAGCATTTGACAACACTGGATCTCAATATGATGAGTCGGGCCGTTACTCGAGCTGGTGGGATAATGAGACACGCGCAGCCTTCGAAGACAAGACTCAGTGCTTTGTCGACCAGTACGCGCAGTTCAGCATTCCAGGTCCAGAAGGTTCACTCCATGTCAACGGCAAACTCACTCTCGGCGAGAATGTTGCGGATGCCGGAGGTCTCCATGCTGCATTTTCGGCTTGGAAGAAGCGCGAGAAAGAGATCCCCAGCCTGGGCCTACCAGGCCTAGAGATGTTCACCAATGAGCAATTATTCTTCGTCAGTTATGCCAATTGGTGGTGCGGAAAGAGTACCAAGGAGACTGCTATTCAACGCATCTACCTCGACCCACATGCACCGAAATGGGCACGGATCCTAGGCACCATGGCCAACTCAGCACAGTTCAAGAAAGCCTTCAATTGTCCAGATAAGGAACCGACTTGCGATCTGTGGTAGATTGGTCCAAATGAGGCATACTTTTTGGCTGCTTCGATTGAGCCTTTATCAACGATTCAAAAAGGATTACCACCTGTAAAGTATAACTTGTATGGTACTTACCCACTGTTGCGATGTGGAGCTGAGGCCGGCCTTATAGTGTTTACTGCAAAAAGTCTGAATTGGCGATCGTGCGCAGCGCAATGGTTCATTCGACTGCTGTGTTATGTGATGCCGCTTTGTACAATAACAAAACTCATATCTGAACAGTGCTCAAGCAACACTTTTTGCAGATTACAATCAACCCATTCCTCAACAGCAGTCACAGGAGCTACTCTCGTGGCTGACTATCGGACGTCACATTGCTGTAATCCTTGGAATCCTCAGGCTCTTATCGTACAAGTCTTGCTGTCGCTCCATGGAGCAGCCCATTATACACATGTACTACGTGCAATACGAGGCCACTTTTCCAACTTCTAGCGTAGCTAACATCTCTATGAGGACCGAACACGCTGCAAAGCTATTGCATAAGGACTCTCTACGGGAACTGCCAGTGTTTTGGCGAGGATACCCAGAGGATATTCATTTTACCACTGTCTCTGAAGACCCTCGTCTTATGCCCGCCTGGTCTTGCCCTGCAGCGAGAGCTTCGAGACGCCCTGCCTGGATACGGTGCTTCTTCATGACGCGAACCCATTCGGGCATCTGTGCGGTGTCTGGTTCTGTGTCGGCGTGCTCTGGCTTGGGCTCTTCCTTCCCATCTTGCTCATTTCTGTTGGTGTCACCTTCTGTAGTCTGCGCGTCGTTCTCGTCACGTGAATCGTGTCGTTCATTGGATTGGTGTTCTTGGTCATCTTCATCGAGCAATGCGATCATCATGCCAAAATCGGCGCCTAGTCTGCCCAAGCTGCCGGCGGCGTAGAGTACTTGAGTGAGCAGGCTTTCGCGAGCGGATGGGTCGTTGATGTTGGGGAGGTAGGCTTTCAGTGTTGAGGTGAGGAGGTCGACGAGGTGGAGAGGGAAGGTTGAGAGGGCAGGTGGCAGTGGTAGAAGGAGGCTCGGTGGATCGGCAGCTGAAGATTCTGGAGCTGGTGGAGGGAAGACGTTTCGGTACATTGAAACTGTAGCGAAGGACTGTTCGCGGAAGATCTCGATGTAGCGCTTTAGGTACCGTTCTGTTTGTTGACCCGTGATGGAGGAGTAGCCGGAGCTTAGAGAGGGTTTTCTGACAGGTTGTGGTGGGGTCTTGTAAGCGGTGGTTGGCTGGGAGAGGCGCCGGGATGTCTCTTGGTCAGCAAGATCGCGGAGAGGGGAGAGAGCTTCGAGCATGTTGAGGAGATTTGCGAGGCGGGCGGTAAGGAAAAGATAACCGAAGAGGCCTTCGTCAGTGGTTGACGCTGTTGCAGAGATTGCGCCAGGCTTAGAGGTGGATGTGGTTGGGGTGGAGAGCTCGGGTGCGACACGCCTTAGCCAGCCAATTGTGCGAATGGCGGCCGCGAGACGGATGTTCTGGCCTCGGAGGCTGGTTATGAGGTTTGAAGTCATGTCTTTCATGGCCTCTTCTGCCTCTGCAAGGACGGACTTCACGATCGCGGAATCCGGGTGGAGGATGGAGAGCCGTTTAATGTGGGCGAAGAGGTCTAGCGCGGTGCTGAAGTTTGTTCCGCTCGCGCTTGTGTTGGCCGAAGCGGAGGAAATGACGCTCGCAAGG
>Ga0335075_10010709_pt1 | contig 13917 bp, 19 predicted proteins | sample Lox_Sample_24_FD_206723 | JGI IMG/M metagenome (GOLD analysis project Ga0335075, IMG submission 206723) | Soil microbial communities from Loxahatchee National Wildlife Refuge, Florida, United States - Lox_Sample_2.4 | ecosystem: Environmental > Terrestrial > Soil > Wetlands | place: USA...
CGCCGCGGAGATCGACGGGCCGTAATAGGCGAGCTTCTCCGCCAGCGGCACCGCGGCCCGTTCTTGGCCGTCGTCGATGGAGCACCAGAAACACGCCGGGACGTCGATCGCGTCCGGGTCGCGCCCGGCGGCGACGGCCGCCGCGCGGACCAGGGCCGCGGACGTAGTTGCTCGCTCCGGAGGGAAGGACAGGCCGAGCACGCCGTCCGCGAGCTCGCCGCCGAGGGCGAGCATCTTGGGGCCCATCGCGCCCAGATAGATGGGCACCGGCGGGCCGTCGAACCGCAGGCGAGCTTCCGCCTGCCAGCCGCCCAGCGAGTGAGATGGCCGATCGCGGGCCAGCAGCGCCCGACAGGCCAGGATCGCCTCCCGCGTAGCCGATAGCGGCCGTGGCCGCTCCAGGCCCGCCCAGCCGAGGAAGTCCTCGGCACCTGCGCCGAGACCGAGCATGAACCGGCCGCCGGTTAGCTCCTGCAGAGTCGCAGCGTGCATTGCCAGCTCGGACGGATGGGCCGAGAACGGGTTCATGATGCCGATGCCGAGGCGGATCCGCCTGGTGACCGATGCCGCCGCCGCCACCAGCACCGGAGCCGACCGCCAGAAGAGGTCGTGCGACACCCACACCTGGTCGAACGACGCCTCGTCGGCCGCGGCCGCCAGATCCCGGAACTGCGCTACGGATAGGTCGTTGTTGAGCCGGAGGCTGAACCGCGCGGCCGCGCTGTCGGCCGTCACCGTTGGTCCGTGCCTGGCTCAGCCCAGGCGTCGGCCTCGGCTTCGACCAGCAAGCCGTGCCCGATCAGGCGATGCACGAACAGGGTCGTATTGGCTGGCGCAACATCGCCAAGGATCTCTGCGTGCGCGGCACTGGCCTCGCGCCAGTCGGCGTCCGGAGCCAGGAACAGGCGGGTCCGGTAGATGGTGTCTCGCGATCCACCTAGCCGCTCGACGGCCGCGACGATCCTGCGCAGGCAGTCCGCGGCCTGTGCCCTGGTGCCCTGACCAGCGACTTCGGGCCCGCACGTCGTGCCGCTAATCGCGATGACTGGGCCGTGCCTGGCGCCGCGCGAGTAGCCGGCCGCATCCTCGAACGAACCGCCTTCACGGAACCGCTGCCGCTGATCGCTCACCCTTCTCTCCGATCCGATGCCATCGTGAACCGGCCGTGCCGGTAGGTTACGCGCCGCTGGGTGTAGTAGTCGGTGACGCGGTCGACGCATTCATGATGCGCATCGTTGACACTATGGTCGCGATTCCCACGCTGCTGCGTTTGCTGCTGGCCCAGCGTCTTTACGCCCGCGCCAGTCCAGATTCGCTTCGGGGCCACGACGATCGGCTGCCTCTGCCGCCAGGCAGGTGATCTGTCTCTCCCGGCTTGTTAAGGCTGCACCGAGATCGCAATCATTTGCCGCAACTGGCGAGACAACGCGCGCCACGTGATGTGTGCCGATCATCGACGCGGCGAGAGTGCTGGTTGAGCCCGAAGTCGCTCAGCGCGATACTTGGCGGCAGGGGCAGGCAATCGGCATTGCTGTACGTGGGGGTGGCGACGGTGGCAAAGTACCTGGTTCTCTTCAGCCTCACCGGCGAGACGATCAAAAGATTCCTCGACCGGCCCTCCGACCGGGCAGCGGTGGTACGCGACCTGGCCGAGTCGGTCGGGGGCGGCCTTGAGTCGTACTACTGGATGTTCGGACAATACGACGGCTCGGCCGTCTTCGTAGTCCCTGACTCGCACACCATGGCGGCACTTAGCCTGGCCGCCACCAGTTCGGGCGCGTTTACGCGCTTTGAAACGCATGAACTGATCGACGCCACCGATCTTCTCGCGATTGCTGACCGCGCGAAGGGCATCGGCTACCAGCCACCGGGCGGCTGACAAACCCACCATGCCCATCGGTACCGAAGGTTACGGACTGGTCGGTGGGATGGGGAGTACGAGGGCGCTTGGCGGATGGCCTACGTCCGAGGGCTCATTGGCGACGTTGAGCCCGCCGGTAAGCAATGCGTGGAAGGGCTTGCCCTGCCGGACGCCGCCCCAGGGGGGAGAAGGCGAACTCGGGATGTCGTCGCGATCCACAAGGACGACTTCACCGAAGTAGTCCGAGAGGACCCTGGCGGCAAAGAGCCCAGCCATACCGTTGCCCAACACGACGGCACGCTGCGCGACCTGTCTTGGCTCACGATCCTGGGTTCGCAGCGCACTCGGGGCTGTGACGTGCGGGTTTGCCGGGTTTCGCGTTCGGATTTGCGCTCTAGCGCGCAGTTCTAGAGTGGCCGGGTGCCCTATATCCGGACGGTGAAGACGTCGTCGGGCGCGACGGCCGTGCAGATCGTGTACTCCGGCATAGCGGGTCCCGGCAGATCGAGCACATCGGGGTCCGCGCACGATTACGCCGAGCTAGAGCTGCTGAAGGCGGTGGCGCGGCAGCGGCTGGCTGCCGGGCAGGGCGTCCTGGACTTAGGCCGGGACAAGCCGCATTACCTCGTGAGACGGGCCTCGCCATAGACCCAGCGGCTGCTGACTCGACGGATCTCGCAGTCCCAGCCCATCCGGCCCAGCCGGAGTTTGAGCTCCTCTGGCTCCACGAAGTTCTTGATCACGCGGAAGGTGCTGCCATCTCCCAGCTGCCGCTCGACGACCTCTTCCTGGCCCGCGACGTAGGCCTCTTTCCCGCGTTCGTCGACGTGCTCGTCGATGAACAGCACCCGGCCGCCCCCGGCCAGCAGTGTCCGCAGCAACTGCCAGAACCGCTCGAACCAGCTCGCCGGCACATGCGAGAGCCACGCCGAGAAGAAGACCACCTCGAACCGGGTAGCCGAGTGCCACGAGAAGACGTCGGCGACCTCAAAGCTGACATTCGCCGACTGCACGCGGTCACGAGCGATCGCCACCATCTCGGGCGCCGCGTCAATGGCCGTCACCGTGTCAGCCCACACCGCCAGCGCCTCCGTCCACAAGCCAGTGCCGCACGCGATCTCCAGCACGCTTCCGACCGGCCGCATCTCGGCGACCAGCCGCGCGATAAGTGCACGAGCCGCGGCAACGTCATCGCCATACGCCGTCACGTCATACTCGTCCGCCCGGCGACGGTAGTAGGCAACCTGGTCAGTCAGCACCCCGCCGGTCAGCTCCTCGTCGGTCACCCGAGCATCATCACACAGCGACGCGATCGCCCGCGGACTCCCGGGGCTCCCCTGAAACGTGCTGTGCGTTCGTGCGCGCCTGGACAACGCCGCGTTGCCTGCGGACAGGAATACGAGATGGTCGAGGTCTGCACAGCTCAGGCACAGTGCGCCAGGATCGTCCATGACGAGGAAATTGCCGCTGCCGCCGCAGGTCGCGCAGCGAAAGCCCTTCAGGGGCATGATCACGAGCAGCTCTGGCGAAGTGGCCGGCCCTGGCTTCTTGCCTGGTGCGCTCATCTGTCTGTCAGTAGTCCGTTGCGCAGGCCCTGGCCTGCGGTCCTGGCACTCGGCTACGTTGCATGTCTCTCCCCGCGGCTAACTGTGCAGGCAACAGGGGGCCGGGCCTGATTCCGCTGAGGTCGGCCAGACCGACTCGGATCGCATCACGATTCGTGGTCGCATCCTTATTGCGATGGCCGCTGGGGTCACGTGGATCGACAAAGGGCTGGCACTGGGCCAGCACTTCAACACACTCTCTTGCCGCCATTGGCACGCTCAGATAAGCGCCCAGCGGCCTCGCGCCGCACGAGCGCACCTCCGTAGGCTCGCAGCCGTGAAGCGCGTTCTCCTGACCGGCATGTCGGCGACCGGCAAGTCCGCCGTCGTGCGCGAGCTGGCCGCCCTCGGTTATAAGGCCATCGACACCGACGACGGCTGGTGCCAAGCGCTTGCTGACGGCCGCCAGATGTGGCGAGAAGATGCCATCGCGGCACTGCTGGCCACCGAGGACACCGACATCCTGTTCGTGGCGGGCTGCGAGGAAAACCAGGTCCGGTTCCATCCGCAGTTCGACCACGTCATCCTGCTCAGCGCCCCGGTGGAGATCCTGCTGCTGCGGCTGGCGGCCAGGACCAGCAACACGTTCGGCAAGGCACCGGAGGAACGCCGCCGGGTGCTCGACGACGCCGCGGCCATTGAGCCGCGGCTACGGAAGATAGCCGACCATGAGATCGTCACCACCACCCCGCTGCACGAGGTCGTGACGACCATCCTCCAGCTCGTCGCCGGCTGACACACCCCGGCGACCCACGCACGCCAATTAGACCCAGGCCGACGCCCGCATCTGCCGCCATCAGCTCGGCATTCTGCTGGTCTTGGGCGCCGCTGCGTCATGTAGGCGCGACCGTAAGGTGGCGTCCATGGCGAACTTCGTGTCGGCAGTGACCATTGACTGCCTGGACCCGCAGCGGGTCGCGCGCTTCTGGAGCATCCTGCTCGGTCGCGAGCCCGGGCCGTCGCAGGACGGCTGGGTCTACCTGGGCCATCGCGGCGATCCTCAGCCGCGGCTGGTGTTCCAGCCCGTTCCCGAGCCGAAGGCAGGGAAGGTCCGCATCCATCTTGACGTGACCGTCGACGACGTCGATGCGGCCATCGATCTCGTTACCAGCCTGGGCGGACGAAACACGGGCGAGCGACACGACTACGACGAGGGCGTAGTCGTCGTCATGGCCGATCCCGAGGGCCACGAGTTCTGTCTTGTGCAGTATTACTGAGAGCCGTCTCTGGCCGCACCGAGCGCGCTTTCGGGTGGCCGCCGAGCGCGCTTTCGGGTGGCCGCCGAGCGCGCTTCCTCCGCGGGGGAGCGGCGGGCAGCTTTTACCTGCGCGTCGCCGCGAACCGTAGCCACTCGATTTGCTGATCTGTGGTCAGTTCCTGCCGGATCACGCGACCAGCGCGCGGCGCCACAGCGGACACGAAGTCGTCTGCGGTAGGGCTATCGGCCACGAGGATCAGCGCCGAGGCGTCGGCCGGGAGCACGGCCTCGGCAAAGTCATCGAACTCGACGGACGTGTTGGTCGGCAGCCCAGATCGTGGTACGCCAAATGGCAGGCTGAAGATCGCTCCCAAGAAGTCGAGCAGGAGTCTGGTCTTACTGCCGACATCGTAGTGATGTAGCACCGCGACCTCGCCCACCCACGGATCGAGGCGGGACACGCGCAGGTTATTCAGCTCTATTTCCGCGGTAAAGGCTCCGTCGAATGCGGCAGCTGCCAGCTCCAGTGGCATCGGCGGCCTCTTCCGTGCGAAAGCCGTCAGTCCGGCAAGTGTAGGCCACACGTTTGCGGCCATCAATTCGTCCCAGGCCGCGCAGCAGGGCCGGTTAGGGCGGGGCGGAGATTAGCCTTGTTGGCGAGGAGGCGCCGTGAAGGATGTCCTGGTACCTGTGCCTCGGCTGCGCACGACTGCGCTGACCGCGCCGTTGCGGACCTACGGAGTAGTGACGGGGATGGGCTCGCTGCCGAACGAGGCTCTGGAGGATCTGGTCAAGCATGCACAGGAGCGAGGCGTGTTCCTGGCCGACAAGCTGCCACCGGACTGGCCCGCTCTGACCGGGATCGAGCTGAAGGACCTGGTCTGGTTCTTCGAGATCGTGGACGTCAGGATCGTCTCGGGAGCTGCCGACCGGTCGTGGCTCGCCTACGGCACACTGATTGCGCGCAGCGAGACACCCGTTCCGATGCAGTCCGCGGCAACGATCGAGGGCGGTGGATTGCCGGAAGGCTATCCATGGTCGGGTGCCTGACCCGTCGGACGAAGCGCGGCCGCGAGGTCGGGCATTCGGTCGATGATCAGGAGGTGTCCTTCGCCGGGCAGCATCGTGAGGTGGCAGTGGGGTATCTGGGCCGCCTGGTACTTGCCCATCGGCGGCGGGACGAGGGTGTCGGCCTCGCCCTGCCAGAGATAAACCTCGGGCTGGATCTCCTGCAGCGAGAATCCCCAGGGCCGGCCGAGCAAGACAACATCCAGAGTGGGTCCGTCGATGCCCTGCCGGAACGCCTCGGCGATGTCGGCGATCATGATTTCGCGGACTTCGGGCCGGCGGACGATAGCGGCGTCCGGTGGTGACATGGCGCGGGCGAGCGCCTCGATGGTGCGCTCGGGGCGGGAGGTGATGCTGCGCTGCATGGATCGCATCACTGCCCGGGCCAGACCTGGCCACCGCGAGCCCCACCGAAAGCCGATCCGGTTCTGCCAGCGCATGCCCTTGGTGATCCCGCGAACGTGGAAGGGGCCGACTCCGCTGATGACCGCAGCCTTGGTAACCCGGTCGGGCAGCCCCCATGCGCAGGCCAGCGCGTAAGGTCCGCCGCCAGAACCGCCCGCGACCATGAACTGGCCGATGTTCAGCTGGTCTGCGGCCCCGGCGACATCGGCAGGCCAGTCCGTGATGACCCGTCCCGGCTTGAACTCCGACAGGCCGTAGCCCGGACGATCCAGCGCGATGACCCGCAGGCCAACCTCGGACGCCGCCGCGTGAGCGAATCTCCCCTCCAGGCGGGAGCCGGGATGCCCGTGGAGGAAGAACAGCGGCTCGCCGTCCGCCCGACCGTAGATCGCATAGCCGAGCCGGCGGCCATCACGAAGGACGAGCGTCCCGTTCTCTGACGCATAATCGGCTTGCATGCCGCCGACCGTACCGGACTAGCCGTGTTTGCCGGCCGCCAGAGAGTGCCGGTCGATCTCGAGTTCGCCGATCTCTGGGTGCGCGGACGGTGGCCCGGGGCCGCCGCAGGGCGAGGCCAGCACGGTGACGACGCGCGGCCAGCGACCGTCATGCTCAACCATGAAGGCGGGCTGGCAGCGGGGCGACGTCCCGCCGAACTTTCGGCAGCGACGCGCGGCTTCGTGGCATTAGCTTGGGGTCGGAATCCGTGACGCTTATAGAGCGGAACGAAGCGTCGCGAGGGCCAGAGCACCACCGACTCGGCGCTGTTGTCCTCGCAGAAGGTGCCGAACTCCTGTCAGGCTGACCGCGACTGTCGCGGAACACGGCTCTAGCTATGTCCTGGCTAACGGGTTGCGCACCACAGGGGCCGGCGCAAACCTGCCGCTGCCCGGCATGCTGCTGCTGTCCGGGTCAGCCCGCACCGTCACCACCACATGGCAACCTCCCGCGCTCGGCTGCTACCCCTGCACCCTGCACTTCGGCACCGCTTCCGTGAGCGCGGTCCGCATACGCAGCGGCCGTGCTCAGCCGCGACTGGTGGCCAGTCCGCGCGGCCCGCCTGCACCGGGGGCGACGGGACGGGAGCGCATGTGGTTTAGCCGGGAAGCGGGCGCGCCGCACCGGGCCGTAACGTGCCAGCGGCCCGCGCACCTTGCCGATAGCGTCCTGGCTCGCGGTGCTCGTTGGCGGCCGGACGGGGTCAGGACGGGCCAGGGTACGCTGCTAGCTGCCTTCGGTCCCGGCGTCCCGGTGGTCGGTGCCGGGGACCTGCCGGTCCTCGTTCTCGGCTGGTGCCTGGCCAGGCAGCGGCATGAGCTGGCGGCCGCCAGTGCCGCGGAATGACCCGCCGATTACCTCGCGCCGCGGCCTGCTGCCGCGCCGGGAGCCAGCGGTCTCCGGATGTTTGTCCGCGCGGTACACCATGGTGATCCACGCTGCCAGCGCCACGCCAATCACGATCGGCACGACGATCTCGGCCAGGACGGTGTTGGACATGATGTCTTCTCCTTCGCGGGAAAAGCTCGCGGCCCTGGTCAGGTTCGGCCAGCGCGCGATCATCAGGAAGGGCATCGATGCCGCTACCCCTCCGTTCCGGCCCTAATCCGCTCGGCCCTGCGCCGGCGCGTTTGCGGGCTTCGTTGCCGGGCAGCCCGCCGTGAGCGCCGCATCCGGAGGGTGGTGCGGCGGAACCGAGAGGAGGATGGCATGAGGGCAGTGGTGTACGAGGGCCCGTTCAGGGTGACGGTCCAGGATGTCTCCGACCCGGGGATTCAAGAGGCGGGCGATGCCATCGTCCGGATCACGACCTCGAACATCTGCGGCTCAGACCTGCACATGTACGAGGGCAGGACGAACGTCGAGGAAGGCACGGTGCTCGGCCACGAGAATATGGGGATCGTCGAGGATACTGGTTCTGCGGTCACCAGGATCCAGCGCGGCGACCGGGTCTCGGTGCCCTTCAACATCGCGTGCGGCACCTGTCGCAACTGCGTAGCCGGCTGGACTTCGTTTTGCCTGCGGACGAACCCCACCGAGAGCGTGGACGGCGCAGCCTACGGATACGCGCAGATGGGCCCGTATCCCGGCGGCCAGGCGGAGTACCTGCGCGTCCCGTACGCGGATTTCAACCTGCTGACGCTGCCGCCCGGCGACGACTTCGAGCGTGACTTCACCACGCTGTCGGACATCTTCCCGACCGGTTACCACGGCACCGAGCTGGCCGGCGTCCGGCCGGGTGACACCGTCGCGGTCTTCGGCGCCGGGCCGGTCGGGCTGCTCGCGGCGCACAGTAGCTATCTGCGCGGCGCTGCCCGGGTGTTCGTCGCCGACCTGGAGCCCGACCGGCTGGCTCTGGCCGAGCGGTTCGGCGCGACCCCGGTCAGCGTCGCCGACGGCGACGCAGCGGATCAGATCCTGGCCGCTACCGGCGGGATGGGGGCCGACTGCGGCGTCGAGGCGGTCGGTTACCAGGCCCACGACAGCTCGGGCCAGGAGCACCCGGAGATGGTACTCGACTCGCTGTCCCGGTGCGTGCGGACCACCGGCGGGATCGGCGTTGTAGGCGTCTACGTGCCCCAGGATCCTGGCGCCCCGGACGAGGCCGGGAAGTCCGGCCGGATTGGCTTCAGCTTCGGGTCAGTGTTCCAGAAGGGCCAGCACATCGGCACTGGCCAGTGCCCGGTGAAGCGCTACAACGAGTTTCTCCGTGACCTGATAGTCGCCGGTAAGGCGACTCCGTCGCTGCTGGTATCGCACGAGATCGCGCTCGACGACGCGCCGGCGGCGTATGAGAAGTTCGACAAGCGCGCGGACGGCTGGACCAAGGTGCTGCTGCATCCGGCCGGCAATGTCCTGAGTCACGGTGCCGCGGGTGGCTCCTGAGCCCGGCGCCCGGTCGTTCTGCGACGACCTGGAGGCGCCGGGAGTGCATACGGCGGCGGTGCGGTCGCGGGTCTCGATATCGCGGGCCAGGAACGGGGGCCGCTACCGGCGCCGACCGGCAGCGCGCGGGACCTCGCATCCCGCAGGACAAGGCTAAGCACGACATTTGAACAGGCACCGGCGCTATCGCCGTTCGCGCGTGGCATGGCTAACCCGTGCGGTATTGGTCTGGGTCGAGTAAGTGCGGCCTTTCTGCCGCCGCTCGTTCCCGCGGTGCCGGTCAGTGCGTCTGGCCGGCCACGGGGATGTCTGCGGTGGTTGCGGCCGTCGCGTTGACGGGCACTATCGTGTATCTGATCGAACCCGATGAGCCTGATGGCCCGCATGACAGGGCAGCCAGCTGGTATCGCGATCTTGAGCTGTACTGCCTGGGCGGCCATCCGATCGTGGACCACGAGCAGCATCTGGAAGCCGGCCGAGTCACAGAACCGGGTGGCGGTCATGTCCGCGATGACGACGTCCGTTCCTGCTGTGGCATGGGCGCACAAGGGTGCATGCCGGGCACGGGGTGATGGTAGCCATCGGCATGCAGGCTAGGCAGCGATGGCTCGGCAAGCCGCAGGAAGCACGCGTCGAGGACCTTGATCATGTCGGCGAAGTCGTCGAGGCTCACCGGTTTGACGACGTAAGCGCTGGCGTGGTGGGCGTAGCTGTGGTGGATGTCGGCCGGGTGCCGCGAGGAGGACAGCACGACCACGGGAATGGTCTTCAAGTCGTCGTCGCTCTTCAGCCTGGCGAGGAGCTCAAGGCCATGCGTGGCGCCGAGGTTGAGGTCGAGCAGGATCAGCCGGGGCCGGGGAGCGCTTGTGAACCCGTCCTGATGCCACAAGAACCGCACCGCGCTGTCAGCGTCCACGGCAATGTGGCATCGCAGGGCGCTCCCGCCGGCTTCGGCCAGGGCTTCCCGGACTAGCAGCGCCTCGCCAGCGTCGTCCTCGACCACCAGTACGTCAGTCACCTGGCGGCCGGCCCGGTCCATGCCGCTACCCCGTCTCGCCAGTCAGCGCAGCAATCACGGGCACAAGATCCGTCGCCGCGCGGCCGGTTATATCCGCCAGCGCGTCGTCCATCGTGCGATAGACGTCGAGGACGTCACAGGCCGCGCTGAGCTTGATGACGCGCTGCACCTGCACGCCTGCGGCCACGACTCGCAGGTGCGCTCCGGCGGCAGCCGCCTGGCGGTGGGCGCATATCAGCGCCGCGATGCCAGCGCAGTCACAGAACGCCGTCGCGCCGCCGTCGGCCACCACGATGCTGGGGCTGCCCGCCAGGGCAGCCGCGAGCGACTCCAGGACGACGCGGTCGTTGGTGACGTCGACGGCCTCGGGAAGCTTGACGAACGTGATCTTGCGTTCGGCCTCTGACTCTCTGTAACAGGCTGTTGCGGTCATGGCTCCGCGCTCCTACCTAGCTAACGAGGCTCCCATGCCGGCCGGCAGGCTCGTTGCCGAGCTCGCGGGCCGCCGCCCCTGCTTCTTAAGAGCGGCCTGTTCGGCTCAATGCCAGGTTCCCCCGCACGGCCGCGGGTGTCAACAGATTACGCGAATTTTTATTCACACGATTTCCTTCGCAGGTTAGGCTGTGGCTGGTGGACGAGACGAGGGCTGAGGCCGGGCAGAAGGGCAGCTGGACCCTGCTGACCGGGCATGGGCATGTGCTGGTCGCGATCGCGCGCGAGCCCGAGGCCAGGCTGCGCGATATCAGCGCGAGGCTCGGGCTCACCGAGCGCGCCGTACAGCTGATCGTGGCGGATCTGGTCAAGACCGGTTACCTGGTCAGGCACCGCGCGGGGCGCCGCAACCACTACACCGTCAATGCCGACAGCGCGTTCCGGCACCCGGACCAGGAAGGGCACCAGGTTGGCCCGTTTCTGGACCTCCTCGCGACCGCAGGCGAAGCTGACAGCGGACCTGGCGACCGCCCGGAGACGCCACCGGTCCGGAAGGCAGCCGGCGCTGCTCAGCTCAGAGCGGGCAAAGGGCGGCGGCGGCCAGAGCAGCATTAGCCGGCCTCGTGCTTCGAACACCGCGACCGTGTCCCTGGCACCGCCCAGGCCAGTTGAGCCAGTGATATCAGGTCGGCGCCGGCCGGCGGGATCGGTGCCGGCATGCAACTCAAGCCAAACGGCGACCTGGCGTGCCGGCTCAGCCGGACTGGCTTGTGCCCGACCGGCGCAACTGAGCGCTGATGAGCGTCAGGCCGCTGTCAGCCGCGATCGACTGCAGCAGCCGGGCCGCCTCGTCCTTGCTGCCGAGTTCCTGCCGAAATGTCTGGCCGTCGGCTCTGTGCCAGGTAATCTCGGCGATCCCGCCGCTGTCCGGCCAGCTCGCGATCTCTGGCGGCGAACTGTCGTGCGGCGCATTGATCAGGTCATCTCCCATGGCCCGTCCCTCCTTTCACCTGCCGTCAGCTTCAGAGACCGGCCCAGCTAGTTCCGGGCGGCGCTGGCGAACTGGACGACCAGCTCGCGGCAGAACGCCGGCAGGTCGTCGGGCTTGCGGCTAGTGATCAGCATGTTCGGGCCGCTGGTGTCGCGCTGCACCTCAGCGTCCGTCCAGTCGCCGCCTGCGTTGCGGATGTCGGTCTGCAGGCTCGGCCATGACGTGAGCCTGCGGCCGCGCACCACGTCCGCCTCGACCAGCGTCCACGGTGCATGGCAGATCGCGGCAACCGGCTTGCCGGCGCGGAACATTGCCTGCACGAACTCGACCGCCTCGGGCACGGTTCGCAGCTGGTCAGGGTTGGCCACGCCGCCAGGCAGGACCATGCCGTCATAGCTCGCGGGGTCGGCATCGGCGATGGCATGGTCAACCGGGAACCGGTCGCCCCTGTCGAGGTGGTTGAACCCCTGGGCCTGACCGGGCTTGGGGGCGAGCAGCTCAGGCGTCCCGCCGGCGTCCTTCACCGCCTGCCAGGGCGCGGTGAACTCGACCTGCTCCATTCCCTCGTTGCTAGCCAGGAAAGCGATACGTCGGCCGGTGAGTTCGTTCGTCATGAGTCGGTCTCCTCTTTCGTTGCCTGCCGGGACGATTACTCCCGTCGCTGCCCCGGCCTGCGCAGATAACTCGCGATTCGGTGCGGAAATGTGCAGTGCCTGTGTCGACTCCCGGCGTCCGCTCGGCAGACTCCTGGGTCACCCTGCAATCGGCGCGGGCATCCAGGTGACTCCCGCTCCGTCCCGTCGCTCAGCGGGAGATATGAGCTGACGCCGGTGCCCGCCCTGGGCGAAGGCCGGGCGGGCACCAGCGGGGTTGCGGGGTCAGGTGGTCTTGGCGAGTGGCTGGGTCTGTTCCGGGTCGGGCCGTCCTCCTCTGGCTCGCGGTCGTCAACGGGCTGGCTGTCGCCACCGGAACCGGGGCTGACCCCGCGTTGTCCAGGTAATGGTCGGCGTGCGCGGCATCAGAGCGCGGCTGGTCCGCCGGCTCCTGGTGACGATGGCGACGGCACCGCTGTGCTGTTGCACGCGGGATGTCGCTTATGAGCTGCCACCGGTGCCCTCGTGGCTGATGATCTTGTCCGCCGCTCGCACGCGGAGCTCCTCGAGGAGATCCGCCTGGCGGTGGGCCCTGGCTAGGAGCTCATCCAGGCGGCCGGGATCGAGCCTGTCGTCCGTCTCGGCCAGAACCCGCAACGTGCGCCACCCCGCGGCTTTGCCTTCCACGCCCAGCCGCAGAATTTCCAGCTCTTCCAGACTGCTGAGAGGCGAGCGGGTCAGAACGTGACCGTTGAGCTTGAGCCGTGCAACCTTTTCGCCAATCCACGCGGCGCCAACCTTGTATCCGCGGACCTGGATGCCTAGTGCGGCCATGATGTCCTGGAGACCGGCACGATCCTGCGCGACTTCGACAGCGAGACGCTTCAGGGAATCGCCCTCGGGTCCCGGCGATGCCGCCGCCCGGCGTGCCAGCTCGAGCCCGCCGGTCGCACCGGCCAGATGATCATTGAGATAAATGCCGAGCAAGCCGCTCCCGGATCCCCTGCTCTCCTTACCTGCCACGGTCCCTCCCCTATGGTTCTGGGCATGCGTCTCACTCTGTCTGCCACCGACGGCGCGACTTATGCGTCGCAAGGCGATTGGTTCGGCCGCGTCTTCGCCCGGACGCTTCGCGCAGCCCTATGAGATCGCCTGGCGGCGCGACCTGCGCGCCGTCGAGGAGCGGAAAAAGACGAACCGGCTCCCGTTCGGCAGCTTGTCTCTGACGTGCTGGCCGCCGAGCGGCAGGGTTTGACTTTCTGTCAGGTCGGATCGCGACTTCCCGTGGATCGAGCAGGGTTCATTCGGGCTATGCCTGGTGCCGCGGCGCAGGCGACATTGCGTCACCGGTATCCGCGGACCGGACACCGACGTCCACATCCGCCGCCGTCCAGAAGTGAGTCGACGCAAGCTTGACCCGCATCTCACTGGTCCAGGTCAACGGCGGGCACCAGGACAAGTTTCCTGACCTGGGCCGCTCGAGACCTGCTGCCCGCTCTCCGCAAGCTGAAGGCACATGCCCTGCGGGCCGCAGCCGGGCTTGCGGGACCGCCGCCCGTAAGTTAATCGCCCTGACGCAGTTACAGGGCGGCGATGGGGGCAGTGGCACGGTTCAGCGCCGCACGGAGCCCTCCAAGCGCGCAAAGCAGGAGAAAGGTGGATTACGGTGGTTACATATACGGTACCGGGAATGAAAAGCGGCAATGCCGACAAGGTGATCGCCCTGCTGCAGGACCGGCTGAATGCGCTGAATGATCTCGCGCTCACCCTGAAGCACGTGCACTGGAATGTCGTCGGACCCAATTTCATCGCGGTCCACACAATGCTCGATCCGCAGGTCGATGCGGTGCGCCTGATGGTCGAC
>Ga0335075_10010710_pt1 | contig 13917 bp, 12 predicted proteins | sample Lox_Sample_24_FD_206723 | JGI IMG/M metagenome (GOLD analysis project Ga0335075, IMG submission 206723) | Soil microbial communities from Loxahatchee National Wildlife Refuge, Florida, United States - Lox_Sample_2.4 | ecosystem: Environmental > Terrestrial > Soil > Wetlands | place: USA...
CAGCCGGGACCCAAATCGGGCGGCGCGGCTTTGGCGCCGGCCGGGTTCGCGCATCTCCACCGGCGCGACCGAGGCGGCGCAGCATCGCATCGAGTGCGGCGATGTGCGCGACGTCGGTGCCGCAGCAGCCCCCGATCATGTTGACGCCGTCCTCGACAACAAAGCGTTCGACCCATTGCGCCAATTCGGCCGCACCCAGCGGATATTGGGCATGCCCGGCAACCAGTTCCGGCAGGCCGGCATTGGGCTGCACCGAGACATGGCCGGGCCAGTTCTCGCCCAGCCATTTGACGTGTTCAGCCATCTCGCGCGGGCCGGTGGCGCAGTTGAGGCCGATCACCGGCACGTCGAGCGCCTCGATGATCGTTGCCGCGGCTGCCATGTCGGCGCCGACCAGCAGGCTGCCGGTGGTTTCGATCGTCACCTGAACAAGGATCGGTGCGTCGCTGCCGGCCGCCTCGCGCGCTCGTTTCGCGCCGTTTACCGCAGCCTTGATCTGCAGCGGGTCCTGGCAGGTCTCGATGATGATCGCATCGACGCCGCCGGCGATCAGCCCGGCGCATTGGACTGTCAGCGCGTCTTCGAGTTCCTGATAGGCGATATGGCCGAGCGAGGGAAGACGGGTGCCGGGGCCGACCGAGCCGAGCACAAAGCGGGTGCGGCCATCAGATGCGAATTCGGCAATCGCCTCGCGGGCAATCTCCGCCGACAGCCGGTTCAGCGCAAAGGCGCGGTCGGCGAGGCCAAACTCCCCCAAGGTGATCGGCGATCCGCCAAAACTGTTGGTCTGGATCGCATCGCAGCCGGCGGCGAGATAGCCGCGATGAATGTCGCGGATCAGATCCGGGCGGCTCTCGCAAACAATCTCCGTGCAGTTCTCGTTGCCGAGAAAATCGCGCTCGATATCGAGGTTGCGCGCCTGTACCTGGGTCCCCATCGCGCCGTCGCACAACACGACGCGATCGGCAAGAAAATCGAGGAAATGGGTCATTCTGAGGAATGCCTCGCCCAAAGACTTCTCGCCGCCGCATCGCGGGGTAGAGGGAGCGAACTGCGCGGCAGAATTGGGAATGTGAGATCGCCTTCCGGCATGGGTGATGCCGCAGCCGGCGTCCTCCTGATCCGGTCCTCTCCCCGGCTGTTGCCCGGTTCGCGGAGAGGAAGATTGCAGCGGGTGAAGCGCACGCTTAGGCCGCCGCTGCGGCCGGCCGCAGCGAGCGAACGCCGAGCAGGTGGCAGATCGCCACAATCAGGTCGGCGCGGTTCAAGGTGTAAAAATGAAATTCATGCACCCCTTCGGCGTGCAGCCGCCGGCATTGCTCGGCGGCGATCGAGGCGGCGACGAGCCGGCGGGTGTCGGGGTCGTCGTCGAGCCCGGCAAATTGCGCCTCCATCCAGCCCGGGAGCGAGGCGCCGCAGCTGGCGCTGAATTTTTTGACCTGGGCGTAATTGGTGACCGGCAGGATCCCGGGCACGATCGGCACGGCAATCCCGCGCGCGGCGGCGCGGTCGCGAAAGCGCAGATAGAGATCGACATCAAAAAAATACTGGGTGATCGCCCGGCTCGCGCCGGCATCGATCTTGCGCTTCAAATTGTCGATGTCGGCCGCGGCGCTCGCGGCCTCGGGGTGGGTCTCGGGGTAGGCCGCGACGCTGATCTCGAAATCGGCGACCCGCTTGAGCCCGGCGACGAGATCAGCGGCGTAGGCGTAACCGTCGGGATGCGATGAATAGACCTCGGCGCCGGCCGGCGGATCGCCGCGCAGGGCGACGATATGGCGTATCCCGGCCGCCCAGTAATCCCTGGCGACCGCTGCGATTTCGTCCCGCGTAGCAGCGATGCAAGTCAGATGCGCTGCCGGTTCGAGCGCGGTTTCACGGCGGATGCGGCGCACGGTTGCGTGAGTGCGCTCACGGGTCGATCCCCCCGCGCCGTAGGTGACCGACACAAAGCGCGGCGCCAGCGGCTCAAGGCGTTTGACGACCTCCCACAGCCGGTCTTCCATTGCGGGGGTTCCGGGTGGAAAGAACTCAAACGAGACACGCGGTGGTCCGGCGTCGAAATCGATCACCGGATCGGCGGCGAGCCGGCCGCGCGACTGCACCGAAACGGGTATGCCGCTCATCAGCTCAATTCTCCTTCGATCAATGCTGAGGCGGCAACTCCGCGGGCCGCACTCGCCGATGGCCGGCCGACAACACCCGATCCGCGCGTCGCGGTCCAAATTGCGACGGTCAGCGGATCCCCCGGCAGCAGGCATGGCGACGACGGATCGAGGCCGCCGGCGCGACACCACTCGGCGATTTCGCCATCAGCAAAGCCGAGGCGGCGATGCGCATGCTCTTCGCGCAGGAATTCGAGATCGTGCGGCGCGAAATCGACCAGTACTAGTATTCCCCGCGGCCGCAACACCCGAGCAGCTTCGGTGATCACCGCCGCCGGCCGATCGGCGTAGTGGAGAACCTGATGGATGACGATCGCGTCAAACGACGCATCGGCCAACGCCAACTGGTACATGTCACCGAGCCGCACCCGGGCGTTTCTTAGCCCGGCGCGCTCGAGGTTGACGCGAGCCAGGGCCAGCATCTCACGGGATTGGTCGATACCCAGCGCCTGACCGACCTGCCCCGCCAGGATCTCGAGCATCCGCCCGGTTCCAGTGCCGATGTCGAGCAGGTCATTCGGCTGAGCCCGGCTGATGATGTCGATCAGCGCCGCCTCGACCTCGCGTTCATCGATATAAAGCGAACGGATCCGGTGCCAGCGGGCGGCGTTGGCACGGAAATAATCGGCCGCGAGATCGGCCCGTTGTCGCTTGATCGCCGCCAGCCGCTTGATATCCAGTGCCAGCGCCGGATCAGCCTCGTCGCAATCCGCCACCAGCTGGGCGACAAACCCGGCGACCGGCCCCGACTGGCTCAGCCGATAAAACACCCAGCTGCCCTCGCGAAAGCGCTCGAGCACGGCAGCCTCGCACAACAGCTTCAGATGCCGCGACACGCGCGGCTGGCTTTGGCCGAGGATCTGGGTCAGTTCGCTGACCGTCAGTTCGCTGCCGTGCGCACATAACGCGACAAGCCGCAGTCGCGTCGGTTCGGCAATCGCGCGTAATGCTGCGAGGAGATGTTCCATCCGGATGGTTTGCGGTTATCGATGACTGCAATATATGCAGATATCTTTATGTGGGGCAACCAGTTTGAGAACCGATACCGTGGGACGGGTTTGCTGCGTCACAAAGCAGCACTTGCCGATTGAGCGGATTTCCCGCATTCATTTCGCGTCCTGCGGAGAACGGCGACTTCTGATGCGAGAGCGGTTAACAACAATTCGGCACCTGCGTCTGGTATCGGCAAACTTGGTTATTGTCCTCACCGCAATCGTTTCGGGGTGTGCATCGCACCCGCAGAGCCAGCAGCCGGGTGTCGCGGCCGAAGAAGATTTTCACGACCCGTTGGAAAACGTGAATCGCAAGATTTTCGACTTCAACCAAGTGGTCGATCGTCACGTGCTGGTCCCCGCGGCAAAGGCCTATCGTGCGGCATTGCCCGAACGGGTGCGTGATTCGGTTCACGATTTCTTGAACAACCTGCAAGAGCCGCTGATTTTTGCCAACGCCACATTGCAGGGCCGGTTCGACTACGCCCGCGACTCGGCCGTCCGGTTTGTGCTGAATTCGACGGTCGGCGTTGGCGGTCTTGTCGATGTCGTCGGACGCTGGGGGGGCATCCCCTATCGAGAGAACGATCTGGGGATAACTTTTGGCGTTTGGGGCATTCCCGAAGGACCCTATCTGGTGATCCCGGTCCTTGGTCCCTCCGACCCGCGCGACATCAGCGGTCTCGCCATCGAGGCATTTGGCGATCCGTGGAACCGGATCGTGTCTGGCCAACCCTGGAATTATTATTGGATCCCTTATGTGCGCGGCGCCGTCAGCGGCATCGACCAGCGATCGCGCTATCTCGAGACGCTGGCGGATATCGAACGGACCTCGCTCGATTATTACGCGACGATCCGGTCGCTTTATCGGCAGCGGCGCGCCGCGCTGGTCAGAGGGGAGCACGGGAACCTGCCGCCCAACCCCGGGTTCACCCAGAACGTTCCGGCCGCGCCGGCGTCATCCGTGGCCTCGACCCGGTCGCCGGATGTTGTCTCGGCGTTGCAGGATGGCGCGGGGGTTTCTGGCCAATGAAGCGGATTTTGTTTTTGATTGCGGCGTTCGTCCTTGCCCTCGGCATCTTGTTGCCGGCGCGGCCCGTCGCCGCCGCCGACCCCGCTGCGGTGATCACTAGCCTTGGCAACGAGGCGCTCAAGGTGCTTGGCAAGAATGTCGATCCGGATGTGCGGGTGGCTCGTTTTCGCCAACTGTTCCAACAGAACTTTAACGTCCCGGGCATCGCCCGCTTTGTTCTCGGGCGCTATTGGCGGCTTGCCACCCCGACGCAGCAGCAGGAGTTCATCCGGTTTTTCACCGATTACATCGCCCTCGTCTATGCCAATCAACTGGCTGAATACAATGGCGAAACCTTGCGGGTTACCGGCACCCGGCCGGCGCCGGATGGCGCTCTGGTGTCGAGTGAGATCATTCGCACCGACGGCAAACCGCCGGCCCGGGTCGACTGGCTGCTGACGCCACAAAGCGGCGGCTACAAGATCAGCGACGTGATTGTCGAGGGCATCAGCATGGCGGTGACCCAGCGTTCGGAATTTGCTTCCGTCATCCAGCGTGACGGCGGTCAGGTCCAGGGCCTGATCACGGCGCTGCGGCAAAAGACCGAGAGCACCGGCGCGCACTAGCTGGCGGTATGGCGACGGCGGCGACGGGCGCGCACCGGCGCGCCCGGATGACAAGACATCGAGGCCGGCGCCCGGCTAACCCGCAGCAATCCACTCGACGACACGTTCGCCGATCATGATTACCGTTGCATGGGCGCCGCCCGATCTGGGGACGCGCGGCATTATCGACGCGTCGGCCACCCACAATCCTTGGACGCCCTTGACCTGGCAATATTGGTCGACGACCGCCATCGGATCCGAGTCCGGTCCCATCTTGCAGGTCCCGGAGACATGCCTGGCGGTGCCCACCGTCTGGCGTATCCAGAGATCCAACGCATCGTCATTGGCCAGAATGTCATCGGTGGGATGGATCCGCTGATCGACCACCTCTTTATACGCGTCGGATTCCAGCAGTCTCGCCGCCAGCCGCACGCCTTCCCGCACCCGGCGGATGTCATTCGGGTGCTGCAGGTAACAATAGTTGAAAGCGGGCTGCACGCTCGGATCCGCCGAGGCCAGCCGGACGTATCCGGTGCCGTCGGGCAATCCCAGCGTACAATGGATCCGCGCCGCCTGTTCCGGGGCGACGTCGCCGACCAGATACTTTGTCCGCACCCCGGGGACCCGCTCTTGACGCGGATCGATGACAGGGCTGGTCCGCAATACCATGTCGTTGACGGCGCTCGACCCCTCCGCGGTGTAGTGCAACGCAAAATGCGCCGCATCGGGATGTGTTTCGAGCGAGACGCCGTCTTTGACCTTGAACGTCAGCTGGGCGCTGAGGTGGTTCATCAGGTTCTGGCCAACGCCGGGGAGATGATAGGCCGTGGGTATCCCAAACTGCCGCAGATGGTCCGCGGGACCGATACCCGAGAGCATCAGCAGGTGCGGCGATCTGATCGCGCCGGCGCTCAGCACTACCCGGTCGGCCTCGATTTGAAACATCTGTCCGCCGCTTTCGGCTTCGACCCCGACCGCTCTGCCGTCTTTGATCACGATCTTGCGGACGAACACCCCGCCCCGCACCGTGAGGTTCAGATGGTGGCGCACCCGATTGAGGTGCCCCATCGCCGTACTCACCCTGACGCCATCGAGGTTATTCGACGGGGTCACGCCGAGACCGGCCGGGTGCAGACCATTTTTGTCGTTGGTGGTGCCAAACCCCGCGTTCAGGCAAGCCTCGTGGAACGCCTGCTGGATTGTCGGCCACGGACCTGTCTGACGTCGCCGGACCGGAATCGGGCCGTCCGAGCCGTGGCAGTAATTGTCCTGAATGTCGAGATCGCGCTCCGACTTTCGAAAATAGGGCAGGACCATGTCATACGACCATTGATCGTTGCCGAGAGCCGCCCAGGAGTCGAAATCCTCGGGAAATCCGCGTTGCATTGCCTGACCGTTGATCGACGATCCTCCCCCGATCACCCTGCCCTGCGCCACATGAATGGCGCCTTGCTCTTCGGTGATGGTGCCTCGCAAAGCCCAGTTGTGTTGAGAGTCCGGGGCTTCGGCAAACCGGGTGTGACCGAACTTGATCTCGTCCGGAAGCTGGTCCGGGTTGGGATAATCGGGACCGGCTTCCAGCAACAGCACTGAGGTTTGCGGGTTTTCGGCCAATCGACTGGCCAACACGCACCCGGCGGCGCCGCCGCCGACGATCACGACGTCATATTTCATGGGTTTTCCTTCGCGACATGCCCCGGATTCTCGGGTCCGGTGCAGCTATCGTCTCGCCTTTTGTCGGCTCTCGCAACAAGCCTTGCCGATGCTGATTGCGCATTGGAGAAGCCGAAAACTGCCATCTCGCGGCCGCGGGACTTGGTCGCGCCAGCGTTTGTGCGGCACTCGGTGCTATCGACCGGCATCTGCTGACGCATAGCTGCCGAGCGTCAAAGCGGGCCGGTCTGCCGCCGCACCGTGGATCGGCCCGCGTGCCGACTCATCTGAGAACCCGCGCCCAAGCACGCTGTTAACCCGTAGAGACGTCAATCTCTTCAAAGGCTGGCATGATGTATTGTCGCTTTCGCCTGGTTGCCGCATTGTTGCTGGTGCTCGGCTCGCTGATGCCGGCCCGCGCGGCCACCGCCGATATCGGAGCGATGCAATTTATCAGCAGTCTCGGCGACCAGGCGCTCCAGGTCGTCCGCGGCAATATGGCGCCGAGCGAGAAGCTGACCTACTTTCACGAAACGCTGAACCGGGATTTTGACATGCCCGAGATCTCGCGCTTTGTGCTTGGCCCCTATTGGCGGGTAGCCACCCCTTTTCAGCACCAGGAGTTTATTCGGCTCCTGTCGGATGATCTGGTGCGCTTTTATCGAGGACACTTCACTCGCTACGAAGGCGAGACGTTCCGGGTGACCGGCAGCCGACCGGATCCCGCAGGGACGATTGTGACGAGCGTGATCCTGCGTCCGAACGGCGCCCCGATCGAGGTCGATTGGCAGTTGCGGGCGCAGGGCGGGCTTTACAAGATCAGCGATGTCATTATCGACGGTGTCAGCATGGCGTTGTCGGAGCGCGAGACCTTCGCACGGCAGATCCGGGCGACCGGCGGCCAGGTCGGCGTCCTGCTCGCCAGAATGCAGCAAGAAGATCGCGGTCTCCTCGGTTCGCCCTAGACGCTGTATCGCCGGGCTGGGAGTCCGATGAGCGCCTGTGGTGGCGCGACCGGACCTATGGACCGGCTATCGCGCGACCGCAATGAACCGATCGCGGTTATCGATGACGGTCATTGATGGCGAGAGCGGCCGGCCAATCGCGCAATCAAGGCGAACAACCGCCGACCGCCGACCCGCCTTGCGCGCAAGGGGCTGCTTGGACTATCAGGGAGCCTGGATCCAGGGCCGGGGGGACGCGCCGTGACCAAATCGATCGCTCTTTGTGCCGTGGCCGGTCTGGCCCTGGCCGCGGCAGGGTGCGCCACCCCGCAACAGCAGGTCTCACAAAAAGAGGATCTGCTCGCCGCGGCCGGGTTTCAGGTCCGACCGGCGGATTCGCCGCATCGGGTCGAGGCAATGCGACGGTTGCCGCCCGACCGGTTTGTCGAAAAGGTGGTCAACGGCAACCCCATCTACCTCTATGCCGACCCGCTCGACTGCAACTGCCTTTACCTCGGCAACCAACAGAACTGGGATGCCTACAAGCAGGAAATGTTTGCCAAGCAACTCGCCGACGAAGCTCAGATGACGGCGATCCTGAACCAGGACGCTTGGGACTGGGGGCCGTGGGGCTATCCGTGACCCGCATAGCCTGACGACAACTTTCCGGGCTCAGCCGCGGGGCGTGAACCCTTTGCCGCGCATGCAATTGTTGAACGCCTGCTCGGCGGCGGCAGCGGTCTGCTGCCGCATCGTCTGCTCTTGCAGGCCGGTCGTATAGCTCAAGGCCCAGTTGCGGCCCAGCGTGGCGCTGCGATCGGCGTTGATCCCCTGCTGATTGTTCTGCACCCCGGCCGCCCGCGCCCGGCAGTCGTCGATCTCCTGCGCCGTCGTCTGATCGTTGACCCCAACCTTGACCCATTTGCTCGCCGCCACCGGGCCGGCACAGCCGCTCAGCAGCAGAACCGCCGCGATCGCCAAACCGCAGCACCGTCCGACCGGTGCGCAGCGATCCGAATTCCGAGCCCTCATCCGCCGCCCTCCACCGCCCGCCGCGCGGCGATGCGCGCCAGAATTGCACGCTTTTCCGCAACATCCGCCCCATACCAGGTGGCGATTTCGTCGATTGTGCGCAAGCAGCCGCGGCAGCGGCGGTTGGCCGGATCGATCAGGCAGATGCCGATACAGGGCGAGGGTGGAGCGGGCTCGGCATGCCCAGGCGCACCGGGCCCGGCCGGCACGGTTCAGGAACCTTTGGGCGCAGCGAGCAAGTCGGCGAGTTTGGTCTCGATCATCCGGGCCTTGTAATCGGGGATCGCATAGACCCAGGGCGAGACCCGGCTGTCGAGTTTCTTCGCGGCCGCGGCGGCTTTCCCCGAACTGGTGGCGGCAAGGGTGATCCAACTCTTATTGTCGTGCTGGAACAATTTGACGTTAACCGTCAGCCCGTCAAAGGTCGTGTAGGCTGCCGCCGTCACCCCCTTGTCCGGAACGGGCAGTTTCGCTGCCGGCTGCACGTCGTCGAGATCGAGGGTTTCGAGCGCCATTGCCGGTTCGCCCAAAGCGGTGTCGGTTTTGTATTTGGCATCCTTTGGCGGGTTCTCGAGCGCGAATTTTACGTCCGGCTTGGCGCGGCTGAGGGTCAGCGCGGTGCCGTCGGGCTGGGTGAGAACGACCTCGGCGATGCGGCTGTCGGGAACATCGACGATCTGACGAGCCAGCCAGTTCGGCGCCTCGTCGGTAACGTCAAGCGAACCGCGCGCTAGCCACGATTGCGGGTCGCCGGGTTTCCGGACATAGACGCCGTCATTGCCCTCGCCGAGCCGGTCGTAGCTGTGCTTGCCGACGATCAGTCGGGCGATATCGGCGCCCGATTTGTCCTTGATCGTGACCAGGGTCGATTTCCCCTTGCCGGGATCTCCAACCTCTAACCGCGCATAGAGGGCGGGCTCGCGCGTTTTCGGCTCGACCAGAGTCATGTCGGCCAAGGCCAGGACAAGGCGGCGAACCTTGGCGCCGTCCGCCGGATAATTGCCCTTTTGCCGGGTAAGCCAGGCATTGCCCTGGCGAACAAAGGTCAGGGTCAGGCCGGTGCGCTGAATTTCCACCGACGCGACATCGCCAAGCCTTGCCGCCAATCCTGGCAGCGCGCGTTGATCGGTCCCGAGACCGCTGGTCGCGCCGCCACCGGTGGCAAGCGCCACCGCGGCGGCTACGACCATGACGACGGTGACCGACATCAGCAGGATCAGGCTGCGTCTATGCATCGATCGTCTTCCGTTACGCGTCAGCGATGCGCCGCCGGCGACGGCGCAGTCGGAGCACGCCGACGATGACCGCGATCACCGCGACAATGATCGGGATCAGCGCGATATCGAAAAATTCGAGACCGTCCTTCAGGCGCTCGATGTTGCTGCGCAATGCCGCCTGGACATCGCGCAGTTGCCGACGGGTTTGCAGCATGTCGACGCGAAATTGCGCGATGGCCTTGGTCTCCTCCGGCGACAGATTGCTGGGGGTATCGGTCTGGTTTTTGCCGGTCAACTCGGCCAGTCGGGTCTCGGTTGCGCTGAGCTTTTGCTGCAGCGCGTGCTCCTCGGCGCTGTACCGGGCCTGCGCCTTGCGCTCGATCTCGTCGACCACCTCGAATGGCCGGGCGGCGGTGCCGCGACTGCGCAACCCGACCAGATCTTCGCCGCCGGCCAGCACGTCGACCGCGTCGGCGACGAAATCGCCGTTGTTGGCAAACGGTACCAGAACCTGTTGGCCAAAAAAGTTTTGGCTGTCGACCCATAACCGATCATCGAGGATGTCGGTGTCGGCGACGACGACGACATTGATCGGGTGAGCGGCGGTCTTGAGCCATCCTCCGGTCACGGCCGGTTTGGCTGCCGGGTTGTCGCCGGGGTGTGACATCGGTGGTGCGGAGGGCCTGGGTGGCCCGGCAGGGAACGCGGTTGCGGCCGGGCCGGTTACATGCGCGGCGAGCACATAGCGCTTGTCGTCCGGTTTGAAGTCTGCCAGCAGGCCGGCGACGTCAGGCAGCCCGTTGAGCTTGTCGGCCGGGATCTTGGTCGAATCCGGCGAGGTCCAGATCAGCGGCTCGAAATTCGTCCTGGCGCCGCGTAGCGGTTCGAGGATTCCGGCCGAGGCCATCATGATGTGGCTCAGATCGGCGGTGATCATATCCGAGCGGTTGATGTTATCCGCCTTCAGATCGAGCCAGGCGATGTAATCGAGCGGCTCGTTGCCGCGTCCCGGCACCGGGACTTCGACCTGTTGGGCGTCGCGGCGGTCGCCGGCCACGACATTCGGCAGCATCCGGAAACCCCAGGCCTTGAACAGCGGCGCAAGATCGCTCGATGTCGAAGCGCCGGCCGAGGTCGTCTGATTGGGTTCGGCCGCTTGCAGTTCGGAATGCGGATCGACAAAGATCAGCGCCTTGCCGCCCTTCAGCACAAACTGATCGATCGCGAACAGGGTTTTGGGCGGCAGGTTTTGCGGGTGCACCAGCATCAGCACGTCGATATCGGCCGGGATCGCGTCGAGATCGGTGCCGAGTGTCTCGATCTTGTCGAGTTGCTGCAATTGCTCGAAGACCGCCATCGGTTGGCTCGGCCGGCCCTGCATGGCCGCCATCATGTCGCCTTCGAGCGGCAAGGTGCTGATCATGCCGATGACGGTTTTCTTCGGCACCGCGAGCGAGTGGACCAGCTTTGTCAAGTCGTATTCGAGAAACCGCTCTCGCTCGGGCGAAAAGAACGGGATGACGTGCTGATCGTCGGTCGAATTGGTGGCCGCGAGGCCGAAATAGACCTTGTCGCCCTCGCTGTCGATCGGCACCGCCTGCAGCCCGAATGCGACGGCGCGGTCCTCGACATCCGAAAACGGCTGCGGGTCGTAGCTTTCGAGATGCAGCTTGCCGTCTGAGGCCGCGACGTACTGGTCGAGCATTTCGCGCACGCGCTGCGCGTAGACGCCGTAGGCAGGAACCTCGTTGCCGAGCCGGCTCGAATAATAGAACCGCAGGGTGATCGGCTCGTCGATCTGGGCCAGGGTGTGCAACGTGCCGGGCGAGAGCGTGTAAAGCTGGTCTGCGGTCAGATCGAGCCGGCCATTGGCCCAGCGGCCGATGATGATGTTGGCCGAAACCAGGATAAGCGCGATGCAGACGAGCGCTGCGACGGCGACCGCGCGCCGCGAGGCGAAAAAGCCGCGCGTCGAACTGGACCTGTCCATCGCTACCGGCTGCCGCGACGGTCGGTCCAGAGGAGCGATAACCCGGTGACCTTACAATCGCATAGGCTCGCTTCGACGCGGCGGTTCGCTCCGCCCGATCCCCGCTGACGACCGGGCGATCTGCGGCTGCCCCGCGGGCATGCCCCGGATTCGCAATACTTGACGATACTCACGGCTGTTCGGCCCCTTTATTCGGCTTTTTCAAGATCGACGAGGATGGTGTTGGCACACAGAAAGGCGATCATGATCGACACGAAATAAGCGACGTCGCGCAGGTCGAGGACGCCGCGGGTAATGCCGCTGAAATGATCGACAAAGCTCATCTCGGCAAAGGCGTCGATCAACCATTGCGGGGCCCAGCCCTGAAGCGCGCCGAGCACGGCGGGCGAACCGGCGCCGGTAAAGATGAAGGCAAGAGCGGCGGTCACGACAAAGGCGATGACCTGGTTCTTGGTCACCGCCGAGACACAGGCGCCGATTGCCAGCAATGCCCCCGCCATCAGCCAACTGCCGATGTAGCTTGCCAAAATGACGCCGTTGTCGGGGTGGCCGAGCAGGTTGACCGTCACCCAGAACGGAAAGGTCAGCGCCAATGCCACCCCGGCAAAACACCAGGCGGCGAGGAATTTTCCGACGACTGCCTCGGTCATCCGGATCGGCAGGGTCAAGAACAGCTCGATCGTTCCGGACCGGCGCTCCTCGGCCCACAACCGCATCGACAAGGCCGGGATCAGGACAAGGTAGAGCCAAGGGTGAAATTCGAAAAACGGCTGCAGGTCGGCCTGCCCTCGACCAAAGAAATTGCCGACGAAAAAGGTCAGCATGCCCGCCATCACCAGAAAGATGACGATGAACACATAAGCCAGCGGCGTGGTGAAATAGCTGACGAACTCGCGCCGAAAGATGGTCAGGAGGTTGCGCATCAGGGCCTCAGCGGCGCATCAGGATCGACGACATGTTGCCTGTCGCTGGCGTCAGGCGGCCGCCGCGACGAGCGGCCGCTCCGCGGCGCCGGCGGTGATCTCGCGAAACACCTCGTCGAGCCGGCCCCGGTCGACCCGCAGCGACACAACCCGCCAGCGATGGGCGCGGACGAGATCGGCGACATCGGCGACAATATCCTGGCCATTGCGCGGGAAAATCTGCAGCCCTTCGCCGTCACCGGGAGCTTCCACCGCGGCGACCGTCGGCAACCGCAGCAATTCGGCGCGGATCTGGGCTTCGGCGGCTCCGCTCGCGGCAAGTCGCACGGTGTTGTGACGACGCGAGCGGCGGACGAGTTCCTCAGGTGTCGCATCGGCGAGGATGCGGCCATGCGCGATGATGATGGCCCGGCTGCAGACCGCCTCGACCTCTTCGAGCAGATGGGTCGAAATCACGATTGCCTTGTTCGGGCGCATCTCGTCGATGATTTTGCGCATCTCGTACTTCTGATTGGGGTCGAGCCCGTCGGTCGGCTCGTCGAGAATCAGCACCTGCGGATCGTGCAGCAGCGCCTGGGCGACCCCGACGCGGCGGCGATAGCCCTTCGACAGGGTCTCGATCGGCTGGTGGATGACCTCGCCGATATGGATCGTCTCCACGATCCGGCCGATGCGCCGCTTCGCCTCGCGGCCGGAGAAGCCGCGGATATGGGCGATGAAATCGAGAAACTCCGCCGCCGTCATGTCGGGATAGGCGGGGGCTCCTTCGGGCAGGTAGCCGATGCACCGTTTTGCCGCAATCGGCGCTTGCGCGATATCGTGGCCGCAGATCGTCGCGGTCCCTGAAGTCGGTGGGACAAAGCCGGTGATCATCTTCATCGTCGTCGACTTGCCGGCGCCGTTTGGTCCGAGAAAGCCCAGGACCTCGCCGCGGGCCACGGCAAACGACACGTCGTCGACCGCAATCAGTGCGCCGAAATGTTTGACCAGATTTTGGATCTCCAGCATAGAGCGGACCCCTAGCTTGGTGTGCGCTGTTTGCCATGTTCCGCCGGCGGGCGCATTGCGGCGCATGGGCGCAGCAGCGGCATTTGTTGATCCGCCTGCAGGCCGTGCGGCGGCGCAGCCAAGGAGCGGAGGATGGTCATGATCCGCCGGCTGCGGCTGTGGTCGGGATTGGTGATGCTCGCCTATGTGACGATGCATCTCGCCAACCATGCGGTGGGACTGGTGTCGCTTGCCGCGATGAGCCGCGTGCTGGGGTGGGTGCTGTGGTTCTGGGGCAGCGCGCCGGCGCAACTGGTGCTTTACGGCGCGTTTATCGTGCATTTCGCGCTGGCGTTGTGGTCGCTGTGGGAGCGGCGAACCCTGCGCCTCAAGACCG
>Ga0335075_10010711_pt1 | contig 13916 bp, 4 predicted proteins | sample Lox_Sample_24_FD_206723 | JGI IMG/M metagenome (GOLD analysis project Ga0335075, IMG submission 206723) | Soil microbial communities from Loxahatchee National Wildlife Refuge, Florida, United States - Lox_Sample_2.4 | ecosystem: Environmental > Terrestrial > Soil > Wetlands | place: USA: Florida...
GGCTACTACGAGTTCCTGGTCCGGTTGTCCGAGGCGCCCGGCCACGGCCTGCGGATGACCCAGCTGGCCGAGGCCTCCACGTCGAGCAAGAGCCGGCTCTCCCACGCCGTGGCCCGCATGGAGGCGCGCGGCTGGGTCCGGCGCACCGACTGCGCCACCGACCGCCGCGGCCAGGTCTGCCTGCTCACCGACGAGGGGATGGCCGCGCTGGAGGCGGCCGCCCCCGGCCACGTCGAGCAGGTCAGGCGCTCGCTGATCGACCAGCTCACCCCGGAACAGGTTGAGCAGCTGCGCGCGATCAGCGAGGCGATCATGGCCGGCGCCGACGGATCCCCCGGGCCCTGGGAACGCTGCTCGCTGTGAGATCCGGCGGCGGGCCGGGCGTAACAGACTGCTGTCGTCGACCTGCACTATCCTGATAGGCAACGCGTTGACGGAGACGAGTAGCGCGGGATAACGCGAGCCGAGAGAGCCGCCGTCGCTGTGAAGGCGGCCTCGCGCCCCGCCGCGAAGACCCTCCCGAGCGCGGGGAGGAACGGCCGCCGCGGCCTGCGGCACGCCCCATGCCCCGCCGGCTGGCCCCCGTGACCGGGCCGGAACGAGGCCGCCCCCCGGGCGGCGAAAGTGCGGTGGCACCGCGAGTTCCCTTCTCGCCCGCACTCCCAAGGGGTCGTCGATAACAAACCCCGGAGGGGTGCGATGATCTCCCGTGTTTTGGCCGCCGACCTGCGTGAGCACGTCGGCGAGCAGGTCACGATCGCCGGCTGGCTGCACCGCCGCCGCGAGCTCAAATCCGTCACGTTCCTGATCGTCAGAGACCGTTCCGGCCTGGCGCAGGCCGTTTTCAAGAGCAGTACCGTACGCCCCGGCTCGTCCACGGCCGGTCTCCCCGAGGAAACGGTGGTCGCGGTGACCGGCACCGTGGTCGCGAACGAGCAGGCGCCGGGCGGCGTCGAGCTGGCCGACCCGGTGGTCACGCCGCTGTCTGGTCCGGCCACGCCGCCGCCGTTCGACCTGTACCGGCCCGCGGTCACGGCCGGCCTGCCCACGATCCTGGACCACGCGCCGACCACCTTGCGCCATCCGGTGCTGCGCGCCGGGTTCGAGATCGCGGCGGCCACCGTGGCCGGCTTCCGCGCCGCCCTGGACGGGCTGGGCTTCACCGAGGTGCACACGCCGAAGATCGTCGAGTCGGCCACCGAATCCGGGGCGAACGTGTTCGGCCTCGACTACTTCGGCCGGCCCGCCTACCTGGCCCAGTCCCCGCAGTTCTACAAGCAGGCCATGGTCGGCGTGTTCGAGCGGGTCTACGAGGTCGGGCCGGTGTTCCGGGCCGAACCGCACGACACCGCCCGGCATCTGGCCGAGTACACCAGCCTGGACGCCGAGTTCGGGTTCATCACCGACCACCACGACGTGATGGCCGTGCTGCGGGACGCGATCGCGGGCATGGCGGCGGGCGTGGCCTCGCGGGCTTCTGGCGCGCTGGAGATTCTCGGCCTGAAGGCGCCCGTGGTCCCGGAGCGGATCCCGGAGATCCACTTTGCCGACGCGCAGAGACTCATCGCCGCCCAGGCCGGTTGGGACCCGCGCGGCGAGCCGGACCTCTCGCCCGAGGACGAGCGGTGGCTGGGCGACTGGGCCATGCGGGAGTACGGCTCGGAGTTCCTGTTCGTGCCGGGGTACCCGATGGCCAAGCGGCCGTTCTACACCCATCCCGAGCCCGAGCGGCCCGAATACTCCAACAGCTTCGACCTGATCTTCCGCGGCCTGGAGCTGGTGACCGGCGGGCAGCGGCTGCACCGGCACGCCGACTACCTCTTTGCGCTGGCCGAGCGCGGCCAGGACCCGGCCGCGTACGCCGGGTACCTGCAGGTCTTCGAGCACGGGATGCCGCCGCATGGCGGGTTCGCGATCGGCTTGGAACGCTGGACCGCCCGGCTGACCGGGGCGGCCAACGTGCGCCAGGTCACCCTGTTCCCCCGCGACCTGCACCGCCTAACCCCGTAGCCGGCTCCTCACCCTCGCCCCGGCGAAGGCCCTCACCCTGGCCCCGGCGAAGGCCCTCACCCTGGCCCCGGCCACGGCCCCTCACCCTGGCCCCGGCCACGGCCCCTTACCCTCGCCCCGGCCACAGCCCCTCACCCTCGCCCCGGCGTGCCCGATGAATGTGAAGCTGGGTCACTCGGGTGTGCACCAGATTCATATTCATCGCCGCGATCACGATCAGTAGGCGACGGTGATGCGGCGGCGGACGGCGTCGCCGTGCTCGAGTTCGTCGGCGAAGGCGATCGCGAAATCGGCGACGCTGATCCGGCTCTCGCCGTTCTCGTCCACCAGCAGCTGGTCGCCGCCGATCCGGAACTCGCCGGTCCGCTCGCCCGGCCCGATCTGGCCGGCCGGGCAGATGTAGGTCCACTCCAGGTCGTCGATGTCCCGGTACACCTCGTCCAGCGCCCGGGCGTGGGCCAGGGCCGTGGGCTTCCACGCCGGGGGGAAATCCGGGCTGTCCAGCAGCCGCTGGCCGGGCGCGGTCTCCAGGCTGCCCGCCCCGCCGACCACGACCAGGCGGCGCACCCCGGCCCGGCGCAGCCCCTCGGCCAGCCCCCAGGCCGCGGTGAGCAGGCTGTCCTCCGGGTCCTCGTCGTCGCCGCGCCGCGGCCCGGTCGCCGCGGCGACCGCGTCCTGGCCCGCCGCCAGCCGGGCCACCGAGGCCGGATCGCTGGCGTCCCCGGTCATGCAGTGCACCACCAGACCCTCGACCGGCCCGCCGCTCCTGGTCGCGGCCATCACCGTGTGCCCCCGTGCGAGCAGTTCCCCGGTGATGGCCCGGCCGATGACACCGGACGCGCCAAACACGACAACCTTCATGATTCACCTCATCTACGCCCAGCGCGCTCCCTGCGCTGAGCGTCACGGTCGATGCCGCAATGGGCCCGGGTCCCCCATGGGGTGCTTCCCCGGACCCGCCCGTGCAATCTTGACGAGATGAGGCTCGCGGGGCTCGGCTCCTGATAGGCCGTCAGCCCGGGATGACCAGCACCTTTCCGACCGCGCCCGCCTCGACCGCGTCCTGCGCCGCGGCGGCGTGGTCCAGCGGGAACCTGGTCACCGGCAGCTCGGTGAGGGCGCCGGCGGCCAGGGCCGCGGTGAGATCCCGGGCGGCCTGGACGAGCGACTCCCGAGGCACGCCGTACAGCAGCACGAACCGGAACACCACGTTGGCGGTCATGCAGGCCCGGACGGGCAGGGCCGGATCGGCCGGTTCCGCCGCATAGCAGGCGATCCGGGCGCCGTTCCTGATGACGGCCAGATCCAGCTCCAGGTTCGCGCCGAGCGCCACCTCGACAACGTGGTCGACGCCCGCATCGCCAGCGAAGGCCCTGATTTCGTCTACGGCGCCCGGCTCGCGGTAGTTCACCACCAGGTCCGCGCCCGCCTTGGCGGCCAGATCGGCCTTCTCCGGCCCGCTCACCGTGGTGATCACCCGGGCGCCCGCGCGCTTGGCCTGCTCGATGGCGAAGTGGCCGACCGCGCCCGCGCCGCCCGCCACCAGCACCGTCTTGCCCTCGATCGGCCCGTCGGCGAACAGGCACCGGTGCGCGGTCACCGCCGGGACGCCCAGGCTCGCGCCCAGCTCGATCGAGGCACTGTCCGGCAACGGCAGCGCCTGCTCCTGCGGCACCACCGTCCACTCGGCGGCCGTGCCCCACGGGCTGCCCGCCGCGGCCATCATGACCCACACGCGCTGGCCGTTCCGGCCCGGATCGACGCCGTCGCCGACCGCGTCGATCACCCCGGCACCGTCGTGGTGCGGGATCTGGAAGCCGGCGATCGGCCGCGGGGTCGCGCCGCTGCGGGACTTCCAGTCGGTGGGGTTGATGCCGGAGGCCTCGATCCTGATCCGGACCTGCCCGGGGCCGGGCTCGGGCGTCGCCACGTCGTCGACCCGCAGCACCTCGCCCGCCGGTCCGTATCGGTCGTAGAGCGCAGCTCTCATTCCTGGAACGCCTTCCGGGGGATTTCTAGGAAGAAAAGGTTGCTGACGATGCGCCAGCGTACGCGACTCAGGAAATCGCTGTATCTCGCGGGCGCCGAGCCTCGATAGCTGTCAAGGCCCGGATCGCCATTCACGCCGGCGTCCGCGGCGGCCAGTTCGTGCAACCGGTCCAGTTCCAGCAGGTACTCGCGCCACTCGCGGTCGATGACGCCCAGCATCAGCTTCTTCTCAAGCTCACGCAGTACGGGCGCGCCAAGCTCCTGCTCGCGGCGCTGGTAGGCGGCCAGCGCGTCGGCCTTCGCCCGGGCCGTCACCCGGCTGGTGGCGGCCGTCCCGCCATCGGCCATGGCCAGGTCAGCCGCAGTGAGGCTGACCGGGTACAGGGCCGTGAGCGCCGCTCGCAGCCGGCCCGCGTCCGGGTTGGCGGCGACGCTTACCTCGACGGCCTCGCCGATCAGCCCGCATGCGCGGGCGTGCAGGTCCCCGGCGTCGAGGATCGCCTGGCGCATCTGGTAGGCCTGCGCGCACTGGTCATCGTCCACGGCCTGGTACTCCGATGCCGGGCGGAGCGCCGCCGCGGCGGTCAGGGCCCCCATGTTGCGGTACAGCCGGAAGTACCCTGGCACGCTGATCCGGGCGAGGACCGGCTGCTCGGGGCTGATGTGCAGGCCATGGGCGGCCTCTATTGCCTGGCGGATCCCGCGATCGAACCGGGTGGTCCGGCGCAGCCGGCCGGCCGGGTCATCGCCGACCGCCGCCACCTCGCCGTCGTCCACGACGTAGTCCCGGCCCTCTCGGTACCACCCCCGCGCGCACAGGGCGTCGGCCAGAGCCCCGGCCAGACCGGCATGCTCGGGCCCGAGGAGACCGTCAATGCCGAGAAAGGCTTCGGCCTGCGCCGTACCCGCCTGCGTCAAACTGACGGCGCCATTGGCCTCGTCGATCGTGAAGTGCAGGCCGCGGCGCAGCAGCGCGGCCAGTTCGGCCAGCCTGCGGTACTGGCCGACGTCCGGCTCGACCGGGCCGGTCAGCACCAGGGGCTCGCCGCGCTGGTCGATCAGGATCGCGTCGATGTCGTCCACCACGACGGCGTGCCGACTCCGCTGCATGCGCTCGTCCGGCTGCCACGCCAGGTTGTCCCGCAGGTAGTCATAGGCGAACCGGCGGTACGCGCCGTACGTCACGTCGGCGGCGTACGCCTGCGCGCGCTCGGCTTCCGATGATTGGTCGTCGATCGCGGCCACGCGCAGGCCGAGCGAGCCCAGGACGGCGGCGGCCCGCCCGGCACCGCGCCGGGCCAGCTGGTCATCACGGGCCGCCAGGTGCACGCCCCGGCCGGCCAGGGCATGCAGGTAGGCGGCCAGGACCGCGGCCACGGCCCGGTCCTCGGCCGCCTTCATCTCGACGACCCGGCCCGCGTGCACCGCCACCCCTGAGGCCAGGTGACCATCGCGGTACGGCGCGGCGCCGGTGCGCCGTGCGGCCTCGCGCACGCTGGCCAGCGCCTCGGGCAGGACCGCGTCGTACGTTTCGGCATGGGCGAGCCGACGGCGCAAGGCGGTCGTGCGGGCCCGCAGTTCGCTGTCGCTGAGCCGCTCGGCTGCCTCCGCGAACTGGCGCGCCGGTCGGGCCCGAGCCTCGAACTGCCTCAGGTCACCCGCGTCGGCCATACCAAACGCTATCTTGTCACCACGGCGCCGGGCCGTTGCCGTGCAGCCACTCGTAGACCTCGTGGATGACGTAGGCGAGCTCGGCAGCGGCCAGCGCGCCATAAAGTACCTTCTTCGGCAGCGTGCTGAGGCCCGAGGGATTCGTCGTCCTGGGCGCTCCGGTCGGGTTGAAGCGGCCCTCGGCGATTTCCGGATAACTCGCCTGCTGCGTCTCCGTGAGGGGCCCGGCGACCCGCCCGTAGCCGTTCAGGTCAAGGGCCTTGATCACGAACCCGCCCTCGTCGGGGTACTCGATCGTGACCGTGCCACCAAACCGGGCGACGCTGCCGGTCTGTGCGGCCTGGCTTTGACCGCTGGCGATGTTCTGCAGGCTGTTCTGCTGCCATTGTTCGAATTCCGGGCCGGATGTCTGGTAAACGTACTCGGGGCCATTGGCCGGGCTCGTGACGTTCCTGATTCCGTCGCTGGCCACAACGAGCCTGGTGATGTGCCCCGGGCCTTCGTCGGGCGGCTCGGGGTAATCAGGTGTGGTGGGCGGCGGCGGATTGCCGCTGCCGCCGCTGCCGCCGGCCGATGCGGGGGTGGCGGGCTGGCCGACGGTGCTCGACGGGTCCCGGGCCTGGCCGGCGTTGCCGCCCGCGTTCTGGCCGGACGCGGCGGTTCCGTTCTCGTTGGGCTCGTCACTCGTGCCGGTGGTCTGCAGGTGCAGCTCGTCGAGCAGCTGCTGCAGGGTCGGCGTCGGCTCGACGATCGTGAGCTTGCGCGGGATCGCCCTCGGGTTGGTGACGTCGCTCGGATGCGACGTTATGTGCTCGGCGTTGCGCAGCGACCCCGGTGCCGCGGGCGGGCTGCATGACGGGCTGGGCCCGGCGTAGCAGTCCTGCGGCGGCGGCGGTGGCGGCGGTGGCAGGGGCAGGTAGTAGTAGCCGCCCCCGGGGCCCGCGATGGGATTTCCGCCGGGCCACGCGCCGGACGTCGGGCCCCAGTAGCCGATGCGCGGCGCCCCGTACTTGTAGTCGCCGGAGTAGGTCGCCGACTGCTCTTCATTCCACTGGTTTAGGGCGATCGACAGGTAACCTTGCCACCGCATGTAGGCCGGTGAAGGCTCGTACGGATCCGTGAAGATAGTTGAGGGTTCGAGCTCTCCCAATTCCTCCTGAGACCGCCCGGACACCCACCCACCGCCGACGGTCGTGTCTGCCCACGTCTCAAAATCGGCGTTCGCCACCTGGTCGGGAACGGGCACGAAGTGGCCGGAGGGGTCGTCGTTCGTGAGCGGGCTGTCGTCGGCGTAGCCGTACGGGCTGGGGTTGACGGCGGCGGGCATCGGGCTGCCGGTGAGGGTGTCGTTGCTGGTGAAGCTGCCTGTGCCGGGGGCGTACCAGCGGGCGGACATGTCGGTGTCGCCGGTGGACGGGTCGGTGTACTGATCCTGGTAGCCGAGCGCGGGCGTGGTGCCGCCGGTGGCGGTGACGCTGCCGTACGGCGAGTACGCGGCCGACGCGGCCAGCGTGGTGGTGCCCGAGGCCGGGGAGAACAGTCCGGTGAGGTCGCCGTGCACGTCGGTGAGCGCGGCCTCGGCGGTGCCGCCGCTGCGCTTGGCGGCGACCGGGTTGCCGTACGTGTCGTAGGTGTAGCTGGTGCTGCCGTCGGATGCGACGGTGTCGCCCGCGCCGGAGTAGGCGAAGGCCGACGTGCTCGATCCGGCGGTGCGGGTGGCCAGGCGGCCCAGGGCGTCGTAGGCGTAGCCGATGCCGCCGGGTGCGGTAATGGTCTGGCCGTAGGCGTCGCTGGTGTAGGCCTGCGCGGTGCCCGATGGCGGCGTGACCGAGGAGAGGGCCCCGGACAGGGTGTAGCCGTAGCTGGTGGTGCCGGCCGACGTGGTGGAGGTGACCGGCTGGTCCTGGGCGTCGTAGGTGTAGCTGGTCGATCCGCTCTGGGTCAGGTCGCCGTCGGCGTCGTAACCGTAACTGGTGGTGGTCCCGCCGGTGATGGCGGATGTCAGCTCGTCGGCCTGGTTGTAGCCGTAGGTCGTCGACGCGGCCCCGGCGTAGCCGGTGGTGGCCTGCGACGTCATGTCGCCGTCGGCGTTGTAGTTGTACGACGCCGAGGCGATCGTCGCGCCGGCGGCGGATTTCAGGGTGTCGGACGTGAGCTGCCGCAGGCCGTTGTAGCCCAGGGACTGGGCGGGCCCGGCCGTGCCGCCGGTCGCGTAGGAGATCGAGGTCGGCAGGCTGTCGGCGTTGTAGCCGTAGGTCAGGGTGGCGCCGGTCAGCGGGTCGGCCACGGTGGCCAGGCGGTCCGCCTTGTCATAGGTGTAGCCGGTGCTGCCCGCCGCGGTGGTCTGACTGGTCACCAGCCCGTCGGCGTTGTAGCCGAAGCTGGAGGTCCCGGACGGGCCGGAGGCCGCGGTGACCTGCCCGGCGTCGTTGTAGGTGAATGAGTCGGTGCCGCCGGGCGCGGTGGCCGATGTCAGGTCGCCGTCGGTGTCGTAGCCGAACGTGCGGGCGGTGGTGGACGCCGGTGCTCCCGACCCGGACTGCGAGGTCAGGTCGCCCATCTGGTCGTAGCCGTAGGCCTGGGTGATCCCGCCCGGCTGCGTGACCGACGCCGGCAGGCCGTCGGCGTTGTAGGCGGTGGTCCAGGTCCGCTGCGCCGCCGTGGACGCGGCCGGGGTGGCGGGCTCGATCACCGACTCGGGCATGTCCCACGAGTTGTAGGTGGTCCAGGTCGTGTTGCCGCGACCGTCGGTGACCGAGGTCTGGTTGCCGGCCGGGTCGAAGCCGTAGCTGGTGGTGTCGGATGCCGACGACGACACCGGCTGCACCTGGCTGGTCAGCTCCCCGGCCCCGTTGTAGGCGTAGCTGGTGGTGACGTTGTCGCCGTCGGTGGCGCTGGTCAGGTTGCCCGACGCGTCGTAGCCGTAGGACTGGGCCGACAGCACCGGGGGCAGCTCACCGGGCTCGGCGGACGTGCCGTAGGCCGTGGCCGAGGCCTGCTCTCCGGCCCCGTTGTAGCCGTAGCTCTCGTAGGTGCCGTCCGGGTTCGTGACCTGGGCGGGCTGCCCGGCGTAGTTGTAGGCGTAGCTGGTGATGTCGCCGTAGGAGTTGGCGGTCGAGGCCAGCTCGCCCAGGTGGTCGTAGGTGTCGGTGGTGACGTCGCCATCCGGCGACGTGATCGTGAGCGGGTCGCCGAGGTAGTCGTAGGTGCAGGAGGTGGTGTCGTACGCGGTGCCGGCTGAGGAACGGATGTCCTGGGTCGAGGTGGCGACATCGCCGAAGTTGTCGTAGGTGTCCTGGGTCTGGCCGCCGGTCGGGCTGGTCGACGACAGCTGCTCGCCGTCGCTGTCGTAGGTGTAGGACCACACCCCCGGCGCGGACTGGCCGGTCAGCTGCGGGTCGGTGACCGAGATCGGGTCGCCGAGCGCGTCGTAGGCGTAGCTGACGACGTTGCCCGCCGGGTCCGTCGCCGAGGTCAGGTTCCCGTTACCGTCGTAGCCGAACTTGGTCGCGGCGGTGATGGCCGTCGATGAGCCGGGCGGGGTGTAGGACGGCCGGGTCACCGAGGTGACCTGCCCGGCGCCGTTGTACGCCGTGGTCGTCGTGTTGTCGTCGGGGTCCTTGACCTGGGTCTGGTCGCCGAACGCGTCGTAGCCGTAGACGGTGACGGCCCGGGTGGAGGTCGGTGTCTGCGACGCGTAGGTCTGGGTGTTCACCGGCGGGCCGGCCATCACGGCGAGGTTCCCGGCCTGGTCGTAGGAGTAGTTCGTGGTGTAGTTGCCGGGCGTGGCGCCGGCGGCGTTGCCATCCGGGCTGACCATGCCGAGGACCTGGCCGAGCGTGTCGTAGGTCCAGGTCGTGGTGTCGCTGACCGACCCGTTGACGACGGCCTGGCTGGTGAGCTCGTCCGCGGCGTTGTAGCCGAAGTTCGTGGTCGACGACCCGTCCGCGCCGGTTACGGCCTGCGCGGTCACCATGTTGTCGGCGTTGTAGGTGTAGCTGGTGGTCCGGTTGGCGTACCCGCTGTCGGTGGTGCCGGACGGCGTCGGGTCGACCACCATGCTGTCCAGCCGGTTCGCGGCGTCGTAGGTGTAGTCGGTGATGGTCTGCTCGGTCACCGGGAAGTTGCTGACGTCGGTCTCGATCAGGTTCCCGGCCGGGTCATAGGTGTAGGCCGTCTGCCGCCCGGCTCCCGACGACGTCAGGTTCTCGGTGGCGATCAGCTTCTCGTCGTCGTTGTAGAAGTAGTTCGTGGACCGGCCCATCGCGTCGGTAGCGGTGGCCAGCAGGCCGGCCGGGTCGTAGGCGTAGGAGTCCACGACGAGCTGGCAGCCGTCGGCCGGGCCGGGAACCTGGCCCGCCGGGCAGGTGGGCTCCGGCGCCGACTCGCTGGTGGCGTTGTACTGCAGCGTGACCTGGGTGGTCTCTGCGTACTCGTTGTAGGAGTACTCGTACTCGTTGCCGTCCGGGTCCACCATGGTCGCGACCTGGCCGGAGGAGTTATAGGTGTAGCCGGTCGTGGCGCCGTCCGGGCTGGCGCTGGAGGCCCCCCCGGACTGGGACGTACCACCGCTGGTCACCCCGCCCGGGCCGCTGACCGACGCCACCTCCCCGTTGTCGTTATAGGTGTAGGTCGTCGTCCGGGCCGCATTACCGCCGGTCAGGTCGGACTGGGTCAGGCTGAGCACGTTCCCGTCGGCGTCGTAGGCGTAGGCGTCCTGCAGCGTGTGGGTCACCCCGGTGACCTGGTTGGCCACGCCGGGGTAGGTCACGGTCAGCTGCTGGTTCGAGTCGTTGTAGGTGTAGCTGGTGGTCAGCCCGGAGGGGTAGTTGTTGCTGTAGGTGGTCGAGGTCAGCGCCCGGCCCAGCCCGTCGTAGGTGTAGACGGTCCTGGCCCCGTCGGGCTGCGTGACCTGCGCCAGGTCGCCATCGGAGTAGTACTGGTAGCCGGTCACCGCCCCGCCCGGCGTGGTCGCCGACACCTGCAGCCCGGCCGGGATCGTCCCGGTGCCGCCGTAGGCGGCGGTCGACGATGTCGAGTACACGTAGCTGGTCGTCCGCCCGGACGGGAAGTCGCTGGTCGCGGGCGTGGTCGAGCTGGTCAGCTCGCCCGCCGCGTTGTAGCCGTACGTCGTCAGGTCGGTGGTGTCGGTGGACGACGCCGACCGGGCATCGGCCGCCCCGGTCAGCTCGTCGTTGCGCGGGTCCAGCGGGTTGTTGCCGTCGTAGTAATACGTGTAATACGCGGTGCACGCCGCCCCCGTGACCGTGCAGAACGACGAGCTGGCCTGGGCGGTCACGTTCGGGCCCGCCGCGGCCCCGGAACTCGCGCGCGGGCTGGCGCCCGACTCGGCTCCGCTGTCGGCGGGCTCGACCGGGTACCAGGTGCGGGTGAGCACGTTGCCGTGGATGTCGTTGGTCATCGTGACCAGGTTTCCGTCCGAGTCCTGCACCTGGTTGAGGAATCCGGCCGAGTCGTAGCCGAACGTCTCCGGCGCATCCCCGTTGCCCGCCGAGAAGCTGACCAGCCGCCCGCCGTTCAGCGCGTCGTAGCCGTAGACCTCGTCATAGCCCGCCGGGGTGACCACGGTCACGTACCGCGTGGCCTCCTCCAGCGCGTCCGAGCTCGCCTTGTACCCGGTGGTCAGCGGCGCGTGGATCTGCCACTGGCCGCCATGGGCGTCGGTGTAGCTGGCGATCCGGTCGTAGGCCGGGTTGTAGGAGGCCTGCTGGGCGACCCGCCCGGACGGCAGCGTCACCTGGGTCAGCTCCGCGGACGCGGTCTTGGCCAGCGTGTACTGCTGGGCGATCGCCGGGCCGCCGAGCGGGTGCGGGTAGACCGCGAGCTGGCCGATCGACCCGGCGAAGTAACCGATCGGGGTGTCTTCCAGCGACGGCCCTTCGGTCACGTAATCCTCCGGCCAGCCGCTGCCCCAGAAGCCCGCGCCGACGGTGTCGACGGTCAGGCCGTCCGGAACGATCTGCCCGGACAACGTCGCCACCTCGGTGCCGTCCAGCCACAGCGACTGCGACGTCGCCGACCCGGTCAGAACCGCGTAATGCCAGTTCCCGTCGTCGACGTTCACCGACGAGTGCATCGGGTCGATCGACCCGTTCCACAGCTCCCCGTACAGCTCGCCGTTGCCGCCGACGTACAGGGCGGGGTCGCGCGCGGCGCTGTTGCCCGAGGAGTTCGACAGCGCGTCGGCCTGGTAGCCGACCAGCACCCCGCTCGCGGTCGAGCTGGCCGCCTTGAACCACACCCCGACCGACTCATAGTCCTGATCGGCGATCAGGTTGGCCGGCAGCGAGACCGACGAGCTGGTGCCGTTGAAGCTGGCCGCGGTCTCGGTGCTGCCCGCCAGCGGCCCCGCCGAGCCCAGCGTGACGTTGGAGTACGTCCCGCCGGTCGTGCCCAGGTTGGCGTCCACCTCGTCCGCGGCGCTGGCCGATCCCGATGCGTCGCCAAGCTGCCAGTCATTGCGCGGCCCGGCGTCCAGCACCGCCGAGCGGAAGTTTGACCCGGTCCCGTACGAATACCTGGTGCAGCCGCCCGTCGGCGCACAGACGCCGGTCAGGTTGTCGCCGCTGTAGCTGTAGGTCCAGGCCAGCCCCGACTGGCCGGACGCGGGCGCGTTCGTCGTCACGCTGGCCACATGCGGGTAGGACGCCCCGGACGGCGTCGACCACGTCAGCGTCAGCGTTCGCTTGGACGCCGTGTCGGTGATCGTGGTCACCTCGCCGGACGCGTTATCCGTGAACGTCTGGGTCAGGCCCTCGGCGTTGGTGATCTGCTCCAGAACCCCGGCGCTGGTGAACTCGTACTGGTTGCCCGACGAATCCATCAGCGTCCACGGCCCGCCCGAGCTGTGCACCAGCACATCCGCGCTGCCCATCGGCGGCGCATACGTGGTGCCCCCGGTGTAGCCGAAGCGCATCTGCTGCCCGTCCGGCAGCGTGACCACCACGTTCCCGGTCCCGTCATTGTCCGGGGCCACCGCCGTGTCCGGCACGCTCGACCAGCCCGCCCCGAACGCTCCGCTCGCCCGCGGGTTCAGGCTGTTGTACGTCCGCTCGATCTCCAGCGGCGGCCCCGCCACCGCCACCGCCGCATCCGTCGCGTTCGTGGTGAAGTTCCCCGACTGCGGGTCGAACGCCTGATCCGACGACCCGCCCAGGCTCGACGACATCGACGGCTGCGGCACCTCCGGCGTGATCTTCACCGGCCCGACCGTGGTCGAGGTGCCGTTGGTCGTCGCGGTCACCGACCAGCTGTACGGCTCGTCCCAGGTCAGCGCCGGGGTCGTCCAGTACGGCGTGGTCAGGCTGCCGGAGTTCAGCGTCCCGCCCGGGCACGTGCCGCCGGGCACCGGCGTGCACGTCAGCGAGAACTGGTAGGTGATCGACGTCTTGGTCGTGGAGAACGCGGTTGTCGACAGCTCGGGGGTGTTCGTCGTCGAAACGTAGCCGGTAGGCGGGTAGACGGCGGTGACCACCGGCGGCGGCTGCGGCACATACAACCCGACGGCGAAGGCCGGGATCCCCTGCGACAGGAACGAGACCGGCGACGACCCGGTCGCCCCCGCGTACATGTCGAAGTTGATCGCGTAGCTGCCCACCGGCAGCTCGTTGATCTTGGCGTCCACCACGGCCGAGGCGCCCGGTGCCACGGTGGACGGCATCGCCGTGAACACAGGATGGCTGGCCACCAGCTTGCCCGAGGCGTTGTACACCTCATACGACAGCTCATAGCCGTTGGTCGGCGTCCAGGTCACCGCGCCGGTGTTGGTGACCTTGATCGCCAGCTCCCCGTTCTGGGTCGGCGACACCTGCTCGACCGGCTGCGACGACGCCAGGTCATACCTGGCCCCGTACGGCGTGTAGGTCACCGAAAGGAACGGATCCCCGTTCGTGGTGTTGTCGGAGGCGAACTTCTTCCAGCCGTAGCTGTCCGTCGACGAAGCGCCCAGCGCCAGCCCGTCATCGGCCGTGGTCCCATGCGTCCACCCGTTGATCAGGTTGGTTCCGGCCTGGTTCAGGCCGATCCCCTCCCACTGCGACGGGCAGGGCGAAACGGTGGACCCTTCAGGAACCCACCCGGTCGCGAACGACTTCGACCCCACCGCCGCCCCGGTGGACGGCCCCGGATACGACTTCGCCCCGGTCACCGACCACGACGAGGTGACCGGATACACCTCCACCGTCCGCGGCGAGCAACTGTACGACCAGGTGTTGAAGACGCCCAGT
>Ga0335075_10010712_pt1 | contig 13915 bp, 13 predicted proteins | sample Lox_Sample_24_FD_206723 | JGI IMG/M metagenome (GOLD analysis project Ga0335075, IMG submission 206723) | Soil microbial communities from Loxahatchee National Wildlife Refuge, Florida, United States - Lox_Sample_2.4 | ecosystem: Environmental > Terrestrial > Soil > Wetlands | place: USA...
GGTTCCGCTCGATCGCGGTCGCCGCCATCGCGCTGCCGAGCCGCCACGCGTCCGTGTTGTCGAACCGGGTGAATACCAGCGTTCTCTCTTGTGCCTCAAGCGAGGCGATCAGAGCCTGCTGATCGTCGTTCATGCGTCTTGCGCGGCCTGGGCCAGCACGATGTCCATCGTCTCCATGATCGAGATGGTCTCATCTAGCGACATCAGCGGGCTTTCCGTTTCGTGGGCGGCCAGCCGGCGCGCGACCTCGTCGGCCTGGTGGCGCAGGCCCCGGCCCTCGTGCTTTGACTCGACGCGTGTCGGGTCGCCCTTCCTCGGGATGAGCGTTACGGTCGCGGGGGCGTAGAAGTCGCCGTCGACCTCGATCCTGGCGTCGGTGCCGACGATCGCCGCCCTCGTCGGGCTTTTCGCCCGCAGGGTGCATGTGAGCAGCGCCTGGGCGCCGCTGTCGTAGCCGAACAGCATGGACGTCTGCGCGTCTACCCCGGTGAACGCCGGGTCACTGATCGACACGATCCTGCTTGGCGTGCCGAGGACCATCGACGCGAACGAGACCGGGTACACCCCGAGGTCAAGCAGTGCGCCGCCGCCTAGTTCGGGTGCGAACAGCCGGAAACCCGCATCCTGGGCGAACCACTGGCCGTGATCCGCCGTCACGGTCACGACGTCGCCGAGGACGCCCCGAGCCAGCCAGTCACGGATGATGGCAATGTGCGGCAGGAACCGGGTCCACATCGCCTCCATGGCGAACAGCCCATGCTCCCTGGCCACCCCGACGACCTCGCGGGCCTCGGCGGCGTTCATCGTGAACGGCTTCTCGACCAGCACGGGCTTGCCCGCCCGCAGGGCGAGGATCGCGTTGTCGTGGTGCATGGGGTGCGGCGTCGCCACGTAGATCACGTCGACGTCCGGGTCAGCCACGAGCGACTCGTAGCTGGCGTGCCGGCTCGCGATGCCGAACTCGTCTGCGAAACGGTTCGCGGATCCCTGGCTGCGCGATCCGACCGCGACGGCAACACCGGAATCGGTCAACCGCAAATCAGTCACGAACGTGCTCGCGATCCCGCCCGTTCCAAGAATTCCCCACCGTACGGGACTGTCCGCCACGTCTTCTTCCCTCCGCCGACAGGTACCAGTCATCAGTTTATTTGCCGCATAGCCCACAGGCTCTGCCTTCCGCAGCCCTTGGCATCGAGCCCACCCCGGCCCCTGCTCCCCCGGTCTGATTTGCTTGCCCAGCTGGAGGAGAATCCGTATCAGCTGCTCAGGAAGCTGCGGGAGACCGATACGCGACGTGGGAGGTCACGTGACGACGCGACTGGCATTGAACGAACCGCGCATCCTCCGATCGGAGACCATCGGCGAAGCGTGGTTCGCCGTGGCGGGCCGGATCTTGGAAGATGGGGTGCCCAGCCGCTACGACGATCTGCCGATCCGGGAGATCTCACTGGTGACTCTCGCTGTCGCGCGGCCGGATCCGGACGACGAGCTCATCGCTACGTACGCTGACCCGGAGCGGCTGGCCTGGATGCACGCCAACTTTGCCGACCATTCGCGAGTGGCGGCCCTCGGCGACGCGGACAGCTACGCCACTCGGCTATTCGACTATGAGCACTCCGGACGGGACCAGGTCAGATGGGTGATCGACCGACTCCGTACGGACCCGACATCGCGTTCTACGACGATCACGATGCTTCAGCCGCACACCGACACCACGTACATCCCATGTATCAGCATGCTCGACTTCTGGCTGCCCGCCGGCGCCATGGAGCTGGTCGTGTACGCGCACAGCATCGACTTCGGCGCCAAGGGCTACGGCAACCTGGTCGAACTAGCTTCCTTGCAGCAGCACGTCGCCAGCGCGCTAAGCCTCCCCGTGGGCCGGTTGCTGATGGTCGTCAAGTCGGCTCACGTATATGAGACCGAACTGGGCTACATCGAGGGCGTGCTGACCGGTGTTAGCCGGCCAATTGGTGGCCGGTAACGGTGCCACGGCACCGGAAGCTATTCGTCGAGCGCTCGCTCGAACAGCCCCGCCTGGTAGGCGAGGACCACCGCCTGCACCCGGTCGCGCAGGCCGAGCTTCTGCAGGATGTGCGTGACGTGCGTCTTGACGGTCGTCTCGCTGATGTAGAGCTCGCGACCGATCTCCGCATTGGACAGACCGGTCGCGATCAGCCGCAGGATCTCGCGTTCTCGCTCGGTCAGTTCGCCGAGTTCTTTCGGCGGGGCCAGGCGCGTGATGCGGGTGAACTGCCTGATCACGCGCTTGGTGATCGCGGGTGACAGCAGCGCGTTTCCCGCGGCGACGGTGCGCACCGCACTGATGAGCTGCTCGGCAGGGTCGTCCTTGAGCACGAAGCCGCTCGCACCGGCCCGCAGCGCCTCGTAGACGTACTCGTCGAGGCCGAAGGTAGTCAGGATCAGGATGCGAGCGGCCTGGTTGGCGGCCAGGATGCGCCGGGTCGCCTCGAGGCCGTCGATCTCGGGCATCCGGATGTCCATCAGCACGACCGCCGGGTTGAACCGCTCGGCCATGACGACGGCCTCACGACCGTTGCTCGCTTCCGCCACGACCTCGATGTCCTGCTCGCCAGTAAGCAGCATCCGGAAGCCCGCGCGGACCATCGACTGATCGTCGGCGACGAGTACGCGGATGCTCATAGCAGGCGCCGGGTGAGCGACAGGCGTGCCCGGAGCAGGAAGCCGCCATCTGCCTGCGTGCCTGCGGTCATCTCGCCGTCGTAGAGCCTGACCCGCTCGCGGATCCCGACGAGGCCGTGGCCGCTGCCGTTACCGTGCCCGGCGCCCCGGCCGTTGTCGCGTACCTCGATGCTCAGCTGATCGGGCGCGTAGTCCAGCGCTACCTCGGCTTCGGTCGCCTGTGCGTGCTTGAGCACGTTGGTGAGGCCTTCCTGGACGATCCGGTAGGCGGAGATATCGACGCCGCCAGGCAAGGGGAATTGCTCACCGGCAATGCTCAGCCGCACGAGCAGCCCGGCACGCCCGAACTCTTTCAGCAGTCCGTCAAGACGGTCGAGGCCTGGCTGCGGCGCGAGCTCGACTCCCCCGCCGTCCTCGCGCATGGCATCCAGCAGGTGCCGCATGTCCGTCAGCGCGGTACGGCCCGTCTGCTCCACATCCCGCAGCACGTTCTTGTGCTCCTGGTGCGCGTCTGGCAGCTGGTGGCGCACGGCGCCGACCTGCAAGACCATGACGCTGACGGCGTGGGCGATGGTGTCGTGCAACTCGCGCGCGATCCGGCCTCGCTCGTCGGCCGCCGCGGCGCGCGCGGCGGCCTGGCGCTCGTGTTCGGCGTGGACCGCGCGTTGTTCCGCGACCTCGGCGTGCCTGGCACGCTCGCGCAGGGCGTAGCCCGCTGCCCAGGCGATCGCGAACATGACCGGAACGAAGACGAGTTCGCTGCCTTGGTGGTCCGGCTTGTTGTCGACGACTATCACCGCGCCGCACAGCACCAACGCGAGGCCCAGGCGCGCCTGGAGGCCGTCAGGGACGTTTCCCAGTAGAAACGCGGAGACGTTCGCGGCGAGAAAAGTGCTGACCGGGGTGACGACAAGCCATCCGTCGGTGAAGGAGAGCGCGGCCGCCAGCAGCCACACCGCGGCCGGGGCGTAGAACGGGAAGCGGCGGCGGCCGAGCAGGGGCAGGACGACCAGCGCGATCTCCGGCACGGCGACCCATGCCGGGTGCGACTGGTACTCATCACGGCGCCAGAGCGCGACCTCGACCGCGCTCCCCACGGCCAGGATCACGATGAGGATCTCGAGTGCGAACCTGCGCGTCAGCAATCGCAGGCGTTCCATGCCACGAACGGTAATCCAACTCCCCCGCGGGCGCCTCCTACCTGAGGAGGAGACGGACTCCAGCCTCTCGACGATGTGGGGTCAGGCGGCCGGGCCGTACGTTCGTTTCATGTCCAAGTCCACCCGCGTGGAAGCCAGGGCTTCCGCCTCGGCGCCGGCGGTCGTGCTGCGCGATGTCCGCAAGGTCTATGGCCGGGGCGAAGGCGCGGTCGTCGCCCTCGACGGCGTCAGCGCCGCACTGTCTCCGGGATCGTTCACCGCGATCATGGGACCATCGGGCTCGGGTAAGAGCACATTCCTGAACGTGGCGGCCGGGCTGGACCGGCCCACCTCCGGAAGCGTGGCGCTCGGCGGCACCGCCCTGGCGGACCTCAGCGAAAAGCGGTTGACGATCCTGCGGCGTGAGCGGATCGGGTTCGTATTCCAGGCCTTCAACCTGCTGCCATCGCTCACCGTCGCCCAGAACATTGCGCTGCCGCTGCGGCTGGACGGCCACCGGCCGCGGCGCTCGGCCGTCCGTGAGATCGCCGCCCGGGTCGGGCTGGACAAGCGCCTGCGCGACCGCCCCTCGCAGCTCTCCGGCGGCCAGCAGCAGCGGGTCGCGATCGCCCGGGCACTCATCACCGGGCCGGAGGTGGTATTCGCCGACGAGCCGACAGGAGCGCTGGACACTCACACCGGGCACGGGGTGCTCGCCCTGCTCCGCGAGGTCGTCGACAAGGACAGGCACACAGTGGTCATGGTCACCCACGATCCGGTGGCGGCGGCATACGCCGACCGCGTTCTGCTGCTCGCCGACGGCCAGGTCGCCGGGACGCTCGAGGCGCCGAGCGCCGGCGACGTCGCTGAGCGCCTTGCGCATCTGGGGGGCTGAGCGATGCTGCGTCTCGCCGCTCTCAGTGCCCGCGGCCGCCTGGGCGCGTTCACCGGCGCGCTGGTCGCGCTGTTCGCCGCGGCCGTGCTCTCGATGGCCTGGGGCATGCAGCTCGAGTCCATTCTGCGCACGCACGCGCCTGTTGAGCGCTACGCCGGCTCAGTGGCGGTCGTGACCGGGCAGCAGGAGGTCGGCCACAATGTCCTACTCGGCGAGCGCGCACGGGTGAGCTCCGCGCTCGCGGCGCGGCTGGCGGCCGTGCCCGGAGTCAGGGCTGCGATCGGCGACGTGTCGGTGCCCGCCCTACTCGGTGACAGGACGGTGGTCGCCCATGGCTGGAGCAGCGCCGCCCTGACGCCGTACGTCCTGACCGCTGGCCGACTCCCCGTCCGGCCCGACGAGGTCGTCACTGGCTATCCCGCCATGCTCGGTGCGCGACTGCCCCTCGAGGCCGCAGGGCCCGTGCGCACGGTCACCGTGGTCGGGGTCGCCCGGCCTAGCCACACGGTCTCCCAGCAGACGGCGATCTTCCTGACTGACGCCGAGGCAACGCGGCTGGCCGGGCATCCGGGCCTGGTCGACGCGATCGGCGTGCTCGCCGCACCCGGCTTCGACGTCTCGCGCCTGCGCGCGGCCGTCGGCGACGCTCAGGTGCTGACGGGCGCCGCACGCGGGGCGGTCGAGTATCCAGAGCTCGCAGCAACCCGCACGGCCTTGATCCCGGTCACGGCGGCGTTCGGCGGGCTGTCGATGTTCATAGCGATATTCGTCGTGGCCAGCACGCTCGGCCTGTCGATCCAGCAGCGCGAGCGAGAGATCGCGCTGCTGCGGGCGGTGGCCGCGACGCCCGGCCAGATCCGGCGCATGATCGCGTGGGAGGGGGCGATCGTCGCCCTGGTCGGCTCGGCGGCCGGGATCTGGCCCGGGATCGTGCTGGGCCGGGTGCTCGCCCAAGGGCTGCTGGATCACGACATCACGCCGCCGAACTATGCCCTGCACTACGACTGGCTGGCTGCCGCCGCCGCGATCGGCGGCGGGGTCGTCACCGCGCTGCTCGCGGTGCTGGTCGCCGGGCGACGCGCCGCCCGCGTGCCGCCGACCCTCGCGCTTACCGACGCCGCGGCCGAGCCACGGCTGCTGGGACCCGGGCGGGTCATCGGCGGGCTGATCGCGCTCGCCGGCGCGGTCCCGCTATTCGCGGTCTCGATCACCACCACCGACCCGCAGGCAGCCGCGCCGACATCAGAGATCAACGCGCTCTTCCTCGTCGTGGCAGCCGCCTTCTTCGGTCCGGTTGTGGTGTACGCGGTCGCCCGGCTGCTGGCGCCTGCGCTCACGGCCCTCTCCCCCGCTGGCGGGTTCCTCGCCTCCGCGAACCTCGGCGCCGCCACCCGGCGCTTCTCCTCGGCCAGCACTCCGTTGGTGCTCACCGTTGCCGTGAGCTGCACCTTTTTCTTCGGCTTCACCACTATTGACCACGCCACCACCCAGCAACTGCAGGCGGGGCTGACGGGCCAGCTCGCCGTCACCAGCGCCGGGCCGGGCCTCCCGGCCGCCGCGCTGGCGGACGCGCGCGCTACACAGGGAGTGCGTTCGGCGGTCGCGCTGACATCCACGACGCTCGGCCCGAGCCTCGGCGTCTCCGGTAACACCCTTCCCGCCCAGATCCTCACCGGAGGGCAGGGCGGCGGCCTGGACGTCGGGGTCACCTCGGGGTCCCTGAGCGCCCTGCATGGCGACACCATCGCGCTCGGCCGCCACGTCGCCAGCGCGGCAGATGCACGCATCGGCGACCGGGTCGCGGTCATGCTGGGTGACGGTACACCCGCCCACGCCGCCGTTGTGGCGATCTACAGCCGCGATCTGGCGTTCGGGGATGCCCTGCTCTCCCCCGAGCTCGCCGCCGGTCACCAGACCACTCCGCTCCTCAGCGAAATCCTCATCGAGACCGGCCAGCCGGCGGGGGCGGTGGCCACGCGCCTACAGGCACTGGCCAAGCGTTATCCCGGACTTCACGTGAGCGACAACGCCTCGCTTATCTCCGCGAACGACGCCAACAACGAGCTGGACCACTGGCTTGGCCCGTTCTTCGTCGCGATGATCTTCGCCTTCACGTCGATCGCCGTGCTCAACACGCTGGTCATGATCGCGCTCCGGCGTCGCCGCGAGCTAGCGCTGCTGCGGCTCACCGGTGCCACCACGGGCCAGGTCCGGTCGATGGCGCGCTGGGAGGCCATCCTGATCATCGCGATGGGCCTCGGCATCGGACTGGCGATTGCGGCCACCGCGCTGGTACCGCTCAGTCACGCGTTCACCGGAGGCCTCCGCCCGTACGCACCAGCCGGCTGGTTCGCGGCGATCCTCGGCGTTTCGGCGCTGCTCGCCCTAGTGGCCCTGGCAGTACCAACGCGGCAGGCGCTACGGACGCGGCCGGTCGAGGCGATCGGGACCCGAGAGTAGATCACACCCGCGACCTGGATGACGCCGACGGCGACGGTCGTGTGCCATCGTTTCCTCGAACCGGTGGCTTCGTCCCGGCGCCCAGCCACCGCAGAGTGATCACGATGGGAAGAAAAGAACCCACACGAGGGCTACGCCGCTCTTGTCCTCAACCGCTGCCGCCTGAAATGAGGGCTCGGCTGCAGGCGTGCCCACAACTTGTCATGTCCCAAGTTGCGGTGACATGTTCAGGAAAGGCGGCGGAGCCGCCGGAAGCAGTACCCGGCCAGGGCCAGCGCCAGGGCGAGGTAGATCGCGGTCTCGGTTGCCTGGAAGCGCCAGTAGCGGCTGGCGGGCTGGTAGGTGATGGCCTCCCGGATGCCGTGGCTGGCCAGGCAGCCAACGAAGGCGGCAGGGCCCTGCCCCGGTAGGAAGGCGTTCCCCTGCGGACCCCCGCCAGGGCCGGTGCCTACTGATGTGCAGGCGGCCGGGGTGGTGCTGACTCGCCGCCCGGCGGCGTTGACGGGCCCGCTGGACAGGATCCAGGCGCCGGGCTGGCCGGGGATGGTGAGGGCGTAAAGGCTGAAGGTATCGCCGCCCGGACCGGTCTGTGACGGTCCGGCCCCCCCTAGCGAGGTGACCGGGATGACCGTGCGGTCGGGCGGGGCGAGGTTGGGGCGCACCCACAGCGGCATGGCGACCTGGAGGGCGGCGAAGATGGCCAGGGTGACGGCCATGGCCGGGACGGTGCGCCGGATCAGCGCCCCGGCGGTGACGCCGAGGGCGAAGGCGAACGCGGCGTAGCCGAGCGGGGTAATGCCGTGGGTGGCGAAGTTCAGCTGGCTGAATCGGCTCTGTGCGACACCGGCGCCGGAGCCGTCGGCGACGGCCTGGCTGATCGGCACTGCCCACCAGGTCTGCATGAGGCTGAGCGTCTCGGTGACGGCCATGGCGGTCAGGCCACCGATGGCGAGCTTGACGGCTAGCCACCGGGTCCGGGTGACGGACTGGTTCCAGGCCAGGGCGGCGGTCCCGGTCTCCAGTTCGCGGGCGATCAGCGGCGCTCCCCAGAACAGGCCGATGACGGCGGGTGCCAGCAGGATGATCCCGGTGCTGAGCAGGAAAACCACGGCGTAGGGGCTGCGGGCCAGCGACGCGGTGAAGTAGGTGGCCGGGCTCAGGCAGCCGCTACCGTGGCAGATGTCGAGCCCGTCGGCGGCGTATGCGCTGGCCAGGTGCGGCCCGGTGGCTGCGAGCAGGACCGCGAACGCGGCCAGGGTCACGGCCGCGGTGATGGTCTGGATGCGGAACTGAAGCATGCCGAATCGGATCACGACGCCACTCCCAGGTGCTGACGGCGGGCCGGCGCGTCATCGCCCGCCCGGCTCATGTAGGCCAGCACCAGGTCCTCCAGGCTGACCGGCTTCACGGCCCAGGCCGGGTCGAGGACCGGTCCGTCGGTGCGGACCAGCAGGCTGGTCTGCTTGTCGGTGTGGCTTTCGGTGATGACTTCCTGGCCCGCCGGGAGGCTGCCGGGGTCGCGGCGGGGCCCGGACAGGCGGTGATGCGAGGCCAGCAGGTCGCTGACCTCCCCGGCGACCCGGACCCGGGAGGCGACGAGAACGACCACGTAGTCGCAGACCCGTTCCAGGTCGGCGACCAGGTGGGAAGACAGCACGACACTGAGGCGCTGCTCGGCGACCGTCTCCATCAGGCCCTGCAGGAACTCCCGCCGGGCCAGCGGGTCCAGGCTGGCGACCGGCTCATCGAGGATGAGCAGTTCGGGTCGCTTGGCCATCGCCATGGTGAGCGCGAGCTGGGCCCGCTGCCCGCCGGACAGCGACCCGGCCCGCTGTTTCGGGTCCAGGGCAAGCTGGCCGATCCGCTGACGCGCCAGGTCGTCGTCCCAGCCGGGGTTGAGCCAGGCGCCGAGGCGGAGATGGTCGGCGACCGTCAGCCTGGCGTAGACGGCGGTGTCCTGGGCGACGAACCCGACCCGGGCCAGCTGCGCCGGCCCGGCCGCGGGGCGCTCGCCTAGGACGGTGATCGTACCGCGGGTCGGCGCAAGCATCCCGGTGGCCAGGCACAGCAAGGTGGTCTTGCCCGCGCCGTTGGGGCCGACGAGCCCGACGACGTGGCCCTCGGGAATGGCCAGCGTGCAGTCGCGCAGCGCCCAGGTATGCCGGTACTGCTTACCCAGCCCGCTGGCCGCGATGACGGCGTTCACGCGACCCCCTCGGCGAAGCAGTCGCGGAAGGCGGTGCGGTAGATCGCCTCGATGTCATCGGGACCCAGGCCCGCCGCCCGTGCCGAACGGAGCCAGCCGGCCAGCTCGGCGAGGAACCGCGCCTGGGTGGCCGGGTCGGTCCCGGACGGCAGGCGGGTAACGAACGTGCCAAGCCCGGGCCGAGCGCGCACCAGTCCCTCCCGCTCCAGCTCCCGGTAGGCCTTATGCACGGTGTTCGGGTTGATGGCCAGCTGGGCGACGACCTGCTGCGCGGTCGGCAGCTGGTCGCCCGGCTCCAGCATGCCCATCCGCAACGCCTGGTGAACCTGCTGCACGAGCTGCAGGTAGGTGGCGACGCCCGATGTCTCGTCGAGCTGGAACTCGATCATTAAACTCTCATTCCACTAATGACTTAGTTGAATGAGAGTAACAGTCCCGGCGGGCCGGCACAAGAAGCGATCACGCCCCTACGCGGGCGTACCGCGCGGACACGCCGTCATCCCAGGTGGAACCGGCGGATCTCAGCGGGCTCGAAGGGCCGCAGGTCTCTGTGCTGCCCAGGGTTCATCCGCAAGAAGCCCGCCTGCAGGATCTGCAGCGTGTCACCGTGCGATACGAGGAGGATGTCCCGGCCGGAATACCGCTGCTCCAGAGCGATGATGAACGCGGTAGCCCGGGCAAGCACGGCACTTGCCGACTCAACGTGACGTTCTGAATGATCCGGGCTCGCCTTGTCAGCTGCCCACACCGTGAGGTAGTTGTCGCACGTCATGCCCTCCCAGTCGCCGAAACACCGTTCACGCAGGGCCTCTGAGACCATGGCGTCCGCCGCTCCCAATGCCGTGCTGACGATCTGCGCCGTCTGCACGGCGCGTGCGAAGCCTGAACAGCAGATGACCGTATCGCTTGACCGGGCACTTCCGGTCGCCGCCATTAGCGCCTGCTGGCGGCCGAAGTCCGTGAGGCCATAATTACCTCGGTGGTCATTATCGATACAGCTCACGATGACGTTCTCGACGTTCGCCTTGCTCTGACCGTGTCGCATGCCGCTGTAGTTGTTGCGCAAGCGGCTTACATGCCGCAGCTGATTCATGATGTGGATTCCTCCCGATGAGCGAGCAAGCGCCGGGCGGCGGCGTCAAGTTGTCGCCTACCGAGATCGCAGGTCTCGATGCCAGGTGGTCATCATGCTGGACCCCGGGCGAGGTCGCACGGCGCCTGGCCGGGCTCCCCGCGCCCTGGTGCGTGGCCGCGGGCTGGGCGCTGGACCTGTTCCGCGGCGTGCAGACGCGCGAGCATGGTGACATCGAGATCGCGATCCCGGCTGCACACTTCCCTGAGGTCCGCGACCGGTTCCCCGGATGCGTTTTCGACACGGTCAGCAGCGGCCGGATCTGGGAGAACGCCGCACCGGCTGTGCTGGCCGCCACCCACCAGACTTGGCTGCGCGATCCAGCCACCGGCAATTACCTGCTCGATGTGTTCCGCGAACCCCACGATGGCGACACCTGGGTCTGCCGGCGCGACGAGACGATCCGCCTTCCCTACAACGAGATCATCCACCACACCCCGGACGGCATCCCGTACTTGGCACCCGAACTGGTCCTGCTGTTCAAGGCCAAGCACGCCCGCCCCAAGGATGAAGCGGACTTCCACGCAACCATCCCGCACATGACCCCCGCTCAGCGCACCACACTGGCCGGCCTGCTCGCCCGCGTGCATCCGGGACATCGCTGGCTCGCCAACCTGGAACCTTGCGAGTGATGACGCTACCCAGGCCCGGATCTCATCGTCGGCGCCACCATGGGCTGTCCCCCGACTTAGGAGCAGAACCCTGCACTTTTCTTGCTGTTATCAGCGTTTTGGCGTAGTTTTCTGCTCCTAAGTCGCCGGGAAGCGGAGACGGACGTCACCGCGGGGTGTTGTCTGGGCCAGGAATGAGCAGGCCGCCTAGGGGACGGGTTCCTCGTGGGCGCGGGCGGCGGTGAGGATGAGCTCGATGACCGTGTCCAGAGGCATCGCGGTGGAGTCGATCATCAGGTGGTACAGGGACGGGTCGGCCGGGTCGCACCGGTACAGGCGGCGGACGTAGGCGTCGCGGGCCTTGTCGGCCACGCGCAGGCGCTCCCTCGCCTGCTCCTCGCTGATGCCCTCGATCACAGCGCCCTGAGCAATGCGGCGAGCAGCCGGGCCGTCGAGCCGGACGTGGAAGCCGCGGTCCTTGCCGAGCACCACCGCCCCCGCCCGCCCCAGGATCACGCCGCCCCCGCCGGCCAGCAGGCGCTGGATCCCGGTCTCGCCGTGGCCGCGCATGTGCTCGTCCTGGTGGTGGGTGGACGGCGGCGACTGGGTAGGCCCGGCAGGCATCGCCTGGGTGAAATGGGCCAGCAGCCGGTGCACCGGGGTGGCCTTGATCTCTTCCACCGACAGCTGCTCATCGCACGGCCCGGGCTCGGCGACCTGGCCCTCGGACGTGGTGACCCGCTGCAGGAAGGGCAGCCCGAGCCGTTCGGCCAGGGCCGGGGCGACGATGCTGCCGCCGGCGCCGTAGGCCGCCGACACAGTGATCAGCCGTACCGTGGGCCCGGGCGAGGCCGGGGCAGGGATGTCAGACTGCTCGGTGGTCACTGGCGCTCATCTCCTCCGTTGGTAGCGCGACGGACGGCTCAGCCCGGCCGGCGGCCGACGCCAGGGTGCCGGAGGGCAGCACCAGCGCGCACGCGACCGCGGAGCCGGCCAGGATCGCGGCCGAGACCCAGAACCCGACGACGTAGCTGTGCACCGCCGCGTGGGCCAGGGCCAGCGGGCTGTGGCCGTGGGTCAGCACATAGCTGGTCAGGGCGCTGGCGGCGAGGGTGTTCAGCAGCGCGGTGCCGATGGAGCCGCCGACCTGCTGGTTGGTGTTGACCAGGGCCGAGGCCACGCCCGCGTCCGCGGCCCGGGTGCCAAAGGTCGCGGTGTTCAGCCCGCAGCCGAACACCAAGCCCAGGCCGGCCCCCATCAGGAGCAGGGAGGGCAGGATCCAGTCCAGGTAGCTGGTGCCCAGGCCCAGCCGCGAGGCCAGGAGGGCCAGGCCGCCAGCCGCGAGGAGCAGGCCAGCCGGGATCAGCGGCCGGGGCCCGACCCGCGGCATCAGCACACCGCTGGACGTCGTGGACGCCACCACGATCGCCGCGATCATCGGCAGGAAGGCCAGGCCGGACTTGACCGGCGAGTAGGCCAGGGTCAGCTGCAGGTAGTAGGTCAGGAACAGGAAGATCCCGAACACGCCGATGGCGGACAGCCCGATGGCCAGGTACGCGCCGCCGCGGAACCGGTTCAGGATGATCGGCAGCGGCAGCAGCGGATGCTGGACCCGACGCTCGACCAGCACGAACGCGGCCAGCAGGACCACCCCGGCTATCAGCAGCGCTACGGTCGTCGATGCGCCCCAGCCCGCGGTGTCGGCCTCCGACAGCCCGTAGACCACCGACACCAGCCCGGCTATCACCAGGACCGTTCCCGGCCAGTCGATCTGCACACTTGGATCACGAGACTGCGCGGTCAGCAGCCGCACCGCGCCCGCGACCGCGATCACCGCCAGGACGACGTTCACGTACAGGCACCACCGCCAGGACAGGTACTCGGTCAGTACCCCGCCCAGCAGCAGCCCCACCGCCCCGCCTGCCCCGGCGATGGCGCCGTAGACGCCGAACGCCCGGCCGCGCTCGGCCGGGTCAGTGAACGTGACGGTCAGCGTCGAGAGCGCGGCCGGAGCCAGCATCGCGCCAAACGCCCCCTGCAAGCCTCGGCCGATTACCAGCACCGCGAAGCTGTTCGCCGCCCCGCCCAGCGCCGACGCCGCGGCGAAGCCCACCAGGCCGATGATCAGCATCCGCCGCCGGCCGACCAGGTCCGACAGCCGGCCGCCGAGCAGCAGCAGCCCGCCGAAGGCCAGCGAGTACGCCGTCACCACCCACTGCCGGTCGGCAATGCTGAACCCCAGGTCGCGCTGGGCGGAGGGCAGCGCGATGTTCACGATCGTGGCGTCCAGCACCACCATCAGCTGCGCCAGCCCGACCACGCCGAGAATCCACCAGCGCCCGGCGGGCCCCGAGGCCGCCCGGGACTGCCCAGCCCGCTCCGATACGGCCGCAACCGCCGGCTCACTCATTACACGAGCTTACGTCCGCGGCGGAAGGTTGGGTCGAGGGGGGAAGGACATAAACGAGTAGCCTTTCGCGCATGCCTCGTCTCACGGCCCGCGCCGGGGTGCTCGCGGGACTGTATGCGGCTCTCGGCGTCGCCAACTCCGCGTCAGCCGCGAAGCGCTTCCGCGCGGGCGAATGCGCGACCAAGCCGCTGCTCATGCCGGTCCTGGCCGCGTTCGCGCTCGCCGCCGCGGGCGATCGCACGGAGGACCTGCGGCTCCCGGCGGCCGGGATGGCCCTGTCCGGGCTCGGCGACACCGCGCTGCTGGGCACGGAGAGCTGGTTCGTGCCCGGCATGGGTGCCTTCGCCGCGGCCCACGCCTGCTACATCACCGCGCTCGCCAGGGACGGTGCGGCCCGC